>Ga0187770_10000350_pt1 | contig 22370 bp, 23 predicted proteins | sample 0116_SJ02_MP02_2_FD_133154 | JGI IMG/M metagenome (GOLD analysis project Ga0187770, IMG submission 133154) | Tropical peat soil microbial communities from peatlands in Department of Meta, Colombia - 0116_SJ02_MP02_20_MG | ecosystem: Environmental > Terrestrial > Soil > Wetlands > Peat | place...
GAGGCGACAACGCTACGCCGCCGGCAGCAGCTCGAGGCCGAGGCGACAACGCTACGCCGCCGGCAGCAGCTCGAGGCCGAGGCGACGACGCTACGCCGCCGGCAGCAGCTCGGGGCCGTCGGGACCGTCGCGGACCTCCCAGCCCTGGGCGCGGATCTCCTCGCGCAGGCGGTCGGCCTCGGCGTAGTCCCTAGCCGCCCGGGCCCGCTCGCGGGCATCGGCGAGCTCGGCGACCTCGGCCGGCGCCTGTACGTCGCTCGCCTCGAGCAGGTTCTCGAGCCCGAGCACGGTCAGCATGTCGCGCAGATCGGCGTCGCCGGTCCCGGGTTCGGAGCGGTTCGCCTCGGCCACCCAGTCGAACACCGCAGCCAGCGCCTCAGGCGTCTTGAAGTCATCGGCCAGAGCGTCGAAGAACCGCTCGTGCAGGGGCCCGGACCACGCTGGCGACGCGCCCGGTGCCAGCCGGCGCGCGGCTTCACGGATCCGCCTGACTCGGGCCTGGGCCTCGGCGAGGCGCTCATCGTCGAACTCGACCGGCTTGCGGTAGTCGCTCGAGACGAAGTACATGATCAGCGCGTCCCGCCCGAACGCGTCCAGCGCCTGGTGCAGCAGGAAGATGTTCCCGACCGACTTGGACATCTTGCTCTCCTCGAGCCGGATCATGCCGTTGTGCACCCATAGCTTCGCGAGCGGAACGCCGTGCGCGGCGCGCGTCTGGGCGGCCTCGTTCTCGTGGTGGGGGAAGATCAGATCGGAGCCGCCGCCGTGGATCTCGAAGCCGACGCCGAGCAGCTCCTCGGCCATCGCCGAACACTCGATGTGCCAGCCGGGTCGACCGCGCCCCCACGGCGCGTCCCAGGCCGTGTCCTCTCCCTCCTTTTGCGCCTTCCAGAGTGCGAAGTCGGCTGGATCGCGCTTGCGCTCGGCGCCCTCCAAACCCTCGCCCTGGTCCATCTCGTCCAGTTGGCGGCGGTGGGACAATTCACCGTATTCCGGGTAGCTACGGACCGAGAAGTACACGTCGCCATCCACCGCGTAGGCATGACCGCTCTCGATCAGCGTCTCGATCAGCTCAACGATCTCCTCGATCGTGGCGCTGGCGCGGGGCTCGTAGTCGGGCCGTCCGAGACCGAGGCGATCGGTGTCTGCGGTGTACGCGTCGGACATCTCCCTGGCCAGTTGCTCGCTGGGGATGGGTGGGGAGGTCATTCGAGCCGCGGCGTAAATCTTGTCGTTGACGTCCGTTATGTTCGTGACGAATGTGACGTTGTAGCCCTCATGGACGAACAGGCGTTTCAGGAGCGAAAAGACGACGAAAGGTCGGGCGTTGCCGACGTGGATACGGCCGTAGACGGTGGGTCCGCAGGTGTAGATCCCCACGCGGTTTCCCTCGCGCGGCTCTACCGGCAGCACCTGACCGGATCTCGTGTCGTGCAAGCGGATCGTTCTGCCCATGTTGCGGGCACAGTACCGCCAGCCGGCACATCCAGCCGGGGCGGCCGGTAGGGTGGCCGCCGTGGGTGGGAGGTCGGAGCAGGTGCGACGACTGAGGGTCGTGGACGAGGCCTTTCGCTCGCTGCCTGATCGCTTCCTGGGCACCGATCCGGGCTTCGACGCGACGTACCTGATCACGCTGTGCGACCTCGGGCACACCTGGGAGGTTCGCTGCACCAGCCGGGCCGCCCGGGTCCGGAAGGGCGGGACGCGCCGGCGCCCCGACGTGACGCTCGCGACCGACTCCGACACGTGGATGCGGCTGCGCTGCGGCGAGTTCTCGGGCGTCGAGGCGTTCCAGCGGCGGCTGCTCTCGGTGCACGGCAACCTGGACTACGCGATCGCTTTCGAGGGAATGTTCAGGCTCGTCGGCGGCCGCCCGCCGCTCCTCCAGATCCACGACATTCCGGTCGGGCGCCACCGGATCTCGACGCTGACGATGGGTCACGGCCCCGATGTACTGCTGCTCCACGGCCTGGGCGGCACGCGCGCCTCGCTGTTCGAGACGGCCGCGGAGCTGAGCCACACCTATCGCGTGCACGTGCCCGACCTGCCGGGGTTCGGCTCCTCGTGCAAGCCGGCGATCGGCGGCTACAACGCCGGCTGGTTCGCCGAGATCATGCTCGGGCTCATGGACCAGCTCGAGATCGAGCGTTCGCATGTCGTCGGCAACTCGATGGGCGGCCGGGTGGCTATCGAGCTGGGGCTGACCGCGCCCGAACGGATCCGCTCGCTGGGACTGCTGTGTCCCGCCGTCGCGTGGCTCAAGCGCGGGCTTCACCCCATCGTTCGCCTTCTGCGCCCCGAGTTCGGCCTGCTCCCCCACGCGATCCGTCGCTCGATGGTGGCGTCGCAGTTCTGGCGCATGTTCCACGACCGGGACCTGATGGACCCCGCCGTGGCCGACCTGGTGGTCGACGAGTTCCAGCGCATCTATCACACCGCGGGCGCGCGCTACGCGCTGCTGGCCAGTGCGCGCAACATCTACCTGGAGCCGCCGTTCGGCCGCCGCGGCTTCTACCGGCGCCTGGCCGATCTCGAGCCGCCCGCGCTGTTCGTGTGGGGCAGTCACGATTGCCTCGTGCCCGCCGCGTTCTCGAGCCACGTGCGTAAATGGCTGCCGCACGCCGAGCAGGTGACGATCGAGGAGTGCGGGCACGTGCCGCAGGTCGAGCGCCCGGAGGAGACCAACGCACTGCTCGCCGAGTTCTTCAAGCGAGTCGAGAGCTCGGACGCGTCGAGCGCGCCGGCTTGGACGCGTCGCGTCGACGCGGCCTGAGCGGGAGCCGGCGGGCTACATCATGGCCGACGCACCGACCACCACCTCCCCCCGCCGCAACGGTCACCGCCCTGAGACGCGGATCGAGCCGCCCGCCGCGGAGCCGTCCGGTTCTCTGCTCACGCGCACGTGGCGCGAGCTCGCCGCCGCGCTCCAGCGCCGGATCCCCCGGGCTGACCTCGACGAGCGCGATCCCGACTACATCCGCGAGCAGCTGCCCCTGTTCTGGCTGTTCTCGAGCCTGTGGTTCCGGGGGGAGGTGCGAGGCCTCGGTAACGTCCCCGACGAAGGACCGGTGCTGCTCGTCGGCAATCATTCGGGCGGGAACATGATCCCGGACACGATGGTGTTCACGGTCGCGTTCAGCACGTACTTCGGCGTCGAGCGGCCGTTCTACCAGCTGGCTCACAACCTGGTGCTGTCGCTTCCGGGACTGAGCTGGCTGCGTAAGTTCGGGACGGTGGCGGCCTCGCCCGAGAACGCCAGCAAGGCGCTCTCCTCGGGCGCGGCGCTGCTCGTATACCCGGGCGGCGACTACGAGGCGCACCGTCCCAGCTGGCAGTCGAGTCGGGTCGACTTCGGCGGGCGCAAAGGGTTCCTCCGCCTGGCGCTGGAGCAGGACGTACCGATCGTCCCGGTGGTCGCGATCGGCGGCCAGGAGACGGCGCTGTTCCTCAGCCGGGGCGAGCGGCTGGCCCGCCTGCTCGCGCTCGACCGCGTGCTCCGGCTCAAGGTCCTGCCGGTCTCGATCTCGCTCCCCTGGATCGTGAACCTCGGCGACTTCGGCCACATTCCGCTGCCGGCCAAGATCACGATCGAGACCCTGCCCGCGATCGACCTGCGCGCCGAGTTCGGCCCCGACCCGGATGTCGACGAGGTTTACGACCACCTGATCCGCCTCATGCAGGACGCCCTCGATGCGCTCGCCGCCGAGCGTCGCTTCCCGGTGATCGGGTGAGGGTCAACGGCGCCAGGGTTCTGGCTGCGCCGATCGACCACGTGTGGTCGATCGTCACGGACCCCGAGCGCGTTCTCAGCTACATGTCCGGCATCACCCGCTGGGAGGTTGCCGGCGATCTCGGCGCGGGCCTCGGCGCCCGCTACCGCATCCTGTTCCGGGTCGGCGCGGCCGAGGTCGGCGGGCTCGTCGAGGTCGTCGAGTTCGACGAGCCGTGCGACTTCGCCTGGACGTCGGTCACCGGGCTTGACCACCGCGGGCGGTGGCGCCTGCGCGAAGCCCCCGGCGGCCGCACCCGGGTCGAGTTCCGCTTGGCCTACGTGGTTGCCGGCGCCGGCCTGAGCGGCTGGGTGGCGGAGCGAGTCGCGGCCCCCACGGTCGAGGGCCACGTCCGCCGCACCTTGCAGCAGCTCGAGCGGCTGGTCGAGCACGAGCAGCTGCGCACGCGGGCGGCCAGGCGCCGGCGGCCCGCCGCCCGGCCCTGATTGGCCGCGGCAACCGCTTTAGGATCCTCGGCTGATGTGGTGGGTTTCAGATAATGCGCGGGCATGAACGGAGGCAGTAGATGAACGACATCCTCGACGTGGCCCGTGAGCAGGTGCTCCAGGACGGCGTGCCGCTCGACGAGTCTCAGACGTTGGCGGTGCTCGAGCTCCCCGACGATCGGGTGCCGGACGTGCTGGCGCTTGCCCACGAGGTACGGATGCGCTGGTGTGGCCCGTCGGTCGAGGTCGAGGGAATCGTTTCGATCAAGACGGGCGGCTGTCCGGAGGACTGCCACTTCTGCTCGCAGTCTGGCCGGTTTCATACCCCGGTGCGGGCGGTGCGGCTCGATGTCCCAATGCTCGTGCGGGCGGCGCACGAGACGGCGGCCACGGGCGCAACCGAGTTCTGCCTGGTGGCCGCCGTACGCGGTCCGGACGAGCGACTGATGGCTCAGGTGCGCGACGCGGTGACGGCGATCCGGGCCGAGGTCGAGATCAACATCGCTTGCTCACTTGGGATCCTGACTCACGCCCAAGCGCAAGAGCTCACCGACCTCGGCGTCCACCGCTACAACCACAACCTCGAGACCGCGCGTTCGTACTTTCCGATGGTCGTCACCACGCACACCTGGGAGGAGCGCACGGAGACCCTCGAGCTGGTCCGCGAGTTCGGCATGGAGGTGTGCTGCGGCGGGATCGTGGGCATGGGCGAAACGCTCGAGCAGCGGGCGGAATTCGCCGGGCAACTCGCGGCGATCAAGCCGGACGAGGTTCCCCTGAACTTTCTCGATCCGCGTCCCGGCACCCCGTTCTCCGGCCTACCGGTCGTCGGCACGCAAGATGCGCTGCGCGCGATTGCGGCGTTCCGCCTCGCGCTGCCGCGCACCGTCCTGCGGTTCGCCGGTGGGCGCGAGCTCACCTTGGGCGACCTGGGGACTCGAGACGGCATGCTGGGCGGGATCAACGCGATGATCGTGGGCAACTACCTGACTACGCTGGGGCGATCGGCCGGGCAGGACCTCGACCTGTTGGCCGAGCTCTCGATGCCGATCAAGGCGCTGTCGGAGACGCTCTGAACGGGGCAGCCGCAGGACCGGCGTACTGCGACGGCTGCGGCCACCCGGCGACTGACCCCGGGCACGAGCGGTGTCGTGAGCGGCGGGCGCTGACCGATCCGCCACGGTTCTGCACTCGATGCGGACGTAAACTGGTCGTGCAGGTGCTGCCGTTCGGATGGGCGGCCCGGTGCGTCGCGTGCGGGCCGCTCCGCACCGAAGAGCAACAAGCCGCGTCCTGAGCGGCGTCGGCGACAATGAGCCCGTGAAACACGCCCCTACCGCACCGATCGCCGCGATTGGACTGATCGGCGGTTTCGGCGTCGCGGTGCTGTCGGGATCTCGCGCCCTCGGCGGGCTGGTGCTCGCGATCTGCGGGCTTGTCTGCATCGCAATCTGGCTCCAGCGCGACGGCCGTCACACCGCGATGATGCTCACGATCGCGGGATTGTTCGCCTTCGCGTTCTCGCATCTGCTGGGGTTGCTCATCGGGGCGTGGCCGGCCGTGTTCCTCACCGCCGCCGCCGTTGCGTTCCTGTACTGGCGAGCATCCGACTCGCGAATCGCGCGAGCCCACAGTTGAGCGTCCGAGTCCTCAGAGCTCGCGTTCGTACACGACGAAGGAAGTTAGCTGCGCCACCGTGTCGTAGAGCGAGCGGGCCGCCCCGTTGAACTGCTGGGTCGTCCAGTAGACGCGCTGCGCCCCGCGCTCGCGCGCGGTCTCGTAGACCGCCTCGATGAGCGCCTTGGCCGCACCTGATCCGCGCGCCTCAGGATCGACGAACAGATCCTCGAGGTAGCAGTACGGCGTGTCCGCCCAAGTCGTGGGATGAAAGACCAGATGCGCGAGGCCGACCGCAGCGCCGTCGCCGTCGACCGCGACGAGTCCGCTCAGCGCGCCGTCGGGCTCGCACAGGCGGTCGAACGTGTTATCCGAGATGTGAGCCGGTAGCTCCGCTCGGTAGAAGCGCAGATACTGCTCCCACAGCCGCTGCCACCCATTGCGATCGGCGTGGCGCAGTCGACGGACGGTGGTTTCCGTCATCGCTCGACGGTGGCGATCGCCATCGCCACCGCGCCCTCCTCTCGCCCCACGAATCCCATGCCCTCTCCGCGCGTGGCCTTGACGCTCACGTGCTCGATCGAGATCCCGAGCGCCTCGGCGAGCGACAGCTGGATCTCCTCCCGGACCGGCGCCAGGTGCGGGCGCTCGATCACCACCGTGGCGTCGACGTGGAGGATCGTCATGCCGCGATGCGTCAGCATCGCGACGGTGGTGCGGAGCAGCTCGAGCGAGTCGGCGTCGTGGTAGCGCTCGTCGGAGTCCGGGAAGTGCTGGCCGATGTCGCCGAGCGCCGCCGCGCCGAGGAGCGCGTCGATGATCGCGTGCGTGAGCACGTCGGCGTCCGAGTGCCCGGCGAGTCCGCGGTCGTGCGACAGCTCGACGCCACCCACCACGAGCCGCCGACCCGCGGCGAACGGGTGACAGTCGTAGCCGAGACCGGTCGTGACCGTCCCTCGCTCCTCACTGCGGCCGTGGAGACTCACGTCCGCGCCTCCTCCAGCAGCAACTCGGCCAGCGTCAGATCCGTCGGCGTCGTGATCTTGAGGTTCGCCGGCGAGGACTCGACGATCTCCACAACCCCTCCCATCTGCTCGACCAGCCAGGCGTCGTCGGTCGCCATAGCGAGCGTCTCCTCGCCGGCGGCCAGCAACGCGCGCTCGAGCGCGGCTCGCCGAAACACCTGCGGCGTCTGCACCGCCCACAGCCGCGAGCGCTCGAGCGTCCGTGCCACCGTGCGTCCGTCGGAGGCGTGCACCTCCTTGATCGTGTCCGACACCGGTGCGGCGGCGACCACCGCGTCCGCCCCGGAACGTTCCAGCTGCGCAAGCGCACGCTCGAATAGACGCGCCGGCGCGAGCGGGCGCGCCGCGTCGTGCACCACGACGGGATCCCCACTCTCCACTGCACGGAGTGCCTCGCGCACTGACGCCGAGCGGACCGCGCCACCCGCCACGGCGATCGTCCCGGGCGGTGCTTCGCTCAGCGAATCGGCCGGGAGCGCCACCACGATCCGGTCGATCGCCGCGACGGACTGCAGCGCTTCGACGCTCCAGCGCAGCATCGACTTTCCCCCCAGAGTGACGAACGCCTTTGGCCGGCCTGACCCAAGGCGCTCGCCACGTCCGGCGGCCACGATCAGCGCGACCGCCATGCGCGCTGTGGCGCTGAATTAGTCGGCGGCGACGGTGACCTTCCTGCGTTTGCAGTTCTTGCCGTTGTAGGACTCCAGCAGGAGGCCTTGGAGATACTCCTCGACCCCGTTCTCGTCCATCTCGAGCGCGTACATGAGCTCGGAGGCGAGGATTTTCTTGGCTCGCGTGAACATCTGCTTCTCGCCGGTCGACAGGCCCTTCTCAGCCTCGCGGATGGCCAAGTTGCGGACCACCTCGGCGAGCTCGTAAATGTCGCCCGTCTTGATCTTGTCGCGGTTGTACTTGAAGCGACGGTTCCAGTTCTTCGGCATCTCGGAGCACTCGTCCTGAAGCACGCCGAGGACCTTCTGGACTGTCTCCTCATCGATCACGCGGCGTAGGCCGGCCAGGGCCGCGTTCTCGGTGGGAACCATCACCGTCATGTCGTTGTGCAGGATTTTGATCGTCAGGTACTCGCGCCGCTCGCCGAGGATTTCCTTCTGTTCCTTGCGGATCACCTTGCCCGCGCCATGGTGCGGGTAGACGACGTTGTCGCCGACCTCGAACTCGATGTGCACTACTTCAACTTCAACCTCTACTTCTACTTCTACTTCCTCGACGATCTCGAGGTCCTCCAGGGGCTCTTCCATTAGCTGTGTGATGGTGTCCTCCTCTGTCCGGGACGGGCGTGATCAGATGAGACCCGCGCCCGACCATCTCTCCCTTGGCAACTACGTTTGCAAGTACCGGTCCACCAGGTTGATCTCCTGCTGTCGGCGAAGACCTTCGCGTATGTCCTTCGCCCTGATCTCGCCGACGCCGTCGACGGTCTCGAGCTCGCCATCGGTGGCGGCGAGCAACTCCTCAAGTCCCCCGAACTCTCCGACGATCCGCTGCACCACCATCTTGGGCAGGCGAGGGATTCGCCCCAGGATGCGGAAGCCGCGAGGCGACGTCGGGTAGTCGAGAGTGTTCAGCTTGCGGTCGTAGCCGAGCAGCTCGGCCAGACGCCCGAAGTCCAAAAGGTCCTGATTGGGCAGGCGCACAAGCTGGTCGAAGGCCGCCGCGAACGTCTCGTCGGTGTCCTCCGCCAAGTAATCGTGGACGAGCGCGGCCTTGTCGGCGGAGACGCCCACCATCGTCTCGTCAAGCTGCATCTCGATGAGTCTGCCTTCGGTTCCCAACTCAACGATGTAACGCTCGATCTCCACCGCCATGCGGGTGACCAGCTCGGCGCGCTGGAGCACGGTGAGCACGTCGTGCAGCGTCGCACCGCCTTCGAACTCGAGCGCGGTGAGGCGCGTCGAGACCTGGTCCAGCCGGCTGCGGTACTTGTCGAGCGTGGCCAGCGCCTGATTGGCCTTGGCGAGCACGACGGGGATGTCCTCGAGGATGTACTTGATCCCGTCGACGTACAGCGAGACGACCTCGCGGCGCTCCGAGATCGCCACCACGAGCGCGTCGGTCTGCTTGGACACCCTCTCCGCGGTGCGGTGGCGGGTGCCCGTCTCGTAGGTCAGGATCGTCGGATCGGGCGTCAGCTGGACGTTGGCGTGCACGATCTTGGTGGCGTTCGAGCTCAGCACGATCGCGCCGTCCATCTTGGCCAGCTCGTACAGCAGCGCCGGCGAGTAGTCAAGATCGAGCTTGATCCCGCCCGAGAACAGGAAGGCGAGCTCGTCGGGGTCGCCGATCACGATCAGCCCCCCAGTCCGGGCGTGCAGGATGTTGTCGATCCCCTCTCGGAGCGCCGTTCCGGGGGCGACCATCTCCAGCGCTCTCACCAGCCGGGAATCCTGTCGAGATTCGAGCTCTCCCTTGAGCTCTTCCCCGGAACGCGGCGGCATCAAAGTGGATTTTACCGCTTCTTGACAGGCTGAGGCCCCGCCCGGCTGGGCCTCAGGCCGCGAGCACCTCGTCCCTCGCGCTCCCGAAAGCCCCCGCTAGCGCCGCTCGCAGGGTGCCATGAGCGTTCGGTTCGAGCACCGGGTCCAGGCCGAACTTGGCCGCCTCGGCCAGCCGCCGGTCGGAGTGCGCGACCGAGCGCAGCTCACCGGTCAGCCCGAGTTCGCCGAAGCAGGCCAGTGGCGCTCCACCCGCGCCCTGCAGCGCCTTGCCTCTGACCGCGCTGGCCACCGCCAGGGCGACGGCGAGGTCCGCCCCGGGCTCGTCGACGCGGACGCCGCCAACGACGTTGACGAACACGTCAGAGCTCCCGGCGCCGATTCCGGCGTGGCGCCCGAGCACCGCGAGCACCAGCGCCAGTCGGTTGCGGTCGAGTCCGGACACAACCCGCCGCGGCGGAACCAGCTCCGAGGTCGACACCAGCGCCTGGACCTCGACCAGCAACGGGCGGGACCCCTCGATGGCACACAGGACGACGCTGCCCGGCGCGCGTGTGGCCTCGCCCACGAAGCGCGCCGAGGCGTCGAGCACCTCGACCAGCCCGTCGTCGCGCATCTCGAACACGCCGGCCTCGTTGGTCGACCCGAAGCGGTTCTTGACCGCACGCACGGTGCGGTACGTCCGCTCGCGCTCGCCCTCGAACTGGAGCACGCAATCGACCAGATGTTCGAGCACTCGCGGCCCCGCGAGTGCGCCGTCCTTGGTGACGTGGCCAACGAGCAGGACGGCGATCCGCCGCGCCTTGGCCACGCGCATCAGCTCGCCGGCGACCTCGCGGACCTGCGCCACCGAGCCGGACGCGCTCGAGAGCTCGGCGGCGTGCAGGGTCTGCACCGAGTCGATCACGCACACCTCGGGTCGCTCCTGTTCGAGCGTGGCCAGCACGCTGTCCAGATCCGTCTCGGCGATGACCGGGATCCCGAGCGCGCCCGCGCCCAGCCGGTGCGCGCGCAGCCGGATCTGCGCCGCTGATTCCTCCGCCGAGACGTACAAGGTGCGCCGGCCGGCCTGGTGCAAGTTGGCCAGCACCATCGTGGTGAGCGTCGATTTCCCGATTCCGGGCGAGCCCCCGATCAGCACCAGTGAACCCGGCACGATGCCGCCGCCCAGTACGTCGTCGAGCTCGCCGATCCCGGTCTCGAGACGCGCTTGTTCGACGGCGGTCACGTCGCGCAGCGCCACAGGCTTGACGGGCGCGCCGCGGTTCGATCGCTCGCCGCCCGAGCCGGATCCCCGCCCGGCCCCCGCCGGCCTACCCACCTGCTCGACCAGCGAGTTCCACTCGCCGCAGCCGGGACAGCGCCCGGCCCAGCGCGAGGCCTCGTGCCCGCAGGCCGAGCAGACGTGGATCGTGGTGGGACGGGGCACAGCGCAGCTGAGGCTACGCAGCGCTCCCGACGGAAAGCGCGTAGGCCGCCGCGTCCTCGAGGCGATCGTCGCCCCAGAACAGTTCCTCCCCGATCGCGACCGTCGGGACTCCGAACACGCCGAGCGCGTGCGCGGCTTCGGTCGCCTCGCGCAGCGTGCGCTTGATCTCCGGGTCCCGTATCGCATCGTGCGCCTCGTGACGATCGAGGGCCGTCTGCGACGCCGCAGCCAGTACGTGCGCCTCGATGCTCAGCTCGCGCCCGCGCTGAAACCCATCGCGGAACAGCTGCGTGGCGATCTCGTGGCCGCGTCCGATCCGAAACGCCCACGTGACCAAGCGCATCGCACCGAGGTAGTCCGTCGGCCACGGGTCGGGCCACATGATCGGTGGGAGGCCGTAGCCGCGAGCCCGGCGCTCGATCTCGGCCATCCCGGTCTGCCGGCGGCGGTAGTCGCCGAGCGCCCACGAACTGCGGCCGGTCAGCTTGAACAGACCGCCCAGCAGCACGGGCTGCCATCCGATTGGTCCGGGCATCACCCGCTCGAGCCGCTCGGCCGCGAGGTACGCATAGGGAGATCCGACGTCGAAGTAGAAGGTGGCCGACACTGCGGGTGAAACGAAGACCGAACGCTCGCCGTGGGGCGTTCGGTAAACTGAACGATGTGTTCTCTATGTTAGCCCATGAGAATGCTGGCCGCCCCCAAGACGTGCTCGCCGCGAACCTGCGCCGGCTTCGGATCGCACGCCGGCTTTCGCTGTCGGAGCTGGCCCGCGCCACCGGGATGAGCAAGGCGACCCTGTCCAGCGTCGAGAGCGGCCGCTCGAACCCGACGATCGAGACGCTGGCCTCGCTCGCGGCCGCGCTCCGGGTCTCACTCGGCGAGCTGCTCGAGGAGCCGCCGCTCGGCGAGGTGCGAATCGTCCGCCACGGCCGCCACGGGCAGCTCGATCGCAGCGAAGAGGCTGGCCTCGCCCTGTCCGAGCGCGTGTGGGGACCGCGGCACGTTGCCGAGCCCGACCTCGGAGCCGCGGGCGCGCGGGCCGGCGTGTACGTGCTCGAAGGCAAGCTGATCGCCGGCCCGGTGGAACGGGTCACGGAGCTGGCGCCGGGCGACTACGCCTCCTTCCCGATCGACGTGCCGCACGTATACGAGACCGAACGGACCGGGGCCCGCGCGCTGGTTCTCACGTACGGAGGGTGAGACGAGTTACAGGCCTGAGATGTCGCCCGTCGCGATCCGTGAGCTGGTCTCCTCCGATCGTAGGGCCGTGGCATTCACGTTCGGCCGACTCAGCCAGGGCTCGCGCTATCAGCGGTACTTCACCGCCAAACCCGCCCTCAGTGTGCGCGAGCTGAACCGCCTGCTCGACGTCGACCACTGGCACCACGAGGCGGTGATCGCATACTCGCCGCCACCGCGTGCGCCGATCGGCATCGCCCGCTACGTGCGTCTGAACGAGTTCGACGTGGCGGAGGTGGCAATCGAGGTGGTGGACGGCTGGCAGCGCCGCGGCGTCGGCACCGCGCTAATGGCCGCGCTGCGCGAGCGCGCGCTGCGCGCCGGCATCCGCTACTTCACGGCGGCCATGCTGCGTGACAACGCCGGCGCCCGCGCGTTGGCCAGGAAATTGGGCCCACCCGCACCGGCGACGGTGCTCGCCGTCGCCGGCAACGTAGTGGAGGTGCGTTACTCGCTCTCGGCCGGCTCGTCGGTGCGGGCCGGCTCTTCGGGTCCGCCGGCTTCCTGGCCGCCCTCGCCGTCGCCACTCTCGGCCCCGACCGCCACCGGAGTGGGCTTCGGCGCGGGCTCGATCACGGTCAGCCGGACCTCGCCGCCGCCCTCGCCCCCGGTCGCGCCGTCGGCCGAGTCGTCCGCCGTGTCGACCATGACGGTCGAGCCCGAAGGCACCTGCGAGCGCAGGACGAAGTCGGCCAGCGGATCCTCGACGTAGCGCTGGATCGCACGGCGCAACGGCCGGGCGCCCATCGCCGGATCCCAACCCTTGTCGACGAGCATGTCCTTGGCCTCCTCGGAGAGCTCGAGCTGGAGCTCGCGCTCGGCCATCGACTCGCGGATCCGCCGCAGCAGCAGGTCGACGATCTCCTTGATCTCGTCCTTGGTGAGCTTGTGGAAGACGATGACCTCGTCGATCCGGTTGAGGAACTCGGGCCGGAACACCTTCTTGAGCTCACCCGTGATCCGGGTCTTCATGTCGTCGTAGGTGATGCCGGTCTCGTCGTCGGACACCGCGAACCCGAGCGGGGTGTTGCGGGCGATCTCGGAGGCCCCGATGTTCGAGGTCATGATCACGATGCAGTGGCGGAAGTCGACCGTCCGGCCCTGCGCGTCCGTCAGCCTGCCGTCCTCCAGGATCTGCAGCAGGATGTTGAACACGTCCGGGTGGGCCTTCTCGATCTCGTCCAGCAGCAGCACGCTGTAGGGCTTGCGCCGGACGGCCTCGGTCAGCTGGCCGCCCTCGTCGTACCCGATGTAGCCCGGAGGCGACCCGACCAGACGCGACACCGCGTGCTTCTCCATGTACTCGGACATGTCGATCCGGATCATCGTGTCCTCGTCGCCGAACAGGAACTCGGCCAGGGTCCGCGCCAGCTCGGTCTTGCCCACGCCCGACGGGCCTAGGAAGATGAACGAGCCGGTCGGCCGCTTCGGGTCCTTGAGGCCGGCGCGGGACCGGCGGATCGCCTTGGAGACGACCTCGATCGCCGGGTGCTGACCGATGACGCGCTTGTGGAGCTCCTCCTCCATCCGCATCAGCTTGGCCGTCTCGGCCTCCGTCAACTTGAACACCGGGATGCCCGTCCACATCGAGACGATGTCGGCGATCTCCTCCTCGCCGATCGAGGGCCGCTCGGTCGACTCGCCGGCCTCCCACTGCTCGGCCAGCTCGCGCTTACGCTGGGTCAGCCGGCGCTCCTTGTCGCGGAGGTTGGCGGCCTTCTCGAACTCCTGGTTCTCGATCGCCTCCTCCTTGGCCCGGCGCGTCTCCTCGATCTCGTCCTCGAGCTCGCGGTACACAGGCGGCGAGGTCATCGACTTGATCCGCATCCGGGACGCGGCCTCGTCGATCAGGTCGATCGCCTTGTCCGGCAGGAACCGATCGGAGATGTAGCGGTCGGCCAGCTCCGCCGCCGCCTCGAGCGCCTCGTCGGTGATGTTCACCTTGTGGTGCTGCTCGTAGCGGTCGCGCAGGCCCTTGAGGATCTGCACGGTCTCCTCGGTCGAGGGCTGATCCACGGTGATCTTCTGGAAGCGGCGCTCGAGCGCGGAGTCGCGCTCGAGGTACTTGCGGTACTCCTCGAGCGTGGTCGCGCCGATCGTCTGCAGCTCGCCACGGGCCAGCGCCGGCTTGAGGATCGAGGCCGCGTCGATCGCGCCCTCGGCCGCGCCCGCGCCGACGAGGTTGTGGAGCTCGTCGATGAACAGGATGATGTCGCCGCGCTGGGTGATCTCCTTCATCACCTTCTTGAGGCGCTCCTCGAACTCGCCGCGGTACTTGGAGCCCGCGACCAGGGCGGCCAGGTCGAGCGTGTAGATCTGCTTGCCCTTGAGCAGCTCGGGGACCTCGCCGTGCGTGATGCGCTGGGCCAGGCCCTCGACGACGGCCGTCTTGCCGACGCCGGGCTCGCCCACGAGCACCGGGTTGTTCTTGGTACGGCGCGAGAGGATCTGCATGATCCGCTCGATCTCGGTCTCGCGCCCGACCACCGGGTCGAGCTTCGACTCGGCAGCCAGCTTGGTGAGGTTGCGCCCGAACTGGTCGAGCAGCTTGGAAGACTTCTTGCCCTCGGCTCCCTGAGCGGCGGCTGCCGCGCCCGCGCCGGCCGCGCCACGCTGGCGACTGCCGGGGCCGGAGAGCATCCGGATCACCTCGTTGCGGATCTTCTCGGAGTCGGCATCGAAGTCGAGAAGGATCCGGGCGGCTACGCCCTCGTTCTCGCGCACCAGGCCGAGCAGGATGTGCTCGGTGCCGATGTAGTTGTGGCCGAGGCTGAGCGCCTCGCGTAACGCGAGCTCCAGCACTTTCTTGGCACGCGGCGTGAACGGAATCTGGCCCGAGGTGACCTCTTCTCCGGACCCGACGATCCGGACCACCTGAGCGCGCACGCGCTCGACCGTAATGTCAAGCGACTCGAGTACGCGCGCCGCCAGACCTTCTTCCTCGCGCAGGAGTCCAAGCAGGATGTGCTCGGTCCCGATGTAGTTGTGCTTGAGCGTCCGCGCTTCTTCTTGAGCCAGGACAACGACCTGACGGGCTCGCTCTGTGAATCGCTCGAACATGATTCTTCTCTCTGCGTGTGGCGGTCTGTAGCTGGTCGGTCGAGGTGTTTTCCGGTCTGTTCGCCTCCGCTACCTGCTGCGGTACATAGTAGTTCGCCGCTGAGGGGACACCGACGGTTCCGTGTTACCCACCTTGTCGGCTGCTAGCCGCATTTTGATGAGCGCAACGGTCTCGTTTTCTCGGGCCATAACGCAGTTTACCAACGGCGATACACCCCTCTTATGCGTCGCTCGCTCAGACCGGGAACTTCACGAGACGTTCATTGTGGGTCAATACGGGAGGATGCTCGCCTGGACCCCCACGCGAAATGTCGTGCTTTGCAGGTCGAACATATCACCTAAGCGCCGCGCGACCGATCCGGAGTTACGAGCGCGGGGGTCCGGGCGGCCCGCCCGCGCGCGGGCCAAGACCTAATCGCGCATGGCGGGAAACAGCACGACCTCCCGGATCGAGCGCCGACCTGTGATCACCATCACTAAGCGGTCGATGCCGATCCCGATTCCGCCGGTCGGCGGCATCCCCTGTTCGAGGGCCTCGAGGAACGCCTCGTCGTAGGGCTGGGCCTCCTCGTCGCCGGCGCGGGCCAGCGCCCGTTGCTCCTCGAACCGCCGGCGCTGCTCGTCGGGGTCGTTCAGCTCGGTGAACGCGTTGGCGATCTCGATCCCGCCAATGTACGCCTCGAACCGCTCTACCAGCCGCGGATCCGACCGGTGGCGCTTGGCGAACGGAGAGAGCTCGACCGGATAGTCCATCAGGAACGTGGGCTCGATCAGCGTCGGCTCGACGTGCTTGGACAGCAGCTCGTCAACCAGCTGCGCCCATGGCTCGCCCTCCGGGACGGCCAGCCCGCGTGCGCTCATGGCAGCGACGAGCGTGTCCCGATCGTGCGCCTCGAGGATGTCGATCCCGGTGCGGTCGCGGATCGCGTCGACCAGCGTCTCCCGCCGCCACGGCGGCGAGAGGTCGATCTCGCCGGCGTACCCGGCCTCGGAGGCCGCGTACGCGACGAGACGCTCACAGCGAGCGGCGATGTCCTCGTAGTCGGCGTACGCCTCGTAGAACTCGAGCATCGTGAACTCGGGGTTGTGGGTGGAGTCGACACCTTCGTTGCGGAAGTCCTTGCCGAGCTCGTAGACCCGCTCCAAGCCTCCGACGATGAGGCGCTTCAGATAGAGCTCGGTGGCGATGCGCAGGAAGAACTCGCGGTTCAGCGCGTTGTGGTGCGTCGTAAAGGGGCGCGCCAGAGCGCCCCCGTAGAGAGGCTGCAGGACCGGCGTCTCGACCTCGACGAACCCCTCGGCGTCGAGGCACCGACGGATCGCCGAGATCACCCGCGCGCGGACGATGAACAGCTCGCGCGCCTCTTCATTCGCCATCAGGTCGAGCTCCCGCCGGCGGAAGCGGGTCTCGACGTCGGTGAGGCCGTGGTGCTTCTCGGGCGGCGGGCGCAGCGACTTGGCCAGGACGGTGAAATCGAGCACGCGCAGCGTGAGCTCACCCCGCCGGGACATGAAGGCGAGCCCGTCAACGCCGATCAGGTCGCCGAGGTCGAGCCCGAGCAGCCGGTCCATGCCCTCGGCACCGAGCTCGTCGACGCGCGCCTGGAGCTGGATGCGCCCGGAGCGGTCCACGACGTCGAGGAACGCCATCTTCCCCTGGCCGCGCCGCGCCGCCAGCCGCCCGGCCACGCGGTGGCGAACCTCGGTCTCATCGCCGGGCGACAGCGCCGGGTGCGCGTCCCGGACAGCCGCGATCGGCTCGACGCCGTCGAACTCGTGGGGGAACGGATCGACGCCGGCAGCGCGCAGCGACTCGAGCTTGCGCCGGCGCGCCGCGAGCAGCTCGTCCGAGCCCTCGATTGGATCGGTGCTCACGTCACCGTGGCGACCGGACTCAGCTCGAAGCGACGTCGATCTTGGTGATCTTCAGGCGCCGCTCGCCCCGAGGCGTGGTGATGACGACCTCGTCCCCGCGCTTGCGCCCGAGCAGCGCCTTGCCGACCGGCGACTCATTGGACAGCTTGGCCTCCGCCGGGCTGGCCTCGGCCGAGCCGACGATCGTGTACTTGGTGGACTTGCCGCCATCGTCCTTGACGTGGACCACTGACCCGACCCGGACCTCGTCGGTGCTCAGATCCGAATGGTCGATAACCGTCGCCGAGCGAAGCTTCTCCTCGAGGACGGCGATGCGCGCCTCGAGCATGGCCTGCTCGTTCTTGGCGTCGTCGTACTCGGCGTTCTCGGAGATGTCGCCGAACTCGCGAGCCTCCTTGATCCGAGCGGCAACCTCGCGGCGCCGGGTGGTTGTCAGCTGATCGAGCTCCGCCTTCAGATTGGCGAGCCCTTCGGGTGTGATGATGACGTCCTTAGGCATGACATAAACCTGTATTCGAAGAGCACCGCCGACTGGACACGCCGGCGGTCCGGACGAGAAAAAAAACCCGCTTGCTAAGCGGGAACTTTGTACGCAGCTGGGGTGCGTGGGCGGATGAGTATAGACACCCCGCGGAGCGACCTGGGGCCGTGGCCCTGGATCTCGTTCGCCTGCTTGAACGTGGGCCGGTTAATCCATTCCATCAGCGGCTCCGTGATCACGCCAATCGCCTTGAACTGGATCGAGTCCGAGCACATCTGGTCGCCGGCCGCACAGACGCTATCGGCCGGATAAACCTGGTCCGGGGACTCCTGGGCCGCCTGCAGCAGTGAACTCTCGAGCGCCGCCCGGCAGCGCACGAGCAAACCTCCTCCGCAATACACCGGACTACGCGGTCACAACGAGGCGCGCCGGTTCTTCGTGCAGCAGCTCGCGCGCCGCATCGAGCGTCGGCGCAGTCTGGAGCGCCGCCTGGAGAGCCTTCCCGCCGCCCAGCCGGTCGACGTACCAGGGATAGAACTTGCGCAGGTAGCGCGTGGCGCGATCCTGCCCCAGGTGCTCGACCGCCGACTCGATGACCCAGTCGAGCTCGGACAGGATCTCGTCAAGACTGGGCTCGTCGACGCGGCGGCCCAGCACCTGCTCGAACAGCCACGGGTTGCCGAGCGACCCCCGCGCCAGCAGTACACCGGCGGCGCCGGTCTGCTCAAAGGCGTGGCGCACCACCTCGGGAGTCTGCAGCCCGCCCGAGATCAGCACCGGCACCGGCAGCTCCTCGACCAGCCCCCGTGCCAGCTCGTAATCCGGCCGGCCCTTGTGATGCTGCGACGCGTGGCGGGGATGGATGCCGATCCCGGTCACGCCGCCGTCGAAGACCAGCCGGCGGGCGACCTCGAGCCCGCTCAGATCGCCCGGCCGCTGACCCGAGCGCAGCTTGACCGTCACCGGCAGACCGCTCCCGCGAGCGGCGGCCCGCGCCACCGCGACCGCGCGCGCCGGCTCCTCGAGCAGCGCCGCGCCGGCGCCCGTCTTGCACACCTTGGGCACCGGGCAGCCCATGTTGATGTCGATCAGGTCGGCGCCGGCCGCCGCGACGCGCTCGGCCGCCGAGGCCATGACGTCCGGATCGTGGCCGAACAGCTGCACGGACACCGGGTGCTCGTCGGGGTGGATCCGCAAGAGCTCGCGGCAGGTACGCTCGTTGCGGTAGTGCACCGCGAAGCTCGAGACCATCTCCGACACGACCAGCCCAGCCCCGTGACGCTTGGCCTGGAGACGCACGAACCAGTTCCCGATGCCGGCGAGCGGCGCCAGCACGACGCGGTTTGGGATCGCGACGCCGCCGAGGCGCCAGGGTTCCGCGAGTGACCGGGACATAGGGGTTTCATACTAAGGCGCCGCCGTCAGGCGCCGCCGACCTTTGAATTGATACGAATCCAGCGATGAACCTGTTCGAAGCGCTACGCCCCTGGGCCGAGGTCATCTTCGAGCAGGTTCCGGAGCTCGTGCTGTTCGACGCCCACACGCACCTGGGCCAGAACGACCCCGACGGGATGAAGCAGACGCCCGAGGAGCTGACGGCGGCGCTGCGGCTGGCCGGAGCGCGAGGGGCGTTCGCGTTCCCGTTCCACGAGCCCGACGGTTACGCCGCCGCCAATGACGCCGTGCTCGAGGCGGCGCGCGAGGCTCCCGATGGGCTGCTCGTCCCGTTCTGCCGCGTCAACCCGCACGACAGTCCGCTGCCCGAGGCCGAGCGGAGCCTCGGCAACGGCGCGCGTGGGATCAAGCTGCATCCGCGCGCGGAGCAGTTCACGCTCGACCACCGCGGCGTGCGGCCGCTCATCGCCCTCGCCGACGAGCGCTCGCTGCCGGTCCTGATCCACGCGGGCCGCGGGATCCCCGCCCTCGGTCTGCACGCGGTCGACCTGGCCGAGGAGTTCCCGAACGCCCGGCTGATCCTCGCCCACGCGGGAACCAGCGATCTGTCGTGGATCTGGCGCGTGGCCGCCGACCTCCCGAACCTGCTGTTCGACACCGCCTGGTGGATCCCGACCGACCTCGAGACGCTGTTCTCGCTGGTGCCGCCGGGCCAGATCGTGTTCGCCTCAGACGCGCCCTACGGCAATACGTTCATCTCGGCGGCGTTCCAGCTGCGCTGGGCGCTGCAGCTCGGGTTCTCGGCCGAACAGATCCGCTCGGTCGCCGCCGGGCAGGCGCTGCGCCTCGCCGCCGGCGAGGCGCTCGAGCCGGCCGGGCCGGCGATCGGGGAACGGGAGAAAGCCCCCCACCTGCTGCTCGACCGGGTCGCCTACTTCCTGCTCTTCAGCGCGATGGGCACGATGCGCGGCATCGACCCGACCGAGATGCTCGCGCTGGCCCGGTTGGCCTGCGACGTCCCCGACGAGATCGACGATGCCCCGGTGTTCGCGGCGATCCGCGTGCTACTCGACGACTACGACGCGTACGCGGCCGAGCACCCCGACGAGCGTCGGCGGATCACGTTCCTGATCCTGGCGGCGACGGTGGCGCGGACGCCGGATGTGCCGATCCCGCCGGGCGTGCTGGCACGGGATCGCGATTCCGCTCCCAGATCAGCCGCAGCCCGGTCAACGTGAGCAGATCGTCGACCTCGTCGATCGTCTCGCGGATGAACGGCACGAGTGCCCCGGCCAGCCCGCCGGTGGCGATCACGTAGGTGGTCGGGCCGAGTTCCGCGCGCAGCCGGCGCACGATCCCCTCCACCTGACCGGCGAAGCCGTACACGATCCCGCTGCGGATCGCGTCGACGGTGTTCTTGCCGATCAGCGTGCGCGGCCTGGCCAGCTCGACCTTGGGCAGCTTGGCCGCCCGGTCGTAGAGGGCGTCGATCGAGATCTCCGCGCCGGGTGTGATGATGCCCCCCAGGTACTCTCCGGCGGCCGACACGATGTCGTAGGTGATTGCGGTCCCGAAGTCGACGACTACGCACGTGTCGTGGACCTTGTCGTAGGCCGCCACCGCGTTGGCAAGGCGGTCGGCCCCGACCTCATGAGGGTTGTCGTAGCGGATCGGCATGCCGGTGCGGATCGAGGGGCCCACGACGAGCATCTCGTGACCCAGGTAACGCCGCGCCATCTCCGTCCACTGCTCCGAGAGCTGCGGGACGGTCGAGGACACGATCGAGTCCTCGATGTCGCCGAACGACATGCCACGCAGCTCGAGGAGGTTCGACAGCCGCGACCCGATCTCGTCGCTGGTCGACTCGCGCACGGTGGCGAACCGCCAGTGCTCGGCGACGCTGCTCGAGCCGTCCGCGAACATGCCGAAGTGGGTCTGGGTGTTGCCGACGTCGACGACCAGCAGCATGCGGGAACCCTAGTGCAGCGGCTCGCCCACGCGCCGCACGTCCTGGCTGTCGTCGCCGAGGGCCGCCAGCGCGTCGGCGAGCGCGCGTCCGTCGGGTAGCGTCAGCGACGGGTCGAGTTCGAGCAGCGGCACGAGCACGAACCGCCGCGAGGTCACCTCCGGATGTGGAAGCGTCAGACGCTCACTCCGAAATTCGAGGTCGTCGAGCAACAGCACGTCGACGTCGATCGGCCGCGGCCCGTGCCGGACACCTCCGGGCGTTCGCCCCAGCGACCGCTCGACCGCCTTACACGCATCGAGCAGCTCCACCGGCCCGTTCGACGTGTCCACACGCAGGCAGGCGTTGTAGAAGTCGCGCTGATCGAGGAGCAGCCCCACCGGCTCGGTCTCGTACACCGACGAGGAAGCGACCACTTGGACCCCATGCGAAGGCAGCACGCGCACCGCCTCGAGCAGATGCGCGCGCCGGTCCCCGACGTTCGACCCCAGGCCGAGATAGCCCGGCGTCATTCCGCCTCGCGCCACACCTCGACCGACACCTCACTCACGGGCAGCGCCATCGGCGGCTCGGGCTTGGCCGCCTTGACCCACACCGCGCCCACGTCGTAGCGCTCCAGCAGCCGGTCGGCGATCGCCGAGCACAGCCGCTCGAGCGTCTTGTAGGAGCGCTGCTGGGCGACCAGGTTGGCGGTCTCGCACACCTCGGCGTAGTCGACGGTGTCCTCGATCCGGTCGGTGACCGTCGCGTCGCACTCCCCCACGTCCAGTCGGAGGTCGAGCAGCAGACGCTGGCCGACCTCGCGCTCGGCGGCCGTGACGCCCACATGGGTGAAGAGGGAGAGGCCGCTGACCTCGATCGTCACCTCGGGCTCGGGGTGACCCTCCTCCTCGTCGCCCTCCTCTACCTCGTCGTACTCGTCGGGGTCGTCCATGGCGCGCTGACCGTAGCAGCCGTGACCGTCAGGGCGTCACGAACAGGCGCCACGTCGTGGACGCGGAACACGCGCGCGCCGCGCTCATATGCGAGCACGCAAGTGGCGATCGTCGCGGCAACCCGGTCGTCGACGTCGCGGCCGGTGAGCCGGCCGAGGAACGACTTGCGCGAGGTGCCGATCAGCACCGGGCGCCCGAGGTCCAGAAATTCGTCCAGCCGGCTCAACAGCTCCAGGTTGTGCGCGACCGTCTTGCCGAAGCCGATCCCCGGATCGAGCAGGATCCGCTCGGGCCCGATCCCGGCCTGAGCCGCAAACATCATCCGTTCGGCGAGAAACGCCTTTATGTCGTTCACGACATCGTCGTAGTGAGGATCGCGCTGCATCGTGCGCGGCTCGCCGAGCATGTGCATGAGGCAGTACTCGGCGCCGGCGGACGCGACCAGGCCGGCCATCTCCGGATCGCCGCGCAGCGCCGTCACATCGTTGACCATGGTCGCGCCGGCCGCCAACGCCCTCGCAGCCACCCCGCTCTTGTAGGTATCGATCGAGATCCGGACCCCTGAGCCGCGCTCGAGCAGGCCCTCGATCACCGGGATCACCCGGCGGAGCTCCTCGTCCTCGGGCACTGGCGCGGCGCCCGGCCGGGTCGACTCGCCGCCCACGTCGAGGATCGC
>Ga0187770_10000351_pt1 | contig 22364 bp, 16 predicted proteins | sample 0116_SJ02_MP02_2_FD_133154 | JGI IMG/M metagenome (GOLD analysis project Ga0187770, IMG submission 133154) | Tropical peat soil microbial communities from peatlands in Department of Meta, Colombia - 0116_SJ02_MP02_20_MG | ecosystem: Environmental > Terrestrial > Soil > Wetlands > Peat | place...
AACTGGGGTGGCGATGGTCACAACTGGGGTGGCGATGGTCACAACTGGGGTGGCGATGGTCACAACTGGGGTGGCGATGGTCACAACTGGGGTGGCGATGGAGGCTACCAACATTGGCGATGATAGATGAAAAGCGCAATTAGCCCATAAGATAGTTCAGACGATTGCTACAGAGTCCGAGAGACACATTGTGTTAAGAACAGTGACAGACATTCAAGAAGTGACTTATACAGCTGCCTCAGGGAAGAGACAAAATGTCATAGTACCTGAGGAGCAAGCTGAACGATAGGCTACTGCGTATAGAATAGGTTGGGATGTATATGCGCCATCCAGACGGTTCGGCGGAGCTTTGTAGCTCTCTCATTAGCTTGGGCATTTGCATGTGTCATTTCAACCCCCATCTCCTCCAAAATACGTTAAGCAAGAAAGACGATACCCAAAAAATCAATAATCCTGATACGATGGATCAAAAAAGTCGGCGTTGATGAGTTCGGTTTTTTTGACAGCAAAGAATATAGCTAATCAAAAGACCAATGAGAAGCAGTCGATGAATATATCACCGATATAAAAATAGGGGGCATGTTGTTGGGCGCATAATTGTGGTGAAGCTCTTCAGTTTACGTGACTGTATGAAGCATAAAACTGCTATTCCTTCTATTTTTACTGACTGGACGCCATAGATATTTTGTTAAATTATCTGCGATGTAAACGCTATATTTACAGGCAATAGCTAGGAAGAACAAGTAATTATATTATTATATATATATAAATAATACATATATAAAAAACTAAATAAATGGCAAAGGTGGTGAGAAGATATGTGGTTTCCAAACTGGATGCCCTTCCCCATGTTTCAGTCTTGGTACTGGTGGTGGACGTACGGTTAAAAGAAGACGAAAATAAGCGCTACATACTAAATGACAAGCTCCTGTAAATTTCTTCCACAAATTTCAGGAAGCGAATATTGGTGTGTGCCCACTAACTTCCAACACTCAGCTCTGATCGGTATATAACCAGAACTGCCTTGAAAGCGCCCTTGGAGCATTAAAAGAGGCACATAGGTGTTATCGAACCAAGCAGACATCGTACCAGTATTTCATGGCGACGTTGCGTAGGTGTTCAGGCAAAGTGTCGATAGGGCACCCTTTACTCCCGACATGTTGTTGAATATATGCCTAAATAGAAGGCCGATTTAATAAGTGGCTTACACTCTTAGTAGAGGTAAACTCATATCTACTACTCAGTATACGTACGTGATGATGAATCGTCACGGCTAACGACAGCGAGTTCATGACCAAGCTTAGTGCTTTGATCTCAGTGAAAAGAAGCCGCAGGCCTATGTCTATCTGCTCAAATGGGGCCAAAGCCCATTTCCCTGCTCGTAAAATCGCTCAAGACTTGTCGGGGAGATGTCCTCCGCACACTCACGAGCCTTATTGACAAGGGCATGGTCAATCCATCATTGAATCGTCGAAGATCTATCAGCAGTAGAACTTAAAATCGCTCTCAATTCTGCGATTAAAAAACATGAGACCGAATCCCATAATATGAAGAAGGGAGAGTTAGAGTCGAGGAGTTTTCTAAGCAACAGCGGTTTCAGCTAACCCAAGGAGTTCCCAACGTTTAAAATAAGCAAAAGTCTCAAGGAACTCATAGGCCTTGCAACGTCTGCCTTAGCTACAACAGTTAAAGAATGGGTGCTAGTTTGCCCCGCAGTATTTTTTGTTATTTTCTCGTTATATACGATCGAGAGACAAAAACGTTTATGACCCGGGGAGGGGAGATCGGATTAAACAAATTTCTCATAAAAACATCTTGAACCAGGGCAACGGCACTAGATGTTGCTGTTTATGTGCATCAATTGACTGGGTCGAGCAGTAACGTTTTCAGTGTTTGACGAGAGGATTAGTACAGAGTGGGATTAATGTTGATACCAACTACATCTCACTAGATGCACCAGTGAGAGTGGTAAGGACCGATGACTATGCTTACGCAGCACGTCTTATCTACGCATTTGTAATGTTGTGGAAGCAGGCAATTCCTGCTGCTCAGCGGATAGAACAGCTGTTGAAAGAGGGGTTGCAAATATTTAAGAGAGAGGCATACATTCCCCTTTTTGACAAAATAAGTTTTCTTTTTGTGTTGCGATTCAGCGTATTCACCTGCGGATAAAATAAGCATAGTGCTATTTTTGAGTTGGAGGCTGGAACATCAGAGTTTGAAGCAAAATAAGGTTACTTTTATTATCTAGCTCGTATAGTTTACTGCTGAAACTTATCAGATTAACTGAGATCCATAAAGGAGCTAAGGCACATATGACAGTTGATGCAAATACTATTCAGTTCCTTCAGGACATCTGTCATGCAGCGATTAGGGCTGTTCAAGATGGAGGCATATGTCGGATAGTGATTTGGAGTGTTCATCACCTAAGGTTAGTGACGCACGTTCTATTGTTTCCATTCTCGCAAATATAGTTCATGGTTCTCTATTCAAATGAAAACGTCGGCGACATATTCAAAGAGCAAAAAGATAGCTAAATCAAGAGATGAAATAAAACCCACATGGTTCTATTGGTTCTGTGATTCTACCACGAATGCAAACGCACCAGCATCAGCATCAGCATATGAACATCACCACCAAATCAGCCGGTACCTTTGATATGGAAGTCGATAGCATGGTTCAAACCATCACATAGAACCATGACGCGTCAAATGGCAGAAGTCATGAAGAACTGGAACAGAAAGTCAAGGATCTAATGCTAATCAATCCAACATCTAACCTCATTCGTGGAACGATTGATATATGGGCGCCATTTGGCAATTCTGTGGTTAAAACAGCGATTAAAACTGATAACATCGGCTGACGCTGATGTTGATACTGAGGCAGGGAGAGGCAATATCCGAAAGCGGACAATTTTTGCTTTAGCACTTCGGTGATTAGGAGATACATATGACTATGAAAAAGGGACTGATATGTTTATCGATCGTAGCGATAGTTGTATTTTGTACTTTAAATGTTGCCACAGCATCGACGGGCAACTATTCGACCAAGTTCTGTAACAGTGCCCGACACACTGACGCCCACTTACTAATAGCCTTAGGCAGCACTGCAAACGGCATATCTAATTGGCTCTTTGTGGCCAAAGGAATTTTGGCCTCCCCCTCCATGCCCAAAGGAACTGTCTACATAGGGAGTTTGGATCACAATGTTTATGCGCTCGATGCGAATACGGGGGCGAAGGTGTGGAGTTACACGACCGGAGACAGTGTGGGAGACGTTCCTATCGTCGCTAACGGTATCGTCTACGTTGGGAGCTGGGATCACAATGTTTATGCCCTTAATGCAAGAACGGGGGCGAAGGTCTGGAACTACGCGACCGGAGACATGGTGGACTCCTCGCCTGCCATCGCCAACGGTATCGTCTACGTTGGGAGCTGGGATCACAATGTTTATGCCCTTGATGCGAATACTGGGGCGAAGGTGTGGAGTTACACGACCGGAGACAGTGTGGAGTCTGTTCCTATCGTCGCTAACGGTATCGTCTACGTTGGAAGTTTGGATCACAATGTTTATGCCCTTGATGCGAATACTGGGGCGAAGGTGTGGAGTTACACGACCAAAAGTACGTTGGGTAGGTTAAGCTACTCCTCCCCTGCCGTTGTCAACGGTGTAGTCTACATCGGTATTGACAAGAATATCTCTGCCCTCGATGCGGCAACGGGGGCGATGTTATGGAGCTATACAACCGGAAACATTGTGGAGTCTTCGCCTGCCATCGCCAACGGTACCGTCTACGTTGGGAGTTTGGATGATAATGTGTATGCCCTTAATGCGAGTACAGGGGCGAGGCTATGGAACTACACGACCGGATACTGGATCGTTTCTTCTTCACCTACAGTCGCCAACGGAATTGTTTACATAGGGGGCTGGGACCATAATGTGTATGCCCTTGACGCAAGAACGGGGGCGAAGGTCTGGAACTACACGACTGGAAACATTGTAGACTCCTCGCCTACAGTCGCCAACGGAATTGTTTACATAGGGGGCTGGGATCATAATGTGTATGCCCTTGATGCGAAAACCGGCGCAAAGGTGTGGAACTACACGACTGGAAGCATTGTATGGTCTTCTGCTGCCGTCATCGCTAACGGAATCGTCTACGTAGGGAGACTCGACCACAACGTCTAAGACACTTAAATCCGTTTAGGATGTGTATAATAGCTTTGATTTTGACCGTATGTTGCATCTTTTGATATCATATTCCTTGTAATTAAACAATGAAGGTCTTCGATATCACATATTGAAAAAAAATCAATATCGGGTCTCACGCATGCCTAGGTCGAGTGTCTTATTATGCATGGGATACCGGTAAACGTTTTCATTGCATCCTCAAATCTTTATATATCGTATCCTGTATCACAGAGTTGTCTAACATATAAAGGTGATAACATCTAACAGATACTGGTTGATTCGTTACCTGGGTCGGATACTGGTCGCCGAAACTTGCTGCGCTCTTCGCTAAGATCATGCCATCTCCGTTGCCTTGGGTAACGTTAGTTACTTTGTACCAATCGAAACTGCCCGTAGCATTTTTTTCCTTCACATACTGGATATATACCTGATCATCTGTTTTTAACGACTGCGGACCGTCAATATAGATATTATAATACTTGACGCCGCTCGCGGGTGGGGCATTAAGCGGATTGTGAAAGTAGGGATCCACGGGTTGATACGCTGGGGGGATAAGACAGTCATAGCTTGGAACAAGCCAGTAGAGAATGCTCGGTTTTGCAGTGTTGGGAACTGCCATCATTTGTTCGGCCTCTTGTCTGCTCGTTATAACAAAATCATTGCCCGGAGTACCTAGTGTACTGAGGAGGAAATAACGAGTTCCTAAAGCTTCAGAATCCATGCGGTTATAAATCCATTCATAAAAGAACGCCATCCCTGCGTGCGGCGCGCCTACAGTAACCACCGTGTTCACATATTGGGGATCTAATGAGGCAAACCAGCGAACAACTGGCCCTCCAAAACTGTACCCCACGAGATTAACTTTGCTCGCATAGCACAAGGGCTCAACATAGTCTCTTACAATATGCTCCATGTCAGCTTTAAGAGAGGCAGTGATTATATCGCTTCTGGTCGTGTAATCCTTATCCGTTTTAATGGCATCATGGGCATAAAACTGCGGATCTATGTAACCGATCAACGGTTCACTTAAGAGATTTGCGCGCGGATCCCAGAGCGTTACATACCGTTGCGTGCTATAGCCATACGCTTGCAGTTCTGTTGTGTGCGAACTCCATTTCGTTTCCGCGTTATACTTGAATGTTCCATCTCCAGCCTTCAAAAGAAAATCCGTCAAACTTTTATACATCACATCGTACATTGGCGCTGAAAACAACTCTGGAGTCACGTAAGGACCTGGGTTACCTTCGACGACGATTACCGGCAGCGGGATTGTGACCCGCATACTGCTCGGGTCTGAGCGAGCTACATCACCAGCAAACGCTGTGCCGGTAAGTGTGAAATTCACGTTATCCGTGAAGCGCGGCACCCTCTCAGTCGTGAAGTTTATCCGCAACGGAGTCGTCGGCTTAAGGTCTCCTCTCGCATCGAACATTTCGTTGTCTACGCCAGATGCCTTCCCCCATCGTACGCCGGGGGTCGTATGGCGGGTAATGTCAAACGTTTTCTCCACTGGCTTCCCATTTATGGTAGCGGTAAACACGATGTAACGCGGGGCGCTGGCACCGACACTCACGGGGTACGTGACGCTTGCCCATATGCCGAGCTCATCTGGCGAGACCATCGAGGCGTTTTCAATGTGGAACACAATCTGGCCAGATTCATTCGTCGCATCGGAGTCTATGGTGGCACCAGCTGTCGCTACACGTGATTGCGCAACAATGGTGCTCGGTGTATACTGTGCATTAGCACTGCTATGCGGTGTGCCTGCTGCCGTATGCATAATCGCAAAAGACGTTGCCACTATGAGCGCTGCTAAACACACCGCGAGTCCCCGTTTACGCATTTGTGTATTTGTCGCGTCCATACTTAGGCCACCTATGTCAACTTTCTGTAACTCTCACTCCGCTGTAAGTAGATGATATCTGGAGTAATTTACGCTGTGTAGCAGGAGTCTCTCCACCGGTTGCAGGCAAGCGGTTGTTTCCAATCCCTCCCTCGCGTGCTTAATTAGTCGCCTTCCCACTATGTTGATGGATATGTCGTGCCACAAACACAGCTTTCTCCTGTCTATTGTTATACCTATTTCTTTTTGTTCATACATTGCATCTCTACTACTCTTGATGTATTTTGCGAGACAACTGTAGACGACTCGCAACCCTACTGCTGCTTGCCTATAGGTCACAACAACAATAAAATATTGAGGGGGGGTTAAAAGAAAGGATTTTTGTAGCATTGTTAAGAGTCACTTGGTATTGTATATTGCCATCACCGTCTTTTGATAAAAATGTTATTCTACTTTCAGCCGCTAATACTAATCCTTCTGGACATTTGACTACAAAATCAGACGGAAGAATGTCAGTAAGTCTCTCAAAGATTAGACTTAAAATTGTAAGATAGATATATCTAATACTTGTTATAAATTGTAGATGATGGCTGACGATAGTGAGTTCCTCTCCCGACTCATCAGCTTCGGTCTGAGCGAGAAAGAGGCGCAGCTCTACTTCCACCTGCTTAAGTACGGGCCAAAGCCGCCTTCACTGCTCGCGAAATCGCTCAAGACGTATCGTGAGGATATCTACCGCACCATGACCAGCCTCATTGATAAGGGCATGGTAAACCCGTCACTCGAATCGCCAACGGTTTACGCTGCAGTGGAGCTCGACATCGCTCTCGATGCTGCATTGAAAAAGCACGAGACTGAACTCCGCGAGATGGAGAGGAGGAAGCAGGAGCTTCAGGAGTTGTCAAAGCAGCAACGTTTTAGGCCATCCGATGAATTTGCCACTTTTAAAATTCTTAAAAACGTTAAAGACGTACTGGCTATAAGCACAGCTCTCTTGACCTCAGCGGAGCAGAAATTTTTTGTCTGCGTTAATGACATTGCTGCTGTCATTGTCGACTTATTCGGGTTTAACGAAGTAGGCAAAGCTTTTGTAGATCGCGGCGGACAGGTAAGAGTTATAACTGATGTCTCTTACGCAATCATTGAATTGATACAACGTCTTTTGGACATTGGCTATGACATTCGCCATGTCAGTCAATACTCGGGAATAATGTTCATAGTGTTCGATGAAAAGAGTTCTATAAGTGCAATAAATGCTGATGTCAAGCACATGTCGCTTAATGAACCGTTATCAGCTCTGTGGTCTGACGATCCGACCTATGCAAATTACCTCGTCTCCACCTTCGAGATGTTGTGGCAGCAGTCAATTCCTGCGGCTCAGCGGATAGAAGAGCTGTTAAAAAAGGGGCCACCTCAAGCCTGATGCTTACTCATAATATCGTTTTTTGGCCTCGTTGATAACGATGCACTGGCTCATGTATAACAACCAGCTGGTAAATGTCTGTTCGGCGACGATACCACACGAAACGTTGTTGCACAAACCTTTGCCACGCAGTTTATAAGCTCTCCCGACTATTCTCAGGTAATAATGACCGATGGAACATTTATCGAGAACGTTTTGGATGCTATAGCTCTAGGTCCAGAACTTGTAGAATTTGCAGAGAACGGGATAGTATGAATTGTCCCTCGCCCCACATTGGTCTATGCCTCTCAATTTGGCATAATCGAGAGATTCAAGCCGCTCATACAGAACGGAGTACGCGTGCATGGCATCTCCGACCTTTCATACATTTACATCGACCGTGCGTGAACTGTTGGATAACGGTCAAAATGTGCGCCGTTTCGAAAATTATCATGCGTATTTATGGTGGTGGTGGACGGAGAGAAGCTCATCAGTACAGTGAGCGTCGAAGTTGAGAATCGCGCTGTCACATTTGATCGTTATATAGAGAAGTATGAGACCCCACTAATTATTATTTTTTAGCACATGAATAAAATAACACCCTATCTGTCTTCTGATGCTTATTGGCAAAAGCGATGCTGCTAAAGAACCTTTTGTTATATCGAATGGCAAAAGTTTATTGATGACTCTCGCAAAGCGAGGATAATCGAAGTAGATACGTACCAGGGCCTCGACTTTCATTAAAGATGGTAGGATGCACTCAGAGACGTCCTTAGCGACGACTATTGAATACTCCTCCCGCATATAGTCCTCGACATCTGTAACACACTCAAATTTATCAAACGAAAAACTTTTTTCAAGAAGTTTCCACATAATACATTCGGACTTACTTAACGGAATGCCACGATCTTGCAAATAAAAGTCTATAACGATAAAAAGACCGTCTTTCCTCAATTTCTTCTTTACCTCATGAAGGACTTGAAGCTTATCTCCAGAATAGCATAACGCGTCGATAATAAAGACAACGTCGTACACGTTGTCGTCAAACTGGCTCAAATCGTGGTAGTCTCCGAATTGAAAACGCAGGTTTTGTATTTTTGTGAATTGCTTTAAAGGCGGGTTTGAGATATCAATTCCCTCAAACGTGACAAGGGGATTTCGCCGTGCAAGAAATGCGCTATTGGGACCTAACCCGTACGCGAGTTCCAGCACTTTTTTTGCTTTAGTGTCGCGGATGTACCCCTCTACTATTTTCACTTGTTCCTTAAAGTCCTCCCGTTTATGTTTGCCATCGTAACTGAGTCCACAGTGCAAAAAACCTTCCCAGCTGTTGAGAAGTCTGTAGGTAATTTTGTTTGTCATATAGTAGTTTATGACCTGCTGCTTTCCTTGCGGATTGTTAATCACGCTAGTTATGTCAAATATCTGGCTAGCATGTTTCATGATTAAGTCAAGATTATCAGTATCCTTAACGATTCGGTCTTCCATTATTCGTCACTTACTGACTTTGGTATCGTTTAATTGATATTTTATTTCAGTTTTTATTACATACAATTTGATTTTAAAGGATAAATCTAGGTTTTAATTATTTTCTATTTTTTGGCGGCATATTGTTTAACCCTCACCAGTTAAAACAATTGCGAATCTAAAGAGTATACTACCTACAGTGGTGCGGTAAAGAACCGCCTTTCACTACTCGCTTGCGATATCTACATACTCTCGTAATTTCGTCCGTTTCGTAGTAATGATTGAACTGATGTAACAATAGTAAACGATAACTCATAATTGATCATTTTTTATTACATGAATATAATAGCAAGCAATCTGCCTTTTTATACTTATTTCTATAAGCAATGCTATTATAGTATTTTTCATTACGTCGAAAGGAAGAAGTTTATTAGCAACTCTCGCAAAAATAGGATGCGAAAAGTAGTAACTAACATACTTGCCTTTCGCCATGCACGGAAGAACACATTGTGTAATATCCTTTGATTCAACTATTGAATAGTTTTCTCGCATACAGCCCTCAACATCTTCAAGACACTCGAATTTATCAACTGAAAAACATTTTTCAATAAGTTGCGCCATAACGTCTTCAGATTGGCTTAGTGGGCGCGCACAATCTCTCCGATATGCGTCTATAACGATAAAGAGACCCCCTTGTTTCAGCTTTTTCTTTACTTCGCGAAGGACTAGTGCTTTATTAGTCGAATGGCACAATGCTTCTATTATAAATATGATCTCATATGAATCATCTTTAAGCCCGCTCAGATCATGATAGTCACCAAATTGAAAGCGTAGGTTTGGGATCTTAGTAAACTTTTTTAACGGCTTCATCGATAAGTCTACTGCATCAAACATAACCTCGGGGTTTCGACCGGCGAGAAATGCGCTATTAGCACCCATTCCATATGCAAGTTCCAACACCTTCTTGGCATTTCTATCGTGAATGTATCGTTCAACTATTCTTGCTTGCTCTTTGAAATCGTCCTTTTTGTGTCTCCCATCATAGCTAATCCCACAGTGCATAAAGCCGCCCCAGTTATGGAAGAGTCTGTAAATAAAAAAGGCATTGCTATGGTAGTAGTTGATTATTTGCGGATTCTTTTGTGGTTCATTTATTATGCGCTGTATATCAAATAATCTAGCAACCTGTATAAGGTATTGTTCAAGATTATCAGTATATTCAGTTGTTTGATCCCTCATAGTTGAATCAGTTATCACGTTAGATGTCATTCCATTAATAAGTTCTGTAACCCCAATTTTACAAAACTTAAAGAAATTAATGAGGGTTTACATTTTTAACTGCTTATATGTATCTAAAGAAAAAGCATATCGCACTCATTCAATGTCATGGTCATAATGACGAACAGGCTGATTGTTAAAGAGTTGAAAATATTTCGGCCAGTAGTTCAAATATTACATTTATAGAATCCACAGAGAGCGAAACGCATGACTTGTCCCGGAGAGATTAGTTTATGCCTCTGAACTCGGTTTAACACTAAATTGAATTGCTTATACAACAGGGAGAATACAAAAGGGTGTCTCTAATATCTCGTTAACATATATTGATATAATTAATGAAAAAGTGTCTTCTGTTTATATTTCACCTTTTTATTAATAATTTAAAGAATTATATTCATTATTAAAGCGACAGGATAAACGACAGCAGCGGTAGTGAACATCTTTAGCTGCTTTTTTACATTTTGCGCGGTAGGTTTCTTAAGCAGCCCCACGGCCGAATAGACAACTGCACTTCCCCACACGACAACGGGAAATAAGTAGACTACACTTACCACACCAAGAAGATATGGGAGGGGTGAAGTCAAGACCGATAAAAAAAGAAACACGGCGCCGACTATAGCCGCGATGCTTATACCACGGGTTGCAGCAAGTGTGTAGTACCCTACCTTTACGTCTCCGTCTAAGGTTAGCACGTCCTTTAGCACATTAAAACCAACTGACCCCCCTGCAATCATCCCTACAAATGAGAGAGAAGAGATGCTAATTGTTTGGGCTACTACCGCTTCCGCAAAAAGAGCTATTGATGCCCCTAAATATCCCATGACAAGATTGCTCAAAAAACCTGAGAGTCTCTTTATAAAATGCGGATATAGTGTGAAGAGGATGACATTTAACCAAACAATTCCAAGGACAACGGGATTGATCACGATAGATACTCCCAATCCTGCAAGAAACGTCAATGCGGAAAATTGCAAAGCCCTAGCAGGAGAAATTTGTTGTGACGGAATAGGCCTATCTGGGTGTGTTATTGCATCTGAGTCACGGTTGAAGTAATCGTTAATGGCGGCACCTCCTGCACCTACAAAAGCCATCGTAAGCACAGCTAAGCCCATTAAAACTGGTCTATAGAAACCTCGTTGGAATGTTATCATAAATAGAACACATAAGATCCCCTCCATAAGCCAATAAGGAAGTCTTATTAGCCTTATGAATGCTTTCAAATTTCTTACATCCATGCACGTAGAGTTAGTGTGGGTTTAGTATAATAGCGTTCCTTATTTAGTGTTCGTTGCATCACTAAGATTAATATCTAGAGATAGCATTGCGAGTTTTTGATAAGAAAATTTGTACTAGTGCAATTAATGTTGATGTCAAGCACAAATCACTTGGCGTCTCTTTCAACATTCTGGCCCGATGACTAGCTGACGTTGAGTATCTTATGCCCACCTTTGAGTTGTTGTGGCAACAATCAATCCCGTCAACACGACGGATAGAAGAGCTGTTAAAGGAGAAGCCTCCGCAGGTTTTATGGGATGCGCTGTAAGTGTTTATGGCGCTAAAAAAGAAACTAAACAAGAATTTGTTATTTTGTGACGGCACAAGAAGAGATTTGTTGAAAAAATTATTAATTTAGAGTTCTTTAGGTTAACATTGTCTTTTTGTAGACGAATCGACCGTGAGCCTCCTCACTGGCGGGATGCAAACTGTTGTCGATCTGCTGTTACATCAACATGAGTAAACTATCACTGGCGACAGCTGCTTGAACATGGTTTCCAATCCGAGGAAATCGAGTGGACGACCGTATCAACTACGTAAGCAAAACGACCGTTTTTCTCGCCCCTCTTTTAATTTACTCTCATTAGGATAATAAGCTGCCATACCGTTTCTCTTAAAATCTAAAATGATCAGGACATTATTTTAATTTAATCAGTTCTCTTCCTGTTGATGTTTTTTAACAGTAGAGATATTTCTGCCAATTGAACTTAAATGTGATTTTTAATCAAATAATATAACAACACCAAAAAAGTACTGTCACACAAAAGTGTAATCACGTAGCTTTATAAGCCCTATTGGCGAGTTACTAGCAATGGCTAACGGAACAATTATAACAAGCATTACTGACGCCCTCGCTGTCTGTTCGAATATTATAGAATCTGTGAACACTGAAGTTGTCTACCTCTCGCCTCCTTCGCTATTAGTCCTTGGCTCCCAATTTGGCCTGCGCGAGAATATCAAAATGCTTATGCGCAAAGAAGCAATTGTGCGAGGCATTGCTGATTTCTCGTATCAATATATCGAAGAGATGCGAGAACTTCTTGATATAGGCATAGATGCCCGCCACGTCTCTCAGTATCAAGGCATATTTATGCTAGTGGGAGACAGACAAGAAAGTATCAGCTCGATGAGTATCGACATCGAGAGTCTTTCGATCGATACACCTCTAGTAGCACTCTGGAGTGACGACTCTACCTACGCCGAGTACCTGTTGTCCACTTTCAAAATAGCGTGGGAACAAGCAATTCCCGCGGCTCAGCGGATAGAGGAGCTACTGAAAGAAGGGCCGCCGAACGTTTAAGAGATAGACGTAAGTGTTATTGAACCCAACAGACGTCGTTCCAATTGTAAATTGAGAAGCGAGAGGTTGCTATTGCTATAAAAATAAGATTTAAAACTGGAATTGAACACGTAATTCTCTAACAGTAAGTTGAACGTCACAGATAATTACTGACAATGTCACAATATAAAGAAGGCCAAATCGAGGCTTAATTGTCAGAAGAACACGTCCTGCACAGGACGACAGATCGGGTTTAAATTCCAACATCAGCGTTTCCTTCGACTTCTTTTTTGATTAGGAGTCAAAGAGCGTTATTTGTAAAATCAAGATTTTTATTTCATTTATTGGAGATTCCAGAGATAAGAAGCTGGATTCGACTTCATTTTTCAAAATTTGGTTTTAAAATTTTTGCTCGTATTTTAAAATTCTATTTTTACCCTTTGAAAAATTTGCCCTTTTCTTATACGTAATTCTCCATTAGAATAACAATGCTCTTTTTCCATCATATTCCATTTTAAATACATGAGCAGTCTTTCCGATAACGTAATCATATCTTTGAGGTACTCTGATTTGGGGTAAATTATGTTCCGCTGGAATATAAAGAGCCAACGCGTCTGGACTTGGAGGGTGAGGTAAACCTATAATTATCCGAAACACCTACATTGTGATTAATAACTATGGCTGACGACAGCGAATTCATTATTCAGCTCACTGACTGCCTCAATGAAAAAGAGGCACAATTATACTTTCACTTATTTAAATATGGGAGTAAATCCCTTTCCATGCTGGCAAAATCGCTCAAAACGTACAAGGAAGACGTCTACCTCACGCTCGCTGGCCTCGTGGATAAGGGCGTTGTGAAGTGTTCACTAAAGGCGCCAACTGTTTATACTGCTGAAGAGCTTGGAACTTCTCTCGATGCCACATTTGAAAATTTTGAGGGTGAACGTCACGAGATGGAAATGTCAAAACAAGAACTTCAAGGACTTTTAAATCAACAGAGTCTTAGACGACCTGATGAATTTGCCACCTATAAAATATTTAAAACTGTTCAAGATGTTTTTTCACATACAGTGCGACTTTTTCGAGCTGCTGTTCACGACATTACATTCATACTACCTGCCTACGCATTGCCCATTGTTTCCAAATATGGTGATCACGATAACATCAAAATGTGCATCCAAGCCTGTAATTTGTTTTAAGTGTTTGGTGAAAGCATCTTAATTGTTTGAACGTAATAACCGAAACCATAATCGTCAGGAACGTTCCAGCCTATTATTATAGTATTTACGAAAGCCTTGTCACTGGGGATCCAACCAACCATGCTACTTTTACCTTGGATCGTATTCATATCTCGGCTATCGAACATATAACCCAATTGTAACGCTTTATTTACTAATTGTAGATATGTCTGTTGAGCATCCATCCTATCCGTGCACAATTCAAAAATGTTGGTTTCATCACCGTGGCTGTAAGGCCCCCTAGTAACCCCCGCGAATGCAACGTGATCTCTCTCATTTACTGACTTTGTGAACGGCATTACTAAAGTATCATTAAGATGGGAACGTACCCACATATCACTAAATTCACTTGCAGTAGGTACAGATGCAGCAGCCGTGGAATTGAGGGCACTCGTTACTCTGGACGTCGTAGCACTTGATGTTGCGGTAGAGGTGCTAGTTGTGTTTTTAGTGCCTCCTGTGCAACCCGCGACAAGCACCGTCGCTAACAAAACAGTAACCATCATTATGATTAAAAACTGTTCTTTCATAGTCATCACTTCTTTCTTAGGGAATTTTTCCAGTAGTAAGAGATTCTCACCGAAAATAAAGCTTTGCGCGTTTTGAGGCGTATTTACAAGGGAATGGTCGTTTGTTATCATTAATGACGACTCTCTACTGCACATTCAACAGTAACAAACAGGGTTTGTTTTATTCTATAAACACCAACTATTACGCATTTTAAAAGCTAACAGTAGATGTCATTTTGATCCAATAAGAGCCATCATCATGGTGGTAAATTTCCATGAAGAGACAGATGCTATCACTATTTTAACGCCTCTCATATATGGATATGAAAAAGAGAATGATATGTTCATCATAATAGCAATATTGACTTTCTTTCTATACTGAATATCGCTGATGCATCAGCGAACAAATAGACGATCGATATCCGTAGCAGCTGTCCAATGGATGCACCAGTCAAGGAGCGTCCAATTCTCGTCCTCATATTCAGCAATAACACAACAGCATTCAACACGTAGAGTTCTTTTGTGTTATCGCTTGTTTAGACGTTCACCCGTGCAGACTTAAACACTCCTGAGTTATTCACTTGGTTTGTGAGGGCATAGACCTTCGACGGTGCAACTGCTCTTGGACAATAGCATTCTCAATACTATCCAAGTATATCTGCAGTTCAAAGAACGGATTTATTTGAAACGCATGAGGGATAGAGTTTTAACAAATCGCCTAAAGAAAAAGAAAAGTTATCTCCTGAATTATTTGGATTGCTTAGTTCATCTCATAATTGTTTGTTGCACCTGTGACATTGCTTTTTTCTGAATTTCTTCTAATGGCACCGCATGGTAAGCTGGTGTGTAAGTTTTAATCCCCATCGCTGTGATGTGCGATGATTTTTCCACTCGAATGAGACCGATATGCGTCATGTAACGCAACCGCTTCATAATAGATTTTTGTTTGTACTTATCTTTGAACTGCTCATCATTTGCAAGCTCTTTTATTGTCATTCCGCGCTTAGAAAATGAGAGCATATTAAGTATTTTTAATGAAATAGGATCTAATAATTCGTTGTGATCAACTATCTTCTCGAAACGCGTTAGAGTGTGAAAAGTTGAAGTTGGACGTACCGTCGTCATGCAAATACCTCTTTTATTTTATTTCGGGAACTCACCTTTATAACCTCTTTCATTTCGTTTCGGTGGTCGTCCTCATTTGATTAAAAAGGAATCATAGAGTTCAAAAAAGCTACATAAAATAATGTAACTGTTCTGCTTCATTATTCATGAAAAAGCAAAAGCAAGCCGAAATTGTGCTCATACACCTGCACCTCGATTTGTCGTGTCGTGAATTAGAAAAAAAGAACTTATTACCAACATCGTAATATCATAATCCAAACAGATTCAATCAGCGTCGGACAAGTCTAGCAAAAAAGATTATGTTCCCCACTAATAGCCAAACCTATAATCGACAAAAAAATAACCTGAAGTGAGAGAGCAAGATCTTGGATGCCTTTTATCATTTACATCACATCACGAAAGAATTTTGAAAGGTACCTTAATCCAATTTCCCATTAGCTAAGACAACATAGGGACCAACTCATTTCTGACGTATTTCTTTTAGTGGGTGTATACTTTCTGGTAGGGGGAATTTCTGACTTTACAGCACTACAGATTATTTGAGGACTTCAGTAGTCGTAGAAGTACCGTAATAGTCACCAATGATGATTATCAGGTTTTTGGCAACAAGTGTTTGTTAACTTGTTGAGATACTAGGACGAATACAAGAATATCGTTTAGCAGTGCAATCATTGGTGTATCTTACAATTAATAAAAGTGCAATTAAAGAAGTTGATTCATTAAACGATTGAAGTCTGAAATCTAAAATCAGTTGTTATGATTTGACTTTAACGTCTCGACAACACGGCTTATTTATGTCACTTAGAGGCGCATCAGTTCAGTCTTCGTAGAATTCGTAGCAGTAGGTGTTGGTTTATGAGCTGCCAAAGCGTACATCCTTTTCATAGTGACAGCCGTGTGTTAATTAAATTAAGTCATTACAAATCTCTGATATCAAAGTCGCAAGTGGTAAATATTTGACTTCTTACTTTTATCGCTGTAATCCATTAATCTTCGGATGTCTGCAGTCAACGAGTCACGCGCAATGTTCTTGAACAACGAAAACTGGTCTAATACTGTGATACGGAAGCCCCACTTTGTAATTTCATTCGCATCTTTTAACGTCGATCCACCTGCGCTGCTGCGAGAGGACGCTATAAAATCATGTAATGCCTCCTCCTTTTCTTCAGCGTTGAGTAAGTGCAACCACGATTTGAGATCAGCCCACTGCTTACCTTTCGGCTTTATCGGAGTCTTAAGCGTAGATAGTTGAGCGAGCAGCTTATCTTTCTGGTCCCGTGGCGCTTTTTCCCACCAGTCTTTCAATGCCTGAAACCACGCTGCTCTCATAGCTTCCCGTTGCTCTGATGGAAACACGTCCATCCATGCCCCGACACCGTTATCTGATCGTGCCACAGCATCAAACACAATTTCACCACTAGGGAAGTTATCTGCTAGCATAGAAAAGAACCGTTTTACTTCTAATTCATTAAACCACGATAATACCCCGCCACCTATCATGAACACTTCACCTGCGGTACGTTCTATGTCCTTACACCAGCTCGGGTCGAGGAGGGATTTTGCGATGTACGTTACCCGGTCAGGTTCTGGCAGTAACTGTCTTCTGACATCAATGACAGCAGGAAGGTAGAGGTCGTACCACTGGATCTGTCCGTTATCGACGCGGTAGAAGGGCGTGTCTAGTCCTGCTCCTATGTTCACGACTGATGCATTAGGGTGTTCTGCTATGTACACTTTTGCCTTTTCGTCGATTGTTTAGCTCTGAGCGTAAATAGATCGAACTCTGGCAGATAGCCTTTAAGGAAAATATCAAACATGACGCCTCTAAACGGTACCTCACTCGTCGAAAAATCATAGTCAATTTTTTGAACAAGTTCGACAGCTTTAGCGTCATAAAAAAGTGAGTTGTATTCCCTACTCAGTAGTGCCCGGCCTAACAAGCAGCCTAACGGCGCCGCCGATTCGTCGCTTAACTCGATTTTTGTTTTAAATTATTTTTGTTTTAAATTGGTTCATACACATCCCTTACATTATGATATGGACTTGAACAAACATACAACCTGTACCATCTTATGATCCTGAAGGAACATGAAGTTGAAAATCTAACGTGCCTATCTTAGTTCGTGAATGCTACATGACTGTTTATTTTGATTAGGACCTCCATTATATCGCTGTCTTCATGCCTAAAATAATGCAGTGTGTTTTGAGGCGTGCAATACACACTTGAGCCAACACTCACACACTACTATTTGATAACCGCGTCGGTTCGTCAGTCTGAGCGCAGAACATCTTAATACAGACTGCCACCACCCCATAGGTGAAACGCAAGCTGTTTGCAAGTAGTACTAAAATTGTTCTTTGACCTTTTTAAAGATTTAAATGACCATAATATTTAAGCCTAAGCGAATAGATAAATGGTGGTTTTAAAAATCAACATTTAAAAATCACCAGCTCACGAAAAGAAATTAAAGAATGTGGTAAACCTGATAATAGATTCTGTACTTACAACAATCACTGTTATTTTTTTGCAATTAGCCGATACGATCATTCAGAGCATACCTTATCCCATCCTAGCGGCAATACCGCCAATAAAGCTCCCATTCCTTTAAGTATAAATTAAGTTCAGATATCCATAGCGAATACGATAATGAAGTTAAGCTAACTGATTGTAACTGTATAATCTAGCTCTTTGAGATAGATCGTCGCTCGCGTTTGATCATCCCTAGCCAAATATTGCTGATATCGACATGCTACCTTTTTCACTATTTGGAGAATGTTTTCAACGAGTAAACCCGACTCAAATAAGAAATTAATCTGTTTATACTTTTTCTCTTACCTGTTTTAAGTCCCTATTGTCTATCGCTTGTAGATCTACCACCACGCCTTTCCTAATTTCCCTTTGCAACTGCAATCAACGTTTTGATTATGAAGTGCATCTCATGTGGCAACCCGTGTTCAAGTGTCAACTGTTAGATCGTCTCTCAAACGTTTCATTTATTAGTCTTTAGTTAAAATTTGATCTATAAGCCGTCTATAAATTGTTCTACAGTTTAATGTTCTTATATTTAACATTTTTTCCGGTGTTATATTCGCATTTTACCTTTTCTAGCATTTTTTCTACGAAATCGTCATAACACCAGCTTTTATCAGATATTCACGCAGTCCAGTCGCCATCTGTATGATCACGCTACTTACTGAATCGGATAATACCGATGGTGCATGACCGCTTGACACATAAACTTGTTCTAACTGCATTTTAAGATCCCAGAGCACAATATAGAGTAGTTCTACTGATGATACGTCAATTATTTACACCTCCAAATTTTCAGCCCTATTTCTATGTGACACACCTAAGCTGATCGCTATGTAGGTAAGCATTTGGTTGCAGAATGCTCTTGAGAATTATCAACGACACAGACCAACACTTTCCGAATATAATATGCCGAAACAGTATGACTATTGCAGACTTCATAGATTGCAAAAGATGTTAAAAAGATTTATTTTTCTTTTCTCTTATTCATTTTCCGAAACAATTTTAGAACTATATAAAAATCTGGGAGGGAGGGCAACGTTTATATTTTGACTATTACCACTATTGTAAGTACAAAAAATTAAGTTGACCGGGCGATTTCTATTCTGACAATAAATAAACCACCCTTTCAACGATGAGGTGTTATAGAATATGAATAAAAAAATAAAAATTATTGGTGTGCCGATCATTGCGATATTAGTGCTCGGCGTGCTCAATGTTGCTGCAGCATCGACTGGCACACCAACGATCGCTGCTAGTGATGCATATATGCCAAACGCAGCAGCGCCACAACAAACAACAATCGCTATCAATGCTCCTACACAGGTAAAGACTAACGATTCGATATACGTCAATGGAACACTCTCTACAGGCGCTAAAGGCATAGCCAGCGCGGTGGTGCACCTTCAATGGATTGACCTTACAACCGGGAACTGGACGACCTTTTCAGACGGCAAGACTGGTGAGAGTGGCCAATTTTCTGTACCCGTTTTTATTTACTTTCCAGCAAGTTATACATTCAGGGTCATTTACGATGGCGATAGCCAGTATGCACCGTCTGTAAGTAATGATGTAATGGTAACTGTCACCAAGTAACTGTGTGACAGTAGCAATTTGTGTAGACTACGATGCAGCAGGGTGGCCCGACGTTTGGACATGCCTGCCTATTTTTATATCTCTAGTAACATGGCGCCACAGAGAGACTAATAGCAGTGTCCGCTTCTCTCGTTTGAAAAATAATCCATTTCCCCTTTCCTTGCTGGTAATTACGCATTCCATAGACACATGAATAAGTATTGATGCCCAAATCCATCCGACTCGTTCCAAAAAAAACGGGCTTCAGAGTTACCGATAGTCATCGTCGTTTTGTAATTTTAGTTTATCTTCAAAGGCTCTAAATGCCATTTACAACCCTTGAAATTCTTGTCCACTTTTCATAAGACTATAAAAAAATATTTGACTACATCGAAGCATAGTGTTTCGCATTGCGATTAGTTTGCGGTCAATAATAAAATTATATTTCGATTCAGGTGTATTCTATTCGTTCGATATTTTTTTATTTTGTAAATCACTAGCAAATGCTTATGCAAATGTGTCATATGTATGGAGTAGTCAAATTCCCACAAGTCATCAAACAGATATAAAATAGTTTATTTTTCCTGAAGTGTCATTCAACCCTAAAATGTTTTCCATTAGATTTACAGATTTGTTGTATTACATTTCTGCCACCTATCGCGGCAGCTGTAAGGCCGATATCGCCAGCCCATTGTCCGATCATATAGAAATTTTTGAGCCCGGGCAGCGTTCTACACCACCCTTTTCCTTGTAAAATGTTCAAAAATACTCTAAATTTAGGTCCTGGAACCGATGCCTGAAATCCCTGCCACGTTCCAGTATAGCGCTCAAACGTCATAGGCGTTGCGACATCTATTACTTCAATCTGTTTCTTAAAACCTGAAAAACGCATCTCTAGCTGGTCAGCAATGACGCCCGCTATACGTTCCTTTTCAGCTTCGTATAACTCATAGGTCAGATAAAGTTTCTTCCAATACGCGTAACTTGAATTCAGCACCACTTTGATTACCCCCTTACCCACTGGTGCCATGATAGGATCATGACTTGTAAGCTCCACATCAAGTCGGTCAACTTCTTGATCCATTATGGTGATTGGCTTTTGCAAGAAAAGAACCAGGGCATGCGGTTCATCCGATATATCTCTGTTTAAGCCAAACGAAACGTGAACGGTCATACCTTGCCGTTCGACAGGCTTTGCATAAAATGTTCGGACGCGATCGTTGGTGTACTTGCCCTCAAGCATGTCAAAAATAGTGGTACGTCCGTCCGCGTTGGAAATCACGATATCTGCCTGATGTTTTGTGCCGTCAGCCAAGACAACTCCCACCGCTGTATCATCTTCCACGAGAATTTTAGTGACGCGGGATTGGTAATGAAGTGTTCCTCCAAGCTCGTGGTATCGCGCTGCAATCGCGGCCGAGAACTCTAGAGAGCCACCTATAGGCCAGCCAAAATCGCGATTGTGCATCATCGCGAGAGAATTTAAAAAAAATAGCATTGGAACATTCTCATTATCATATACAACGAACGGAAAGACTTTTCGCAGGAAAGGGCCTGTGAAACGCGTGGCATAATCTCGCAAGCTTATTCTCGTCCACTTTAGTAAAGCAGGGACGAACTTGAGAGCCCGAACGATCTCCCATTTGTCAGCGAGCGGCAGCGAAAAAAGCTCAAAACCAGTAAACCGTCGTGCAGCATTGGTAAGTTCTTCAATAACATCGGCATCACGAGGAGAGAGCGCTTTCATGTGGCTTTCAAGCAGGTCGATATTCGCGCTAACTGTAAAGACATTTGGTCCGTCTTCTATTTGTACGAACTCATCGTAAGCGATCATTGATCTTGTGGGGACAGCACCGAGCTCACGCCAAATACGATTAAGCTTAGTTGCTTCACTTGATCCTGCCAGGTTGTGAATACAACAGTCAAACGTATACCCCTTACGCTTCCACGAGGTACATACTCCACCAGGCTTGATGTGTTGTTCAAAAATCTGCGTAAAATATCCGTTCATCTGAGCATAACATCCAGCGGATAAACCAGATATCCCAGCTCCGATTATTATGATAGATTTCAACATAAGATCTCACCAAACACCAGCTGTCCGTTCCATTCTCCCATTATGGTGCTTCCGATCATAAAGCATGATGGTCAGCCTAATGTCTTAGTCGCTCGTGAGAGAGGGGACAGAACTAGCATCCGAACGTCTTCACAATGTCACCTTAAATCTCCAAACTGAATAATCTATGAAACTATCGTCCGTAGGAGATTTTACGGCGCATCCGCCTCGTCTGCTAGGTCCTTATCCTATGCATCTTGTGACGCAAGAACTGTTACAGCAAGTGGCGAATGTCGAGTAGGAGTTTTGGATTCGCTTTAATTAAGTGCTTTAAGAAACCAGCTGAGGTCATCTCTTCAATTTTGGAACCTTGGATTGAACGTGCAAGCTTATTTAATTCATCGTTAGGTAGGTTTACGAAGAGCTCTTTGACTTTATAGTTACGCTTTAGCCTTTGGCCAAATGAGGCGCGCCACGTGGCTTCGTATTCTGACAGAACTTTTGTTGAAGTGTCGTTTTCGCGCACGGCCTTCCTCGCTACGTCGCCGGCAATCTTTCCGCCTTCCATCGCGTTTATAACTCCGCCGCCCGTA
>Ga0187770_10000352_pt1 | contig 22318 bp, 26 predicted proteins | sample 0116_SJ02_MP02_2_FD_133154 | JGI IMG/M metagenome (GOLD analysis project Ga0187770, IMG submission 133154) | Tropical peat soil microbial communities from peatlands in Department of Meta, Colombia - 0116_SJ02_MP02_20_MG | ecosystem: Environmental > Terrestrial > Soil > Wetlands > Peat | place...
AAAAGGGGAGGCCGCCGAAACCTCGGCGGCCAAGAAAAGGAGGGGGCTAACCCGAGGTCGTGGACGATGGCGGAGGCCTTGTCCCCAAGACGACGGGGACGGTCATCGTCTGGCCACTGCGGATTATGGTGACGATGATGGTCTGACCGGGGAGCGTGTTGGCTTCGAGGTATGCGGAGAGCCCGTCACCGTTCAGGATCTTCGTTCCGTTGATGGCCGTTATGATGTCTCCGCCAAGCACGATAGTGTTTCCTTCGACTTGGCCCTGTGTGGTGCCTGCCTTTAGGCCGGCGGTCGCGGCCGGGCCGCCACTGACCAAGCTCTCGATGAGGACTCCGTAGGTCGTGCTCTCGTTCATGGCCTGAGCGGTGGCGAAGTCCATGTCCACCTCAGTTATGCCCAGATACGAATGCAGGGTGTAGTTTCCGGTGGAGACCAGTGGGCCGATCTCCTTCAGTATGGTCTCAGATGGGACGGCGAACCCGATCGCATCGGCGGCGTTGCCCGAGGAATCGGTCGCCGTGGCGGTGGTGATCCCGACCACCTGGTCTTCGTAGTTCAGGAGTGGGCCGCCGGAGTTGCCTGGATTGATCGGGGCGCTCGTCTGGATGGCGTTGGCGATGGCGTATGGGACTGTGCTTTCGTCAATGGTCCTGCCCAAGGCGCTCACCACTCCGGTGGTAACGGTGCCGGTGAGCCCGTAGGGAGCTCCCACAGCCAGCACAGGGTCACCCACGCTCAGGGTGTTAGAGGAGACCATCGTCAGTGGTATGAATTCGCTAGAGGGGGCCTGCACGGAAAGGACCGCCAAGTCGGAGTATGGGTCAGTCCCAGTCACCGTCGCCGCGTAGGCGTTCCCGTCGCTGAAGGTCACTGCGATGTCAGACGCGCCATCGACGACGTGGTAGTTGGTGATGATGACATCCCTGCCGTTCTCGGAGTACACCCAACCTGATCCCTGGACCTCCCCGGTGGATGTTCCGAAGAACGAAGTCGACGATATGGTCCCCGTTATGACCACCACCGAGTCTTTGACCGCGGCATACAGTTGCGCCACCGTTTCGTTGCTGCCGGAGACGACCCCTGTCCCCGTTGAACCTGTACTATTTGACGAGGTGTTCCCAGACGAAGTATTGCTCGAGGTGTTGCTGCTCAGGCTTTGAACTTCGCTCTGCAGGGCCTGCACCTGTTGCTGAAGCTGGCTGACATGCCCGTTCGAAACGACAAATCCTAAACCGCCTCCGATGGCCAAGCCGATGGCGAGGACCATCACCGCTATGATGGCGGTGTAGCTCCTCCTAGCATGTGGCATGGACGTCGGAGGGGATTCCATCGTCGTCAACCGAGCCTACCTCCAACAAACTGAGCCCGGAAGGACGCACCCTCCTTCGATCCTACGCTCTTGTGGCCGGAGCCCGTAGGAGGGGCCCTTCCGGCCCGGACGACGTAGACTTCACGACTTGACATTCGCTTTACGCACCGTTTGTTACTAGGCCCCCTAGTAGCTAACTGTTCTTAAAGGTTACGACATAATATCGTAGCAAATGAAGCGACTCTAGATTCAAGTGAAAAAGCTAAATAGCTACTATAGAGGTTAGTAAGGAGCGTCGAGAGCTTTGGCTGGCCGGAGGTCATACAAGGTGTCCCGGTACAACCTCGATGGAGAGCAATTCGAGGGTTTCCTCGGCCCGTTGGGTGCGGAGATCCTCGAGACCGTCTGGAACTCAGGCGAGGAACCGGTGACTGTTCGTGCAGTGTACGAAGAGGTCAGGAAGAGTACGAAGATCGCCTACACTACGGTCATGTCGACCATGGATCGCCTCTATGAGAAGGGAGTGCTGGACCGCAAGGTCGAGCGAGGGAAGGGAGGGGTGTTCTTCGTCTACTGGCCGAAGCTGGGAAAGAAGAGCTTCGAGGAATCCGCAGTGAGGACCGTGGTGAGCTCCCTCTTCAAGAACTTCGGGAGCACGGTCACCAACGCCCTTGTTGAGGAGGTAGCTTCCAACAAGGAGGACCTGGAAGCACTTCAGAAGCGGATAGATAAGTTAGCCTCCTCCAAGAAAGTGAATTGAGACGAGCGCATCGATCCTCGGGAGCGTCGCGCAGGGACTTCTCCAGCCGTACGTCTACTACGGGGTCGTCCTGCTCACCATCTGGTTCGTGTGCACAAGGCTACTGCTCAGGTGGGGAGGTTTTCTAGGGCGCGGTCTCAGGAGCCTTCTGCTCGTCATCCCCCTCGTCGTTCCGGTAGCTGCCCTTGTCGTTTCGTATTTGGCTAGCTATGTGCAGAGCCTGGCGGTTACGCCCAGCCTTCTCCAGATGTCGGCGTCTGAGGGAGTTGATGCTCCGGCGGCCTATTACGGGCTCAGGCAGGCGCCGGTGCTCTCAATCAGCCCATCCTTTGTCTTGACGGTGGTCGGGGTTGTAGCCCTTTCGGCAGGTGCCGCCGTCTTCGTGCTGACTTTCCTCTTCGGCGGCAGGTTCGCGAAGAGGGCCTTCGGAGTAGTGATGATGGGAGAGGAGGACTATCCTCAAGTGCAGGAGGAGGTACGTCTCGTATCCTCTCGACTCGGCCTCGCCTCCCCTAAGGTCGGGCTGGTGGAAGACCTCCGGCCCAACGCGTTCTCCCTCGGAAGGGGGAAGGGGGCGACCGTCGTCTTTTCACTTGGACTCCTGAACGTCCTCGCCGGCGAGGAACTTGAGGCGGTGATCTCGCATGAGCTTGCCCACATCAAGAATGGTGACTCCACGTTCAAGGCCCTGACCAACGCCCTTGTGGCCATTTCCTTCTTCAATCCCCTCTCTTACCTGACTGCGTCGGCCGCGATGAAGGAGAGAGAGATGCTTGCAGACGAAAGGGGGGCGAGCGTCATCGGTACCCCCCATGCGCTGGCATCGGCGCTCGTGAAGGTTGGAAGAGCCCTCAGGGAGTTCCCTCCCGAGAGGCGACTGACGCGCCTTGCAGCTGCCACCTTCTTGGTGTCATCCTTCGACAGGCACACCTCAATTAGATCGTATCACCCTTCGGTGGAGGCGCGGGCTTGGAACCTCCTTGAAATGAATTCGAAGAGCATCGTGCCCAGGCGCAGGGTTGCGGCCGCTGTTTTGCTTTCATCGATGGTCCTCCTGGGAGGGGTCGCCGCGAGCCTTTATTTCGTCAACCTTCAGGCCCACCTGCTGCAGATCCTCCTCCCCAAGGCACCGACCAGCTTTGTGTATGCATCTCAGCCTAATGCCCCCCAGGTGGGCTTAGCAAGCCACGCTGGAGCCCGATTCTCCTTCCCACGCTTTCGGCCAAAGGATTCTGGCTCGGCCAAGGAGTTGAAGTTCGTCAAGCCCGGCCACTGCCAGCTATCCCATCCGGCCTCTAGCGTCTAGGCGAGCCCCCGAAAGGTTGTTCTGCGTTTAGTCTCGCGGTCTCCTTAGCCTTAGGAAGAGGACAAGGAGGATGGCAGCCGTGGCAACGACGCCCAGGGGAAGGAAGAAGGAATGAAGGAAACCTATGATCGCCTCACCGCTCCTGCCTGCGATGACTCCGAGATACACGAGGGCCGCATCCCATAGGGCTATCCCCACCGCTGAATAGGCCACGAACTTGGCGACGTTCATCTTGGCCAATCCCGCTGGGAACGCGACAAGAGTCCTGACCACCGGGACAAATCTGGCCAGGAGGACCGCAGGGCTTCCGTACGTCCCAAACCACCTTTCGGCCAGCTCTAGATTTCTTTGGTTAAGCCTGACGGTGCCCCCGAACTTCAGCACCGCAGCCCTTCCCAGCGAATACCCGATGGAGTAGTCGATCATCGTGCCGACCAGGCTCCCGGCGCTCGCCACGACGACAACGGTCCAGTACTCGGCCCCGCCCAGATAGACAAGGTAGCCGGCCAGGGGGAGGACTATCTCGCTGGGGATGGGCAGAGTCGCGCTCTCCATGACCATGAGGGCGAATATACCTAGGAGCCCCGATCGTTGCATGACGCCTAGCACGAAGTTGAAGGTTGAGCCGGAGAGGGAGGAAAGAAGGCCCCCGGAGGCGCCGCTCATGCCTCCAAGTTCCCAGTGTGCCCCGTATTAATGGTTCTTCGAGGCGAAGCCCCGAGAGGTTGTATTCGCCTGCTTAGCCTCTTCTTCACTCCATCTGTTCACCCAGTCGGCGAAGTGCTGAAGGACGTTAAGCAGGTCCTTCCCCTTGGCAGTCAGGGAATATTCGACCCTGGGCGGGGCGGCCGGGTAGACCTTGCGTTGTATTATCCCCAGGCGCTCCAGCTCGGTCAGGCGTTCGGCGAGGCTCGTCGAGCTGATGCCATCGATCCTCTTCTTCAGCTCGTTGAACCTAGCTGGATCCCGGATTCCTAGGGTGTGAATGATCGGGAGGCTCCAGGCCTTGGTCAGCTCGTTCCAAGCGGCATGGATGGCCTTGCTGGCCTCGCATCTGTCGGCGACTTCCTGGTCAAGCTGCGCTGACATAGTCAACTTGGCATTACCTACTAAGTATAAATTTACTACCAAGTATATAAAGATGACCTCCTTTACGGTCGCCGAAGAGAATTGGAAAGCCAGAGCACAAAGTCCGTCTCCTTCACGGAGGAGGAGGTGGAGTTCCTGGCAGAGAACAGGCTAGCCAGGATCGCGACTGCCTCCGCAGGTCTGCAGCCTCATGTCGTTCCGGTGGTCTACGAGTTCGACGGAAATTCGTTCTACTTCAGCGGATGGAACCTGGAGAGGAGCCTCAAGTTCAGGAACATCAGGGAGAACAGCAAGGTCGCCATGGTATTCGATGACCTGCTGAGCGTAACGCCTTGGAGGCCGAGGGGACTTGAGATACGAGGATTGGCCGAGATAGGGTACTCGGGAGAGAGCCCCTACGTCAAGGTCGTCCCTCTCACCAAACGGAGCTGGGGGCTCTAGAGGGAGATTCGGTTGGACATCGCAGCGGTAGAGGATCAGATTACGCGGGTGGTGGCTCGCCTTCAGAGCTCCGTGGTGAGCATCGACAGCGTACGGATGGCCAGGGACTGGAGGTTCGGCTCGGTCCCGCTGGAGGGCCAGGGCTCGGGGGTCATCATCGATGCGAAGGGGCATGTGGTGACGAACAACCATGTGGTGGCGGACGCCGACAGGGTTCAGGTGACCCTTGAGGACGGTCGAACCTTTGTAGGCGAAGTGGTGGGGTCCGATCCGGCTACGGACGTCGCACTCGTCAGGGTGGATGCTTCTGACCTTGTTTCGGCGAGGTTCGCCGACTCGGAGAAGCTGAGGGTGGGCCAGTTCGCTCTGGCGGTGGGGAACGCCCTCGGACTGCCGGGGGCGCCCACTGTGTCGCTCGGCGTGGTGAGCGCGCTGGGGAGGCCGCTTCCGGGCACCGATTTCGTCCTCGAGGGGCTCATACAGACGGACGCCGCCATCAACCCCGGGAACAGCGGAGGGCCGTTGGCGGACATCAACGGCGATGTCATAGGGATCAACACTGCGATGATACCCTTCGCCCAGGGGGTGGGCTTCGCCATCCCGGCTAACACGGTTGCCTCTGTCGTGGGACAGATACTGCGCAACGGAAGGGTCGTCAGGCCTTGGCTCGGGATCTCCGGCGTGGACGTCAACCCGGCCATTTCGAAGAGATACAACCTTGGAGCGGACTCGGGCGTCCTGGTGGCCGAAGTCTCGAGGGGGAGCCCAGCGGAGGAGTCAGGCCTCAGAAGGGGGGATGTGATAGTCGCCGCAGACGCCTCTGAAATCAAGAAGATGAAGGACCTCCTCCAGGCGCTTTCGAAATCCGGAGTGGGGTACGGGGTCAGGCTCTTCGTGAGCCGCTACGGCAGGAAGCAGGAGCTGTCGGCCAGGCTGGCGGAGGCACCGGTCCAAATCACAGAAAGGAGGAGGTGGAGGGAATGACATCTCCCGTGCCATCCCTTGTCTCCTACTCGGACTGCGCTGCGCTTGCCCTGAGGGCGGTCGTCGGCGGGGGCGTCATTGCCACCGGGCCTGCGGTGGGCCTTTAGGGCCTTCTGGAGATGGGCAGGAAGTGGCAGTAGGAATGTTGCAGCTGGCTGAGGAAGTAGGAGGCCTGTTGGGGCTGGCGATGACGGCCCTCTTCGTCACATTCGTGGTCTTCGGCCAGAGGATACAGTACAGGATGACGATGGCTGGAATGAAGAGGTCTGTTGAGCGCCTGAACATGATGAGCGAGAGGGCCCAGAAGCAGACCGTCGAATACCTGACGAGCACGGGGAAGGCGACTGGTGACGTGGCCCAGAGGGTGGGCGAGCTGGTCGACTTCGCCGCCATAATGCCGGTGGACCTCGATCCGAGCGGCATCGTCCCCAAGATAGCGCATGTTGCGAACACCGGCGACGAGCGCATCAGGGCCGAAATCGTCGAATTGATGAAGGAGGGAGACCCCGTTTCCGTCTCGATTGGCCAGAACCTTGTGGAGCTCGCGAGCGCCCTGAGCATGATTCACAAGGTAGTCAGGCATTTCTACATCAGTGGGTCGAAGACAAAGTCCTTTGCGATGCTGTCCCAGCTCCAGATGGCTATGCCTCAGGTGATGGAGCAGGCGCACACCCTGGAGAAGGCCGTCGATTCGGTCAGGCTAGGGCAGCCAGTGGGCGATGGGATCGGTCCGCTGGTGGCTTCGAAGTTCATCGGGAAATCGACGCAGGAGCCCATCGCCAGGGACACGACCCTCTCCACCCTGGAGTACAAGGGACGAACCCTCTATGTGGTCAAGGCGGAGGGCCCGACGGGTTACGTCGGACAGCCGGGGATAGCGATTCAGAAGGTGGTGGAGGAGATGAAGGTCCCGCTGAACAGCATAATCATGGTGGACGCCGCACTGAAGCTGGAAGGGGAGCCGACGGGAGAAGTGTCGGAAGGGGTGGGAGCCGCCATCGGAGGGATAGGCGTGGAGAAGTTCCAGATCGAGGAGGTGGCGACAAAGCACGGCATACCCGTGTACGCAGTGCTGGTCAAGGAGAGCGATTCCGAGGCGATAACGACCATGAAGCAGGAGATCGTCGACGCCATACCTCGGGTCATGGGCATGGTCTCCAGGATCATTGAGCAGAGGACGAAGGAAGGGGAGAAGGTGCTGTTGGCGGGAATCGGCAACACGCTGGGCATCGGTCAGTGAGCCTTCAGGCCGGCAGGCTGAAGCCCTAGCTGGGAGCCTTCAACCTTTCCAAGTACTTTTTGCGCAGCTTCGCCACCTTGGGAGCGATGATCATCCGGCAGTAGGGCTGGTAGGGGTTCTTCCTGAAAAAGCCCTGGTGGTAGTCTTCGGCTGGATAGAAGGCCATGAAGGGCAGGACCTCTGTGACCGCCTCCCTCCCCCATATGCCTGACTCGTTGACCATCTTGATGGCCGCCTCTGCCTCGGCCTTCTGGACATCGTCGTGGTAGAGTATAATCGAACGGTATTGCCTCCCGATGTCTCCTCCCTGCCTGTTGAGCGTGGTGGGATCGTGGAGGGTGAAGAAGACCTCGAGGAGTTCCCTGTAGGAGATCACCAACGGGTCGAACGTCAACTGGACCACTTCGGCATGGCCGGTTTCATCTGTGCACACCATCTCGTAGCTCGGGTTGGCCACGTGGCCTCCGGAGTAACCGCAGACGACCTTCTCCACTCCGTTCAACTCGCTGAACACGGCCTCCAGGCACCAGAAGCATCCGCCGCCCAAGGTCGCGACCTCCGACATCGGGCCCTTTTCGCCATCCATAGGTGTCAGCAGGCTGGCCTGGGAAGGGAGCTGATTTAACCTGCTTGCAGGAAAAGGGATGCGGCCCCGGGCTGGAACCCGGGGAACCGACCTTGCTTGTTACTGGACAAAGTTCTACTACACTTAAATATCCAAATAGCATACCCGCTGTTGAAGGAAAAGTGCCGGCAAAGAAGAAAGCCGCTAAGAAAGGCAAGAAGAAGTAATCGGATTTCGCTATTCTGTGATGCGAAGAAGGAGGCATCCAGCATGAGCTCCCCGTTTCCCTTTTTGGGAGAGCTTCTCCACACTAGCGACTGCTCAAGAGGGGCTCAAGCCAGGTAAGGAAGATCACCCAGGAGTAGCTGACTACTTCTTCTTGATCCAGCTGGTTATCGAGAGAACGTGACCGTCAGGGTCGCGGAAATCGGTAGCGAAGAGTTCGGAAGATCCATCGCTGGTGACCGCCCTAGGGGGATAGGAGAAGGAGATCCCCCTGGCCGTAAGGGCCTCGAACGCTGATCGCACGTCCGGCACTTGAAGGACTATCTCGGTCAGGTCAGGAGGATCTCTACGGTCACTCTGACGAAGGGCGAGCTCGACGCCTCCGCCATCGAAGAAGGCGAATTCGCCCGGGATGGTGTACTTGATCTTCATTTCCAGTTTCTCTTGGTAGAAGGAAATGGATTTCGCTAGGTCCTTGACCGGAAGGATCACCTGGCCGACCTTTGGGCTGTCCACGGTGGCCTTTGGCCAAGGATTCGTAATTTATCGTTTTCCTGTCTTTCAGGTTCTGCCGCCTGCGAATCCTCCAACCGCATAATAGCTCACGCTGGCCAGAAGGGGTGACAAAGAAACTGGAGTGAACTCGCCGTCTAGGCCGCGTTCTTCCTTCCGCGTCGGATTGCGATGCCCAGACCCGTTATTGCAAATGCGGCTGCTATGGCGGCGGCGATCCCGATCAGAAGGAGGTCGCTGCTGCCCTTGGTTGTAGCCACTGCTGGGATGGGATTGGTAACTACGGGACTCTGGGTGGCCTCGGCCGTGGTCTGCGCTGAAGTCGTTGGGTTCTGAGTCACCGCCTCTGTGCTCTGCGCAGTCGTGGTTGGGTTCTGAGTAGTTGTGCCCGGGCTCAGCGTTTCCGTAATGGGTGAAACCTGGTCCTGGATTGTAGGAGTGCTCGAGCTGCTGTCGCTGGAATACTCGACGCTAATGGAGGCGGGGACTCCCTCGGTGCCGTCAGAGATCGAACCCGAGGAGGCGGTATTGGTGGGCACGGAGGCCACGGAAGGCGTGGGGGCCCCCGAGACTTGGTCGGCCGGCATATACCAGTACGACGAGTCTTGAACGTGAAGGGTTATGGTGGTGCTGTTCTGAGGCGGAATGACTAACGACGAGCCTCCAAGGCCGACATAGATCTGGTTCCAGTAGACGGTGATGTTGATGGTTTCGCCGCCGATATTGACTGGTATGGTCGTGGCGTTCGGAGTAATGTTCACCTTGATCCAGTCCCAGGCTGTGACATCAACGGGGACGGCGGGAACTGTGAGGTTCGCCATGCCGTCGCTCCCTGTCACGGCACTAAGCCTTAGGTTCGCGGCGGGCCCATACCACCAGTACCAGGCTCCCACCACCGAGGCCGACACCGAGGCGCCGGCCACAGCCGTGCCATTGACGAACTGGAGCTTCACCGACACTTTAGTGAGGGTGATGTTCTCGATGGGCACCGTCTTGATGTTGAGGGTGACAGGTCCGGAGATCTGCTGTAGGAGGAATCCGTATTCGATGTCAGGATACTGGAATGGAATCGGGATAACGGTCGGCGATGTGGATCCCGTAGACGAACCCGCTGAGGCCCCCTCTCCAACCAGTGGGATGGGTGTGGGGACCACCTGCGTTTCGTTCTCAGCGGTCACCGTAAAGAGGTATTCGCCGGTCGGTAACTCGAATCCAGCAGCGGGATAGATCGTCTGGGTGGATGACACGAGGGAGCCTGTCGAGTTGTAGGCGGCGAAGGTGAAGGTTCCCTCTGTTATGTTGGTGGTCTGCGCGAGGACTTGGACGTTGTCGTATGTGGCGGTGGCAAACGCCGGGCTCCCCGAGAGTACCCCGAGGCCCGCGAATAGCACCCCCACCAGGGATACGGAGAGAAGAAGTGCGATCGTTCTCTTGGCGTTATTCGAAGCGAAGCTGTTCCGCAACTTGACGTTCATCGGCCCATGTCATCAATGGACGAACCATAGCTCTACCCCCAAGAACAGGCGTTCAAATCAGATGAACGGCGAGGATGGTCACCGAAGGCCATTCTGGACTGGGGGCCTCCGTGAGCTGTCAAGGCTTAATAGGTGCAGCAAGAGTATCCGCCGCCGTATGAACGCGAAGACCCTGTTCCTGGCGACGCGGCCCTGGTCCTTCACCATGACCTTCTCGTCGGTGACCTTGGGGACCCTGATTGCCGCCCTGGCGGGGAGCTTCAATGTCTTCCTATACGCCCTTACGCTCGCCGGGATGATCGCGTTTCATGCGGCGACCAACCTTCTGAACGATTTCTACGACGTGAGACATGGGGTCGACAAGGTGGGAGCGCCCACCACCAAGTACCGTCCCCATCCGTCCGCCACGGGACAGGTGTCCCCCTATACGATACGGAGTTGGGCTGCGGCCTTCTACGTCATAACCCTGGTCATAGCGGGGTATCTCTCGTTCGAGACCAGCCCCTGGGTGATCGTCCTCGTGGTGGCTGGCATCCTCGGCAGCGTCCTTTACACGGCTGACCCGGTTGTGCTGAAGGCCAAGGGGCTGGGCGAAGCGACGGCGTTCATCATGTGGGGGCCCCTGGTCCCGCTGGGGGCGTATCTGGTGCAGACTAAGACCTTCTCGTCCTCCCCAGTAGTCGCGGCCATCCCCATAGGCATACTCGTAGCTGAGGTCCTGCTCGCCAACAACATCAGGGATATCGACTATGACGGCTCGATGGGTGTGAGGACGGTAGCGGTCAAGCTCGGGCGGAGGGCCGTGACCCTCTACGGGGTCCTCCTCCTCATAACCTACGCCTGCGTCCCCCTCTTCATAGCCGCAAAAGTGCTCCCTTTGTGGTCACTGCTGACATTCTTGACCCTGCCCGGGGCCTGGGGACTGTGGAAGATGTTCAAGGGGAAGGTGCCAGATAATGCTGACCCGAGGACGGCCGCGATCGCGTTCCAGTTTGCCCTCCTCTACATGCTCTCCATCCTGTTGCAGATCGTGATTCCCATTCACCTCTTCTGAGCTTCCCAAGACGGAATCGACTGTCCCGCTACGAAAGAGCCAGAGCCTCCTCTCTTTCGGCGAATGCGGTTGGTTTCATGTGACTATTAGTGACTAGTACTTAGCGCTAAATAGTTTACACACATAAGCAATATAGGCTGTTCATGCATAACCGGAATCGGACGGCGAGCAGAACTGGTCACCGCCCGGGTGAAAAAGAAATTGACGCAAGCTGTGTTTGCCGAAGAGTTGGGCGAGGAATTCTGGGTTCAAGACTTGATGGAGCAGATCGCATCCCGAGTGCCTGTGGGCTACGAAATCCACGGCACAGCCGAGCGCGACAACCAGGGTGTAGTGCTGTTCGCGTATACCGTCGTTCGAGACTGGGATGGGGAGGACCTCCCTCTAACCTACGGCCTGAAAGAGTTCATGGTCAACCAGGTGGACACCATCCTGAACGAATGCTTCGAGCAGACCCCCTGGATACAGGGGATAATCTACGCTGGCACGTTGCTGGCCTAGCCGCAGGATCGCGCTCAAACCAACCATGGGCCTCTGGCAGGCCGTCCGTTCTTGCGACCTTCCCGCGTGCAGCCCCTGTGCTGAACCGCGTCGTTCATCCTATTTTGTCGAGGCTCCACTCACGGAGACAGGGAGAAGGAAGGCAATCCTCTAGCTGCCGCCGCCTGTCTTGGCCCTATTCCTGAATACGTAGAGCAGGAGGAGCAGCTCAACGATGATGTTCCCTGCTGCGAAGAGGAGGGTGGACTTCACTATGACGGTCACTACATAGAACACCAGAAGCGAAATCAGCACCCACACGAAGACGAAATCCGAGGCCATGTGGGAAACGGTCGTGGGGGTCCTGGTCGTGCCCGCCGGGGTCCTCCTCTTCGCGTAGAGGAAGATGCTGGCGACTATCAGGAAGGCTATGCTCCAGCTTATGGTGACGACATACCACTCGAAGAGAGAGACGCCCGCCATCTAGACCTCCCCCTTCAATAGCCACACACCTTGTAGAAGAAGACCTTCCCAGCGTCGACCAGCAAAAGGTAGGTGGCCACCATCAGCAGCATGAGGGCCCAGTAGCTGGACGGAAGGGCCGTGAAGCCAAGGAAACCCCCAAGCGACGTGAACGGAAGGATGGTCCCGAAGGCCACACAGGCGATGGTAAGGATGGCGAGCCACTTCCCAGGCTTGCTCGAGAAGAACGGGAACCGCCTCGTCCTGATGACGAAGATGATCAGGACCTCTGTCCAGAAGGACTCCACAAACCAGCCGCTCTGGAAGAGCGCGGCATGGGCGGGGGTCTGGGCGTTGAATATGAACAGCATTATGCCGAAGGTCAGGAAGTCGTAGACTGAGCTGAAGGGCCCGAAGAATATAGTGAACCCGCGGACGAGGGGGATGTCCCAGTGACGCGGCCACTTGGTGTCCTCAGCATCGACGGTGTCGGTGGGGAGTGTCAGGTTGGCCACGTTGTAGAGGAGGTTCATGAAGAGGATCTGCATGGGTAGCATGGGCAGGAAGGGCAGGAAGAGCGACGCCGCAGCGGCGCTGAACATGTTGCCGAAGTTTGAGGACGTGCCCATCAGGACGTATTTGATGGTGTTGCCGAAGGTCTTCCTTCCCTCGTCTATCCCCCTTGCGAGGACCATCAGGTCCTTCTCCAGGAGCACGACGTCGGCTGCCTCCTTCGCCACGTCCACGGCGGAATCAACGGATATGCTAGCATCGGCTTCGTAGAGGGCCGGGGCGTCGTTGACGCCGTCGCCCATGTAGCCCACGATGTGCTTGTCCTCCTTGAGAGCCTTGATGATGTCCAGCTTCTGTTCGGGCGTGACCCTGGCGAAGATGTTGGCCTCTTCGACGGCCGACTTGAGGTCCGTCCAGCTCAGCTTCTGGAGATCGGGGCCATCCAGGACCCTCACCACGGGGACGTTGAGGTCTTCGCAGACCTTCTTGGCGACGAGTGCGTTATCTCCCGTCAGGATCTTGGTCTCCACGCCCAACTCCTTCAGCCTCTTGATCGCCGCGGTGGCCGAGGCCTTCGGAGGATCCGTGAAGACGAGGAATCCTAGAAGCGTGAGGGCGACCTCGTCCTTGGTCGAGTAGGAGTCCTTCGCCTCGATGCTCTTATAGGCGATGGCCAGAAGCCGATACCCCGACTGGGAGAGATCGGAGAACTTCTTGTTGGCGGCTATCAGGATCTCATCGTGGATGGGGAGCGACGTTCCGCCGGAGTCGTAGAAGGTGCACTTGGCGACGACGGACTCTGGGGCCCCTTTCGTGAGCAACATGAGCTGATCGTCGTGCTTAACAACGGCTGAGATCATGCGCCTCTGGTAGTCGAAGGGGATATCGTCGACCTTAACGTAGGCCTTTATCTCCTGTGAGAGGCCCTTTTCGTTGGCGTAGTTCCATATGGCGACGTCCATGGGGTTCCCGGTGATGGTTTCGCCCACCGTTGCACTGTTGCAGAGGAGGGAGTAGAGGAGGGTCCTCTCCTCATGATCTTTGTCCAGCGAGTAATAGTCCTGCAGGACGATCTTCCCTTCCGTAAGAGTCCCAGTCTTGTCCGTGCAGAGGATGTCCATGTTCCCGAAGTCCTCCATCGAGACCAGGCGCTTCACGATCACGTCCGACTTGGCCATCCTGTGGGCCCCGTTTGAGAGCGTGACGGTGACCACGGCGGGCATAAGTTCGGGAACAAGGCCGATGGCGATGGCCAAAGAAAACAGGAGGGAGTTGATGATGTTATGACCCAGGAGGGCGTTGAGCGCAAAGACGCCCGCGGAAAGGAAGAGCGTCAGGACGATGAGGAGATTCCCGTACGACTTGATGCCCCTTTGGAACTCCGTCAGGGGGTGCGGACGGGTGAGGCTCTTCGAAATGCTCCCGAATTCGGTGTTCCTCCCCGTCCTCGTGACGACTCCTTCACCGCTTCCTCGGGCTATGTTAGTTCCCATGAAGAGGCAGTTGGTCGCCTGCTGGGCCATCGGGTCTTGCGTCAGCACCGCCGAAGCCGACTTTGCCGCGGGGAAGGACTCGCCCGTCAGCGTCGCTTCATCGACCTCCAGGTCTTTAGCGTCGACCAGCCTGACGTCTGCGGGGACTATGTCCCCGATGTAGACCGAGATCAGGTCGCCCGGCACGATCTGCGAGGCAGGCACCTCCTTCGTCTTGCCCCCTCTCGTGACGGTGGCCTTCATCGAGACCTTCTTTTCGAGGTTTTCGACCAGCCTTGCAGCCCTGTATTCGTTGTAGAAGCTGAAGACGACGCTAAGGGCGATGATTATCATGATGATGTAGGCCTGCTGGGCGGATCCCGTGAAGATCGAAATCACGGCGGTGACCAGAAGGATGAGGACGAGCGGGTCAAACTGGCGGAGGATGATCCTGCCCACGTTCAAGCCTTCGCGCGGCAGCTCGTTCGGGCCGTATTTGACGAGGCGTCTAGCGGCCTCCTCCTCGGTGAGGCCGTCGGGGGTCGTCTCAAGGGCCTTGAAAACTTCGTCTGGCTGCAGCGCAAGATAGTCCCGGTGGGTGACCAGCACCTCCTTCGTGGACTTCATCAGAACAGCCAGCTTACAACTGAGCCAAAGCGGAGGGGTGTATACGCTTTTCGGTGCAGCGGTCGTAGGCTCGGGTTAGGCGGGTACCTTCTGGACTTCGATCATGGCGAGATCGGGGATGGCCGCCTTGACGCTGGATTCAAACCTTTGAATGATCTCGTCTGCTTCCTTCATGCTGATATCGGGATTGAAGCTGCATTTCATGACGACGTAAAGCTTGTCGCCGGCCCTTCGAATCTCGGGCTTGCTCATGTCCTTGATCTCGGGGAAGCGCTTCTTTACGTGGTCTATGTACCACCTGATCTCGGTGCCAGCCCCCGACCTCTCGCTATCTACAAGCTCCTCCACCGATTCCTCATGTATCAGGACTTCGACTATGTTCGGATCGGCCGCCTTCAGGTTCTTCTCGATTTGCTCGGAGACCTTGTGGGCCTGCTTTACGGTCATGTTGGCACTGACCTCGAGGTGGAAATCGATGCCGAGCTTCCCGTTGACCTTGTGGATGTGAACGTTGTGGGCTCCCCTCGAGCCTGGGACACTTTCGGCCACCTCCTTGACGAGCTTCCAGATGTGGTCCCTGTCGCTGCCGGCGGGCTCGCTGCGTATGAGGACCCTGGAATCTGGGAGGATGTCCTTCACTTCGTTTTCGATCGTCAGGGCCGTGCGATGCGTCTCCTCGTAGTTTGACTTCGAATCCAGCCAGACTCCGACCACCACAACGGGCTTCTTGCCTGTGAGGTCAACGCGAACCCTTCTGACGCTCTGCACGTTCTTGACGTCCCGAACCTTCCTCTCGATCATTCGGGAGAGCTCAGACGAAGAGCGCTCGAAGAAGGGAATGGGCAATGTCCGGCTCGAACTTAGCCCTCTTCGTTAGATAAACCTTGACTTCGAATGTTTGGAAATGGGGGTTCGGCGACTTGAGTTCACCGAAGCTGGCCCGAAGTGACGGTGACGGCCCGGCCACCCAGCATGACGCGCCCGCCCTGCAGGCGCACTTCGACCACCCCTCCCCTTGCGGAGGCCTGGTAGCCCACCATCTCCTTCATGCCCAGCTTCGCGCCCCAATAGGGACCAAGGCTGCAATGGGCGGAGCCCGTCACCGGATCCTCGTTGATGCCGACCGCTGGAGCGAAGAACCTGGAGACGAAGTCATATTTTTTGGACTTCGAAGGCGAAGTGACGATCACACCCCTAGTGCCCACCCTGGCCAACGCGGCGAAGTCGGGGGCCATTCGTTTCAGCTAATCCTCTCCCTCAACCTCGACGAGATAATCGTCCTTGCTTCGACCGGTAAATTTGGGAGAGGCGCCGAGCGCCGCCTCCAGAGCCTTCAGCGGTTTCGTGGCCACCGGAGGCCTAGGGGGGAAGTCGAGTTCGATGAGGTCATCCCTGCGACGGGCGAGCAGCCTACCGCTCTTGGTGTGAAACGCGATGGTTCTCGAAGAAGGGACCGCCTCCTCTTCGAAGAGCGCGTGCGCGCTGGCGAGGGTGGCGTGGCCGCAGAGGCTGACCTCCACCTTTGGAGTGAACCACCTGAGGCCATATCCGTCCTTTCTGGGCTGGAGGAAGGCCGTTTCGGAGAGGTTCATCTCCCTGGCGACCGCCTCCATCCACGACGCCGAGACAGGCTCGGTGAGGAGGCACACGGCGGCCGGGTTTCCGGTAAACATCGTATCGGTGAAGGCGTCCACATGGTACAACTTGAAGGGCAAGATGGAGTGGGTTCGGGCTTGGAAGTAGATAACTGATGCTTCAGGAATTCGGAGGGCTGGAAAGAGGTCAACCCTAAAGTCGAAGCATGGGAGCCCAGCTGGAGGAGTGGCAGAGCAGAATGAGTGAATTCAAGTCAGAACCCGTCGGGGAGATCGCGTTAGGGGATAGGTCCACCGTAAAGGTGTCCACTTTCATTGGTAGGGACGGAAGGAAGAGGGTGGACATCCGGCTGTTTGTTGCCGGGGAGAGGTACAGTGGGCCGACCAGGAGGGGGGTGTCTCTTCCGGTCGAGAAGCTTGGAGACCTTATGGTGCTGCTCCAGAAGGCTCAGTAGTCCAAGGAAAGCCACCGACGGACCTGCTTCATGCGGAGGCCTTGACCAGGGTTCATTCTGTTTCGTCAGCGAGGGCATCGAGTTCTCCTCCGAACCCCCACTTCCTCGCTAACTCGTCGGATTCCGCTTCTCTCCTTCTGGATTCCTCAGGGCGAACGTTGTCGTTGAGCCACGCATGGGCGAGCTCATGGGCGACAACTGCCACACGGGCTCGCTCGGAAAGCTGAAGCAAGATGTCTACGTAAAGCTCGATTCGCTGCACGACGACCTCTTCGTTCCAGCTGGAGGGTCCGAGAAAGGCCCTTCTTTCATACGTTATCCTTCTGGTCAGGCCAGCAAGGGTGCCGGTCTTCGAGGTCCCCTTTGCCGTTATGGAGGCCAGGGTGGGGATGTTGGTGGCAGAGGCCGGTAGCCTTGAGAGCGTCTCGTTCAGGGCATGGCGAACGGCTCGATTGCTCACATGGATCCTGGTGGCCCGTCGACGCCCGCGATGCCCCACGGGCCCCTGAAGGACCAAGCTCTCACCCATGACGGGACGCCTGGCTAGGGACCCAATTTCAACAGTTCTGAATAAACTCTCAAGTGCAAATCTATTGGTTCCACTACTGATGCATATTCGCCATATAATGAAAGACGGCTCGTCTTAAATCGCCACCATTCATTAATTGAAATCGAAGATGCGAATTTCGCGGAAAGAACGTGAGGCGATCCCGACGCGATCTGGGGGGAGGTTTGCCTCCTGGGCACCGAGCCTGCCTAGGGATGATGGGCCGTGAGCCAGCGGATGCTCGAACGTTGGGAGAGGCAGGTGTGGGCGGACATGGAGCAGCTGGGTAGGAGGGCCGCCATGAGCTCGTCGACACAGTGGAGTTCCATGTCTCCACTTCAGCTGAGGCGAGAAATAGAAAGGCTAGAAGCCAGCTTCCGGACCAACTGGAGACAGATTGCCTTCCTGCAGGGCCAGCTCCGGGTTGTGGATGACCGCTTCAGGGGGAAGAAGCCTCTTGGTGCCAACCTTAAGGGATACCTGGAGGCCTCAAAGTCCAAGTCCCTGAAGGAATGGCTCTAGGCCTGACGATGTAATCAGCTGCAAGACGCATCTTTTTATCTTGCCGACGGCTATGGGTATCAGTGCGCCGAAGCCTGTTCGTTTCTCTTGGGACCAGTTCAGATGTAGGGGACTTCCTGGAGAAGGCGGTGGCTGAAAGCCTGCGAAACAAGGGGTTCGCCTTGAAAGCCAACAGGCGGGGGTGCGACATAGTGGCGGAGAAGGACGGGAAGAGGGTAATCATCGAATGCAAGATGAACGTGAGGAGGAGCAACTGGTTCCAGGTCCTCAACCAAGTGCGCAGGTACAGGGGCGAGCTGAAGCCCGAAGTCACTATCCTGTTGGTGGGGAATATGCGCGTATTCGGTCCCCTGTGGGATGCGTGCAGCAGAGAGGGGATACGACTCCTCCCGTGCTGGAGCATCTACCAGGACGCCTTCCCATTCGTGAGATATGATCCTTCTAGAGGTGCACTTAGCAGCGCGGAAGGTCCGCAGCAGCTGACAGTCAGGGGAGACGGGAGGGCATGATGACGAGAGTTGGAGCAGCGGTGGTCGCCTTGGCGCTCGTCCTGGCTGTGAGCCAGGCGGCGGCCGCAAGCTCGGCTGATTATGGCGCGCTTGCCGAAAGGCTGAGCGACATCTCCTCAGCTGCGAACGTCGTCCTGTCGGAGGAGAGGGGGATGGTCGCCGGCGTTGAAAATGGGACTTCGAGCTCGTCTGCATGCGCCGTCTCCTTGCAAGCCTCCATGGACAAGCTGGTTACGATCAACTCCACCTGCCAGCAACTCATCTCTCAGCTCGATGAACTCGCCGCAGAGGCGAACTCAGCGAGCCTCATGCCACAGCAGAGATGCAGCCTATTGGACGGGATTGACGCCCTATCGGCCAGCCTGGCCGAGGCCCAAGGTGAAATCACCGAGGCGGTAATCGCGGCCAACCATTCGATACAGGGTAACTCACAGCGCTCGATGTCCATGTGCGTAATGTGCCAGTGGACGATCGTCGCTGCGTGCATTTCACTGACGATGGCTCTCGCAGTGATCTACAGAAAAGTGCTGGAATAGGCCGCCATGGCGGCATCAGGGAGGATGCTTTGGCCTTCTAACCCAGGCCAGCACGGCCACGGCAGCCAGCAGCGCCACTCCGGCGGCCACGACTACTTCGCCGGCGAAGAGCAAAGAGGGCGAAGCTCCCGTGGCGGTAACAGTGGTGGTCTGAGCGACGGTGGAGGTCACGGTGGAAGTCATGGTGGGGGTCACGGTGGGAGTGGATGTAACCGTGGCCGTCGTGGTGGAGACGGCCGTGGTCGTGATGGTGGCGGTGGTGGTAGCTGTGGTCGTAGCCGTGGTGGTAGCGGTGGTCGATATCTCGGTGGGGATTATGATCGGGGGTGTGGAGTTGCCCGGCCCCACGAAGTTCATGCCTTCGATCACCTCGGGACGGGGCGACTGAGAGAAGTCAAAGGAGTTCATCATGTTGTTCGCAAGGACGTCCCTGTCGCCGAGCGAGGGCAGGTTGAAGTTCGCCTCTGCGAACTTGAGCATCGATGCGAATTCGTACTGCGTATTGTCGATGTAACCAGGCTTGGCCCATGGGGATATCACGAGCGTGGGAACGCGGAAGCCCTCGCCGTAGAGATCCACCTGAGGCGGGGCGACGTTGTCGTAGAAGCCTCCATAGTCGTCCCAAGTGATTATGATGGCGGTGGATTGCCAGTACTGGCTCTCCATCACCTGGTTGACAAGGTAGCTCACGTAGTCCATGCCGCAGTCGCTCCTCGCGGGCGGGTGCTCGTCCACGGAGATGCCCTTGCAGGCAGAGGGATAGGTGGGCGGAGTCCATGCGCCTGGGATTATCCAAGAAACCGCCGGCATGTTGCCGGTTTGGATGTCGGTGATGAACGACTGTGTGTTCTTCACGTGCTCGGTCAGCTGCTCTGGATGCTCCTGGAAGTAGCTGAAAAGAGGCAGAACGTTCCAAATTGTGGGCGCCGTAGCGTTCGCGTCACCGTCGTACCAAGCCCAGCTCAATCCGGCCAGGCTCATCTCCTGGGCCAAAGTAGCCCAGGTCAAGTTGAAGACGGACCATGGGACCGCGGCGCCAGGGTTGTCGATGATCCCATTGTCTAACACCCAGCTATAGTTCAGGGTGACGGGCCCGTTGCTGCCGGAAGCGATGTAGAGGTGATTGGGAAAGGAGGGCCCCATCTCAGAGGAGAAGAAGTCGTCGTCGAGGGTGTAGTAGTTGGCGTAGTCCCAGTAGTAGGGTATGTCCTGCCTGTCGTAGTATCCCATGGTCAGGTTGCTCCCCTCGGCTGCCACGAAGCCATCCATCTTGCCGTTGTCGTAGGCCTCATGGGCGACGGCCCAGGCATGGCTGAGGTCGCCTGCGATGTTCTCGTTGTCCATGGGGAAGGGGGCCATGGCAGTGTTTGCGATGGCGGCCAAGTCATCCGCATCGACCCCCGCCGGGAGCTGGTCTGGGTCGGAAACGCCAGGGGGAAGCTCGTCACCTACAATCATTATGGGTTCGGTGACGTTCAGGTGGAAGGGCTGCACGGAACCGTTGTCGCTGTCCAGGCTGACGGGGACCGACGTCTTGGACGAAATCCCGACGACCCCCGGATAGGTGCCGAAGTAGTTGTCGAACGAATGGTTCTCTTGGACGATGAAGACTATGTGCTGAATCTTGCTGGACGGGTTGGCCTGAATCGCGATGACCCCGACGGCGCTCACTATGAGAACGAGAACAACGAGCGCAGATGCAACCATCCTGATCCTCAATCTGGCTCGGTATATCGAGGAGTAGGCAGCGGCCTAAAAACGTGTCTGAGGTGGGCCATTCGTCGCTTCCGGGATGCGCCCTGACCCTACTGCTTCGGCGCTTCCTTAGTGAGCTCCATCAGTTTGTAGGCATCGAGCTCGGCGTTCTTCAGGATCGCCGCGGCGGTATCCTTGGTGACATAGTTGGCCTTGGCGGCGACGGCTAGCGCCTTGGTCATTGAGTCCACGAGGATGACGATGAGGACCTCCTTGGCCGGGTACTTGGCCTCGAAGGCAACGTTGAAGGCCTGCCTTGCAGAGACCCCTATGTCGCTGATGAATGATTCGATGTCAAGCCTGACGTCCTTCTCGGCTATCAAGAGGCCGTTCCAGTAGACCATCGAGAGGGCCATGCCGGCCTTGATGGGCTTCATCCCCAGCTTGGAGAGCAGCGAGGCCAGCCTCGTGTTAATCGTGTCGCCTGGGCTCGCCACAACCGTGTCCTTGGTGACCCAGATGCTGCCTGATTCAATCTTGGTGATGACCTTGGAGTCCTTGAACTCGCTAAGCACGGGACCGGGCGGGATGCCCGTGTTGCCTGCGGGGACGACTATCTCCTCGGTGGCTACGTCGCCCGCCTTGGCCGGCAGGTAGATCTTGCCCTTCTCTAGGAGGAGGTTGAGCTTGAACGGGTTCATGTTGGTAAAGAGGAAAAGGTTCTGGCCGGTGAGAGACGGGTGGAGAGACTTCAGGTTCTCCTTCTCGACCGCGTCAAGGGCCTTCGCAGCTATGCGGTTCTTGGCGACGGCAAGCACAAGCTCTCCCCTGAACTTCCGCCTCAGCTCCATTATCTGAGTGGAGCGGACCTTGTTCAGGTTGGCAAGGGCGATGACGTCATACTTCGAAGCAAGCTCCTTGATCCTGCTGAACTGTTGGACCTTGCTCTCGGGATACTGCTTGGCTACTGCCATCGAAATCAGGCTCCCGAACCCTTGGCGATGCCGCCCATCGAAAGCTTGACCCCGTACTTCTTGACGCTCTTGATGCCGCCGGGTATCTTCTTGTCGAGGCTGTCCAGGACGGCAAGGGCGTTGTCAGCGAGCTTGTCGCTCTCCATGTCCTCGGTCCCTATCTTGCAGGATATGGCGCTGTGGGCCCTGGTCCTTACGCGCACGCTACCCCTCAGCCGTTCGATCATGGCGTCCAGCGGGGAGCTGACCGTGATGGGGAGAGGCATCTTCCCCCGTGGGCCCAGGTAGGGGCCTAGCGACTTGCCCACCCTTGGCATCAGGGAGGTGTCCGCAAGGAAGAAGTCGTTCTCCCTTGCGAGCTTCTTGGCGTCCTTCTTGTTTGTCCCGAGCCTGTCCAGCTCGTCGGGGGCAACTATCTGCTCGACGTTGGCCCTCTTGGCCCTCAAAGCCAGATCTCCCGAGGCGAGCACGCATATCCTCGCCTTCTCGGCGACCTTGTTCGGGAGGCTGACGGTGTCGTTGATGCTGACATCGGCGGCCTTGACCTTGAAGGGGTCCATGATTACATACAGCTCCACGGACTGGGTGAACTTTCGTTTCGAGGCCTTGGACTTGGCCTCGTCAATCATCTTGATGAAAGAGTTCCTGTCTGCCAATTCTAACTACCTTGACCCATCAGCTGCTGGTCCCACTTCCCCTCTTCGACCTCCACGAGGAAGACACGTGGGTCCTTCCCTTCGATGGTGATGCCCATGCTGACGCAGGCGCCCACGATCTCCCTGGCCGCCGACTTGTAGGTGGCTGCGTAGGTCTTCCCGAACTTGATCTTGGCCAGCTTGAGGAGCTGGTCCACCGTCAAGTTCCCTGCGAAGGTGGCCTTGGGGGTTCCCGAACCCTTGGCTATCTTGGCCTCCTTCGCGATGAGAGCTGATGTCGTGGGCAGGCCTACCTCTACTTCGAAGCTCTT
>Ga0187770_10000353_pt1 | contig 22177 bp, 20 predicted proteins | sample 0116_SJ02_MP02_2_FD_133154 | JGI IMG/M metagenome (GOLD analysis project Ga0187770, IMG submission 133154) | Tropical peat soil microbial communities from peatlands in Department of Meta, Colombia - 0116_SJ02_MP02_20_MG | ecosystem: Environmental > Terrestrial > Soil > Wetlands > Peat | place...
GCCGAGCTTTAGCGCGAGGAGGAGGGAGGAATCGATCCGTTCGTCCCGGGGAGCCAGCGACCGAACGAACCGGGCCGCCTCCGGATCCCAGAACCGCTCGACGGCGATGCGGGCGATTTCCTGCGAGGCGGTCCGCCAGGTCGTCGGGTCCTTGCCGATCTCACCCGCGACACGGGCCGCTCGTTCGAGAGCGTGGGCGATCGCGGCGGTGGAGTACGCGTGGATGCCGAGCCGTTCCTCCCACAGGTCGAAGCTCGGAGCGGGAAGACGGGTCTCGGGATCCCGAAACGTGGTGAGGAAGTTCGCCGCCCCCTTCACGAGCGGCCAGAACTCCAGCAGGACGTCCGGGTCGGCTCCCCGCTTGAAATGGTGCCACGCGGCTGCGATGACCGTCGCCGTTTGGTCGATCTGGAGGAACGGCGGTGGGTGCCAGGTACTACCGACCGCACCATCCGGATAGTGGCGGTGAAAGAAGGAGCCGTCCGGGTTCTGACACTGTTGCGCGAAGCGAAGGAAGTGGGTCGCATTCTCGTAAAGCCCTGCCTCGTCCATCGCCTTCGAGACGTAGCCACCGTCGCGCCACCAACAGTAGTTGTAGGTGTCTCCTGCGGCTACGAGCGAGCGCGTGTCCGGTGACGCGATGATCGCGCCGTTCGGACCTGTCGAGTGCCGCATCAGGAGGACACTCGCCCGATACACGTCGCGCGCGAGCTCGCTGAGCCCCTTAGGAGGGTTCGGGAGCCTCCGTTGGACCCAGGTCTCCCAGAACGCTTCGGACTCCCGGATGAAGCGGGCCGACCCGCCGGTACGGACGTATTCCCGGACCTGGTGGACGGCAGGTAGGCTCCTTCCCGCGGCAAGGAACAGACGGATCTCGATTTCCCGATCAGGCCCGGCTTCGAAGTCCCACTCCATCACGCTGTCCGCGGCACCGTGGGCGACGGAGCGGCCCTCAAGGCGTCCGTCCTCGGCGTCAACGTACGTTCCCTGCAGTCCCTTGAGCGTGTGCTCCCCGCACACGGCTCGAGTGTACGGCGGGTCGGCGAAGAACTCGAAGAAGTAGCCCCGCTTGTAATGGACGAGGGAGGGGACGCTGGCGTCGACGAACGCCGTGTCCTGGTACATCGATTCGGCGATCTGGAAGGCGTGATACGCAAAGAGGCGGACCGGGCGCGGCGACGCGGCCCGAACCCGGAAGACTCTCGCGACGAGATCGTGGTTCGGGTGTACGTGGTCCCGGACGGAGATGGTGAGGCCGTGCCCCTCCCACACGGACTCGGGGAGGTGACCCGCCCCGTACGGCATCTGGCGAATCTCGAACCCGTTCCCCCGGCGCAGCCACGTGAACTTCGAGGCCGGCACATCGAAGACCCCGATCCGTGCCTCCCGCAGCTGCTGAAACTGGCCCGGAAACGGGTAGAACAGCTCGTTCCAGTCTCCGTTCTCGTTGACCGTCAGCAGCACTCGACCGTTGCCGGTAAGCTGCGTGATCATGCCGCCGTTCTCCCGCCGCGGTCCGCGCAGAGAAGACGCCCCAGCATTCCGGGGAGGAGGCGGGGACGCGGACCGCTTTAACAGTTCGGTTCGAGCCGTCCGCCGGCGCTGGACGCGCTATTTCAGCACCGGGACCCCGAGCCGGTCGAGCGCGCGGCGTCGAAGGTCGGTGAGGGCGTTCATGTAGTTCGCGTAGGCGTCGTAGGGGCTCTCGTAGCTCGAGAAGTATTGGTGGACCCCCTGATCGGCGCCGTGGCCGCTCACGTACATGTAGTAGAAATGGTCGGACGTGAGCAGACGTCGCCAGTCGGTGAGGATCGCCGGGTCCTGGGACCGGCGGGCCAGCACACCGACTTTCTTGGCCGCCTCGAAGGCGGATCGCTGCAGGTCGTTACCGAGCCACGCACCCAGATCGCGATTCTGGTCCGCCCAGCTCATCGTGTACGGGACGGAGATCGGGGCTCGGGGGGCCAGCTCGGCCGCTTCCTCGACGGTCGCCCAGCCGAGGTGGGGATGACGGCGGACCGCCGCCGGGAGCGCGCTCAGGAATTCGAGGATCCCGGACCGCGCCGGGTGATGTTCGCCGAACGTCTCGAAATCCATGAACAGACCCACGATCTCTCCGGGTGTCGCGGCGAGCCAGTTCGCGTACTTCTCGGCGGTGAGCGGGAACTCGCTCCATCCGCTCGATGAGAATCGGAAACCCACGTCGTCGCTCAACGGGTAATGCCGAAGGAGCAGCGTGAGGGTCGGCGCCGGGGCGGCGCAGTACGGGTACGTGGCCGGTTCGCCGCGCAGGACCCCCTCCCACCCTTCGGCCAGCATCCCCCGGAACCGCTCGCCTTCCGCGAACCGTGCGATATCGTCCGAGTACGCGAGCTCGGTCATGCGAAGCACTTTGGCCCGCGCCCCGAACTCGTTCTTCAGCAACTCGCGATGGAGCGCTACCTCCTCTTGGAGCTCGGGGGGTGGCACCAAGAAGGCCAGCGAGTGATAGTAGGTCTCGGCCAACAGGGCGACCCGCCCGCTCTCCTGCAGTGCTCGGATCCGGTCGATCACATCCGGCGCCGCAAGGCGGGCCTGTTCAACGAACGTGCCCGTGACCGAAAGACTGAGGCGAAACTCCGGGTGCTCGTCCAGCGCTCGCCGGAGGCGGTCGAGGGCGGGTCGGTACGACCTCTCCGCGATGCCCTTGAAGATCGAAAGGTTCCGGTCCACGTCGAAATACGAGCGACCTGACCCAAGGTCCAGGAACCGGAACCGGCCGAGTCGCCACGGTTGGTGCAAGTGAAGGTAGAGGACGATCCTCAGGGCCGCCCTCCTTTCGCCGCCATCGCCTCGACGTAGACGGCGACCGTCTCCCGCGCCCTCTCGGGCCATCCTTCGCGCAGCGCGGTCCAGCGTCCCTGGTCTCCCATCGCCGCTCGCAGCGTCGGATACTCGAGAAGCTCCGCGATTCGGCTCGCGAATTCGTCCACGTCCCAGAAGTCGACGCGAAAGGTCGTCCCCTCGCTCATCTCCGCGACCCCGCTCGTCTTCGAGACGATCGTCGGCACCCCGGCGGCCATCGCCTCCAGCGCGGCGATGCCGAATGGCTCCACCACCGAGGGAAGCACGAAGACCGACGCCCCCGAGAGCAGGATCTCCCGCTCCTCGTCGCTCACCTTGCCGAGGAACATCACGCGGTCGCCGATCCCGAGCTGCGCGGCGAGGTGGATGAGCCGTTGGTACTCCGGCCCCTCACCGGCGATCACGAACAAGACGTCGGGGAACGACGGCACGACGCGGGCCGCGGCCCGAAGGAACGTGTCCACGCCTTTCATCACGGCGAGTCGCCCGACATAGAGAACGATCCGCTTGTCCGGGTCGATCCGCTCGAGACGCTCGCTCGGCCGGACCGCATTGTAAATCACCCGGACCTTCGAAGGTCGCGCGTGGTAGCGGTCGATCAGCTGCTGGCGGAGATGCCGGCTCACCGCGATCACGCGGGTCGCCCCGTCGATCCCGACCTCCTCGCGCTGAAGGATGTGCCCCCAAGGGTGACCCAGGGACCGGTCGTACTCGGTCGAGTGTACCGTCATGACGAGCGGCACGCGAAGCCGGTCCGAGAGGCCGATCGCCCCGACCGTCCCGAACCAATCGTGGACGTGAACCACGTCGACGGGGTCGGCGAGCCTAAGCTGGGCGACCCAGCTGTTGTACCCATCGGTCGAATCGGTGAACGGGCTATCGGGGGTACCACCGGTCCAGTAGGCGGGCGGATACTCCCGAGGCGTCGCCCCGGCCCGGTCCCCCGGATGCCGAAACGTTACCCCCGGAACCGGTGTGAACGGGCCAGCGAACGGCGAGAGGAAGGTGATCTTGTGGCCGAGACGCGTGAGCTCCTGGCAGAGCTCGAAGGAGTGCACTCCGAGACCCCCGGAGTGGCTCGGGGGGAACTCCCAACCCACCATCACCAGGTGAAGCGACCGTGACGCTCCGCCCCACGGGGCATGCGTTGGAGGCACCGCTTCCGAGGCCGGCCGAGCTCGATGCGATGCGGATGCTGCCGTGTGGCTGCGGGCTCGATGGCCGGGCGGATGGCTCCGAGCCTCTCTACGAACCCGGGGGCGTTCTCGGCCCCGGCGACGGGCCGGCGCCCGCGATACCTTCGGACGACCCCGACGATGCGACTCGCCGGAATGCTTCGGGTGCTTCATCCGCTTCCTCCGTTGTCTTGACCGCGGGCGGAGGCGCGAGACGGAACACCCACATGAAACCGCCGATGGGGCGGGGCCTGCCCGAGGGTCCGATTCGAATCGGTCAGAACCCCGCGAGCAGCTCCCGGATCGCTTTCTCCGCGTCGGGCGCCCGCGTCACTGCGCTCGCGACCAGGACTCCTTCCGCGCCCAACTCGAGAGCCCGAGCGACGTCATTGCGGTCGTGGACACCGGCCCCGCACAGGACCAGTGTGTCGGGCGAGACCGAGTGGACGGCAGCGACAGTCCCGGAGACGACCTCGGGCCGGGCCGTGGAGACCGCCCGGTCCCCCCCAATCAGTTCCGGTGGTTCGACTGCGAGGTAGGGAGGGCGGGTCTCGGCAAGGCGACGGGACCGCTCGACGTCCGCGGCGCAGACGACGGCTACGAGCCGATGTGCGGCGAGCCGCCGGACGGCGTCCTCGATGTCGGGGAACGCCATTGGGTGCTCGGAGTGGTTCACGAGACTCCCCCGGGCGCCGGCGGCCTCGATCGCCTCCACCGGGACATACCCGGTCCGGGGGCCGGCCTCACCCGGGTCGACGTGTTGGGCCAGGACCGGCACCCTGACCAGTTCCGCCACGCGAGCCAGGTCCGGTAGCGGTGGAGCGATCGCGGTGGCGACGCCGGTCTCGCTCCCCAGGGATTCAAGCAGCTTCGCGACGCGAATCGCACCGGAACCGAGGTGTCCGGGGTACGACTTGAGGTTGAGGAGGAAGAGAGGGCGGCCGAGCGAGGGCCGCTCAGTGGAGGGTGGGGGCACGGGCCCGCTTCGGGCGGGAGCAGATCGCGTACTCGTCTCCGTCGAAAAAGACCTCCCGGTCGGGGTGCTTCCGCTGGAGCTCGGAGATCCGGCTGAGGACGTCTTCCAAGGTGGTCGACTCATCATTCGGGTCAATCCTCAGGTGAACCGTCTTCTCGGGCCGCGTGGTCGTGTGACCCGTTCCCGGCATGAGGCTCCGAGGGAACGCTCATCGCCCGAGGGGCCATTAAGGATTCGACGGGACGTTTCTCGCGGGAAGGGCCCCCGGAGGCACACGAGGCGACCGATTTCCCGGCCGGAACCCACTGCGACTCCACCGGCGGCAAACGGCTCGACGAAAGCGTAAATACATTGCGACAGTCGAGGGGCTGAGGCGCAATTATGGTACCCGCCCCGGCCGAGTCCGCGGATAAGGAAGCGAAGACCGAGCTGTCCGAAGCCGAAATCGCGGTCCACTGGAAGGAGGAGGAGGTCTTCCAGCCCCATCCGAAGTTCATCGGCCAGGCCAACCTGACCGATCCCGCCGTGAACGAGCGGTTCTCGCTCGAGCACTTTCCGGAATGTTTCCGGGAGTACGGCGACATGCTCAGCTGGGACAAGTACTGGACCACGACGCTCGACTCGAGCAACGCTCCGTTCTACCGGTGGTTCGCGGGCGGCAAGCTGAACGCGAGCTACAACTGCGTCGACCGTCACCTGGACCAGTACGGGAACAAGGCGGCGATCATCTTCGTGGGCGAGCCCGAGGACGAGGAGCCTCAGGTGATCACGTACAACGAGTTGTACGCCCGCGTGAACGAGTTCGCGATCCTGCTCCGGGACTTTGCCGGCCTCAAGACCGGCGACCGCGTGACGATCCACATGCCAATGGTGGCGGAGCTTCCGATCACGATGCTCGCCTGCGCCCGTCTCGGGATCATCCACTCGGTGGTCTTCGGGGGGTTCAGCGGAGAGGCGGCCGGCCGGCGGGCGGCGGACTCCCAGAGCCGGGTCATCATCACCATGGACGGGTACTACCGCAACGGCAAGATGATCGACCACCTTCAGGCGGTCGACCTTGCGTGCGAGACCGCGAAGAGCGAGGGCCAGACGGTCGACAAGGTGCTCATCTGGCAGCGGTACCCGGGAAAGGTCTCCTCTTCGAAGCCGCTCGTCTCAGGCCGAGACTTCCTCGTTCACGAGGTGGTGAAGCCGTACCGCGGAAAGACCGTCGCACCGGTGTCGATGCCGTCGGAAGCTCCGCTGTTCCTGATGTACACGAGCGGGACGACCGGCCGGCCGAAGGGCTGTCAGCATTCGACCGGCGGATACCTCGCTTACGCCGCGGGCACGTCGAAGTACATCCAGGACATCCACCCCACGGACGTCTACTGGTGTCTCGCCGACATCGGCTGGATCACCGGCCACACGTACATCGTCTACGGTCCGCTCGCGCTCGCCGCGACCTCGGTCATCTACGAGGGGGTTCCGACGTACTCCGACGCGAACCGCCCGTGGCGGATCGCGGAGCGACTGGGCGTGACGATCCTGCACACCGCCCCGACGGCGATCCGTCAGCTGCGCAAGATGGCGCCGGACGGACCGAAGAACTACCGCACGAAGTTCAAGACGATGACCACGGTCGGGGAGCCGATCGAACCGGCCGCGTGGCTTTGGTACTACACCGTGGTCGGGAAGGGCGAGGCGTCCGTCACGGACACCTGGTGGCAAACTGAGACCGGTGGGATCCTCTGCACCACCAAGCCGGCCATCGACAAGATGAAGCCGGGCAGCGCCGGTCCCGGGGCACCGGGCGTTCACCCGGTGATTTTCGACGAGAACGGGAACGAGATTCCCGCCGGGTCGGGCAAGGCCGGCAACATCTGCATCCGCAACCCATGGCCCGGACTGATGCAGACGATCTGGGGCGACGCGGAACGATTCAAGCGTCAGTACTTCGCGAAGTACAACAAGAACCCGAACAGCAAGGACTGGCGGGACTGGCCGTACTTCGCTGGCGACGGAGCGATGCAGGCGGCCGACGGCTACTTCCGGATCCTCGGCCGTATCGACGATGTGATCAACGTCGCCGGGCACCGGCTCGGGACGAAGGAGATCGAGTCGGCGTGCCTCACCGTTCCCGAGATCGCCGAGGCGGCGGTCGTCCCGGTCGTGGACGAGGTCAAGGGCCGGGTCCCCGAGGTGTACGTCGCGCTGAAGCCGGGGATCGCGCCTTCGAAAGCGATCGAGGACAAGGTCATCCATGCGATCGAGACCGAGATCGGGAAGATCGCTCGGCCGAGCGCGGTGCGGATCGTCCCGGACATGCCGAAGACGCGGTCCGGGAAGATCATGCGCCGCATTCTTGCCTCGATCTCGAACACGATGGATGTCGGTGACATCACGACGCTCGCGAACCCCGACGTCGTCGAACAGATTCGGCAGCAGGTCCAAGGGAAAGGCAAGGTTTCCCTGAAGGCCGCTCCCTCCGACATCAAGGACTTCGGCGCCAAGTCGGAATGAGTCTGGACCACGCCGCCGGGCCGGCCGCGGCGGGCCGGTCCGGCTGAAACCGCGGTCGATGGCCGGATCCCTTCCCTCCGCGAGCGGGCCACGTCACGGCTGCCCGGAGTGCGGTGGCCCGCTTTCCGAACCGGCCAGCGGTCCGGTGCACTGCTATCGAAAGTGCGGTCGTTGCGGCGAGGAGTTCCAGCTCGACGACCCTCGGCTTACCTAGGGCTCGAACGGAAGAATCTCAGGTCGCGGAACCTTTCGGGATCGTCCGTGGCGCGAACGTTGGGATCCGCGCGAGGTGGATTCCGGCCACGATCGCCCAGAGCAGGATCGGCGCTACGATGAGCCGCTCCATCCCTCCGACGCCGAGGCCGGCGTAGACCTTCGCAACGAAGAGGATCAGTGCGACGAGGGAAACCAATCCCGAGAGGATCGAGTACGCCCGGAAGCCGTCCCAGCGGGTGTCGCGGAACATCGCGAATCCGAGGACGACCAGGGCGAGACCGCCTCCGAGGAACGCGAGGAGGGCCGAGAGGGTGTGAGCGGTGATGTTGACGTCCTCCGGGAAGAGGCCCACCCCGATCGCGCCGATGCCGGCGATCCCGAGCAGAGCCAGGCCGAGGGTACGCGACCGCCGAGCCGGAAACGCGGTGCGCAGGAGCAGCACCGACAGGATCAGCAGGATCCCCATGACGACAATCGCGACGTTGAACACGTCATGCCACGGGGAGCAGGCAGAGTGGACGCTGCCGAACGACCCGGCGGTGAAATTGCCGCAGTGGGTCGCTCCGAGGTCCGAGATGTAGTTGTCCCTCAAGCTGTAGGAGGAGCCCCAGTCGAACGAAGAGCCGTAACCGATCTGGGTCACAATCATCGCGGCGATGAACACGAGCGATCCGAGAAGCAGCAGAAGCGCTCCATGGTGCACCGATCGGTGGACGAGCGGGCCGTACCGCTCGGAAGCGGCTACATCAACCGGAGGCGACTCTACGGCGGCCACTGCGTCTCGACCGATGATCTTACTCTTCGCGAGCGTTCCGTTCGTAGGAGGCGTCGCTGGCGCGCTTGAGTCGAGCTCCGTCTCGGTCGCAGGTCGGACGAGCGCTCGGGGGGACGTCGATCACGTATCCTCCGCCGCATTTGGGACACTCGTAGTACGGCATCGTAGATCCCGGACCCCGTAGAGGCCCCCCGTATAAAGGCCTCGACCTGGGGTGGAACCGGCGGAAACGCTATCGGTCCGGACCCCCCGGGGTCACCTGTGCCCCCGGCCCAGCCGCGCCACCCCCCCGAAGAACACGCGAGCAGTCGCGCTTCCGGAGTGGACCGGTTCCGGGACCTCGACTCCTATCGGGCCCGGCGGGAGTGGCTCCGCTACGAGGGGACGGCCCAGCGCGACCTGTACCGGGAGCTTCGCGAGCGGTTCCTGGTTCGCCATGCGACCGCGGAAGGATGGGTCCTCGACATCGGTCCGGGTCCGGGCCGATTCCTGCCGTTCGAGGGAGGAGCGGCTGCCCGGCGGGTAGCGCTCGACATCTCGCGCGAGATGCTCTCCTTGGTGCCTCGATCCTGGCGCGCCTCTCGGTCCACGGGTCCGGTCCCGCATCGAATCCGGGGGGACGGGGTCCGTCCTCCCCTCGAGCCCGGCCGATGGGCCCAGGTCGTGCTTCTCGGGAACGCGCTCGGCTTCGCGGGGGAACGCGCCGGTCGATTGCTCGAGGAATCGGAACGACTCATCGCGCCGGGTGGCCGTTTGCTGGTCGAGATCGCTCCCGCGCCCGGGGAGCGTTCGAGCTACCTGGCCCGGCTGCCTCCTTCCGCCATCGCCCGGCTCCTTCTCTCTCCGGTCCGGGCCGTCCTGGGCCGGCTGGACCGGGAGGGGTTCCGTCCGGAAGTCCCTCGCCACCGTACTCCGGCCACATTCCATCGGTTCTCGGTCGCGGAACTTCATACCCGCTGGCGAGCCCTTGGGTGGGAAGTCCTGGAGACGGTCGCCGTGGCGCCCGCGTTGGGGGCGGACCCGATTCGGATCCAAGCGGTGCGGAAGGAAGAGAAGGCGTGGGCCCACCTCCTGGAGATGGAGGAAGAGGTCGGGCGTCGCGCAGCCCGCTGGCCCGGGGCCGCGGCCGTGCTCCTAGCCGTGCTCCATCCTTCCTCGATGCGCATGATTAAGTAACCCGCCTTCCCCATCCTGTACCGTTCTTTCCATGCCGAAAGACGCGGGGCCGAAGGCGGCCGCTCCGAAGGGTCCGCCCTCGAAGACTCCAACGCCGGGCACTCGGGCGGTCACCGTCCCCGGACCCGAGGACCTCGAGCTGGCCAAGGAAGACGCCCTTCTCCAGCTTCGAATCGGCCGTTCGGCTCACTTCTACGCCGTCATCGTCTCGGGCCTCCTGGCGCTCGATGGCGTGTTACTGCTCTTGTTCTATCCGACGCTACCTTCGCTCGGTTCGAACGAAACGGGCACCCACGCGATCCTGGACTCGGGGTACCTGCTGGTCCCGCTGATCGCGGGGCTCGTGATCTCGGTGGTCGGATTGATCACCAAGTGGGAGGCCTACCAGCTCTGGCCGTGGGAGAAGCATTTCTCCACGACGGTCGGGGCCGTCGCGCTCAACGTTCTGCTGGCGATCGTCTATGGGCTTAGGGTCTCCGGGCAAGGCCCGTTCGCCCACCTCGGGCTGTATCCGTGGTTCTATCCGGTGGAACTTGCGGCGATCAGCATCGCGTTTCTCGGATTCGTCCTCACGTGGACCGCGTGGCGCTTGCGTCAGTGGGCGAGCGCGATCTGTGCCGCCCTCGCGCTCGCGTCGGCCCTCCTCGTCTTTTTCCCGCCGTCCACGTCCAGCGGAGGGTCCGATTCTCTCGCCGCGAGCCTGTTCCTCTCCGCCATCTTCTACCAGACGTCGGGATCGTTCCTGCACCTGATCTCCTCGGGGACGCGACCCCACGAGCGGGAGCTGATCACCTCCGGTCAGAGCCGGATGTTCCGGTTCGCGGACGAGCTCGGCAAGAAGGAGGAAGCCCTCCACTTCCGGGAAGCGGCCCTCGTCAAGCGCGAGGCGACCGTGGAGAACGCCGATCTCTCGGTGCGTCGACAGTACGACGCGTTGAAAGAGGCTCGGTCGCAGCTCGATGCCCTCGAGGAGGACTACCGGAAGCGGTCCGACGCGCTCGTCGAAAAGGAACGGGCCTGGGCCGGCCGAATCGCCGAGATGGACGGGCGCGAGCGGCAGGTCGAGGACAAGACGAAGGGGCTCGAGCTCCGAGAGCAGGAGATCGGACGACTGATTCCTCAGATCTCCACGCGGGAAGCCCGCCTGATCGAACAGGAGGGCGCCCTCACGAAGCGGGACGTCGAGCTGACGCAGCGCCAAGAGACCCTCACCCGGCTCGAGCAGGACCTCAAGGAGTCGGAGTCCCGCCTCGCGACGCGCAAGGCCGACCTCGACCAGAAGACCACCGAGCTCCTCCGGCGGGAGGGCGAGGTCACCGCCCGAGAGACGGGCGTGAAGGGACCGAGCGGTGCCCCCTCGACGCTGAGCCAGGACCTGGTCGCGCGCGAAGTGCGACTCCAGCAGTTCAAGGCGACGCTCGACGAAGCGAACGTTGCGCTCGGGCGGAAGTCTCGCGAAGCCGCCGAGCGGGCCAAGGCCGCGGAGGAAGCGCTCGCCCGGGCGGCGCGGAGGGAGGCGGAGCTCGCCTCCCGAGAGGCGGCGCTCAAGCAGCGGGAGGCCGAGCTCGCGGACCTTCTCAAATCGGCGGACGGTCGCCGAACCCAGTACGATGCCGCCGCGAAGGACTACGAGGCGAGGCTGGCCACGCTCGGCCGGGATCAGGTATCGCTCGCCCAGAAAGGCGCCGACCTGGATCGCACGCTGAAGGCGCTTTCCTCACGAGAGGCCACGTTGACCGATGGGCAGAGCCGATTGAAGTCGCTGGCTCTGCAGCTCGAGCAGCGGGAGCAGGCGCTTCACGAGCGTTCCCGATCGCTCGAGGCGGTGGAGGCCGAGATCAGCCTCCGACGGCAAGCAATCGAACGCGGCGGCGACCTCCCCATTGCGGGACTCGCGGCGGTCGCTGCGGCGGACCGAATGGACCAGCCCGGCGAGTATCCTTCCCGGCGGGGCCGCGGCGGGAGAAGCGAAGGGATCCGCGACGTGAGCGCGGCAGGCGCCCGAGACACCGAAACCTTGATCGCCCCGGCGGGTCGAAGATTCCCCGATCGACTGCCGAGCGGCATCCCCCGACTGGACGATCTGCTCCTCGGGGGAATCCCGCCGCACGCCCACATCGTGGTGCTCGGAGACGCGTTCGTTGGGAAGGAGGTCGTTCTGTACTCCTTCGTCGCAGAGGGGTTGAAACGCGGCGAGCCCGCGCTCATCGTTACCGCGTCGCGCTCTCCGGAGGAGATCGCGGCCGCGATCGGAGTGGTGCTACCCCAATTCCGAGAGTACGAGCAGATGGGCATGGTCCACTGGGTCGACGCGTCCGGGTCCGGAGGGACGACCGACGCCAACCGCACCGTCGTGAAGGGGGCGAACGACCAAGCCGGAATCCTCACGTCGATGGGATCGACCGCCCGAGCGTTCGAGTCAAGCAAGGCGGGCTCGTTCCGGGTCGCTTTCCTCGGTCTTTCCGCCGTCCTCGCTCACGGGGATGAGCGGGCGGGATTCTCGTTCCTTCAGAACGTGGTGGGGATTCTGAAACCCCGGCCCGCCCTTGCGATGTATGCGCTCGAGGCGGGCGCGCTCTCGGAGGCGGCGGTGGAGAGCCTCCTTGGCCGGATGGACGGCGCGATCGTATTCCGGCAGGAGCGGGACAAGACATTCCTGGCGGTGAAGGGCGTTGGGGAGGTGGAGACCCGGGACTGGGTCGAGTGCCGGGCCACGAACCGGGCCCTCATCATCGGTTCCTTCGCCCTCGAGCGGATCCGCTAGGGGAGGACCTCCCCACGCCGGCGCTCTCCTCTCGGCAGCGGGCGTTCCTTCTCGTGCTGTTCGCTCCATTTCTCGCCGAGCTCGTCAGTGGATCCACCCCGCCCCAGGCCTGGATCCTCCCCCCGGTCGTTCTCGTCTTCATGGCGATCTATGGCGTCGCGGCGCTCGTGATCCGGGAGTTCTCGCTCCGGATCCAAGGGGGACCGGCCACCGTTCTGATCCTCGGGCTTGCGTTCGGGGTCGTCAACGAAGGAATGGCGGCGCACTCGCTCTTCAACCCGTCCTGGCCCGACGTAGGAGTGCTCGGGTCGTACGGCCGATGGGGCGGAGTGAACTGGCTTTGGGCCGAGTGGGTCGTGCCGTTCCATGCGGTGTGGAGCATCTCGTTCCCGGTCTTTCTCGTAGGTCAATTCTGGCCCGAGGCTCGGTCGACCCGCTGGCTGTCGGACCGATGGCTGGCCGCGCTCTCCCCGGTCCCGGTGGTCGTCGCGGCGGGATCGGGTTTCTATGTGGGGGAGTACCCCCTCACGGCACTCGCGTGGGCTGCGATGTTTGCGGTCGTGGCGATTCTCGTCCTGGCCGCATGGCGAATCGGGCCGAAGCTCAGCCGGTGGCGGGTGTGGCCTTCCGCGACTCCGTCCACGGGCCTGGGGGTCGCGGTCGCTGCCGCGTTCTTCCTAGGGGGGCAGGTCGGGACGTGGCAAACCCCCCGGCTCGGTCCGTATCCCGAGGTTGGGTTCGGGGTGCTGCTCGCGCTGTTCGTGGCGCTGGCGGCCGCCGCTACAACGTTCGACCCGTCGACCGTAAAGGGGCGGAAGGCCGCGTTTGCCGGCGTCCTCACTGGGATCGGATTCTACACCGCGCTCTCGCCCCTTTCCGAGTTCGTGCTCGGACGCGTCGCCTTGGTGCCGATCGACGTCGCGGTCTGGATCGCGCTCTACCTGCTGTACCGGCGGAGGACGTCAGAACTGCCCGAGAGGACCGACCTTCCCCCTCCCCCGCCGCCCGGGGCCGTCTGCTAATCCGAATGCTCCAATCCGGCGTAGTCCGCCGGGTCGATCACGTACCGGGGCTCTTCGCCCGCGAAAAAACGCTCCAGATTGGCGATGGCTTTCCGTACCACATACTCCTCCACCCCGGGCCCGAACCCAGCGCAGTGGGGAGTGCCGACGAAATTGGTCAGCTTTGCGAACGGGAGGCGGAGATCGAGTTTGCCTCCGGCGAAATCCTCGTGCCACCAGACGTCGAGCGCGGCGCGGAACTCGGGATGCTCGACGAGATGCTGGTACAGCGCCTCCTCCTGAACGGTGCCCGCGCGCCCGACGTTGATGAACACCGCCGCGGGCTTCATCGCCGCGAACACAGAGCCATCGATCGTTCCTCGGGTCTGGCGCGTGAGAGGGCGGACCTCGAAGACAAAGTCCCCCTCCCGGACGGCATCGATCAGCCGGTCCGCGGGATACATTCCGGAGCAGCCGGGCATCATCCTTCCGGTCCGATTGAGGCCGAGAACCCGGGCGCCGAACCCCGAAAGGCGCTCGGCGATGGCGCGGCCGATCTCTCCATATCCGAGTATGACCGCCGTCCGGCCCCAGAGAAGTCGCTGGGCGGGGGGCGGCCGCAGCATGCCGGACTGTGCTTGAGCGTAGGCGCGGGGGAGCTCCCGCGCCGCCCCGAGCGCAAGGGCGACGGCATGCTCGGAGACAAACGGTGCGTAGGCCCCGACGTTTCCTGCGAAGCGCACCGACGGGGGGAATCGGTCGAACGGGACCCCGTCCATTCCCGTGTAGACTCGTTGGACGAATCGAAGCCGAGGCAGCGTCCGAAGGTCGGCGTCGCCGAGCTCTCGCTCGACAGAACCAATCAACATCGCTTCGACCGAATCCGCCCGGGACGGGAGCACTTCCCGCGCGTACCCCCACTCTATCGTGGGGAGGCGTTCCGCGATAACCTTCCGCAATTCCTCTCGGGGCCGAAGAGCCACGAGGAGACGGGGCGAGCTCATCGATCGGTTCGCGGGAAACCCGACCGGGCTCTTGAGGTAGTGGGGCCCGACCCGCTGCCGGGCCGAGCGGGCGGTTCGTCCGCCGACTCCGGTTCTTTTCGGCTCGCCCTCTTATAATGAGGCAAGGGTTCGGCACGGGCCCGATGGCCGCGGTCACGGTGGACCTCTGGCACACGCTCGTGTATCTTCCTCCCGACGTGGAGGAAACGTACATGGCCCACCAACTGGCATTGGGTCGCGAGGTGCTCCGCCGGGCTCCGCTGCGACCGGGGGCTCCTACGCTCACGGACGAGGAGCTCGGAAGTGCGTTCGAGCGGGCGTACTCCGACGCTGTATCTCAGTCCGCCCGGGGAACGACCGTCACGCCCGCGCAGCAGCTCCTCAGGGCGGCCGAGGAAACGGGCCGTATCGCGGACCCGAAGGAGTATCTCGAGGGACTTCGCGCGGAGCTAGAGAAGACCCCGTTTCTTCGAGCCCCCGGGGCGCTCGACTTTCTCTCGAGATTGCGCCACCATGGCTACCGAGTAGGGGTGATCTCCAACACGGTCGGCGAGCCCGGTGCGTTTCTGCGGCCGATTCTCGAGACGATGGGATTCAACCAGTATGTAGAGACCTACGTGTTCAGCGACGAGCACCCGTGGACCAAACCGGCGCCCGAGATCTTCCGCCTGGCGCTCTCCCGACTCGCGGAATCGCCTTCCGCGGCCGTGCACGTGGGCGACGCTTGGAATGACCTCGAAGGGGCTCGGCGGACCGGCTACCGTGCGGCGGTACTGTTCACTGGGCTGCAAGTGTATGGGGAAAGCTATCGACGGCTGTTCCTCCCCGGGACCCCCGGATCCCCCGAGGGGACCTACCAAGTCGACCGGCTTACCGAGGCTGGCCCGATCATCGAGAAGCTGCTCCCGATACCGTAGCGGTCGCGGGGAGGAGGTTACTCCTCGCCCATGTGGCGAGGCTTTGGCAGGACTTTGGGCTGATCGGCTTCCGTGGGCATGCCCGTCTTGCCCGGTACGATGTCGCAGTCCCGCCAGTTAATGCCGATCGTGACCCTCGGGAAGGCGACTTTGAGCGTGTAGTTCGCAATCTTCCCGACCACGAGTCCTTGCGACCCGGCGACGAGGTTCGGATTCATCGTCGAAAGGTCCCGGTTCAGAACGACCCGGGTCTGGCCCAGGATGATCCGTTGGAGCTCGGCGCGGTCCTCCATAGCGGTCGGTCGCGACGCTTCCCAGGCCTTAACGATGTCCGGTTCGGCTTCGCCCACCGGATCCCGTCCCAGTGTGGTTCCCGCAGACCGTACCGGCGATTACTCGCCGAAAAGGGCTTTTATCTACTTGAAGCGCGTCCGAGGCCCTATCATGCCAGACAACCCCGGAGGCACGGAAGGCGGGACGGCGGGGGCTCCCCCCGCTACGGGCGACAAATCAGAGTGGTGGGCGAGCCCAGCCGTGGTGGGCCTGATGGGATTCGGGACCACAACGATGATCGCTGGGTTGTCGAACCTGCCCGACCCCTACGACAATGGGTTCTACGGAAACTGGGTCGTGTTCGGAATGGCCCTCGCGTTCGGTGGGATCGCCCAACTGATCGCGGGGCTGATCGGGCTGCGCAAGGGGAACTTGTTCGCTGGGTCAGCGTTCGTCGGCTACGGGTCGTTCTGGATCGCGTTCGCGCTGATGCTGTCAAGCTTCGTGGTCATCCCGAAAGGCGCCACCCCACCGGCACCGTATCTCTATGGTGTCGCCGGGTTCGCCTTCATTTGGATGCTGTTCACGTTCAGCTTCATGATCAACTCGATCAAGCACGGATGGGGAATCACGTTCGTCTTCGTCTTCCTGTTCATCTCCTTCGTGCTCCTGGTCGTGAAGTTCTGGAGCTTGGCGGCCAGCGGCGGGGGTTCTCCGTTCGCGGGGAGCGGGGCCGACAACTGGATCGTGGGCGGGATGATCATCGCGACGGGCTTCATCGCCTGGTACGTCGCCACGGCCATCCTGACCAACTGGAACTACGGCCGGAAGATCCTCCCCGAGTGAGTCGGGAAATTCCGACCTCGGCCAACCCTTTCCTCCCTGTTATTCGCGGCCCCCGGAGGGGCCAAGCTCCGAAATCCGCACGTTGAGGGTTTAAGGAGTACCTCGTGTTCTACCCGCCACAACCGGAACCCCCGATGGCGGAAGTCCACCTCGATTCGATGCTCGCTCAGTTCGTTCCGAGGCGAACGGTGCAGTCCTCCGCACGCACACTGAACTCGCTACTGGACGACCTCGAATCACGGTTCCCTCGGCTGCGGCACCGGCTCCGGGACGAAACGGAGACGGTCCGTCCGTTCGTGAAGATCTTCGTTAACGGCCGGGAAATCCGCACCGACGGCGCGAAGGACCCGCGACTGGCCCCCGAGGACGAGGTAGACATTCTGCACTCAATTCAGGGAGGATAGGGAACCGATGGCGACACAGCGAAAGGTCCAGGTTTGGTTGGGAACGCGCAAGGGCGGATACCTTCTCGAAGGGGACGTCCGACGACGGAAGTGGACGGTGCGCCCTCCGTTCCACACGGATCACGAGGTGTATCGTATCGGCACGGACCCTCGGCATCCCGGCACGGTTTACGTCGCGGCGAACAGCGGGTGGTGGGGGCCGGCCCTCTTCCGCTCCCGGAATGGTGGTCGCTCGTGGACGGAGGTGTCGGTGCCCGGTACTCCCCGCCTTAAGGCGAGGAAGCCCCCGGTCGAGGCACCGTCCGCAAAGTTCCCGATCAAGAACCTCTGGCAGATCGTTCCGGGCGGCGAAAACGACCCCCGCACGGTCTTCCTCGGAGCCGACCCCGGCCTCCTGTACCGCTCCGACAACGAGGGAGCGTCGTGGGAACCAGTGTCCGCCCTGAACGAGCATCCGACCCGGAAAGATTGGAACCCCGGTGCGGGAGGCATGTGCCTGCACACCATCCTCCTCGACCCGGAGAACCCACGCCGGATGTACATCGGCATCTCCGCGGCCGGAGCGTTCCGGACGGAGGACGGAGGAGAGCACTGGACTCCGAAGAACATCGGGGTCGAGGCCCCCTTTCTGCCGAATCGGTACCCCGAGCTCGGCCAGTGCATCCACAAGTTCGCGTTCGACTCCAGCGACCCAAGCGTGCTCTACCGTCAGGACCACGGCGGCATCTACGTCAGCCGGGACCGGGGCGACCGGTGGGTCCGGATCGGCAAGAGTCTCGAGGATGACTTCGGGTTTGTCACGGCCACCGCCCCCGCCCACCCGGGGGAGGCCTACTTCGCACCGATGAACGGACGCTCCCGAACGATGCTCGGAGGACAGTTCCAGGTCTATCGCTGGTCCGAACGCGCCCAGCGATGGAGCTCGCTGGTGGCGAAGGGAAAGTGGCCGGGGGATTACGGGATGCATCGGGACGGGATGGCGACCGACGACCTCGACCCCGCTGGGGTCTATGTCGGGACGACCACGGGGCAACTGTTCTGGAGCGCGGACGCCGGACGGAGGTGGAACCTCGTGCCGTACCAGTTCCCGGGGATCCACTCCGTAGCGGTAAGTTCCACCGCGGGTACGCGCTGACGGCTGACCGTCCACCGTTTCCGGGTCCGGTAGGCCGGAAGGCAGGTCCCTACGAAGGGACGGGCGGAGATCCCGTAGCGCGCATCACGAGCCCAACGCCCCCACGGACGATCAGCACGCCGAGGGCCACAAACAGGAGGAGGATCAGGTCCCCGCCCGGCCAGTTCACCCCGGCCGCTTCCCCCCCCCAGAACAAGGCGAACGAGAAGACGACCGCCGTTCCACCGACTTTGAGCCACGGCACCTTGATGCGGCGGATCCGGTCGTGCACGATGACCGCGACGCAGACAAGGAGCGCGCCCCCCAGCGCCGCCCCGACGAGGGCCGAGAACCCGTAGCCCGCGGCGGCGAGCGCGAGCAGGACGATCACCGTCTCGGTCGCCTCCACGGCCCCGACCGAGAAGCCCCCGGCGAACTGGGCCGCCGAGGCGCTCGCCGTCGACGTTGGAGCCCCGGCCGCGGCCGCGCGGCGACGGCGATACGTCTTGAGCGTGCTCCGGAAGAGGAAGACGCCGAAGGCCGCGAGCACGATCGCGGAACCCCAGAGCAGATACGAGCGGGGAAAGGCGATCAGGACGGCTCCGAACCCAAAGGCGATCGCGGCCACCACGGCCGTCCCCCCGACCGCCCCGAGCGCGCCGTGCCGAACGGTCGTGTGGTCGGCCGCCAGTGCGAAGACCAACGCCACGACCTCCGTCATCTCGAGAACGGTGATCAGGAACGCAACGATGAGGGCCGGGACGTAGATCTCCAGCATGAACGGGCCTCGCTAGTCACCGGAGTACATCAAGTCCGGGGTCCTCGGGGCGCTGCCCTTCAGGGGTTGGAGAAAGAAGTGCGGCCCAGGGTCGGTTCACGTCGCCGGCGCGGCGACCTCCGAAATGCGACTCCGCCGGAGGCGGGCGACGGCAAGTTCCTCCCGCAGCGACCGTTCGATGGAGAGGAGGTCGCGTTCGGAGAGGGGCCCAAAGAGCTCGAGCGTCGCGGCATGACCCCGCTCCCGGTGGACCCGGCGGACCGTGAGGTCGGCCCGGACTGATCCGGATCCGGAGAGCCGTACGGAGAAGGCTCGGGCCCCGGAGATCCGCCTCCAAGCGTCGCTGCGGAGCGCGTTCAGAAGATGGCCGACCGGCTCGGCCAGTCGCTCGTGCGCTGGCTCGGGGAGCGGGAGCCACCCGCCGGGATGAACTTCCCAGTGATCCACCCGCGTGAAACCGTGCGGCAGGAGCGCCTGGAGCGTCCGGGCCATAAGACGGAGCAACCCTTCGACCTCCACGACCTCCCGTTCCCGGAAAATCGCCTCCAATCGGTGAACCCACGGAAGCCCCCGTCGCGCGAACGCTTCGTGGACGAGATCGACATCGAGCCGGACGTAATCCATCCGCTCTCGGCCCAGGGGACGCGGAGCGCGACGGCGAGGGCGGGCCCGGGCCCTAGACCGGGCCACTTTCCGACGACGGGAGGGGCGCTTGCGGGCGGCCGTGGAAATCCCCCGGTACGCTTCGTGACCCTGTTGCCCCAATTAGCCCTGCCGCTCAAGGGGAATCGCCGGACCGGCGGACGGGTCGAAGGCCCGTGGTTCCGCCGGTCCCCCGTTTGGGTGAGCCGGGGCTCGTCTCAGGGCCTTACGCGTAGACAGGGTACTCGGGCACCCAGCGGGCCTCCAGGATCCGCTGCCACACCTCGTCCTGGGACATCCGGGGGGCGAGTCCCTTCCGCTGCCCTTCCATCGCGACCGCGAGCGCGATCTCGAGGGCCACCTCACGGAGATCCCGTAGCGTTGGGAGTAGGGAGGCGTGCGGGTTCTGGCGGGCCGGCGAGCGCTGCGCGAGTGCCCGGGCGGCCGCCAGCAGCATCGAGTCCGTGACCATCCGACACTTGCCGGCGACCAGACCGAGGCCGAGGGCCGGAAAGATGTACGCGTTGTTGCACTGCGCGATCGGATAGATGGTGTCCCCGTACTTCACCGGCGGGAACGGCGAGCCGGTGGCGATGATCGCCCGACCCTCGGTCCACGCGAGGAGGTCCTCGGGGATGGCCTCCGACTTGGCGGTCGGGTTGGAAAGCGGCAGGATCACCGGCCGCGAGACCCACCGGGCCATAGTCCGGACCATCGATTCCGTGAAGGCGCCCTTGAGCGTCGAGAGACCGATCAGGACCGTCGGTCGAGCCTCGCGAACCACGTCCTCGAGGCCGATCTTGCCGTCGCCGGACGCGGCCCAGCTCTTCACGTCGTTCCAGTCGTGGGCGTAGACCCGTTGCTCGTCCTTGACGTCAGTGCGTCCGGTGTGGATCAGGCCTCCGCGATTCACGATCCAGCAGCGCCGACGGGCCTCCGCCCCCGGCACTCCCTCTTGGGTGAGCGCTCCGGTGAGGAGGTCGGCCACCCCGACGCCAGCCGAGCCGGCCCCGAGGATCGCGAACCGCTGCTTCGCCAGAGGAACTCCGGTGATCTCGGACGCGGCGATGATCACCGAGAGGGTGATAGAACCGGTTCCCTGGATGTCGTCGTTGAACGTCAGCAGCTGCTCGCGGTACTTCTCGAGGATGGGCCGGGCGTGCATGACCCCGAAGTCTTCCCACTGGAGGAGCGTTCCCGGCAACTCCTGCTTCACGGCGCGGACGAACTGCTCGATGAAGGCGTAGTAGTCGTTGCCCGTGATGCGTTCGTGCCGCCAACCGAGGTACTCCGGGTCCTGGAGGCGGTCCTGGTTGTTCGTCCCGACGTCGAGCACGATGGGAAGGGTCCGCTCGGGCGCGATGCCCCCAAACAGCGTGTACAGGGAGAGCTTGCCGATAGGGATCCCGAGACCGCCTGCGCCCTGATCCCCGATGCCAAGGATTCGCTCGCCATCGGTCACCACGATTACGTCGACCTCAGGGTTCGGCCGGTGGCGGAGCAGCTCGATAACCGCGTCCTTCATCGGGTAAGAGATGAACAGCCCCCGGGGGCGCCGGTAGATGTGGCTGAACTCTTGGCAGGCCGCCCCTACCACCGGGGTGTAGACGACCGGGGTCATCTCCTCAAGGTGGTCGACGAGCAGCCGGTAGAACAGCACCTCGTTCGTGTCCTGCAGCGCCCGGAGGTAGATGTGGCGCTCGAGATCGTCGGTCTTCCGCTTGTACGCCTCGTAGGCGCGCACCACCTGCTCGTCCAGGGTCTCAACCTGAGGAGGCAAAAGGGCGTGAAGGCCGAGGAGGGCGCGCTCCTCGTACGAGAACGCGGTTCCCTTGTTCAGGAGGGGCGTGTCGAGGAGGTCCATCCCCTTCAGGCGGGGAACCTTGGAGATCTTGTGGGTGTTGTGAGCCGGAGGTACGAGGGGGTGCGGGGCCGCTTCCATGGGTTTCCGCACCACGGGGGAGGCCTTCTATGCCGTGTCAAGGGGGCTTTACCCCTGTGCGCCGCCTCGAGCGCGCGGCGGTTCATCGGATCCGCTCCGGACGGAAACGGCCGCTCTCAGGTGCCTGCCCGCTGGACCAGAAGAGTTACGTGACGGATCGGAATCGCCGTTCGAGCAATCGTGACCGGGGCCGCTCACACCGTGTCGACGCGATCGGACCTAGCCCTCGATGGGCTTGCCTCGGGGTTGTTCGCCGTCTTCGTCGTATTCCTGTTTCTGGGGTATCTGGATCTCTACCCGAAGGTCCCGTACTCGGGGTTCGCGGCGTTTCCTCTGTTCGGCGCGCTGGTGACGCTCCTGTTGGCGAACTGGCGCTCGAATCACCGCGTCGGGACCTCTCTGGCTCTCCCGAGTCAGTGAGTTCCCGCTGCGTCGCCCAGGGCATAGTTTGCCGGAGTCTGCCGGGACGCTCCGGAGCTCTGCCTCGACCCGTTATCAGGTCCGGGGCCTCCCCAGAATGTGTCCGGGAGTCGAGCGAACGTCGTCCCGCAGCGGGCGGCGGAGGTGGAAGTCCTGTTCCGAGGGTACGTGGGATCGGGGGTCGCGTCCACGGTGAGCTTCATCCGGGACGGGCGTCTCCGGGCGGTCGTCGATCCCGGCATGGTCCCCGACCAGCGATCGATTCTAGCACCCCTCCGCCGCCTCGGTGTCCGTCCGGAACAGGTCACCGACGTGATCCTCTCGCATCACCATCCCGACCACACGATGAACGTGGCCCTGTTCCCGAGGGCCACCGTGCACGACTTCTGGGCTACCTACCGGGCGGAC
>Ga0187770_10000354_pt1 | contig 22159 bp, 21 predicted proteins | sample 0116_SJ02_MP02_2_FD_133154 | JGI IMG/M metagenome (GOLD analysis project Ga0187770, IMG submission 133154) | Tropical peat soil microbial communities from peatlands in Department of Meta, Colombia - 0116_SJ02_MP02_20_MG | ecosystem: Environmental > Terrestrial > Soil > Wetlands > Peat | place...
AAAGGAACGAGTATTCAAAGAAGCATTGAGAACCTTGAAACCGGGTGGAAGGCTCATGGTCTCAGACATCGTATTACTGAAAAAGCTGCCTGAAGCAATAAGAAACAGTATTCAAGCCTACACTGGATGCCTTTCCGGCGCGGAGATGAAGACGGAATATCTAAGGATGATTGAAGACGCAGGCTTCAAAGAGGTCACCGTAGTCGAAGAAGATCAGTTCCCAGTTGAAAACATGGCAAACGACCCAACCGCTCAAGTAATCGTTAAGGACTCAAAATTACCAACCAAAGAAATCCGCAAAATCGCCACAACCGTAGCAAGTGTGAAAGTCTCAGCTACAAAACCCAAAAAATGAAGCACCCATTAGTGCTCGCTTTAATAGTTTTGTGAGGAAATTTCGTTGGAGAAACGGGTGAAGGCTGAGACCTACACGAGATTTCCATTGTCTAATATTACGATCTACAATGGGGTTACGATCCTTCACTTTCTGTTGGGTGGCATCGGGATTATCCTTGGCTACGGTTTTTCATGGATTGGCTATCCACTAGGATTTGTATACCTCGCATTCTCCTTCCTGCAGATGTACCTGATCATGCCATTTGCAGTCTGCCCCAATTGCGTTTATTATGGGATTAAGAACTCAATCTGCCCGTCGGGTTTTAATATGATCTCGAGGAAGCTGGCAAAAGAAGGGAATCTGAAAGACTTTTCAAAACGCGGCAAGGGTCTGTTCAGCCACAATAAGCTATATGGCTGCATTGTTCGTTCCGATAATCGCGATGATCCCTGCGCTGATCTTGAACTTCTCCTTTCTTCTGCTAGGCATATTACTCGGTGTGACAGGGTTGCTTCTGTTCCGTTTCTTAGTAATCTTCCCCAAAATAGTTTGCGTCCACTGCAAAGCGAAGTACGAATGCCCGAACGCTGAACGCACTGGCGTCCGCAACATGTAGTGGATATGTCTAATTCCTATTCTAAGCTCTTTGAACCAACGCAGCTGTCCACGAGCTCAAAATCCGGGGCAATATCTAAGAGAGAAAAGTGGATTTTCAGGCTGGGAATGAGAATGGTTCCTGCGACTAAGTGCGCGCGCTTTCTGAAATTCCCCTTTCTTTGAGCCAAGTTTTTATTTTTGCGTTAATCTGGTCTCTTACTTCTCGGAATTTGGCCAGTTTTTCTTCTTCTGTTCCAGGGCTTTTTGCTGGGTCCTCGAAAGGCCAATACAGTCGAGTTGAGACCCCTGGCATAGTTGGGCATTTCGCTTCAGCATTAGCACAGACTGTTATCACTATTCCGAAATGTGTCTTTCCAAGAAACTGCTTTAGGTCTTTCGAATACTGCGAACTCAGATCAAATCCAATTTCGTTCATAACTTTCAAAGTCAACGGGTTGATGGGTCGAGGATCAAAGCCTGCACTATAAACTTCAAAGTGCTCTCCAGCGTATTTTCTTAGAAACGCTTCTGCCATCTGACTCCGTGCAGAATTGCCTGTGCACAGAAAAATCACTTTCGTTTTAACCAGTTTTCCATCCGACCTCAAATACTCAATTCATAACTCGGCGCTATGTCTCTTTGTTGCTTTAGTATGTTGATAGAGAGGTCTATTAATAGCAATATTTAAATATTGTTATTGATATTGCTCTCAAATATGCATTCCGAAACTGATAGGCAGATCAGGCTGAAGGCAAAAATCTTCAATGCCCTCTCCGACCCGACGAGACTTGAAATACTCGAATTTCTGCGGACGAGCGAGAAGTGCGTATGTGAAATAATCCCTTATGTCGGGTTGCTTCAGCCGGTCGTGTCCCGGCATCTGAAAATTCTGAAAGATGTGGGGATAGTTAGTTGCCGAAAGAATGGAACCAAAAGAATGTACTCGATTGTTGACAACAAAGTTTTCAACGTTATCGATAGCTTAACTCCTGAGCTTGCCGGCACCCTAACAAAAGAAGCCATTGAGCATATGACATGCCATTAAATGGGTTGAACAATGAGAACACAAAATCAAAGATGTAAAGTGAATTAGCATGACTGTTGAAAAAATAGTCTTGAATACCGCGAAAATAGACTGCACAGGGTGCAAAACATGTGCTTCAGACCTTGCGGCAGAAAACCTCAGGCACGCACTTGCCAGGTTAACCGGAGTGTCAAAAGTCCAAGTTGACGAGATAACCAGCAAAGTCAGCGTAGAATATGACACACAAAAAATCAGCTTCTCCAAGATCACTGAGCGCATTGAAAAGTTAGGCTACAAAGTTGAGATAGTATCTAGAGAAGAAATCCAATGAGAGAACTCACAAAAGGCGTAATTCAGGTAGCGTTACTTGGAATATTCGCTTTGGCAGGCGCACTGATATCGGGAAGTCAAGTAGCTTACGCGCATGAAGTTAGCATTGCTTTGACGTTGATCGCAGTTGCCTTAGGCTACCGCATCTATTTGCACGGCATTCGATCCCTGCGGCATGGGAACGTTACCGCTCAATTGTTTGCAACCATTGCCATCTTCATTTCCGTAGTTGCTGGCCTGGTCCTACCTCAAGCATCAGCCACTGGAACAGCAGAAGCAGTTGGCTACCTAACAGCATCAGCAATAGTCGCGTTCATAATACTTGCAGGGATGACACTTGAAGACTACATCATCCATAGAACAAGAGGAGCACTCGAGGCGCTCATAAAGATGAGCCCCTCCACAGCTCACATACATCGAAACGGCGCAGAAGTAGAAATACCCATAGATGAAGTCAAGTTAGGCGAAATCGTCCTAGTCAAACCAGGTGACAAAATACCCGTTGATGGAACAGTGATTTCAGGGCACAGCACCGTTAACCAAGCAACCATAACTGGCGAATCAATTCCTGTAGAAAAGACGGTTGGGGACCGCACATTTGCTGGCACACTCAATGAAAACGGGGCCCTAGAAATTAAGGTTGAAAAAATCGGTGAGGAAACTACACTCGCTCACATCATTCAATTGGTCGAAGAGGCCCAAGAGAAAAAAGCGCCAATACAGAACGTTGCGGACAGGTTTACTACTTACTTCTTGCCAATCATGGCTGTTTTGGCATTTTCAGTCTTTGCCGTCAGTTATTTCGCACTCGGTTTTGACGTGGCGCTCGCTAGAACCGTGACTGTTCTCTTAGTCGCATGCCCTTGCGCGCTTTCAATAGCTGTCCCCGTCGCAGTTGCTGGAACCATTGGTAATGCTAGCATGAACGGCATAATAATCAAGGGTGGTACACACATCGAAAAGCTGAAAGACGTTAAGATGGTGGCGTTCGATAAGACTGGCACGTTGACCGTCGGCGAACCCAAGGTTGTTGAGATAAAAACCTTCGGTAATTATTCTGAAGAGGACACAATCAAGTATGCGGCAATTGCTGAGAAATTTTCCGAGCATCCGCTGTCTAAAGCTATTATTGCCAAGGCAGGCGAGATGGGCATGAAGATTCCTGACCCAACAGACTTCAAAACTATTCCTGGACATGGTGTAGACGCCCATTATGGAAATAAGCATATCTTGATTGGAAGAAAGATGATGGAAACTGAGATTTCCAAGGAGGCGAGCCAATTGATGAGCATGATTGAAACCGAGGGAAAAACAGCCATTCCCGTAGCACTAGACAAAAATGTCATCGGCGTCGTCGTTGTGGCTGACACAGTTAGGGAGAATTCTTTGGAAGCTATCCAGCGACTCAAAGGCATCGGGGTTAAGACTGCCATGATAACTGGCGACAACATGCGGACTGCCAAATCTATCGCTGAACAGGTCGGTGTTGATGAATATCAGGCCGAGCTTTTGCCGGAAGACAAAGTTGCTGCAATTGGAGAACTGAAAAAGGGCAATGTTGTTGCAATGGTCGGTGACGGCGTGAATGATGCTCCTGCGTTGGCCAATTCTGACGTTGGGTTTGCGATGGGAGCTGCGGGCAGCGATGTAGCAGTTGAAACGGCGGATGTTGCTTTGCTTGGGGATGACTTGACTAAGGTTGAGTATGCGATTAGCTTGAGTCGGAGGGCATTTAGCACGATGAAGGGGAACATAATTTACGCCTTTGTCTGGAATGTAATCGCGTTGAGTTTAGCCGCCTTCGGTATCCTAAATCCAGTCTTAGCTGTTGTTCTTGCAGAAGCCGGATGCATATCTGTAGTAGTCAATTCAGCTCTGTTATTGCTAAATAAGCCAAAACCATTGGCCATAGCTGTAGCATAACGAGAACCAATAGTCATGGCGCAAACAAATCGCTTTTATTCTTATCGTTGAGAACCCACTATAAGGGGACTATGAGAGATGGTGACGGTTAAAATCGTCGTAGAAAAGTGTACAGGCTGCGGCGCGTGTGTTGATGTCTGTCCTGAGAAAGTCTTCGAATTGCAGGAGGAGGGAGATAAAAAGGTGTCGAGGTTGTTGCTGAGGGCCTGTGTTTTGCATGTCGAGCGTGCGAAGTGCGGTGTCCCGAAAGAGCGATCGATATCACTGGGTTCGAGATGCTGAAGGTTGACCCTTCTCCAGAATATCCCCCGGAGGAGGGGCGTTTCCTTAGGGGGAAACGATTATTCACCTGTTGCGGTGGTGGCCATCCTTGACACGTACGACTTCAAGATTCCACCCGAGCTAGTGAAACTCGTCGAAGTAGCGATTGAGAGCGGGGCAGCTCTTGCAGGGACTCTTCAAACAGAAAACATAGGCATAGAGAAAATTATTGCAAACGTTGTAGCTAACCCGAACATCCGTTATATGGTTCTCTGTTGGAGGGAATCCCAAGGTCATCTCCCTGCCGATGCACTCATAAACCTTGTGACGAATGGAGTTGCTGAGGACAAAAGGCGAACAATCGTTGGTGCTCAAGCTCCAACCCCCTATCTGCCTAACATTTCTCTGGAGGCGATAGAAAGGTTCAGAAAACAGGTTACCATTGTGAGTCTGATCTCTGAAGACGACCCCAAAATGGGGGCGGACCCGGAAAAAGTTGAGAAAGCGGTTTGTTCCTGCATACAGCAGAAGCCAACAAAATTCATGGGCTATACTCTTTATGACCTTGGGGCGTGGCCAGAACCGCCCATATGCCAGAAGATCTCGATGAGGATAACGGAGCCTTGGAGACCTGAAATAAGTGGCGAAGAAGCAACGATCATTGAGCACGTGAAGATAGCCGCCGGCAAAAGGGGGAGAGAAAAAGCTGTCGGGGAGGAGGCGAAGGAAAAGAGAAAGATGGAAAATGACGAACTGCTCGAGTTTCTCGGGATAAAGAAGAAAGAACACCGTAAGAAGGAATGAACCCAATTAACAAAGTGGTTCGTATGAGTACTTTGAAGGAGTTCAAGATGCTGGCAATTGCCACGCGCTCGCGAGCCCGCGCTATCTGGAAAGCATCAAGAAACAACGTTGGTTGCAGAAAAAAGGATCGAAGAAAGCGCGCGCTTAATAATAGATTCAGAAGCTAGAGATTGTCAATGCGTGATTCCGAATGGAGTTCGGTGAAGTTGTCGTCAGAAGAAGAAGCATTAGAAAGTTCAGAGAAGATCCCGTGTCAGATGAACTTCTTAACAAGATCCTCGAAGCTGGGCGTTGGGCTCCGTCTGCGGGCAACACTCAACCTTGGCATTTCATAGTTGTGACCAAGCCCGAGGTTAAACAAGGAATTGCGCGGGCATGCACTGAGTCTAGCAAGAAGGCTTGGTCACAGTTTCCCCCCGAACGTGCGAAGTACTTGGCACAGCGCGGAGGTTCGTGGGACAAGTCAGCGATGGCGAAGATTCCAGCGCTAGTAGCGGTCTGCTACGAGACTCCAGAACGGATAAGAGAAGATCTAGCCTTGGGTTCAACTTGGACCGCAATCCAAAACATGCTGTTGGCTGCTACGACCGAAGGCTTAGGCAGCTGCATATACACCTTCTACGACACGAATGAAGAAGAGAAGCTAAAAGAAATACTTAAAGTGCCTGAAAGATATCGAATGGCCGCAATCATCCAACTAGGCTATTCAAGAATCGACCCACCATCACCTTCCAGAAAAAAGCTGGAGGACATCGTATCGCACCAATACTTCCATCAAGAACCATAAACGACCCTTGTTTGTTCTGGCTCAAGATTTGTTCCAAACGTTGCAAACGGTTTGTCATTCTATGCTTCGGCCCTGACTTTTTTTCCGCAAATAAACTAGCTGATTGCAAAACTCATCCTGGCCACCCTCGAAGGATATTCAGGAACGTCGAAGTCGATCTGTGCGTCTAGTTCTTTCATGTCTTTGATGTAGATGAGGTGAAAGAATAGAGACCTCACAACCCTATGGTTCATCCTAAAGGGGCTGATACACGGTTTTATCGAGCGATATGTTGAATACTTTACGTCCAAAGCGTAAACACACGAAAAGAATCCAAAAAGGGCGCGCGCTAGTGCAGCCCCTTGCAAACAATTTTAATTAGATTGGGTCTAATTCGTAGCTGGAGGCGATAGAGCTCGCCTTCGCCTTTGATTGTTATTTCATCGACTCCGCTTTCAGCCTTTATTTTGGTCTTTCCCTCGAGAAACGTTGTCAGTTCCCTCACGACCTCGCTTCCTTCTCTTTTCAGGTCTGAAATATCGATTTTTGTTTCCACAATGCTTCGTCGCCTTATTCCCTGACCATTATGACTCTCACTTGGTCGCAGGCGTCCTCGCAGGAGTCCGCAATCATTTCCAATGCCTCAAAGAGTTGACTCGCCAAAATTGCCACTCCAGCCCTAGGAAGGTCTTCTGTTCCGAGCAAAACTCTGGCCTTTTCGTGAATGTCATCGACCTTTTCCTCCTGCCGTTCCACGGCGTCCGCGGCTTGAAGGGCTTCCTCTGGTTTTGTCATCATCTTATTCATGCATTTCTGAAGAGAAACAGTACATTCTCTTACGCTCTTAGCCATTTCTATGAACGCGTTCTTGATTGCGACTGGCACATGCTCCATCGGAATTGCACCGAGTACGCGGGTAGACTCTCTGCTCCAATCTGCGACCATATCTACTCTTTTCACCAAGTCCATCAAATCTTCTCTGTCTGTCGGTGAAAGTTCCCCTGTGGAAATTTCATCCATGACCCTTCTTCGCAGCGAATCGGCTTCTTTCTCGCCGCTTGCCACTCTTCCTATGGAGGCTTGCATTCTCTCTATATCTTGCTCTGCCGCTGCTTTTATCGCGTTTTCAAGATCCTCCACTATTCCACTAGTCAGTGATAGATGCCGCTGAATGTTCGCCAATGCCTTGGTCTCTTTTCTTTTTTCGAACCACTTTATCAGTTCACTCAACCGCGATTTCCTCCTTCAACCCTGTCGCGGGATACTCGAACACGTGAACTTTCTCCGAAGAAAAGCTCACCGTAACCTCATCCTCGACATGAAGCCATTCGCCAGTCATTGAAGGTTTCACAATAACGATAAGGTCCTGATTTTTAAGCCTGATCTCGTAGCGTATGTTTGTCCCCTCGAAGGTTACTCTTTCAACCGTCCCAGCGATTGAGTTTTCGTCGTCTACCATTCCTTTTTTGACGAGGAAGGTTTCTGGCCTGATAGCCAGCACTACCCTCTCACCCTTTCGTGCTCTGTCTTTTGTCACTTCAATCTGAATCTTGCCGCGGAGGTCGATCGTCATTTTTTTGTCATCTTCGTCTGCAACATATCCTTCCAGAAAGTTCGATTCTCCGATAAAGTTTGCCACAAAAACATTGTCTGGAGCCATGTAAAGCTCGCTTGGTGTGCCAACCTGCTTTATGCTTCCTTTCTTCATGACTGCTATCCTGTCAGATATTGCCATTGCCTCAGACTGGTCATGGGTCACGTGAATTGCAGTCAGTCCCAAATCCTTGGTCATTCTCCGTATTTCGTACCTCAAGTCATTCCGGACCTTTGCGTCCAGCTGTCCCAGAGGCTCGTCCAGAAGCAACAGCTTGGCTCCCGCAGCCAGAGCTCGCGCTACGGCTATCCTCTGCATCATTCCCCCACTCAGTTCATTCGGAAAAGCGTTCAAGCGTTCGTTAAGCCTGACCATTTCAAGCACCTCATGCCCAATTGTCCCCGCTCTCTTCATGTCGAAGCCCTTCACTTTTGGGCCATAGGTTACATTGTCCCATGCATCCATGTGCGGAAACAACGCGAACGTTTGAAAGACGAAGCCGATATCTCTGTCTTCTGGAGGAACGTCGTTGACGAGTCTATCTCCGATGTATATTTTTCCTTTGTCAGGCTTGATTAATCCTGCAATGAGCCGTAGGAGGGTTGTTTTTCCACATCCGCTCGGTCCTAGCAGAGCGAAGTATTCTTTTTCATGAATGTGGAGGCTCACATTGTTCACTGCCAGTAGTTTCCCGAACCTTTTTGTTACGTTTTCTAGTCGAACGTCCGGCATCGACGAGCTCACTTCCAAGTTGGATTCGTAGTTGCTTGAACAACGTCATAGGCTGCTTGTTTATTAAATATGTCAGTATCTTCCTTTGCCTTTCACGATTAGTCTTGATGCGAGGAGAATGATGAACGAAAGAAGGATCAAGTAGCCGCTTCCTAGTCCTATTTGCAAGGGTGAGGCAGCTGGGGTGTTGGGTGGGGGTCTTATCCAGTTCACGAGTACTAATGGTACAGTTTTCAGTGTCGAAGCGACGGCCATCGTCGCACCGGTTTCGCTCACGCTCCTGGTGAAGACGAGCACTGCACCTGAAAATATTGAGTACTTGGTCAATGGCAAAATAATGGTCCTGAAAACTCCTAACGGTTTGGCTCCGAGTGTCCTCGAGGCTTCTTCCATCTCCAAGCTGATCCTTTCCACGGCGGCCGACATGGACCTCACGAAGTAAGGATACGTGATTGCGAGGTGGGCAAAAATCAGTAGCACAAGCTCCGGCAGGGAAGTGAAGGTTTTCCAGAAAATTCCGAGTGAGAACCCCAACGCTATTGAGGGGACGACTAAAGGGACGTTAACGAGAACGTCTAAAATTCCTGATGATACGTGACCGAATTTTTTCCTCGCAATCGCGATGGCCATGGGCAATCCGATGATTATGTTTAGCACCGTGACTATTGCCGCAAGAGCATACGAAAGGACAAGTCCATGCCAATAATCTGCCCAGATGCCCTTGCCCAGCAATGATGCGCTGAACGTGTTCGTGAATATTGCTTGAAACGCTGGGAGTGCAACGAATAGCGATGGTATGAGGACGATTGCCAAAAAGACTGCAAGTGTGGCTGTGTTTCTTGAGGATTCCGCTTTGGAATAGCTCAGTTTCCTTTCGAAGGAGGGCCAAATGCGTTTGACAGGCAGTTTCAGTCTGGGGCCTAGGGTGCGAATTATCAAGAAGATTGAAACGGAAACTGCGATAAGGATGAAGCTTGCGAAAACGGTGGCCCCGTAGTATGTGGGATTTGTGGATCCATAGGTGTTCTTTATGTTTTGCAGGAAGATTGCACCGTTTTCAAAAGCTCCTGCGACTATGAAAGTCGCGCCTGTTTCTGAGACTGATCTTGAAAAGGCGAGTATGAAGGCTGCTATTAATGATGGTTTTATTATCGGGAAAGTAACCGTTCTTGATGCGGTGAACGGCGGGGCTCCTAGTGTTCTGGACGCGTTTTCGAACTCTCGTTTGTAGTCGAGCAGTGCTCCGACCACTACTCTGACCACGACTGGAAAGGAAAAAGCGAAATGGAGCAGTATCACTAGGAGCCATCCTGTTGAAACGAGCGGTCCCGTGAACAGTGCCGATATTCCAGAAGGCGAGTTCCAGAAAAGAAGAAGTGAGTAACCAAGCACAGCCGTCGGTACGACGAACGGAATGTCAGACAACGTGTCAAGGGCGCTGAGCCACCGTGATCTCTTGCGTGCTATGAGCCATGCCATTGGAATTCCAGCGATGAGATCAATGGCTGCGACGAACAGTGCTATCGTGAAACTATTCACAATCGCTGTCAAGGCCCGGTTTTCGAGCGCTGGGTTGTTGAGCACGGTCTTGATTGATGTGAAATGGATGGCTATTCCCAGAATGGGCGGCAACAGAATCAGAGCGAAGAAAACGATTATCGCAATCAGGTACACTGCGTACTTTATGCTTCTCTTCGATGATGCTGCGTCCAAGGCCTCGATGATTTTCTGTTTCGACAAGTTTTACCTTTTCCACACTGCAACTCACATTTGTACATCTTGGGTTTCCTTTCTTCACTTGCGTTTTTTGTTCATAAGTTTTCTGTACTAAATCGTGTTAGTTCGCCCGTGAAGTGTGGTTTAAGCGCGCGCCTCAAGCGCCCTAGACCATTGCCGCACGCCCTGAAAATGACCACAATAAGAAACACATGATAGATAGCGGCATGACACCATAGAGATCGAGCCACGATCCGCCGGATTAGCGGGAGATTCAACGTATGGAAAGGAACCCTAACATAACTCATTTAAGCCATGGACTGTTTTCTTTGGAGTCTATGGAAGAGATAGAAGTCAAAGTCTTGAACGTTGACGGGCGCCGGGTCGAAAGAGAATTGATCCGCCTGGGCGCCAAGAGAGTGTTTGATGGTGAGGTTGAAACGTTCTTTTTCGACTTCAAGAATCACAGTGTTATCAAAGCGAGGAACGTCATTAGATTAAGAAGAGAGGGCGACAGGACTGTACTGACGTTCAAGAAATTCTTAAGCAATGAAGATGTCAAGGCGGTTGAAGAGTATGAAGTCGTGGTTTCAGATATGCAGAAGATGAAGAGAATTCTGGAGTTTCTGGGCTTATCCATGACTTCAAGCATGCAGAAACACAGGGTGAGCTACAGGCTTGGTCATGTGCACTTTGATATTGACAGGTATGAGCGGGAACATGCCTACATTCCCGAGTTTCTTGAAATAGAAGCTGAAGACACAGGTACGATTCACAGGTACGCGGAGCTGTTGGGCTTTACTATTGAGGATTGCTTGCCCTGGTCCACAGAAGAATTGGTTAACTATTATTCAAGGAAAACGTCAAAATAAGGCGCTAACCCGATATCTTGCCTTGTTGTTAAGAGGGGGCTTTGCGAGTTGGACGAACGGCTGGTTTTGCTTTGGGTTTTTCTTGCGGTTTTTTCTTAACGTTCCAGCTGGGAAATTCGCCGTGTTCTTCGTTGAATTTGCTCAAAAGTTCTTTCTGCATGGCTTTGGGGTTATCGCTCAAGACCCAGCTAATTGCGGTCTTATCCATGTACCCTTCATCGATCAATTTCCTGTTAATCTTCTGGCTGCTTTTTCCGCCATAGCCTGAAAAGTAACCGCCCAAGATTTTTTTCGTCGGTTTCTTTGAACGTCCGATGTACATTACGTCGGAGACTGTTTTTCCAGATATGGTCTTATCTATTATCACAAAAACGCTGCCTTTGTTGTACGGTAGGTTAGAGAACGAGAGACTTTTCAGCGGGTACCATTCGGTGAAGCCCATTTCCTTCATGGTTGTAGAATTCATGGATAGATGATTCCTTTCGTCAAATAAAACTCTTGCTATGTCGTCTCAACGGTGCATCTATATAGCCTACGTGCGACTATAGTTTCTACTTCGGGAGCCCTTAAGCATGTTCTCGCCCTCTATAGCGAAACGGAGAATTCACGATGCACAAGAAGCGGCCCCTCTTCGAATACGAGATATTTCATGCTCACGTGCCAAAATCTACGATAGATATCCCAAGGAAGCGACGACGCTGAGCAGGAAGCTTCACAACCGTTATACATCGTTTTCAGTCCACGGGATAAAAGATAAATCCTTTTTATGGCACTTGCAAAGGGCTAATAGTCTATTTGCCGAATGGCTCAAAATCCCACGAAGATGACGAGCAATTGTTGACGGCTACCGACAAGGACATAAATGCCAAAAAAGACGTTTCAAGTCGGAAAATATCACTAGATAGCCCAAGCATGTTTTTGAATAGAGAGCTAAGTTGGATACGATTCAACGCGCGCATACTGGAGGAAGCGCAAGACCCGTGGCACCCGCTACTTGAAAGGGTCAAGTTTCTCGCCATATGTGGAAGCAACCTTGATGAGTTCTTTATGACAAGGATTCCTAGGCTCCTTAAGAAGGTCAACAAAGGCTCGGTTGAAAAATCCACCGACGGTATGACGCCGTACGATCAGATTGAAGCCACCAGAAGAGAGATAATTCCGCTAATCAAAAAACACTCTGACTGTTGGAAGGAGGAACTCGTACCCGCCCTCTCAAAAGAAGACATTCACATCCGAAAAGTGGACGAGTTAGCGAATGAACAGAAGCACTTGTTGCGTGAGTTCTTCAAAAAGATGGTTCTTCCAACCTTGAAAACACCCGTGCCTGACATAGCCCAAACTTTCATCGACAATCTCCGCATCAACCTCCTCGTCGTTGAAAAAGACGCGGCCGCTCATCGCTCTTATCACGTGCTGGAAGTCCCGACGGACCATTTTGGTAGACTGATAAAAATCCCCAAAAATGAATACCAGACAACACATTCCAACGAAGCGGAATCACGCGAGAGCAAGCTTGTTTTCATGGAAGACTTGATAGAAAACAACAGGGACCTGCTGTTTCCGAACAGAGAAACCGTGTTATACCCATTCAGGATAACTCGTAACGCCGAAATAGACGTTGCCATGGATGAATCCTCAGATTTCCTAGTTTCAATGAAGAATAGTCTACAAAACAGGAAAACGGGATTCGCCAGCAGGCTTGAGTTCGACAGGAGTATGCCAGACCAGCTGAGAGAAACCTTGGCCAACATGGCTGCGTTACCGAGCTATCTGCTTTACGAGTCTGACGGCCCGCTTGGGCTTGTGGACCTTTGGCAGCTGTTAGAAACAAACAGGCCCGACTTGAAAGACAAAACGTTTCTTCCCAACATTTCACCCTTGCTGACGCCGGGCACAAGCCTCTTTGAGATCATCGCCAAGAGAGACATCATCCTCTATCACCCTTATGACAGTTTTGAAGTTATAATCAACCTGCTGAAGGAAGCCGCCAGAGATCCAAACGTTTTGGAAATATACATCACGCTCTACAGGATGGATTCAAAATCGCCGATTGTTGACTCCCTGATAGAAGCAGCAAAAAAAGGAAAAAAAGTAACAGCCATCATAGAACTTAAGGCCAAGTTCGATGAGGAGAACAACATAAAACTGACTTGGAGACTGACAGCTGCTGGAGTGCATACCGTTTACAACTTCCCAAACTTCAAGGTTCACGCAAAACTTTGCTTGATCGTCAGGCGAGAAAAAAAAGGCATCAAGAGATACTCACACATCGGTTCAGGAAACTACAACGCGGTAACGACGAAGATATACGGCGACATAGGTTATCTGACTGCCAGGCCCGAAGTAGGCGCGGAGCTTTCAGACCTTTTCAGAGTCCTGACGCATGGAATGCAGAAAGAGGACTTCAAGTACTTGCTCGTTGCCCCGAGAACATTGAAAACCGAGATCCTAAGACGCATCGATAGAGAAATAGCCTCTCACCGCAAATCAGGGGGTGGCTACTTAGCCTTCAAACTCAACAACCTTGAAGAAACAGACATAATCAAAGCCCTGTACAAAGCGTCGATGGCGGGCGTGAAGATTGACCTCAACGTCAGAGCCCTGTGCTGCCTGAGGCCTGGCGTAGAAGGCATAAGCGACAATATTTCCGTAATTTCAATAGTGGGACGCTTCCTGGAGCATGCGCGGATCTACTATTTCAGAAACGGGGGAGAAGATGAGGTACTGATCGGAAGTTCGGACATGATGTTCCGAAACCTTAACGAAAGAGTGGAAGTGCTCTTCTCAGTTCCCGATCCGCTAATAAAGCATGCGATTCTGGAAAAAATCCTGAGTATACACCTCAGAGACAACGTAAAAGCAAGAAGACTCCTCTCAGACGGAACATACGTCAGAGTGAACCCCCAAGAAGACGAGAGAAGAATCAACTCTCAATCTTGGCTTATCGAGAATAGAGGCATATGGCATGAAATTGCGCCCTGAACCGTACAACTGTAAGAAAAACTCAAGCTACTGCCAATTTGGAGCACAGACTCTCCTCAAACTTCTTGACGCTTTCGAAAGCCAGATTGACGGAGTGCAAAGCAGTGAAGACATAGAGTACGTCCATAAGATGCGAGTCGCGTCGCGCAGACTAAGAGCTGCTATTCCTCTTTTTCGAAAGTGCTTCCGAAAGAAAACTTGCAGAGAGTGGCTTAAAGAAATAAAAAAAGTAACGAGGTCCCTGGGGGCGGCAAGAGATCTCGACGTGCAGATAGCATTCATCGAGAATTATTCAAAGAAAATCGACGTAGGCAACGCCGGTCTAGACCTATTGCTCATTCGCCACAAAGACCGCAGGGTTGACGCTCAAAAGAAAGCCATCAGTGGGCTTCAACAACTGAAGGATTCAGGCGTTCCAAAGAACATCAGAGAACTCTGCGATCAGACACTTAAAGAAACCGCGACCACGCCTTTTGATGCATCTTATGTCCAAGAAAAGGCGCACGTACAGGTTTCGGCCAAAGTGGATGACTTCCTTGCAATGGAAGATTGCGTTTATCGAGAAAACGATGTTCTCAGACATCATGAGATGAGGATTTGTGCGAAGTGGCTACGTTATACGATGGAAGTTTTCTCTTCCTTGTATGAGGGAGAGCTGTCAGAACAAATAACGATTATCAAGAATTTTCAAGACACGCTTGGCGAAATGCATGACTGCGATGTCTGGATTGAGTATATTCCAAGATTTGTAGTGGAGATGAAAGCTGAACTCCTGTCCAAAGGCGAAAACAAAGAGAAGATCAAGGGCGCAGAGCAAGCTATCTCGAAGTTCATCGAGTACATAAGAGAAAGGAGAAAAACCTATTATAGAAGTTTTGTTCAGCTTTGGGAAGAGACGAAAGAAAAGAATTTCTTTGAAAAACTGATGCAGGAAATGAATCCGGGGTTCATGACCGCTGAAAAGAAGATAAAAGAGGCTCTGGCAAGCCCTGATGAGAAGATTGCTGTTTTGGCTGATGTTCACGGCAACCTTCACGCGTTAGAAGCGGTCATTCAAGATGCCGAACGGCGAGGCACAGACGTATACCTCAACGCAGGCGATTTCATAGGTTATGGTCCGTTCCCCAACGAAGTCGTTGAACTCCTGCGTGCCATGAATGCAATTAGCGTCATTGGCAATTATGATCTTGAGGTGATGAAGAAAGGCAACGAAAATAAGAGCGAAAAGAAGCTTGCCTTAAGGGTCGCTAGAGCTGAACTGGCGAAATCGTGCAAAACCTACCTTCTTTGGTTGCCCCGCAGCATCATGCTCGACATGGCCGGCAGGAAGCTACTTATGGTCCACGGAAGCCCCGATTCTATCGACGAACACATCTACCCAGATACACCTGAAAAGCGACTGAGAGAGTTCGCGAGAACCGTGGACGCTGACGTGGTCATCATGGGCCATTCACACTTGCAGTTTTCAAGGACGGTGGACGGCGTTTCATTCATCAATCCCGGAAGCGTCGGAAGACCTGACGACGGAAACCCCAAGACCGCGTATGCGGTGATCAGTTCTAACCCTTTTTCTGTGGAGCTGGTTAGGCTAGACTATGACGTAAAGGCCGCAGCGGATGCGCTCAGAAAAAAAGGATTGCCTGAAAGTTTTGCACAGATGTTGCTTCGCGGTGTGTCCCTTGACGCGATTGCTGCGGAAGACATTGCCAAAGATAGCCGCAGCGAACTTGGATGCAGAGAAATGGTGAAAACTGCCAGAGAAACCGCCAAGAAGTACTGGCAGGACACGGATCATCCGGAGCAGGTTAGGAAACTGGCTTTGACACTCTTTGACAGCCTGGTTCCATTGCATCAGATGAAAGCACAGGAGCGGTGTTGGCTTGAATGCGCCGCCATCCTTCATGATATAGGTCTTTCCCAAGGCACACGAGGGCACCATAAGACCTCGCTAAGACTGATACTTGATGACACTCAGTTGCCGTTTACGTCTGTAGAAAGACGCATAGTGGCAAGCATCGCCAGATATCATCGGAAAGGCTTTCCCAAGGAAAACCATTACAACCTTGCTGCGTTGAACCCAGCCGTCAGGCGAAAAATTACACTGCTTTCTTCCCTCTTGCGAGTAGCTGATGCCTTAGACTTCACCCATCAATCTGTCGTCGAAAGAGTTGAAGCCAACGCAGGCACCAAGAACGTCAAACTCGAATGCCTAGTGCGGTTGGACCCAGCGTTTGAAGAGCAGGCAGTCAGCAAGAAGAAAGACTTGTTTGAAGAGGCTTTCAAGAGAAAAATAATTGTGGAATGGAAAAAACCTTGAAAACTACGGGTCAAGTTGTGGGGTTTGTCGATATAGGAACCAATTCGGTTCGCCTCCTAGTCGTCAGGATTAACCCGAACCTTTCCACTACAGTCATCAGCCAAGAGAAGGAAGTCGTCAGACTCGGCGAACAGGAGTTTAAGGACAACCTTCTAAGACCTGAAGCCATGAGACGCACAGTCCTCGTTTGCAGAAAATTTGCTGAACTCGCAAAGACTTATGGCGCTACTGAAATCATTGCTGTCGGAACATCTGCGATTCGCGAAGCACGAAACCAGACAGAGTTTCTTCAGCAGCTCCAGACTGAAGCCGGACTCAATGTCCACGTCATTTCAGGCAGGGAAGAAGCCCGCTTGATCTATCTTGGCGTTTCAAGCGGAGTAGACATCGGAGAGGAAAAAGCGATATTCGTAGACCTTGGCGGTGGCAGCACTGAGATTGCCATAGGAAATCGGTACAAATGGTGTTACCTGGACAGCCTTAAATTCGGATCAATAAGACTTACGGCCGAGTTTATCGGCGAAGGGTGGACTGGACCCGTGCCGAGCCACGTTTACGAACACATAAAACGACACGTTAGGAGTAACATGTTCAGAACCACAGCTCGAGTCAAGCAAAGCAAGGCAAGACTTGCGTTCGGAAGCTCTGGAACAATCATCAACCTAGCAGAAATCACAAACAGAATGTACAGGAATACCGAAAACGGCAGAAATCTAGTGCTGTCAAAGAAGAATTTGAAGAAGATGGTTTCGATTCTTTGCTCATTATCTCTTAAGGAGAGAAGAAAGATTCACGGCATCAACCCCGAAAGAGCTGACATCATAATAGCGGGCGCAGCCATTATTGAGACTATCATGGAAGAGTTCGATCTTGACGAAATTATCGTGAGCTACAAAGGTTTACGAGACGGGCTACTTGTTGATTATCTATCGAAATTTGAAGGTTTCCGGGATTTTCAGAAAACTCCAATGCGGAACAGAAGCGTCTTACAACTCGGCAGATCTTTTGATTTCGATGAAAAGCACTCAGACGTTGTCGCTTCCCTGGCGACACGGCTCTTTGACAGCGGCAGAAAAGCAGGGTTACACGATCTTGGAGAAGAAGAGAGGGAACTCCTAAAATACGGCGCTATCCTGCATGACATAGGCGACTTTCTTTCTTTCAACGATCATCACCTTCATGCGCATTACATTATTGGCAACGCTGAGCTTCTCGGCTTCGACCAAAGAGAAATAGCGATAATGGCCAACCTAGCACGGTTTCATAGGAAAAAGTTTCCTACCGTGAAAGCGCTCAAAGACACGGGCTTGGACGAACGCACAAAGAAGATCGTCATCATACTTTCAATATTTCTCAGGCTCGCTGAGAAACTTGACAGAAGCCACCGTGGGCTAGTGAAGGAAGCGGAGTTTAGCGAAGTTGAAAAAGACCGTATTCTGCTTTCACTTTTCTGTGACGAAGACTGCAGCCTGGAAGAGTGGAGTGTGGGTCAGAACGCACAGGCTTTTTACGCAGCCTTCGGGAAGAAACTCGATGTTTGCAGTGTAAAGCGCGCCTGCGAAGTTGCTCTCCGATAGGTTTCTCGGTCCATTTTCCAGAACCAGAAATCAGAATTCGACAAGTGCTCTCCGATAAAGGACGACATTCATCAACTCCTTCATTGATCACCCATCGGATGCATAATGTCTGTTGACTTGCTTCTTGGCAGAGTGAGCGTTTTCACCAATGCTGAGACTCTTGACAGACTGTTCACAGTGCGAAATCACATATTATCTAAAGTTCCTTGAGCAGCTGTGATGGCAGCCGTGTCTCCGCCCGGCCCCCGCAAGATATATGCGAAACCTACGGCAATCAACCCGCCAACGATTGGTCCTACGAGGTAAACCCAGTAATGGGCGAAGTTGAAGAGTATAAGGTCTGGACCGAAGGATCGTGCAGGATTCATCGAAGCACCGCTTATCGGGTCCGCCCAGAGGCCTGCGAGTGCGATGTACCCGCCTACAGCAATCGCTGAGAGCGGTCCAACGTTCTGCGCTTCGGACGCTGTGCCAAGTATCGTGCTCACCAAACCCAAAGTAAGCACAAGTTCAATCAACGTCACTTGCAGGTCACCGATGCCTAATCCAGGTTCAGTCGCGCCGAACATCCCCACTTTTCCGAATATGGACCATAGGAACAGACACGCTAGAGTAGATCCAATTAGCTGGGCTATGATGTAGCCCGGAACCCGGCGCCATGGAAAATCACCACGGGCAGCGAAGGAAATGCTCACGGCTGGGTTCAGGTGGGCCCCGGACACTTTTCCCATGAACAGTATGATTGCCATCACCATCAAACCGGGCGCAATAACCGTTGCGACTTGGCTAATGTCTCCGTTGCTCGAGACTCTAACGATTTTACCTCCCACGGCCACCAGGACCAAGAAGAATGTTCCCAGAATCTCCGCGAACAACCGCCGCCATTCGAGCTTAGCATTGTCGAAATCTCTTCTCCATGGTGGTTGAAGTTGGGAGATAGCTCCTAGCCGTTCTGTTATTGGGCGCTTCTTTCGTTTAGACTCGGATTGGGGCTGCACATGGTCCGCCATGTTCTCTTTTCCTAGTTTTGGTATCGGTTAATGGTTGAGTTCAAGCTCTGCTTTTGCCTTTCTGAAAGCGGTAGTTTGCTCCTCCTTTAGAACGGGGTATTTCAGGCCGAGGTCTTCAATTTGTGATGTGAGGACCTCGGAGACCGATGCCCATGTGAGCCACTTTTTGTCTGCTGGAATAACATACCATGGTGCCCATTTAGTGCTCGTCTGATTGAGAACCTCTTCGTACGTTTTCATGTAATCATTCCATTTTTCTCTTTCTGAGAGATCGAAAGAAGAGAATTTCCAATATTTGTCTGGCGTTTCGAGTCGTTTGAGCAAACGCTGTCTCTGTCGTTCTTTTGAGACGTTTAGAAAGAATTTCAGGACTATTGTTCCGTTCCGTACTAAATGGCGTTCGAACATGTTTATGTCGTCGTACCGTTGGCTCCAGAAAGATTCGCCCCTTGGCCCGGGCGGCAACTTCTGGGTTTCCAATACTTCTGGGCGGACTTTGACTATGAGAACATCCTCATAGTATGACCGATTAAAAATGCCTATGCGTCCCCTCTCAGGGAGGGCTTTCGCGTATCGCCACAGGAAATCATGATTCAATTCCTCCTGACTGGGTGTTTTGAAACCAGAGACTTGGCATCCCTGGGGATTGACTCCTGACATCACGTGGCTGATCACCCCGTCTTTGCCCGCTGCGTCCATGCCCTGAAGAATTATTAGTATTGAGTATGTGTCGCTTGCCCAAAGCAGTTCCTGCACGTTTGTCAGTTTTTGTAGGTTCTTCTTAACGATGTCTAGAGCTTGTCTTTTCGCGGCTTTTTTTCCTTCTTTGTCCTCCTTGTCCTTGGCCCATTTCGGAACCCAGCCGGGATCATAATCTTTCAGATGTATTTCTTTGCCAGCGAGCACTCTGAAATGTTCAACAGCATCTATCAGCATTGCGGAACAGCCTCAGCAGGACTATTACATTGGTCGCCCTAATAATAGCTCCCTATACTACTAACGCGCGCGCTATTAACGGCAAGCTTCCAGTCTGAAGGTTTGTGAAGACCCCGCCGAGGCCCAGCCATCCAGCCGCTTCGACAATTCAGGTAACGAAAGTCATCCCTAGCAGAACTTCTGGAAGCAAACGGGTTTCTGTTGCTGATGGCTGTGACTCAACTCGGGGAAGGAATCTCGTCCTCCTATTCTTAGATGCAATGTTTAGGCGGACATCCCAAGGTCCTTTCGAGGATTTCCGACCATCTTCTTGGGGTTCACGATGCGATCAAACTCTTGCGATGTCACGTAGCCCAGCTTTAGAGCGGCATCCTTAAGGCTCAGATTGTGGTCCAGCGCATAGTGTGCGATTTGAGACGCTTTGTCGTACCCTATTGTTGGGCTGAGAGCGGTGACCAGCATCAAGGACTCGGTGACATATTTCTGTGTCTTGGTCAGATCTAATTCCGTACCTTCAATGCTGTAAACGCGCAGCTTGGTTGAGGCGTCCGCAAGTATTCTCGCCATATGAAGCACGTTGCTGATGATAATCGGGCTCATTGCGTTGAGTTCGAAGTTTCCCTGGGAACCTGCGAAGGCAACCGCGTTGTCCTCTCCTATTACCTGAATGCACACCATCACCATAGCTTCTTCCTGCGTTGGATTAACCTTCCCTGGCATGATTGAGCTTCCAGGCTCATTACTTGGCAAAATAAGCTCATGAATGCCCGCCCTCGGGCCTGAACCAAGCCAGCGGATGTCGTTTGCAATTTTCATCAAGGCGACCGCAAGAGATCTCAGCGCGGCGCTGGCAGAAATCATTGCATCAAGGGAACCTTGTGCCTCGAATTTATTCGGAGCAGTAAGGAAGGGATAGTTAGCGAGCTTTGAAATCTCCTCGGCTACTTTCTCGCTGAAATTCGGAGGTGTGTTTATTCCTGTGCCTACTGCGGTTCCTCCCATTGCAATTTGACATAGGCCATCAAGGGAGTGTTTCATGTTCTGGAGAGCGTTGTCAATTTGAGTAGCGTACCCAGACCATTCTTGGCCGACTGTCAGAGGAGTTGCGTCTTGTAGATGTGTTCGCCCTATTTTGACAACATCTACCCACAGCTTTGCTTTTGTCCAGATTGAATCCCTCAGGGCTGTGACGGCTGGTATTAGATGAGTGGTGAATTCTATGACTGTTGCGATATGCATGGCGGTCGGAAAAGTGTCGTTTGACGATTGGCTCTTATTAACATCGTCGTTCGGATGCACCGGTTGTTTGCTGCCAAGTATCCCTCCTGTAAGTTGAATGGCTCTGTTGCTAATCACCTCGTTAATGTTCATGTTTGACTGCGTGCCCGATCCGGTCTGCCAGACGTAGAGTGGAAACTCTGAATCGAGTTTTCCAGAGATGACTTCGTCTGCTACTCTAGAAATTAGATCTGCCTTCCAATCTGGAAGGAGCCCTTCTTTCGCGTTAACAATAGCCGCAGCTTTTTTCACATAACCGTAGGCATGGTACACTTCTTTCGGCATGTGATCGTCGCCAATTGAGAAGTGAATGAGAGACCGCTGGGTTTGGGCACCCCAATAATGGTCGGCTGGGACCTCAACCTCCCCTAAAGAGTCAGTTTCTTTCCGCTTGCCAGTTGCTCTTATGCCTATAGGAAGATCAAGAATTTTAGGTGAGTGTTCGACCTCTTTTTGCTTACCAGTCATATTAATCAAAACCTCTTCGTTCCAATAGGAGCTCACGCGCGGGCTTATATAATGTGGCAAGCCAAACCCCGACTAACAAACACAACTTTAAAATGAAGCAGGCGCAATGGAGGTCTGTTTCCTATTAATACTGAAAAAGAGATTTGATCAGATCAATGCATTAGGTAGCGCGTGCACTTAAGCTAGAAAACCAAACAGAGTATCGAATGTGCAAAGAAAACTTTTTCCTTTCTCAGTTGTGCTGTACACAAACTTTCTCTTGGAGATGGAAACTTCCATCAGTTCTGACTCTAAAAGCAATTGCAGGTATGCCTCGACTTGGGAAAAACTCAATCCAACCTTGTACATTAATTCGGTCTTGTAGACACCCCTCACAGCGTGAGACAGCATGGCCGAGATTATGAGAAACCTGTCCCTCTTGGTTCTTTTTGCTTGCGCAAGCGTAAACTGCTTCAGCATAATGATTCCTTCAATGAGACATCCGATTTATTCGTTCCTCGAAATAAACTATATACTGGTAGTGTGCCGCTGATACGCTCCATACCTAGATGCCTCATTTCATGATAATCAAGGATTTCGCTTTCTTTCGACTTCAGCCATGCCTAGCTCTTGGCCCTCAATGTGATTCTTTGTTG
>Ga0187770_10000355_pt1 | contig 22156 bp, 26 predicted proteins | sample 0116_SJ02_MP02_2_FD_133154 | JGI IMG/M metagenome (GOLD analysis project Ga0187770, IMG submission 133154) | Tropical peat soil microbial communities from peatlands in Department of Meta, Colombia - 0116_SJ02_MP02_20_MG | ecosystem: Environmental > Terrestrial > Soil > Wetlands > Peat | place...
GAGGTGAGGATGTCCGGGTGCGTCCCGTAGCCGTACTCGGGGAGCAGTTGGGGCTCCATCGGCTCGAACCCGGCCGAGACGATGATGGAGGAGACCTCGCGCTTCAACTCGGCGTCTAGGGGGCGGTCGTAGTTGATTGCCTTCGGCCCGCAGACGTCGTAGCAGCGGGTGCACTGGAGGAGGATCGGGTAGCTGTTGACGCACTTCGTGACGTCGAGGAAGTACGGTCCCGGGACTGCTTGGGGGAACGGGGTGTAGATCGCCTTTCGCGAGGCGAGTCCCTGGTCGAACTGGTTCGGGAGCACGATCGGGCAGGCCTGGGCGCAGAGGTCACATCGGGTGCATTCGTTGCTGACGAGGTTCCCCTTCTGCCGGAGGGTCACCTCGAAGCCCTCGCCATTCTTCGCGAGCCCGACCACGTCGGCGTCGGTGAGAATCTCGACGTTGCCGTTCTCGGCGACCTCGCTCAGCTTCGGGGCCTCGATGCAGATGCTGCAGTCGAGCGTCGGGAAGTTCTTGTCGAGGGCCGCCATCACGCCGCCCAACGAGTGGCTCTTCTCGACCAGGACGACGCGGCACCCGGCCTCGGCGAGGTCGAGGGTCGCCTGGACCCCCGCGATGCCGCCTCCGATGACCATCACCGGGGGCGAGCTCATAGTTTCATCCCGGCGTCGAACGCCTTCAAGTTCAGCTCCCGCGTGCGCGGCTTCACCGTCTCGCTGAGGGCGGCCTCCATCGCCTCCCTCGGGACGACCCGTGAGGCGCGCGTAAGCGAGCCTAACATGACCATGTTCGCGACGATCCGCCGCCCGAGCCCGTCCGCGGTCCGCGTGAACGGTAGCGAGAGCGCCCGACCGGCGACGTCCTCGTCCAGCCGGACGAGGTCGACGTCGCTCAGGATGAGGGAGGCCGACCGCGCCGACTCCATGTTCTTCGTCGCCGCCTCCTGCGACATGAACACCAGGATGTCGGGAGCCGTCACCACCGGCGTGTCGATCTCGGTGTCCCCGATCACGACGTCCGCCTCGCACGCGCCGCCGCGGGATTCCGGCCCGTAGCTCTGGGTCATGGTCGCGTGCATCCGCGTATGGACCGAGATCGCGCGCCCGAGGACGAACGCCGCCAGGATCACGCCTTGGCCGCCGAACCCGGCGATACGGATCTCCTTCCTCATGCACCGGCCTCCGCGGCCTTCGCGGCCACCCGGGCGTATCGCTCGCCGAACGTCTCCCGCGTGCGGTCGACGAACTTTCCGACCACGATCGGCTTCCCGAGCTCGATCTCCGAACCGATCAGGTTCGTGCTCTCGATCCGGGACTTGAGGACCTCCAGGGCCCGGTAGTACTCCATCTCCTCGGCGCCGCTTCCGATCTTGTTCGTCTTTCCGAAGCTCACCGGGCAGGGGGCCAGGACCTCCAGGAAGCGGAACCCACGGCGGGTCAGCACCTCCGCGAACGCCATCCGGAGACGACGGACGTCCAGGGTCGTCCAGCGGGCGACGTAGGTCGCGCCCGCCGCCGAGGCGAGGTCGGGGAGGTTGAACGGCAGCTCGGGGTTGCCGTAGGGCGTAGTGGTGGAGAGGGCCCCGGGAGGCGTGGTCGGGCCGCTCTGGCCGCCCGTCATGCCGTAGTTGAAGTTGTTGATGCAGACGACGAGCAGGTCGATGTTGCGGCGGGCGGCGTGGATGAAGTGGTTGCCACCGATGGCGAACAGGTCGCCGTCGCCGGCGAAGACGACCACGCAGAGCGCGGGGTTGCTCAGCTTCAACCCCGTGGCGAACGGGATCGCTCGGCCGTGGGTCGTGTGGTAGGCGTCGGTCTTCGCGTAGTAGACGATGCGGGAAGAGCAGCCGATCCCGCTCACGATGACGCGCTTCTCCTGAGGGATCGACGCGTGCTCGAACCCGTAGACGAGCGCTCCGATCGCGGTGCCGATGCCGCACCCCGGGCACCAGATGTGCGGGAGCGCCTCGGCGCGGAGGAGGTGGTCGTAGGGGTGATGGAGGACCGACGACGAACCGTTCGGGCCCTTGTGGCCCGAGTCCTTGAGGAGCGGCTCGGTGGTCGCCGTCACGCTTTCCCTCCCGCCTTCGAGAGGCAGGCATCGAGGATCGTCTCGGGGAGGGGGACGAGCCCGCCGGGGGTGCCGACATGGATCACGGGGCAACTGCCGCTGACCAGTCGCTCCACTTCGAGCACGACCTGGCCCATGTTGACCTCCGCCACGACGATTCTGCGGATCTGTTTCAGCCCGAGAAGCCTTGCCGCGGGGAACGGCCACACCGACAGCAGCCGCAGCATCCCGATGCGGTGACCCTTCGCCCGGCCCAGGTCGACCGCGCGGCGGGCGGACCGAGCGGTGATCCCGTAGGAGACGATGAGGGTGGTCGCGCCCTCGGTCTTGTAGAGCTCGACCCGCTCGTAGACCTCGCGGTTCTTGAGGACCTTGTCCCTCAACCGCGGGACGAGGACCTTCTGGACCTCGTAGGTCGTGACTGCCTGGCCGAGTTCGTTGTGGGTCAGGCTCGTGAAGCGCACCGCGTAGCCGTCGCCCGCAAGCGCCATCGGTGGGACGAGGTCGGGCCCGGGTTTGTACGGTCGGTACTCCGCGGGGGGGACGGTCGGACGAGTCCGGGATCGAATCGGGATCTGGCCCGGCGGCGGGACGATGACCCGCTCGTGCATATGCCCGACCACCTCGTCCATCATCAGAAGGACGGGGGTGCGGAGCTTCTCCGCGACGTTGAACGCGTGGACCGTGAGGTCGAACGCCTCCTGGGGCGACTGGGGGGAGAGGGCGATGGACGTGAAGTCCCCGTGCGAGCCGAACCGGGCCTGCATCATGTCCTGCTGGCCCACCGACGTGGGAAGGCCCGTGCTGGGTCCCCCCCGCTGGACGTTCACAATCACCGTCGGCACCTCCATCATGATGCCGAGACCCAGGTTTTCCATCATCAACGAGAAGCCGGGCCCGCTGGTCGCGGTCATGCTCTTCGCCCCCGCGACGCTCGCGCCGAGGATCGCAGCGACCGACGCGATTTCGTCCTCCATCTGGATGTACTGCCCGCCCAGGGCGGGCAGACGCTCCGCGAGGTGCTCGGCGATCTCGGTGGCGGGCGTGATGGGGTAGCCGGCGAAGAAGCGACAGCCTGCGTAGATCGCCCCCTCGGCGCAGGCGTGGTCGCCCGACATGAAGTGGGTACCGACCATCGAGTCGTCGGCCTTCGGAGCGAGAAGCAGGTTCGCGGCCGAGCTCACGGCGTCACCTCCTCCACGTAGATCGCGTACTCCGGGCAGACGTCCTCGCAGAACCGGCAGGCGATGCAATCGCCTTCCTTCCCGGCCTTCACGCGGGCGGGCCGGTAGCCGCTCGGCGTGTATCGGTCGGAGATCTCGAGTACCTTCTCCGGGCAGAAGTGGACGCAGAAGTCGCACTCCTTGCACCGCGCCTCGATGATGTGGACCGTGCCGTGATGAAGGACCGGTCGGTCGATGGGCACCCGGGAGCCGGGCCGCTGGACCGTCGCACTCTCAACGGCCATGGTACACCCGTCGGTTCCCCGAGCCCGGGGAGCGCCGATTTCCGCGAGGGAGAGGATGGTCCGGGACGTCCGCGGAGACCGGTCGGTCGTCCGCACCCAATCCGCTGGACGCCGCCGCCCTCGGGGGAGGGTCCGATCCGCTCGTGGTCACCATGCCGCCTCAGTGGGGGCACCCCGGCGCCGCGTCCGTCCCCGCGGATTCCCGGGGCTCTAACTAGAGTTGACCAGAACCCACCGTATGAGCCGGTCGTCAACTTCCGTTAACTCAGCTCGAGAAGGTTCTCGTCCTCGGAGGCGAAGGCGGGCAAGACGCCGCCCCCTAACGGAGGACCCTCGCCGGGGGAAACTCCGGATCCTTCGGGAGATTCAGATGTCGGTGAACTGGTCGGACGGTCGCGTACCGGTCCGGGTCGGAACCGGGCTGGGATGGAGGGACCCGCGGGCCCGGGGCGGTGTCCGCGAGAGGTCCTTCACGATGTCGGCCCGGGTGACGATTCCCACCAGCCGCTCCTGCTTGTCGACGACGGGGAGGCGGTTCACTCCGTTCACCTTCATCAGGCGGGCCGACTCGATGAGGGAGGTGTCGGGCCCGACGGTCGCGACCTCCTTCGTCATGACCTCGCGGACCCGCGTGTTCCTCAGGCGGTTCCGGCAGACGGCCAGGATGTTCTCGCCCTTGGCCGGAGAGGACTCGAGCAGGAGGTCGAGGAGTCCCCGCGGGGCCCCCACTCCCGCGGCCTTGTGCAGGTCGCGAACGATGTCCTTCTCGCTGATCACGCCGACCACCCGCCCGTCCTCGTCGATGACCGGGAGACCCGAGACGTGCCACTCGCGGAGCAACCGCGCGGCCTGGTCGACGCGCGCGTCGGGCGAGGTCGTCATCACGAGTCGCGTCATGATGCGGGCCACCGTCGGTGCCGTGCTCATCGCCGCTCCTTCCGGACGTTTGCCGGCAGCCGTGCGACCGTCAAATACCTATCTCAACCGCCGGCACTACGCTCGGCGGGGGCTCGTCTACAGCGGAGCGAACTTCGCGGTGAAGTGGGGCAGCCGCTCGGGGCGCTCGACCATTCTCATCCCGCGGATGCTGTCCCTGCGCGCGTAGACCCGTGCGACCGTCTCCGCGACGTAGGCAAGGTGGGCCGCCGAGTAGACGCGGCGGGGGATGGCGAGCCGGACCAGCTCGAGCGTCGGGTGCTCCGGAGTCCCCTCCCCGAACATGATCGAACCGATCTCGACCGCCCGCACGCCTCCCTCGCGGTAGATCTCGACCACGAGCGCCTGACCCGGGAGCGACGCCATCGGGAGGTGAGGGAGGAAGCGGCGGACGTTGAGGTAGACCCCGTGTCCTCCGACGGGATGAAGGTACGGGACGCCCGCGCGGTCGAGGAGCGAGGCGAGGTAACGGACCTGGCCGATGCGGTGCTCGAGGTAGTCGAGGTCCGTCGCCTCCTCGAGCCCGACCGCGATGGCGCCGAGGTCCCGACGGGCCAGCCCCCCGTAGGTCGGGAAGCCCTCGAAGAGGATGACGGCCTCCCGGAGCCGCTCGGCGACCCCCGCGTCCCGAGTCGCGACGAACCCTCCGATGTTGACCAGTCCGTCCTTCTTCGCGCTCATGGTCGCGCCGTCCGCGAGGTCAAAGAAGGCGCGCCCGATCGCCGCGATGCTCTTTCCGGCCATCCCGGGCTCGCGGGTCCGTACGAAGTAGGAGTTCTCTGCCCAGCGGCACATGTCGAGGTAGAGGGGCACGCCGTGCTCGCGACAGACTCCTGCGACCTCGCGGAAGTTCGCGAGCGACACGGGTTGCCCGCCCCCCGTGTTGTTCGTGATGGTGACCATGACGAGCGGAACCCGGTCGCGTCCCTCGCGGCGGAGGAACTCGTCCAGGAGACGCACGTCGACGTTCCCCTTGAACGGAAAGTCGCTGTCGGGGTCGTACGCTTCCCTTACTGCGAGGTTGGCCGGGACCCCGCCCTGATGGCGCACGTGGGCCTCGGTCGTGTCGAAGAACATGTTGCTCGGGACCTTCTGGCCGCGGGTGAGCAGGGTCGAGAAGAGGAGATTCTCCGCGCCGCGTCCCTGGTGGGCCGGGATGACGTGGGGAAATCCGGTGAGCGCCTGCACGGTCGCCTCGAACTGCTCGAAGTTGCGGCTCCCGGCGTACGACTCATCGCCCAGCATCATCGCCGCCCACTGCCGGTCACTCATGGCGCTGGTGCCGGAGTCGGTGAGGAGGTCGATACGGACCTCCTCCGAGCGGAGCTTGAACAGGTTGAAGCCGGCCCGCTCGAGAGCTCGCTCGCGGTCCTCGCGGGAGGGGTTCGGAATCCGTTCGACGACCTTCGTCTTGAACGGCTCGATGGGCGCGACGCCGTCGTTTCCCACGGTCAACGACGCCGCCACGGGCGCTGCGGCTTATAACCCGACCCCCACGAGGGAGGTTCGGGTCGCCTCCGGGGTCCGGAACGCCTCGAGGAGCCCCGCCACCTTCCGCCGATAGATATTCATGGGAGAGCCGCACGTTTTTTCGAGCGTACGACCGTGGCTGACGTTCTCCTCCCCCACCTACGGCGCCCGCCCCCTCTCTACCGGCTCGCGCGCGACCTAAGAATCGTCGCGGTGCTCGTGCTTGTCATCGTGCTGTTCGTGGTCGCCCTCGAGGCCGCCTCAGCGGTCGAGGTCCTCCAGAGCGGGCCGAGCACGAGCAGTCTTTCCGCTGCGTTCGCCCCGAACGGGACGCTCGCGGTCACCGGCACGTTCACCCTCCGCAACGCGGGGTTCCTCCCGATCTCCGGGTTCTCCCTCGCGTTCCGGGTGCTCGCCGAGTCCGGCACCTTCCTCGGCCAGTCGTCCGTGGGACCGTTCAACGTGGCCTCCGGGAACATGGTGAACCTGCCGGTCGCATTCTACCTGCCCATCGCGAGCGCCGGTCCGTCGACGTCGCTCCTGACCGTCGACCAGTACCTCTCGGTCCACCTCTGGGCCAACACTACCTACGGCTACCTGTTCCCGGTCTCGATCGGCAGCATCGCGAACAAGTCATGGGGGGCCCCGTTCGCGCACTACTCGCTTCTCGTGGGCATGCCCTCCGTGGTGAACGGCTCGACCACGGTCCCGGTGACCCTGTCGTTCGAGGACCACGCGAGCTTCGGGGAGTCCGGGACGATCGACTTCGCGATCGTCTCGTCGGGGGGGACCGTCTGTGGGAGCGGGAGCGTCCCGGTCTCGGTCAGCCCCCAAGGGAACTTCCTCGCCCAGCGCACCGTTCCGCTCGTGACGGGGTGCAGCCCCCGCGGTGGTTCGGCGACGGCCACCTACGTCGCGAGTTCGCTCGCCCTACCGCTCCCGACGGAGTCGCTCCCATGAGCGCACGAACCTCCACCCCGCCGCCGGTCGAGTACCTCGGACATCGGGTCCCACCCCTCGGCCTTCGGATCATCGTCTCGGGGCTCTACCTCGTCCCGTTGGTCGTGGGCCTCGTAGGGCTCCCGCTGGCGGCGCTCGGGTTCCTGGAGGCCCACAGTGTCGCGCTCCCTGTCTCCGTGCTCACGGTGAGCGTGTTTGGGTTCGCCATCGCGATCCTGAGCGCGGTGCGCTACGTGGTGAAGCCGTCCCGCTGGTACGGGCCGATGTCGATCGTGGTCGCCCTGGTCGTCCTCCTCTACCTCTTCGTCCTCCTCTTCCAGGCGACCTACCAGTTCGCCGTGCCGAACGTCACACTCACGGTCGCGATCACCTACTCGCGGGTGGTCGAGCTCCTGATGGTCGTGCCCGCCTTCCTCATCGCGGCGGGCATCGTGACGACCGTCGAGGATGTCAGCGGTCTCCCGACCCGTCTCGCGTTCGACTTCCCGCCGTAAGGGCTGGGTCCCCTCGACGGACGGGCCGACGGACGACTACGCTCCGGAGACGACCGCTTCGACGATCTTCACGGGCGTTCGGGGCCGGTCGTTCCGGTCGCGGGGCACCGCCGCGATCTTATCGACGACCTCCTGACCCGACCGGACGTGGCCGAACACCGCGTGCTTGCCGTCCAACCAGGAGGTCGCCGCGAGCGTGATGAAGAACTGGCTCCCGCCCGTGTTCGGTCCCGCGTTCGCCATCGAGAGGACGCCGGGGCCGTCATGGCGCAGGGAGGGGGAGAACTCATCCGGAATGGTGTAGCCGGGGCCGCCGGTCCCGTCGCCCTTCGGGCAGCCACCCTGGATCATGAAGCCGGGGATCACCCGGTGGAAGGCGAGCCCCGTGTAGAACCCCTTCTTGGTGAGCGAGAGGAAGTTCTCCGCGGTCTTGGGGGCCCGGTCCCGATAGACCTCGATTCGGATGTCGCCGAGGGTGGTTCGCAGGGTGACGGTGGGGTTCGGCATGCCGCGGGGAGGTCTCCCGAGCTACAAGGCGCTGGCGGCTCCGCCGACCGGTTTATCACCTCGAGGTCGGCTACTCTAACGCCGGGCACTGGCCAGTCGCCGCTGACGAATGAACCGCTCCATCGCCTACGTAGGGATCGGCGTGATCCTTGCCGGCTTCGCGCTGGTCGCCTTCCCGATTGTCATCACCGGCCACGAGACGTTCGACCTCGAGCAGGAGGCCGGCTTCCTGGTCGCGCCGGTCGGCCTCGTGGTCGTGCTGATCGCGGCGGTCTCCCCGAACCCGGAGCGGACCACCGTCGGGGGCACGTTCGGGAATCCCGACGAGGCCCCGCTCTCTCCTCGCGTTCGTCCTTCCGTCCCGGTCCGGGACTTGAGCTACAACCCGAAGGAGCCGGTCGACTGCCGCTACTGCCGCTGCGTGATCACCTACGACCTCGCCAACTGCCCGCGCTGCGCCCGGGCTCGCGACTGCCGCCGCTGCGGCCGACCGCTGGGAATGGTGCTCGACCGCGCGACCTGCCCCACGTGCGCCCACGCGGAGGCGTTTTGTAACTGTGCTCGCCTCGCCCGACTCGCCCCCGCGACCTCGGCCGGCCGGGTCCGCCGCGGGTAGAGGACCGTGGACGACCAGAACTTGCCGCGGGGGGTCGCCGCTCCGACCGGCTCCGTCACGGTCCATTTCGACGGGGCGTGCCAGTCGACCGAAGTGGGCACGGTGGCGACCTTCGGGTTCACGGTCGACGGCGGGGGATTCCACGCCGAGGAGGGCGGCCTCTGCCTTCCGCCGAATCACGCCCGGGCGACCAACAACGTCGCCGAGTACACGGCGGCGATCCGCGCGCTCGAGTGGCTGTCGGGCCAGGGATACGAAGGCGATGTGGTCGTCCAGGGGGACAGCCAGCTCGTGGTCCGGCAGATGACCGGCGAGTACCGGGTGGAGGCGGAGCACCTCGTTCCCTATCACACGTGGCTCAACGAGCTAGGGCGCCGCTTTCGCTCGGTCAAGTACGAGTGGGTGGCGCGAGAGGAGAACGAACGCGCGGACGAGCTCTCGAAGCGAGCCGTCGCGGACGCGGTGCTCGTCGAACGGGAACGGGGAGGGAAGCGGTCGAGGCTCCGTCCGAGTCGACCGTGAGGCCACCCCTCACGTGCGAACGTCAGCGCCAGCGGACGGTATAGACGAGCGTCCGCCCTTCCATCGCGGCGCGGGCGCGGGCCGAGTCGACGTAGGTCGCGAACGCGGCCGCTGCTTCGAGCGTAAGCTTCGGCCGGACGCCGTAGCCCCGCGGCTGGCCCACCCCGAGGGTGAGGCGGGGGATCGGAGCACCTGTCGGCGCGACCGGTTCGGAGTTCTCGGATGGGTTCGCTTTCCGAAGTGCCGCGGTCAAGGCTCCTCGGGGAAGAAGAGGTAGGGATGGATCGGGAGCGGGACCCGCCCGCACGGGAGGACCGCGAGCGGAAGTCGCGCCTCCGGCTCCGACCAGCTTGCGATCGGGGCGGCCGCGAGGAGGGGCACGTCGACCAGAATGTCCGACACTGTCTCCCGAAGGCCGTCAGACGCCCGTCGTACATAAATCATCATCTTCGAGTGGAAATGGGGGTGTCCCCTCCCCGACTCCTGACGGAAGGGGGTGGCGGACAGCGGGCTGACCAAAACGTCGGCCCCACGCGGGTCCTATTTAATGGATGGCGGCGTGGCTCGGCCCGTGCCCGCTACCGCCCCCCCCGCCGATGCCGCGAGCGCGAGTCCGGCCGAGTTCCTCGAACGCGCGGAGGCCGAGCTCCTCGACCTGTCGGTCGAATCCCAACAGGCTGACTGGGTCTACGCGACCTACATCATCCCGGACACCGAGACGATTTCGGCGAAGGCGTACAGCCGCCTCATCGCAGCGACCGTCCGACTCGCGAAGGAATCCTACCGGTTCTCGTCGAGCGATCTAGGCCCGATAGGGGCCCGGAAGGCGAAACTGATCCGGTTGTCGCTACCGCTCGTCGCCCCGACCGACCCCTCCCTCGCCCAAGAGCTGACCCGACGCGTCGCGGCGATGCAGGGGACGTACGCGAAAGGTCGGCACACGCCCCTCGGCTCGACCGAACCGCTCGACCTCCAGGGCCTCTCCCGGATCCTCTCGGAGAGCCGCGACGCACGTCAGCTCGAGGACGTCTGGGCTGGCTGGCACGCGGTCGGCCGCTCGGTGCGCCCCGACTTCGTTCGGTACGTCGACCTCGCGAACCGCGGCGCGAACGAGCTCGGCTTCGGGGACATGGGGGTCATGTGGCGCTCGAAGTACGACATGGAGCCCGGGGGGTTCGCCGCCGAGGTCGAGCGGCTCTGGGGGGACGTGCGCCCACTCTACGACGCCCTCCACACCTACGTCCGACGGCGGCTTCGAGGGGTCTACGGCCCCGAGCTCGTGCCCGAGGGTGGAGCGATCCCGGCGCACCTCCTGGGGAACATGTGGGCCCAGTCGTGGGAAGCGATCTTTCCGCTCCTGAGCCCCCCGGGCGCCGACGCGGGCTTCGACCTCACCCGTCTGCTCGCCGCCCGAGGGACGAAACCCACCGACCTCGTCCGGTACGCCGAGCGGTTCTTCGTCTCCCTCGGGTTCGACCCTCTCCCCGCGACGTTCTGGGAGCGGTCGATGCTCACCCGCCCTCGCGACCGGGAGGTCGTCTGCCACGCGAGCGCGTGGGACGTCGACTTCACCCACGACCTCCGGATCAAGATGTGCATCGAAATCACGGGCGAGGACTTCCACACGATCCACCACGAGCTGGGCCACAACTACTACCAGTGGGCGTACGCCCCCCAGCCGTTCCTCTTTCGGGACAGTGCCCACGATGGCTTTCACGAGGCGGTCGGCGACACGATCGGCCTCTCCGTCACTCCGGAGTACCTGGTCCGGATCGGTCTCCTCGCCTCGGCGCCCGACCCGAGCCGCGACATCGGCCTTCTCCTCCACCGGGCGTTGGAGAAGGTGGCGTTCCTCCCGTTCGGCATGATCGTCGACCGGTGGCGGTGGGAGGTCTTTTCGGGCAACATCCGGCCGGACGAGTACAACGCGACCTGGTGGAGGTTGAGGGAGGAGCTCCAGGGCATCGCGCCGCCGCGGGAGCGGGCGCCGCAGGAATTCGACCCGGGGGCGAAGTACCACGTCGCGGCGAACGTTCCCTACATGCGCTACTTCCTCGCGCACATCCTTCAGTTCCAGTTCCACCGTGCGCTCGTCCGCACCGCCGGGGTGGACGGACCGCTCCACCGGGCCTCCATCTACGGGTCGGTCTCCGCCGGAAAACGTCTCCGCGAGATGCTCGCGATGGGAGGGAGCCGCGAGTGGCCGGACGCCCTCGAGGCCGTCACCGGCGAGCGCCGGATGGAGGCGACCGGGCTTCTCGAGTACTTCGCGCCCCTGAAGCGGTGGCTGGACGAGCAGAACCGGTCGAGCTCCGCCGGCGCGTAGGGACGGGGCTGGTCCCTCGGGGCCCGTCCCCGCCCGTCCGCGACGACCCTAATACCGTCCCACGGCGCTGAGGGTTAGACCGATGTTGCTCAATCACGGCGAGAGCCTCCTGCAGAGTGCCTACGCTGTGCTCGAGAACACCGAGCCGCCGTCCTCGGCCCACGGCCCCGGGGTCCTCTACCTCACGACCCACCGGCTCGTCTTCGAATCCTCGGTCTCTTCGGGCCGGGTCCGGGACTTCGTGAGGGGTCGCGAGCCCCGGATCGTTCTGGAGGCGTCCCTCCTCTCGGTCCGGGACGCGCGCGTGCGAAGAGGTCGCCTGGGGAAACCGCGGTTCGTGGTGGACCTCGGAGGGAGCCGACCGGCGTTTGACGTCCTGGACCCCGACGGATGGTGCTCCGCGCTCGCGCAAGCCAAGCGAGCCCTTCCCTTACCGACCCCCCCGGGAGCGCCGGCGACCTACACCATCGAGCGACAGGTCGTCAAGGTGCGGTGCCGGTTTTGCGGCAGTCTCGGCAACGAGGTCGACGGTCGGTGCCCTTCGTGCGGTGCGCCGCTGTAGCGGCGAAGCCTAGAAGGGAAGCTCGCGGAAGAGCCGGACGAATCCGGACCGAGCCCAGAAGATGGCCAAACCACCGAAGACCAGCGCCACGAGCGCCGCGACCAGCAGAGCGGGTAGGGTGGCCCCTCCTCCCACGAGAGCGAACGCCCCCGGGACCACGACGGAGAAGAGGATCGCCATCCCCGAGCCGGTCGCCGCGAGCATCGCCGAGGGTCGGAGGAACTGCGGGCGCGGCCGGTCCTGAAAATCGGAGAACCGGGCGGCAAAGGCGAGCCCCCAGAGCCCCAAGAGGGCGGCGCAGGCGAGGCTGAGAAGCACCAGGCCGAGGAGAACCTCCACGCCGAGACCGAAGTAGAGCCCGACCGCGACCGCCATGACCGTCGCGGTGAGCGCGGTCGGGATGAGGAGCGCAGCGACCTTAGCGCGGAAGAGCCCCGTCGGGCCGATCGGGGTCGCGAGCAGGAACTGGAGCGCCCGACGCTCCTGTCCTACCGAGATCGCTCCGAGGAAGAGGGAGAAGAATCCGGCGACCCAGCCGAGCCATATCACGAGGGCGAACGAGCCGATCGACCGTCCCTCGACCAGGAGGAGGACGACCAGCACGAACGGAACGACCAGGGCCGGCAGCATCTCTCGGCGCCGCACGAGCCCGCGCAGGTCCTTCGACACGACCGCGGCCTCCGGGGCGTTCAGGCCGAGGGCGGCGAGCCACGGGTGACCCCGCGCGATGTCGCCGCTCGAGATTCGGATCTCTGCGGACGTCGGCACCCAGTACCGGACGCGAAGGCGCGCGGCGATTGCGAGCAGGAGGACCGCGAACCCGGCCTCCGCCAGGGCGAACCCTGCGGCGACGGCCGGTTGGCCCGCTTGCAGCTCGAGGAGGGCCTGCGTCCCCCAGAGGAACGGGACGATGGCGATGACGAGGGCGGCCGACCGCAGCCGTTCGACAAAGCCGTAGAGCAGGACCGGGTTGAACGCGAGTTGGAGGGCGAGGATGACCACCAGGAGGAGGACGGCACGGACCACGACAGTCGCGCGGCCGCCCCGGCCCACCGCGAGGGTCCCGGCCCGTTGACTCACCGACCGAACCATCTCGATGAGAAACCCCCCTTCCACGAGGGCGAGGAGGCTCAGCGCGGCGGCGAGCAGGAATTCGGGGGTCTGGCCGACCGACACCGCGACCGGGAAAAGGGCGCCGAGCGCGAGCGCGACCGCGGGGGAGTAGGTGTACGCGATCGCTGCCGTCGAGGCGGCGACGTACTCGGCCGGGCCGAGCGGGAGCCAGTTCGCGGCGTCGCTCAAGGCGAACCGCGTGGTGGTCGTCAGCTCGAACATCATTCCGGCGACCAGGACGACGCCGACCCCCACCAAAGGGAGGAACGGCAGCACCGAATTGGCCACCGCGGCCAGCAACGTCCCGGAACTGGGCGGGGCGGAGGGAGAACGGACCGCCGACACGGCGGCGAACCCCGCGGCAGCGGCGACCAGGAAGAGGCCGACGTCGACGAGAGCGATGAACACCGGCTGACCGAAGAGGCTCTTGGGGTTCGAGTCGGCCCGACCGGAGCGGAGCTGGGAGGCGATGAGGACCGTCGCGAGACGCCGCACGCGGTGGAGATCCATCGGCACCTATCGCGCGAGCGCTTGGACGACGTCCCGGAGGTCGCCGCTTCCGGTCAAAGTGAGGAACACTTCCTCGAGGCCCGAGCCGGCGAGGCCGGAGCGTGCCTGCAACGCCTCGACCGTCCCGGAGGCGAGCACGGTCCCGTGGTGGAGGATGATGACCCGGTCGCAGATCGCTTGGGCGATCTCGAGGACATGCGTACTGAACAGCACCGCAACCCCCTCGTGGGTTGCGAGGTTGCGGAGGAGGTCCTTCGTCACCCGCGCGGAGCGGGGGTCGAGACCGTTCAGCGGCTCGTCCAGGACGAGGAGCCGGGGGTGGTGCACGAGGGCGGCGATCAGCGCCACCTTCTGTCGCATCCCCTGGGAGTAGCCGCTGATGAGCGCGTCCTCATGGCCCGAGAGCTCGAGTCCGATCAGGAACTGGGCGATTCGCTCCCGTCGGACCGCCCGGTCGAGCCCGTACATGTCGGCCACGAAATCGAGGTACTCCATGCCCGTCAGGAACTCGTAGAGCGACGGGGCTTCCGGGACGTAGCCGATCTGCCGTTTCGCGGACGGCGGGTCGGTGAGAACGTCGATACCGAACAGCCGGATCGTCCCCCCTTCGGGTCGGACGAGGCCGAGCACCGCCTTCATCGCGGTCGATTTCCCGGCCCCGTTCGGTCCCAGGAGTCCGACGATCTGTCCCGGAGGGACGTCGAAACTCACTCCGTGGAGTGCTTGGACCGAGCCGTACGACTTCGACACGCCCTCGACCTGGAGGGTGGGCGTCGTCCCGGTTCCGAGAGGACGAGCGCTCGGCAGAGCGTCCATGACCATGAGTACCGAGCCGAGGCCGGCTCTTTAGCGTGTAGAGGCCGAACGAGGGCCGAGAGCGTGAGGTCAGTTCTCGGTCGGACCGCCGAGGTGGAACTCCGGAGTCGAGCGCAAGAACTGAACGTCGCCGAGCGGCCCGGCCGGCAACCGGAGTGCTGAGACCGCATGGACGAGCAGTTCGTAGGCGGCGTCGTCCCCCTCGGAGACGTCGGCCGACAGCGACGGCTCGGGGAGGTAGACCCGGAGGACCCCTCCGCCGGTGCCGAGCAGGACGGTGCCCGATCCGTCCCGGCGGTCCCACGCGAGGAGCCGCCCTTCGTCCCGCTCAACGACGCCGACCCATCGGAGGTCGCCGAACCACCGGCCCACCAACCGGGCCTCCACCAACTCCGCCGAGCTGCCTGGCCCGAGCTCCACGGACGCGACGGCCCTCAACCCATTTGGTCGACCGGAAGCGGGAACCGCCCCGGGACCCGTCAGGGACCGGTAACCTCCGTCCCCTCGGGCGATCAACCCCTCTCGCTCGAGGCGTCGCAGAGCCCTCGAAAGAGACTCCGGGTGGACCCCGAGGACCCGACGGAGGCCACTGAACGCGATCCGGCCGCCGAGCCCCTGCAGCGTGGTGAGGACCCGGTCGTCCAGCCGGGAGGAGGTGAACCCGGCGTCGCGTTCGTCGACCGTCGCCATCGCTCCCTGTACGAGGCTCGCCGATTTAGGGCCGTGGTTACGAGAGAGTTACCGGCTGGCGCGCGCGGGACCCGCGAAATCTCGCCGGAACGGATGGGCGACGTGACTGGGTCGCCGCGCTCCCGGTCAATATCCTCCGCTGCCCGCTGAGGTCGCTCGGAACCTACGCGTTCCGAGGAAAACGACCATGACCGAGTACGAGAACGAGTGCGCCCCTGGAGGAATGAACTACGGCCCGTGGGTCTGGACGGCCTACCGAGCCTACAACGAGCTGCTGCGTGAGAAGCTGAAGAAGAGGTTCGAGGCGCAGGAAGGCCCGTGGATGGACAAGGTCGCGGACCTCCTCGCCCAGATTGTCAACGCGCGGTGGGAGGGAGGTCGCCAGAAAGAGAGGGAGGCTGACGAGCTCTTCGAGAAGCTCGAGCAGCTGCTCAGCGAGTGAAGGCGATGCCGGCCCCCTTCCCGCTCGGCCCGTTTCCGCTCCCGCCCGCGGGTCCGGAACCGACCCTTCCCCGGCCGCGCCGGTCGGAGTGACCTCGCGGGGAACCCCGCGCGCCGGTTCGGGCCCGTTCCCGCGGGCCCGGCCGGCAAACTCTTTGCCGGAGGGTTTTAAGGGGTATCGCTCCTCCCTCAGGTTCCATGCTGGTGGATGCGTTCGGGCGTGAGCTTACCGACATCCGCGTCAGCGTGACGAAGCGGTGCAATTTCTCCTGCGTCTACTGCCACGACGAGGGACTCGGACCCACCGACCGACCCCGGACTCCCCACGGTGAGGAACTGACCCCCCGCGAGGTCGAGCGGCTGGTCACGGTCGCGCGGGAGTTCGGCGTCCGCTCCGTGAAATTCACGGGAGGGGAGCCGCTCGTGCGGGACGACCTCGAGGAGATCCTCGAGCGAACCGTGCGGCAGATCCCCGACGTCTCCCTGACCACCAATGGTTCGATGCTCGCCGGCCGTGCCGAATCGCTGAGGGACGCCGGTCTCAAACGGGTCAACGTCTCGATCGACTCGATTCGACCGGAGGAGTTCCGGGCGATCCGCCACGGGGCGCTCGCTCCGGTGCTCCGAGGGGTACGGGAGGCAATCCGGGTGGGTCTTACCCCCGTCAAGCTCAACATGGTGGTCTTTCGGGCCACGGTGGACCGAATCCCCGAGATGGTGGAGTTCGTCGGCGCCGGGGACGGCCTCAAGCTCCAGCTGATTCAGTTCATGCCGGAGCTGGTCGGCCACAAGGACCTGCGGGTCGACCTCGGTGACGTCCGTCGATGGTTGGAGTCGCACGCGTCCCACGTGCTGGTCCGCGAGATGCACCACCGGAAGGTCTACGCGATCGGGGGGGCCGAGGTCGAGCTGGTCGATCCCGTGGACAACGAGGAGTTCTGCGCCAACTGCCACCGGATCCGGATTACCCACCGGGGCGAGCTCAAGGGCTGCCTCAACCGGGACGACGACCTGGTGCCGACCCGAGGACTGGATGATGCGGCCCTTCGGGAAGCGTTCCGCCGGGTCGTCCGCGGGCGCGTGCCCTACTACGGGGTCTTCGTGCCGACGGGTCCGCGGCTGACCGTGGTGCCTTCGAGCGATAGCGGGAAGCCCGCCTAATCCGCAGGGTGGGCGGTCCGCCGGCGGTCGAGCGCCGTTCGGCCGTCGCAGGACGAACGGCGTCTCCGGGTCCCAAAACCGAGGGTAGATAGTCCGGTGGAGCATCGGTCCGCGGGGGAGTTCGATGGCGAAGGTACCGGTACCCACCACCACCGAGGATGTGAAGGGCGTTGAACGACTCGGCATCGGCGCCGCGATGGGTGTCGCCGCGGCCGTCGTGACGCTCGTCGTACCGGTGGTCTTCCTGCTCCTCGCGACGTGGGCGCCGGGAGGTTTCTTCACGCTCGCTCCAGCGTTCTTCCAGACGAACGCGGCCCTCATCGTCGCCGGGGCGATCCTGTTCCTGCTCTCGCTGATCCTCTACCGCCGCGCGTTCGCCCACCTCCGCAAGGCGGACCGCCGGTTCGTCGCCGCTTCGGTCCTCTGCCTCATCGGCTCCGTGGGATTCCTCCTCGTCCTGGTGGCGGCGGCGGTCGTTCTCGGGAACGCGAGCTCGCTCGTCTCCTGCCTCCACGGTCAACCGAGCCACGCGCTCACCTGCCTGAAGAGCGGGCAGCCGCTCGGAGCGTACACCGGACTGGCCGGCTTCTGGCTCGCCTGGTTGGGCGGCGTCGGGATCGTCCTCGGCCTCGCCCTCGGGGGTTCGCGTACGAGCCGGTCGCTGCTCTACGGGGGAGCGGGGGTGTACGGGGTCCTGCTCGCCATTCTGGTGGGACCGTTTCTCTCCCTGTTCGTGAGCGTCCCGGGGATCTCCTACCTCCTCTGGACCGTTCCGTTCCTGGCGCTCATCGGTCCCGGGCTGGTGCTCGCCGCCAGCCGCAGAACCCCGTCCCGGAGCCCGCCGAAGCCCGCAACCAGTCCTTCCAGTCGGTGAGAGTCCCCGCCTCGGGGCATCCGCTTATGAACCCGGCTCGCTAGGTTCCGCCACCATGCCGGAATCGGTGTCGGGAGCCGGAGGTTCCACGCCGGGTCTCGAGGTGGCTACCCTGGGCGGAGGCTGCTTCTGGTGCACCGAGGCCGTCTTCTCGGACCTCCGGGGCGTCGTGTCGGTCCTCCCGGGGTACTCCGGCGGCACGCTCCCTAATCCCACGTACGAAGCGGTCTGCACGGGCCGGACCGGGCACGCCGAGGTCGTCCAAGTGACGTTCGACCCCGCCCAGCTGTCCTACCACGACCTCCTCGGCATCTTCTTCACCACGCACGACCCGACGACCCCGAATCGTCAAGGGCACGACGTGGGCCCCCAGTACCGTTCAGTGGTCTTTGCCCACTCCCCGGCCCAGCGGGCGACCGCCGAGGCCGTCGTCCGCGAGCTGGAACAGGCCGGGATCTGGCGGAAGAAGATCGTGACCGAGATCTCGCCCTTTTCAGCCTTCTACCCGGCCGAGGAGTACCATCGGGACTACTTCCGAAGGAATCCCGAGAAGGCCTACTGCCAGGCGGTCATCGCGCCGAAGGTCGCGAAGTTCCGCCAGCAGTACCAGGCCCGGCTCCGCGCGCGCTGACGCGGGTCCTCCGGTCAGGCGACGATCAGGGCCAGGAAGGCGCAGTAGGCCGCGAACGCGAGGACTAGCGCCCCGGAGCCGTACCGGACAGCGCCCTGAGCCCGGGGCGAACCGCGGGTCCCGAGGCGGACGGCCGAGGGGAAAGCGACCACCCACACCGCGATGGCGGCGAACAAGGCGAAGAGCAGGATCGCCCCGCCGAAGTAAGCGAAGGCAAGTCCGGCGGTGAGCCACCAGAGGATCTGGAACGGGTTGGAGATGCCAACCATGAGCGCCGTGGCGTAGGTCGAGGCGGTAGGCACCCCCGCTGGAGGATTCGGGTTCCCGGCCCGGCGGAGAAGGCGAATTCCCATGAACGCAAGAACCGCCGCGCCGAGGAGGTAGACGAACCGCGCCACCGCGTGGAGGTTGACCACGGCCTGCAGGAGGTAGACGACCGTCCCGAGGATCGCGTCCGAGCTCATCGCACCCAACCCCGTCACGAAGCCGGCACGGAACGACTTGGTCGCGTTGGAGGCGATGAGAGCGTTCATCGGGCCCGGTGGGATGGTAAGGGAGAACCCCAACCCGAGTCCGAACAGCGCCAGCGTGACCTCGCTCATGCCTCCCTCGCTCTCGGGAATCCGGAGGGTTCACCTGGCGGGGGGAGACGCTCCATGCCGCCCACCCGGGCGAACCGCCCGGGCCCGCCGCCCTTCATCACGCCATTCCCCCAACGATGGTCGTCCCTAGGGGAGGGGAGAGACCGCGTGCCGCCGGCGCCCGTCAACCCCAGGGTGGAGCTGGGCCTCCCGGGGAAACTCCCACCCGGACGCCGAGGGCGATCGGCCTCCAAAGGATCGCCATGATGCCCCCGATGATCGCGAGGAGGAACCCGACGAGAAACCCGCCCAGAGCGAACGGGAGGCTCAGGAACGCGAAGACGATCGTGACGATACCGAAGACCGTCTTCGCCGAGGGGATCGCGAGCATGAGACCGCCCAGTACCATCGTGAGGAGCCCCAGGACGGCCCCGACGTAGAACCAGCCACTTTTCAGACCAAACGCGAGGAACAGACCGAACCCGAACGCGGCGATCAGGAGCCCCCCGAGGAGGATGAAGAACCCCCCGACCATCGTGACGATCGCCGCGAGGAAGGGCCGTCGGACGACCACCATCGCCATCGGCGGCGGACCTACCTCAGGGTATTACTAGGCTCCGGTGCGGTGCCTCCTCGACCCGGCGGGGACCCTACGTAGACGTGGGGGCGCCGAAACGCCAGTGCGAGGATCGACGCCCTGGCTCTCCACCGAGCGGTCCGCGATAGAACGGGCTCCCACTGGGGATACGGTTCGAAGACCCGAAACCCCATCCGGTCGTAAACGGGGCGCCCCATCTCCGTAGCGTTCAGCGCTCCCACGTCCGCGCCCGCCGACCGTCCTCGGGCGAGGGCCGCCCAGGTGAGGGCGGCGCCGAACCCCTTCCGACGAGCCTTCGGCACGGTGCCGACCATGTAGACGTCCACCACGCCGCGGAGGACCACGAAGGCCGAGGAAGCCACCGGGGTCCCCGTGGTGTCGTATCCGACGAACCCGCCAATCGGCGGTTCGTCCTCGAGGGAGGGGACCACCGGGAATAGATGCCTCAGTACGAACATCGGGATTCCGAACGAACGGGCGATGGCGCGGAGCCAGTCGATCCGCCGCCGGTCGTCGAGCACGGCCTCGACCCGGAGCGAGGGGGGCGACGGAGGCGAGGGGGGGATCGGATGCATGAGCATCCCCGGTGCTTCCCCCGCGTACCTCAGGTGGGATTGGTCCGCGACCGAGCGGACTAGGTCGACGGCGGGGCGACGCACCATCATCCTCCAGGGAGTGCCGGGCCGGAAGAACTCGTGAGCCTCGAACAGGAGACTCTCCCACGACTCCGGCGGCGATTCGACCAGGAGGACATTCGAAAGCTCGGACGGGAGCGGACCCTTGACCGCGAGGGCCGTTGGCCACTCCTTCCGGTGGACCTCGCCCAGGAACCGGCCGCTCTCGTTCAGCCCCTCGACCAGGCTACGGCTGCAACGGTCTTCGAGCTCCATCGGTGGGACCGCGCCGGCACTCTCTCAGGGGGATTTACACTTCCTCGGTCGGCCGACCCCGACGCTCGCTCACGGAGCTGGGTCGACCCCCAATCCTCCGGTGACCGGGTCGTATAGCCTCGTGAATCGGGCTTCACTAGCCATCTTATAGCCGATGTTGGGTCGGAGTCGCAAGCCCCGGGGTGGGCAGAGATGAGTAGCTCGGCAGCGGTGGACCAGAATTGGTGGGCGAGAAACGCGGGTGGGCTGAAGGTGGCGTTCCGAATCATCCTCGGGGTTGTGTGGTTGATCGACGGGGCGTTCAAGTTCACTTCGGGGTACGCGAACGACTTCCTCACCGCGGTCGGGAATACGCAGAGCACCGCCCCGTCGTGGCTGAGCGGGTGGTACTCCTTCTGGGTGACCCAGGCGACCAACAATGGCAACCTCATCGTCTACACGGTCGGCGGCCTCGAGCTAGCCCTCGGTATCGCCCTGGTCCTCGGCTTTCTCAGAAAGATCGCCTACCTCGGAGGCGTGGTCTTGAGCCTCCTCATCTGGGCCGTCCCCGAGGGGTTCGGCGGACCGTACGGAGCCGGCACGGGGGCGACGGACATCGGAACGGGGATCATCTACGCTCTGGTCTTCTTCGGACTGATTGTCATCAACTCGACCTACGGGCCGAGCCGGTTGAGCGTGGACCACTTCATCGAGAAGTTCTTCCCGCGCTGGGCATCGCTCGCGGAGTTTGGCGGGATCCGGTCGCTCCGGACCTCGGCGCCAACGAACCGGGCAAGATAGGTCGACCACCACCGACGGCCAACCCGTGCGACCTCCGGTCGTTCGGGCGAACCCTTTCCTACGGGATTGCGGGCCCAGCGGCCCGTCGGGCTCCTCTTGGTCAGGTCCGGATCACAATGGTATTGGCGACCAGGTCACCGATTCGTTGCTTGCGGCTAGTGAGTTCGGCGACGATGAACCCCAGGAGGTAGAGGAACGGCAACCAGTCGATGATCCGGAGGAGGGTCCGGACCAGGGCCATAGCGAGGTCGGGGGGCTGCCCAGTGGCCACGGAGACGACCCGGAGGTTGAACACCCTCTTCCCCGGAGTCGCGCCGCTCGTACCCTCGAAGTAGGTGAAGTAGAGGATCCAGAGCACCACCGTCATGATCGCGAATTCGACCCACGCGAGCGCCAGCAAGGGACCGAGGGTCCCAGTGGTCCACCGGGTGACTCCGGTGAAGATGCCGAGCGGGACCGCGGCCACGAGCGCGATGACGACCAGCACGAGGAGGTCGATCACGACCGCTCCGAACCGGGCCGCCAGGCCGGAGTAACGGTACTGGTGAGCCGGACTCGGGCCCGAGGGTGGGACGAAGCTCGATGGCGGCGGCGAAGGTAGCGGAGTTCCGGGAGTCGACATGCGCACCCTCGACGAGGATCAAGGGGGGGCGGCAATAGGTCCGCGTGGATGGGAGTTGACTCGAGGTCTGTCCGACGTGGAGGGGTCGCCCGGTCCCCGTCGACTCTTGGGCCCTCCTGCGCCAACTAATGAGGGGCCGACGACTGGTTCGGTCGGGTTCCCATGGCTCACGCCTGTCCCGACTGCGGTGTCGACGTGGAGTACACGCCCCGGTCCGTTCGTCTACTCAGCGGTACGTGTCCGGGCTGCGGCAAGACCTCTCTCCTGATCGCCGGGGCGGACACGTCGGTGGAGCGGCTCCCGTCGGGTCCGGCCGTGCCGGAGGAGTCGCCTACGGAGGAGCTACCGCCGGAGGCGGGGGCCGCCGACTCGCCGACCTGCGCCCTGTGCGGGGGCCAACTGGCCTTCAACGTGCCGTCCGAGACGGAGGTGGTCGTCGAATGTTCCGGCTGCCACGAACGGTCGACCTACATTCTCCGCCAGGGGTTCGGCGAGCGGCCATCCCCCCCGCGCCC
>Ga0187770_10000356_pt1 | contig 22135 bp, 19 predicted proteins | sample 0116_SJ02_MP02_2_FD_133154 | JGI IMG/M metagenome (GOLD analysis project Ga0187770, IMG submission 133154) | Tropical peat soil microbial communities from peatlands in Department of Meta, Colombia - 0116_SJ02_MP02_20_MG | ecosystem: Environmental > Terrestrial > Soil > Wetlands > Peat | place...
CGAGGCGGCAGACGGGCTGGTCATTCGGGCGATGCTGCCTGGCGCTGAAGCCGTCCAAATCATCGACGCCGCGACAGGCGCAATCGCCGCCGAGGCCAAGCTGGTTCACGCGGATGGTCTGTTCTTGGCGAGCCTCGCGGACCGCGCGCAGCGGTTTCCTTATCGGTTGCGCGTGCAGTGGAACGGCGTCAAGCACGAATTCGACGACGCGTATCGCTTCCCTCCGGTCCTCGGCGACCTCGATCTGCACCTGCTGGTCGAGGGAAAGCATCTCGACAGTTATAGAAAGCTCGGCGCGCATGTAGTGACCCTGGATGGCATCGACGGCGTCGCCTTCGCGGTCTGGGCGCCAAACGCGCAACGGGTCAGCGTCGTCGGCGGGTTCGACGCTTGGGACGGTCGGCGTCTGCCGATGCGAAAACGCCACACCGGCGGGTTCTGGGACATCTTCGTGCCCGGGATCGGCCCCGGCGAGGTCTACAAGTACGAGATCGTTGGCCCGGACGGTGTTGTCCTGCCGCTTAAGGCGGACCCCTATGCGGCGCAGACCGAGGCGCCGCCGCGCAGCGCATCGGTCGTCGCCGTTCCAAGTCAATTCCCCTGGCAGGACGGCGAGTGGCTCGCTTATCGCGGGCGGGCAAATGATCGAGCCTCGCCGATCGCGGTTTATGAGGTCCATCTCGGCTCGTGGCGGCGCAATGTTGCGGAAGACGGACGGTATCTGAGCTACCGCGAGCTGGCCGATCAGCTCGTACCCTACGTTGCCGATCTCGGCTTTACGCACATCGAGGTCATGCCCGTCACCGAGTACCCGTTCGATGGCTCTTGGGGTTATCAGCCGCTATCGCTGTTCGCGCCGACCGCGCGCTACGGCTCGCCGGATGATTTCCGCTTTTTTGTCGAGGCCTGTCACCGCGCCGGACTCGGCGTTTGGCTCGACTGGGTACCGGGGCATTTCCCGAGTGACGCGCATGGCCTCGCCGATTTCGACGGCACCGCGCTCTATGAGCATGCGGATCCGCGCCAAGGCCTGCATCGCGATTGGAACACGCTCATCTACAATTACGGTCGGCGCGAGGTCGCCAATTTTCTGTTGTCGAGCGCGCTGTGTTGGATTCGAGATTTTCACATTGATGGGCTACGCGTCGATGCCGTGGCCTCGATGCTCTATCTCGATTACAGCCGTCAGGAGGGCGATTGGATCCCTAATATGTATGGCGGCCGTGAGAATCTCGAGGCGATCGCCTTTCTCCGGCGGATGAACGAGGTCGTGTACGGCGAGGGCGTCGGCGCGACGACGATCGCCGAGGAGTCAACGGCTTGGCCGATGGTGTCGCGTCCTGTTTATGTCGGCGGTCTCGGCTTCGGCTTTAAATGGAACATGGGCTGGATGCACGACACGCTCGGTTACATGTCGCGCGATCCCATTCATCGCATGTATCACCACAACGATTTGACTTTCGGCCTGCTCTACGCCTTCCACGAAAACTTCATCCTGCCGCTGAGCCATGACGAGGTCGTCTATGGCAAGCGTTCGCTGATCGGCAAGATGCCGGGCGACAACTGGCAGCGTTTCGCTAATCTGCGCGCCTATTACGCCTTCATGTGGACGCATCCGGGCAAGAAGCTGCTGTTCATGGGTGGTGAGTTCGCGCAGGAGCGCGAGTGGAACCACGACATCGGGCTCGACTGGCAGCTGCTCGAAGAGCCGATGCATGCCGGCGTGCACCGCTTGATCCGCGACCTCAATTGGCTTTATCGCTCCACCCCGGCGCTTCATCAGCGCGACGGCGAGGGCGACGGGTTCTCGTGGATCGATGCGAACAACGGTGCGGAAAGCGTCGTCTCATATTTGCGCCGCGGCGCCGATAATCCGGAAGCGATCGCTGTTATCGTGTGCAATTTCACGCCGGTGCCGCGTGAGGGCTACCGGATCGGTGTTCCTTTCGACGGGTATTATCGGGAGCGCATCAACACCGATGCGCAAGACTACGGCGGCAGCGGCGTCGGCAATTCCGGTGGTGTCGAAGCCGAACGGCGGCCAATGCATGGCCATCCCTATTCGCTTAGGTTGCATCTGCCGCCACTCGCGACGCTGATCTTCACGCTCGATCGGTGAGTTCCTAATGGCATTACCGCGGGTGTGGCCCGGCACACCTTATCCGCTGGGCGCAACCTGGGATGGTCGGGGGGTTAATTTCGCTTTGTTCTCGGCTCATGCCGAGAAGGTCGAATTGTGCCTCTTTGATCGCACCGGCCATCAGGAGCAGGCGCGTATTGTGTTACCCGAGTACACGGACGAGGTGTGGCACGGTTACCTGCCGGAAGTACGGCCGGACCAGCTCTACGGGTACCGGGTCTATGGGCCGCACGACCCGGCCAACGGGCATCGCTTCAATCACAACAAGCTGCTGATCGACCCCTATGCCAAGGCTCTGCACGGCCAGTTGCAGTGGAACGATGTGGTCTTCGGCTACCGGGTCGGCGGTCCGCGCGAGGATTTCGGTTTCGATCGGCGCGACAGCGCGCGCTACATGCCGAAGTGCCGGGTCGTCGAAACCGCCTTCACCTGGCATGACGACCACCGGCCGCGCGTAAATTGGGAAGAGTCGATCATCCTGGAACTGCATCTGCGCGGCTTCACGATGATGCATCCAGACGTCGATGGGGCGGTGCGCGGCAGTTGCGCGGCGCTTGGGGCGCCGGCGGTGATCGATTATCTGGTCGGGCTCGGCGTTACCGCGGTTGAGCTGTTGCCGGTGCACGCCTCGGTGCCGGAACGCCAGGTGACTCAGCGCCGGCTTACCAATTATTGGGGTTACAGCACGATCGGCTTCTTTGCCCCAGACCCGCGCTTTCTACCGACCGGCGTAATCGCCGAGTTCAAGACGATGGTCCAACGACTGCACGATGCCGGGATCGAGGTGATCCTCGACGTGGTTTACAACCATACCTGCGAGGGCAACCATCTCGGTCCGACGCTATCGTTCCGGGGTATCGACAATCTGTCCTATTACCGGCTGGAAAAAGACCGGCGTTTCTACGCGGACTACACGGGCACCGGAAACTCGCTCAACGCCGACCACCCGCGCGTTCTGCAGCTCGTTACCGACTCCCTGCGCTATTGGGCGGGCGAGATGCACATTGACGGATTCCGCTTCGATCTCGCGACGACGCTGGCGCGCGAAGGCGGCGAATATTCGCAAGGCAGCGCCTTTTTCGACACCATCCTTCAGGATCCCCAGCTGGCCGGAGTCAAGCTCATCGCGGAGCCGTGGGACGTCGGGCCCGGTGGTTATCAGCTCGGCAATCTTCCGCCGGCTTGGGCGGAATGGAATGCCCAGTATCGCGATGTCGTGCGCCGGTTCTGGAAGGGCGATAGCGGGCTGGTCGCCGACATGGCCTCGCGGGTCGCCGGCTCATCGGACATATTCGGTTATCGCGGGCGGCGGCCGTGGGCGAGCATCAACTTCATCACCGCGCATGACGGTTTCACGCTGCATGATCTCGTCAGCTACAACGAGAAGCACAACGAGGCGAACGGCGAGGGAAACCGCGACGGGCACGACGCCAATTTCAGCTGGAATTGCGGTGTCGAAGGACCGACCGACGACCCGACCATTGTCACGCTGCGCGACCGCCAGAAACGCAATCTGATGGCGACGCTGCTGTTGTCTCTCGGCGTGCCGATGCTGGTCGCCGGCGACGAGATCGGCCGAACCCAGCGCGGTAACAATAACGCCTATTGCCAAGACAACGAAATCTCCTGGATCGATTGGCAGCGCATCCGACCCGAGGACGCGGCGTTGCGCAATTTTGTCCGGGAACTCATCCACCTGCGGCGCAGGCACCGGGTTTTTTCCCGTCCGCGCTTCTTTCGGGGTGAGGTATTGTCCGAAGACGGGCTGAAGGACATCACCTGGGTGACGCCGGCCGGTGAAGAAGCGACGAGCGAAGACTGGCGCAATCCGGTGGCGCTGACGCTTGGCTATGTGCTCGGCGGCGCCGCGGGAGAATTTTACACGCCGGGCGGCCAGCGCGATATCGACGCCAGCTTTCTCGTCATGATGAGCGCTTATCACGAGGACCTCGATTTCCACTTCCCGCGCCTCGGTGGCTCGCTGGCCTGGGAGGCGCTGGTCGATACGGCCGAGCCAAGCGGCCTCGTTGCAGACGGTAAGCGTTACGTCGCCGGACACACCTATCCGTTGCGAGCGCGAAGTTTCGCGCTGTTTATCAACCGCGCGAACGGGAGCGGCCGAGCGGTGTCAGAGGCGATCATCCGAGACCGACGATGAGCGGAGCCGAGGCATTTCACCCGATCGCCGGGCTGCTTGGCATCGAAACCCGGCATACTGACGCGCTCGGCGTGATCCACGAGCCCGACGCCGAGACCTTGGCGGCAATGGTCACCGCGTTTGGATTGCCGCCCGACCCTAGCCAAGCTTCCGCAGCGATGGCCGAGATGCGCCGCGCCGTGCCGCTGGGTCTCGATCCGCTCTATGTCGTCCCGTCCGAGGCACCAAAGCTGGCGCTCGATCTGCCCCTCGATCGCGGGCCGGTGGCTTGGCACCTGGAATTGGAGGGCGGCGGCGATGCTTCCGGGCAATGGCATCCCGCCGATGGACCGCTGGCCCTTTCCGATGGAACGCCGCTGGGCTATCACCGGCTTACGCTTTCTCTCGGAGGGACGACTGCGACGATCCGCATCGCTGTCGCGCCCCCGACCTGTTACCTGCCACCGGAACTTCGCGCCGGAGCGCGGAGTTGGGGGTTGACCGTTCAGCTTTACAGCCTGCGCGGCGCGCGCGGTTGGGGCATGGGCGATTTCACCGATCTGGCACAATTGACTCGCACGGCCGGGCCGCTCGGCGCGGTCGCGATCGGGATCAACCCGCTCCACGCGCTGTTCGCCAGCGAGCCGCGCCACGTAAGCCCCTATTCGCCGTCGAGCCGGGTGCAGCTTGATTACCTCTACATAGATCCTTCTGCGGTGCCGGGCTTTGCCGATGACGAGGCGATCCGCGCGCTGGCGCCTGAGACCGCACTCGCCGCAGTGGATGCGAGCGAACTGGTCGATCATGCGGCGGTCGCAGCGTTGAAACGCCCGGTGCTCGAAGCCCTGTGCCGGCGGTTTCGCGATACCGACCTCCGCGATGGCGCAATGACGCCCGCCGGGGACGTTTTCCGCGAGTTCCAGCGCAAGGGCGGCCGTTCGCTCGCTGCATTCGCGACCTTCGAAGCGCTGCACGAGCATTTCAATGGCAATGGCGGTCAGTTCTCCTGGTACGAATGGCCTGCTGAGCTGCGCGATCCGAATTCGCATGCAGTCGCCGAGTTTGCAGAGGCGCATCGCGATCGCGTTGAACTCTTCGAATTCCTGCAATGGCAGGCCGATAGTCAATTGGGTGCAGCGGCGGAAGCGGGGCGCGGAAACGGCCTCACGCTGGGGCTTTACCGCGATCTGGCGGTTGGGGTGAATCCGCAAGGCGCCGAAGCCTGGGCCGATCAGGGCCTCGTCGTGCCGCGGATGGCGATCGGCGCACCGCCCGACCCGTTGAGTCGCGCCGGACAGGATTGGGGGCTTGCGCCGATCAATCCATTGGCGTTGCGACAACGCGGGTTCCAGCCGTTCATTGCCGCGTTACGGGCCAATATGCGTCATGCCGGGGTGCTGCGGATCGATCATGTGATGTCGCTGGCGCGGCTTTATTGGGTGCCGGCGGGTCGCTCGGCGGTTGCCGGCGCCTATGTCCGTTATCCATTTGCGGAGTTGCTGAGGCTGGTGGGGCTAGAAAGCCAGCGACACCGCTGCGCGGTCATCGGCGAGGATCTCGGTACGGTGCCGTCCGGCTTTCGCGAGACGATGCAAGCCGCGAACGTGCTGTCGTATCGCGTTGTAATGTTCGAGCGGCGCTGGGACGGCAATTTCATCCCGCCGGCCGAATACCCCCCACTTGCCGCTGCGTCGGCGGCCACCCACGATCTCGCGACGTTGAAGGGGTTCTGGCTCGGCCGCGATATTTCCTGGCGCCAGCAGCTGCAACTCTACCCGGATGAGGCAGCGGAGGCCGCCGATATCTCGGATCGCTACACGGCGCGCTGGCAGTTGCTGGAGGCGCTGGAGCGCGAAGGGCTGATGCCTCGCGCTAGGTTCGGCGAGTTTCTGCCGCACGGCGGCGACCCCGTTTACAGCCCGGAACTGGGCGAGGCGATCCTCGCTTATCTCGCCCGCTCGCGGGCTCGGCTGATGCTGGTGCAGCTCGAAGATGTTGCCGGCGAACCCGAGCAGGCGAATTTGCCCGGTACCACCGACGCTCACCCCAACTGGCGGCGGCGCTTGTCGGAGCAGCTTGATGAGCTTCTGGCAGGGTCCGAACTGCAGCGGGTCGCCGCACTCGTCAACGCCGAGCGTCGCCGCGCCGCAGCCGAGGGTTAACGACTTGCGGCCTTCGCCGGCTTACGGCCAACATGAGCGCGGCCGAGTGGCGTAGCGGAGCTGATGGTGGACGAGATAGAGGCGGTTGTTGTTGGCGCCGGGGTGATCGGGCTTGCGGTGGCGCGAGCATTGGCGCTTGCCGGGCGCGAGGTGATCGTCCTCGAAAAGGCTTACACGATCGGCTTCGAGACCTCCTCGCGCAACAGCGAGGTGATCCATGGCGGGCTTTATTATCCGAAGGGCAGCCTCAAGGCGACGGCCTGTGTCGAGGGGCGCCATCGCCTTTACGAATATTGCCGCGAGCATGGGGTGCCCCATAAGGCGCTCGGCAAGCTAATCGTCGCCACCAGCGATGACGAGGTTCCGGGCGTCGAGAAAATCGAAGCGGCGGCCAAGGCCAACGGTGTCGATAATCTGACTTGGCTTTCGGTCGCGCAAGCGACAGCGATGGAGCCCGAACTCAACTGCGTCGCTGCGCTGTTGTCGCCCTCTACCGGAATTGTCGACAGCCATGCCCTGATGCTCGCCTACCAGGGCGAGGCCGAAGATCACGGTGCAATGGTCGCGTTCAAGACGCCGCTGCTGGGCGGCCGGGTCGTCGCCGAGGGATTCGAGCTGGAGGTCGGCGGAGAGGAGCCGACGACGATCCGCTGCCGCTACCTGATTAACGCTGCGGGGCTTTACGCGCCGGCGCTAGCGAAATCGATCGAGGGTATCCCGCTCGATACGATCCCGCCGGCCTATTTCTGCCGCGGCTGTTATTTCACGCTGACCGGCAAGACGCCATTTACACGCTTGATCTACCCGGTGCCGGTGCCGGGCGGTCTCGGCGTGCACATCACGCTCGACCTTGCCGGGCAAGCGCGTTTTGGCCCCGATGTCGAATGGATTGATGGCGTTGATTACAGCGTCGATCCGCGCCGCTGCGACTCGTTCTATGCCGCGGTGCGGCGCTACTGGCCGGGTTTGAAGGATGGAGCGCTGCAGCCGGGGTACGCGGGCATACGGCCCAAGATCAGCGGCCCAAACGACCCCGCCGCCGATTTCACGTTGCAGGGGCCCGAGGAACACGGTGTTCCCGGGCTCGTCAATTGCTATGGAATCGAGTCGCCGGGATTGACCGCGTCATTGCCATTGGCCGATGCGGTCGCCGGAATGCTGAGCGATTAGCGACGCTCGGCCGCCCAGAGCCACAAAGCCAGCGGCCAAATCATCACGTCGCGGAAATTCTCGCGGAACACGCTGATCTGGCGACGCCAATGGAAATCGTGCAGTGTCAGGGGCATCGGCGGGTGGGCGAAAATCGCGACGCCGATTGCGATGTAGATCAGCGCGATGATGGCCGGTATTTCCATTGTTCCCCTATTCCGTCAGCGGTGACGCCGCGGCTAACCTAGACGCCGTGACGCCGCGTAGTGCCGCGACGACTCGCCGCAGCGGGTGCGCGGAGCCATCACAAACCGTGGTGGCTCAGACTGGCGGTCGCCATATGATCCCGATGGGGAGGAGCGGACCTGGACGATGCTGATCGGCGTTCCCAAAGAGGTTAAGACGCACGAGTACCGGGTTGGACTGGTGCCCGGCAGTGTGCGCGAGCTGGTCCATCACGGGCACAAGGTCGTGATCGAAAGCGGCGCCGGGGCGGCGATCGGCTTCGACGACCATGCTTACGAGATGGCCGGTGCCGGCATTCTCGCGCGAGCCACCGACGTGTTTGCCGTGGCCGAAATGATCGTCAAGGTCAAGGAGCCGCAACCCGACGAAGTCCGCGCGTTGCGCGATGACCAGCTCCTTTTCACTTATCTGCATCTCGCCGCCGATCCCGAGCAGACCCAAGGGCTGCTGCGGTCCGGGGCGATCGCGATCGCTTATGAGACCGTCACCGACAGTCGCGGCGGGTTGCCGTTGCTGGCGCCGATGAGCGAGGTCGCCGGACGGATGGCGATTCAAGTGGGCGCGCATTGCCTCGAGAAGGAGCAGGGCGGCACCGGCATCCTATTGGGTGGCGTGCCCGGTGTGCCCGCGGCGAAGGTTGTGATCCTCGGTGGCGGGGTTGCCGGAACGAATGCCGCGCGAATGGCGATGGGCGTCGAAGCCCACGTCACGGTCATCGAAAAATCGCTGCCTCGGCTTTACGAGCTGGATCTGCAGTTTGGCGCCAGGATTCATACGCTGTTCTCGACGGTCGAGAATATCGAGCGCGAGGTCAGGGGTGCGGACTTGGTGATCGGCGCTGTGCTCGTGCCGGGCGCGGCCGCGCCAAAGCTGGTCAGCCGACAGCTGGTGCGGTCGATGCGGCCGGGATCGGTGATCGTCGACATCGCGATCGACCAAGGGGGTTGCTTCGAGACCAGTCGGCCGACGACGCATGCCGCGCCGACCTACATCGATGAGGGCGTCGTCCATTACTGTGTCACGAACATGCCGGGGGCCGTGGCGCGCACTTCGGCGGTGGCGCTCAACAACGCAACCTTGCCGTTTGTCGAAGCGATCGCCGACAAGGGCTGGCGGCGCGCCCTGAGCGACGATCGGCATCTCCGGAATGGGCTCAACATCTGCCGCGGCCGGGTCACCCATCCGGCGGTGGCGCGCGATCTCGGCCTCGCTCTGACGCCTGCCGAAGAGGCGATCGCAGAATAAGCTTCACAAACTCTTGAGCAAAGTCGCGTAATTTCCTATCTCAGCGGTAGCACGGATCGCTTAGTGAGCATGACGCCACTTCCCACCCCCGCCGCGATGCTGCTTGATCAGCAATTGCATTCCGCCTCCGGCATGGAGATGGGATTTGCTCAGATCGACGATGCGGCGTTGGCGGCGATTACTGATCTCTACCGTGAGGTGATGCCGGCGGGCGGCGCGATCCTCGACGTGATGTCGAGCTGGGTTTCGCATCTGCCGCCCGAGATCGATTACCGTCGCGTGGTCGGGCTCGGAATCGATGCCTGCGTCCTGGCAGAAAATCCGTTTCTCGACGAATGGCGTGTCCAGGACCTTAATCGCGACCCGCATCTCAATTTTACCAACGGAGAATTTGACGGCGCTGCAATTTGCGGCGCCGTTCAGCATTTTACCCGCCCTGCCGAGGTGATCCGCGAGGTCGGTCGCGTCCTGCGACAGGGCGCGCCGCTTGTCGTGACGTTCTCGAACCGTTGCCTGTGCACCCCGGCGACCGGCTGCTGGCGGCTATTCGACGAGACCGGGCAGCTGGGTCTGGTTGCGCGCTATTTTATCGACGCGGGCAACTGGACCGATATCCGCTGTCTTGACCGCACCCCGCCTGGCGGCGGCGCACCGCTCTACGCTGTCATCGCCCGCAGCATCGGCGCCGGCGCGGCCTGCGACTGAGTTTTTTCGACCTAGGAGTCGTAACTCACCATCGACGTTACCGGCACCGGGATGCGGCTGCGGCCGTTGAGAAACGTCAACTCGATGATACAGGCGGCGCCGACCACGGTGCCGCCGCGCTGGGTGATCAGGTTGATCGCCGCTTCGGTCGTTCCGCCGGTCGCGATCAGGTCGTCGACGACGATGACCCGCTGGCCCGGTGCGATAGCATCTTCTTGGATCTCAATCGTATCGGTACCGTATTCAAGGTCGTAGGTGAAGCGTACGGTCTTGCCCGGCAACTTGCCGCGCTTTCGGACCATCGCAAAACCGCTGCGGAGCGCGTAGGCGAGAGGTGCGGCGACCAGGAAGCCGCGCGACTCGATTCCCACGAGCAGGTCGGGTTGGTGCGGCCGCACGGCGTCTGCGAGGCGATCAACCGTTGCCTGCCATGCCTGCGGGTGAGCCAGCAGAGTCGAGATGTCGTAAAACAAAATTCCCGGTTTCGGGAAGTCGGGGATCGAGCGGATATGGTCCTTAAGGTCCATGCGCGCGCCTTTCTCGACGGGTCTGTGGCTTACCATTGCGACATAGCGGCTTTTCGCGTAGTTGGAAAGGGTTAGCCCGCCCGCGTTACCGGCCATCGGGAGAGCATGGCGCCAGCCGCGACAATTCTTGAATCTGAGGAAGACGGCACGACGGTATTGCGGGCGGAAGGCGAATGGCTCGTCGTGACCGCCGCCGACCTCGATCGCCGGTTGCACCGCCTCGAAATGCCGAAAGGGCGGCACGTAACCGTCGATCTTTCGGGGGTCGACCGTCTCGACAGCACCGGCGCGTGGCTGCTGCTGCGTACCGAGCACGAGCTTGCCGAGCGCGGCAATCGGGTTGAGCTGTCGAACCTGCAGCCGCGCTTCGAGCCGCTGCTCGCACAGGTGCGAGCGCGCGGCGTCACCGAGCCGCTGCCGCACCCGGTGCCGCCTCATTACACCTTTGTCGGCTTCATGGAGCGGATCGGTCGGGTCACCGTAATCTTGGCCAGTCGGCTCTACGACATTCTCGGTTTTACCGGCCTGGTGACCATTACCTTACTGAGATTAATGCGCGAGCCGAGCCGGCTGCGGCTGGTGGCGACGCTGGTGCAGATGGAGCAGGTCGGGCTCGACGCAATGCCGATCGTCGGCTTGTTGTCGTTTCTGATCGGCATCGTCATGGCCTACCAGGGGGCCGACCAGTTGCGCCGCTTTGGTGCCGAAATCTATACGGTCAATTTGCTCGGCATCTCGATCCTGCGCGAATTGGGTGTGCTGTTGTCGGCGATCATCATCGCCGGCCGTTCGGGCAGTGCGTTTACCGCGCAGATCGGGACGATGCAGGTCAATGAAGAGATCGACGCCATGCGCACCCTAGGCCTTGATCCGATCGAGGTGTTGGTGCTGCCACGTCTGATAGGCCTGGGTCTGACCTTACCGCTTCTCGTATTTTTCGCGGATTTTATGGGAATTTTAGGTGGCGCGTTGATGTCGTGGTTGGTGCTGGGCATCAACATCCCGAATTTCCTGACGCAGCTTCAATCCGCGGTCAGTGAGACGACGCTCTGGGTCGGGGTTGTCAAGGCACCGTTTTTCGCCACGATCATCGCGCTGGTCGGCTGCTACGAAGGCCTTCACGTGACGCGAAGCGCCGAAAGTGTCGGGCGGCTGACGACGCAATCGGTCGTCGAGTCGATCTTCTTCGTAATCGTCACCGACGCGATATTTTCGATCGTATTCTCCATTCTGAAGGTTTGAAGATGTCCGAAAACGGCCCCACGACCCATGACGACATCGTCATTCGCGTGCGCGACCTGGTGAATGCATTCGGCAGCCAGGTGATTCATGACGGCGTCGATCTCGACGTTCAGCGCGGTGAGGTTATTGGTATCGTTGGCGGCTCCGGCACGGGCAAGTCGGTCATGCTGCGTACCGTTGTCGGCCTCAACCGGCCGGTTTCTGGCGCTATTGAAGTCCTCGGCCACGACGTTCTGCATATGGACGAGGATGAGCGGCACGAGCTCGAGACTCACTGGGGCGTGTTGTTTCAGGACGGCGCACTGTTCAGTTCGCTCACCGTCGCACAGAACATCGAGGTTCCGCTCAAGGAGGATTTGCGCTTGCCGCAACGCCTGATGGCGGAAATCGCGGCATGCAAGGTCGGCTTGGTTGGGCTGCCGCCCGACGCATCGGATAAGTTTCCCGCGCAACTGTCCGGCGGCATGCGCAAACGAGCGGGCTTGGCACGCGCCTTGGCGCTTGATCCGGAGATCCTGTTTCTCGACGAGCCGACCGCCGGGCTCGATCCCATCGCTGCCGCAGCCTTCGACCAATTGATCAAGGATTTGCAGTCGAGCCTTGGCTTGACGGTCTTCCTGGTCACACACGATCTCGACAGCCTGTTCGCGATCTGCGACCGCGTCGCCGTGCTGGTCGACAAGAAGATTAAGGTCGGGACGCTCGAACAGCACCTCCAGGACGACCATCCCTGGATCCGATCGTATTTCCACGGCCCGCGCGGCCGGGCGGCGCATCCCGCCGAGACTGCCGCGCCGGTAGCGTTGCCGGCGCACTGAGCGGGAGCGAGAAAAAAGCAAGATGGAGACACGCGCACATTACGTCGCCGTTGGCGCCTTTGTGCTGGCGACGCTGTTCCTGGCCTTTGTCGCGGTGCTCTGGCTGGCCGGAACCCAGTTCTCGGTTAATTTCTCGCATTACGACATCTACTTCGAAGGGCCGGTTACCGGTCTGAGTAACGGCGCGCGCGTCGAATATAACGGCATCCCGGTTGGTACGGTCTCCGACATCGAGATCGTCTCCGATCCGGAGGTGCTGGCCATGAACGGCCGCAAGCAAATCCGCGTCACGATCGAGATCAAGAGCACTGTCGAGATCAAAAGGGATGATGCCGCCACCATCCAAACCAACATCCTGAGCGGCGTCTCCTACATCTTGATCGAGCCTGGCAAGAGCTCCGAACTGCTCGAGGCCAAGAAAGGCGAGCGCTACCCGGTGATCCGTTCGCGCCGCTCGACCCTGTCGAGCCTCACCGCGCGCGGGCCGCAGCTGCTCGATAAGCTCGATGGCATCCTCGATCATGTTGACGATGTTCTCAACGAAGACAACCGCAAGGCTTTCGCCGCGATCCTCGATCATCTGCAGAAGATCTCTGGCGACCTAGCCAATCATAGCGATGAGATCGCCACCAACGCGGGCGAGGCGTTGAAATCGGCGGCGGATTTGTTCACGGCTCTGGATAAGAGCTATTCCGCTCCGAACGGAATTAAGGACCAGTTATCCGTTGCCCTCGACAAGGCGTCTGTGGGGCTCGGCGATTTCGACAAGCTGGTTAAGGGGCTCAACGACACCAATCACGATCTCGCCGGGGCCGTGCAGGATCTGCGACCGGGCCTGCGCAGTTTCAGCCAGCATACGATTGGCGATGTCGATTCGCTGATCGCCGAGACTCGCCAGTTTATCGCGGGGTTGGGGCGGCTTGCGTCACAGCTCGAACGCGATCCGCAACGCCTGCTCTTTGGCGATCGCCGTGAAGGATATCAGCCTAAATGAATAGAAACCTGCACCTTCCGCGACGCTTGGGCTTTGCCCTTTTGCTCGTCGCCCTCGGCGGCTGCGCCAAATTGTTTACCGAGCCACCGAGGCCGCTGTTTCAGCTGACCGCACCGACCGATTTCACCGGGAACCTCCCGCACAGTAAGGCGCAGATCGTCGTTGATGCGCCCTACGCGCCGGAAGGGCTCGAGCTGCGCCGGATCGCCGTGGTTCGCTCGGCGAACAGTCTCGATTATCTCGCCGATGGCGACTGGGCCGATCGAACGCCGGCGATGGTGCGCGCGGTATTGGTCGAGGCCTTTGAGAATAGTAAGGCGGTTGCCGCAGTCGGCCCCGATACGCTCGACCTGCGCGCGGATTTCGAAATCGATGGCGACCTTCGGCATTTTGAGGCGATCTACGATTCGCAGGGTGGGAAGCCCGGGGGCGGACCGACTGTGTGGGTGGCTTTGGCCGTCAAGCTCGTCAAGATACCCGAGCATAAGATACTTGCGCAGACCCTGATCAGTGCGCGGGAACCCGCGGCAGCCAACGCTACTCCGGCGATCGTGCAGGCCTTCAGCGTGGCAACGGCGAGTGTCGCGAAGCAGGTGGTCGAGTGGACCCTCACCAACCCGGCCTTGTCCGCGTCGCGCAGATAAGTATCCTGGACCCGTTTCGTTCGCCTGAAAAATTAGGTGGTCGTGTGAATGGGTCGAGGCGCGTGGTGTCCGCTGCCGCGCTTATCCGGGAATGCCGGCGCGAGCTTGCCGCGCGTGGCAGCAACATCGTCCGCGAAGTAGTCGGCCCCGGCGAGATTATCGAAGATTGGCGTCACTACCCGGCCGGCGATGGGTACGATCCGATAAGCCACGCCCAGTACTTCTTCCATGCTCACTCGGCATCGGAAGCGCCTGGAAGGGCGTTTGCTGAGTACGGTCATTTCCATCTCTTTCTCCGCGCTGAAGGCATGCCGGCCGGAGCGTCGCCACTGCTGCTGCCCGAGACCGCGATTGCCAAAGAGCATCTGTCGACACCGCCGCAAGCCGCGCCGTCGAAGCGGGGCGCCCGCGATGAAGTCAGCCATTTGATCGCGATCGCGGTGGATGCGGCGGGCGCGCCGCTACGGCTCTTCACCACCAATCGCTGGGTGACTGGCGAGACCTGGTATCGCGCTGAAGATGTGACCCGCATGCTCGATCGCTTTACGCTCGAGGCCGCCGAGCCGGCCAGCCTCGTCAACGACTGGTTGGTGGCGATCGTGCGGCTTTACCAGCTGGAAATTGCGATGCTGCTGCGCAGGCGCGACGAAGCGGTGATGGATCCGCGGCGTCGCCGGCGGCGGATTGATGTCTTCGAAGACCCGGCGTTTGAGATCACCTCGGGCTTGGCCATCGATCTCGAGGCCCGGCTTGGTGCGATCGACCGGCTTGCCACCGAGCGCTCCGCCACCTGCCATCTGCCCGCGCCGCCACGCCTTCCACCCATGGCGGAAGGGTGGGGAAGCTGAGCTATCCTGTGCGTCGGCGCGGCGGAAAGGTCTGGTGCAGTTCCTCAAGGCCCGCGGGGTCCTGGTGGATGATGATCTCCGCGTGCGGGTAGGCATCGCGTAGTTGCGCCTCGACCGTGTCGGCAATCTCATGCGCGCGCCGCAAATCCATGGCTCCATCCATTTCGAGATGAAGCTGGATAAAGGCGGTCGGTCCGGCGGCGCGGGTCTTCAGATCGTGCACAGCAGTGACCTCGCTCGCCGCTTCCGCGATCTGGCGGATGCGCGCGCGATCCTCGTCCGGCAATTCGCGGTCCATCAGTTGACTCATCGACAGGCGGAACAGTCGGGTCGAGCCGAAGATGATCCACAGCCCGATCGCGCCGCCGAACAGCGGGTCTAGGATGGGCACATCGACCAGTTGGTCGAGGATGAGCGCGACGAGCACCGCGGCGTTTACCAACAGATCGCTGCGGAAATGCAGCTCGTCGGCACCGATCGCCAGCGACCCGGTCTTGGCGACCACGTAGCGCTGGTACAGGACCAGCGCGCCGTCGAGCAGGATCGATACGGTCATCACGATGATGCCGAGATAGGCGTGGGCGATTGGCGTCGGGCTGATCAGGCGGTCGACCGCCTGGAACACGAGCAACAGCGCCCCGCCGGCGAGAAACGCGGATTGCCCCAATGCGGCCAGCGGCTCGGCTTTGCCGTGCCCGAAACGATGCTCGCGGTCGGCGGGCTCCAGGGCCTGGCGGACCGCGAACAAATTGACGGTCGCGGCGACCATATCGAGCATGGAATCGACGAGGCTCGACAGCATCGCGACCGAACCGGTGGCGATCCAGGCCATAAACTTGATGACGATCAGGATCGTCGAGACCGCGACCGAGGCATAAGTCGCCTGGGTTCTCAGCCGGACTTGGCGATCGTCGATGGTCACGGTTTGGGCGTCACGGGAATAGGCGCTCCCGGTGCCAAGTCCCGTTGTCGCGAATAAAGACGAGGCGATCGTGCAGACGGGACGGCCGGTCCTGCCAGAACTCGACGCGATCCGGGACCACCCGAAAGCCTGACCAGAAGTTCGGTCGCAGGATCGTGCTGCGATCCTCGAAGCGGCGCGTGAAACTGTCGACACGGCGCTCAAGCTGCTCGCGGCTTTCGAGGGGACGTGACTGATCGGACGCCCAGGCGGCGATTTGGCTGCCGCGCGGGCGGCTGGCAAAATAGGCGTCGGCTTCGTCCTCTGATACCTGTTCGGCGACGCCCTCGACGCGCACCTGGCGCGCCAGAGACTTCCAGTGGAAGCACAGGGCCGCGTGCGGGTTGACGAAGAGCTCGCCGGCCTTGCGGCTTTCGAGATTGGTGTAAAGGACGAAGCCGCGCGAATCGACGGCCTTCAGTAGCACGGCACGCACTGACGGCACGCCGGTCGGCGTGGCGGTGGCGAGCATCATCGTTTCGGCCAGTTCCTCGCTCTCCATTGCGAGAGCCAGCCAACGCTCGAACGGTGCCAGAGGCTCGCTGTCGGCAATATCCTCGATCATCGGCCGCGCCTGTCGTTGCGGGTTTAGCGAATTGGCCAAAGTCTATAGGGTGGGGGCGGCCGCGCCAACAAGCGCGGCAAGGTGCTTAGAGCCTCGATACTGAACGACAATTGTTCCGGCTTCGCGACAAAAGGCTGACTGTTTTTCAAAAAAGAAGAGCCTCGCGACGGCAAATAATCGCGTGAGCCGCCTCGATTGGCCGCTATGTGCGGCTTCGTGTAAGATGCGCAAAATCCAACTCCCACGAGGGGGGCGCGCCCGGCCCCCGCATTTCGGAGCCGCGCAATGAGTAGCAAAAACGCGCTGATGGCCGGCAAGCGCGGTTTGATCATGGGCGTCGCCAATGATCGTTCCCTTGCCTGGGGTATCGCCAAGGCGCTGAGCGAAGCCGGCGCCGGGCTGGCCTTTACCTATCAGGGCGAAGCGCTCGGGAAGCGGGTACGACCGCTGGCCGAAAGCCTGGGCAGCGATTTCCTGCTCGACGCTGATGTAACCTCGGAAGCGAGCCTCGACGCGGTGTTCGCCGCGGTCGGCGAGCGCTGGGGCCGGCTCGATTTTCTCGTTCATGCGATTGCCTTCTCGGACAAGAACGAATTGACCGGAAAGTATGTCGGCACGACTCGCGCCAATTTCCTGCGCACGATGGAGATCTCGTGCTTCTCGTTTACCGATCTCTGCCGGCGCGCGGTGCCGCTGATGACGAAGGGCGGCAGCCTGTTGACGCTGACCTATGCGGGTGCCGAGCGGGTGATGCCGCATTACAATGTAATGGGCGTCGCCAAAGCGGCGCTCGAGGCCAGCGTCAAATACCTCGCTGTCGATCTTGGCGGCGACAATATCCGCGTCAACGCGATTTCGGCCGGCCCGATCAAGACGCTGGCGGCCTACGGCATCGGCGATTTCCACTATATCCTCAAATGGAACCAGCTTAATTCGCCGCTACAGCGCAATACGACGATCGAGGATGTCGGTGGAGCCGGTCTCTATTTGCTGAGCGATTTGTCGGCTGGGGTTACCGGCGAAGTCCACCATGTCGATTGCGGCTATCACGTCGTTGGCATGAAACGAGTCGACGCGCCCGACATCTCAACCGTGTGATCTTCGATGGCCGGCAATTCCTTTGGCACGCTGTTTCGCTTCACGACCTGGGGCGAGAGCCATGGCCCGGCGATTGGCGTTATCGTCGATGGCGTGCCGCCGCGCATCGGTTTAAGCGAGCCCGATATCCAGCAATGGCTGGACAAGCGCCGACCGGGCCAATCGCGCTATACGACGCAGCGGCAGGAGCCTGACCAGGTCAAGATCCTTTCCGGCACCTTCGAGGGCGAGACGACCGGCACCCCACTAAGCCTCATGATCGAGAACGTCGATCAGCGTTCGAAGGACTATCGCAACATCGCCGATCGGTTCCGCCCGGGGCACGCGGACTACACCTACTGGAAAAAATACGGTATCCGCGATTATCGCGGCGGCGGTCGGGCGTCGGCGCGCGAAACCGCCTCGCGCGTCGCGGCCGGCGCGGTCGCGCGCAAGGTGCTGGGGCCCGATATCCAGATCCGCGGTGCGCTGGTGCAGATCGGGCCACATACGATCGATCGCGCGCAGTGGGATTGGCAGCAAACCGAGCGGAACCCGTTCTGGTGCCCTGACGCGGCGATGGCGGCGAATTGGGCCGACTATCTCGACGGGGTCAGAAAGGCCGGGTCGTCAGCGGGCGCAGTGATCGAGGTGGTTGCGAGCGGTGTTCCCGCCGGGCTCGGCGAGCCTATCTATGACAAGCTCGATGGCGATCTGGCACGGGCGATGATGACCATTAATGCGGTGAAGGGGGTCGAGATCGGTGCCGGTTTTGGCGCTGTGACGCTGTCGGGCGAGACCAACGGCGACGAGATGCGCATGCAGGACGGCAAAGTCGCGTTTTTGTCGAACAACGCGGGCGGTATTCTTGGCGGCATCTCGTCCGGGCAGGACATCGTCGTGCGCTTCGCGGTGAAGCCGACCAGCTCGATCCTGAAGCCGATGCGCACGGTGGACGCCGAAGGCCAGAACACTGAGATCGAAACGCACGGCCGTCACGATCCCTGCGTGGGCATCCGCGCCGTGCCGGTCGGCGAAGCGATGATGGCCTGCGTCTTGGCCGATCATCTGCTGCGCTACCGCGCGATCGGCAGCGGCGTTTCGGCAATTTGAGCCGGTAAAAACGAAAGAGGCGGCGCTCAGCGCCGCCTCTTGATCACAGCAAACCGGAGTGTTTAGCGCAGTGGCGAGAACGCGGCCGGGATCACCAGCATGGTCTCCTGGACCAGCATCTGGCCGGGCTGCCCGCCCTTGGGCGGCCAAATGCCTTCCTTGCGGGCGTGCTCGCGCACCGCGAAGCGCTCGGCGGCGTCCTTGTAGGCCCAGATATGGCGCCAGCGGTTGAGGCCGCCGATTTCCGAATGCCCGGCGAAGGCGAGCGGCGACAGCTTGGTACGCTCGCCGATCTGCGTGCTCCAGCGGTCGATCTGGCCGGGGATCGCGCCGGGGGCCAGCGTATAGGTGCGGATCTCGTAGATGCCGCCCAATTGGCGCGGCTCGAGCTTCGGCGAGAACGGCGCCGGGATGAAAACCTCGCTCTCCTGCTCCTCGACGAATTCGCGGATATTGGGTGGCCAGCCCTCGAGCTTGGTAGCCTCTGCGCGGATCCGGGTGCGCTCCTCAAAGCTGTCATAAGGCCAGACATGAATGATGCGATTCAGCGGGCCGACCTCGGTATGCCAGAAGGCGGCAAGCGGCGATAATTTGGTCCGCGCCGGGAGCGCCTGGCCAAACCGCTCCTCGGCTTGGGGCACCGTGCCGGGCTTCAGTCGATACGTGCGAAATTCGACAATCATAGGGGTTCCTCCGGTGGGATGGCGCTGAAACGCTAACCCATTTTCCACCGGCGCGGAAACGGCAAGCTGCTAAGCCATGCAGGGGCTACCGAAATTGCGTGGCCGGCACGGCCGGCTTTCGCGGTAGGCTCGCGGCAATAGAAGGTTCTGGGAGGAAGCGATGACAGCGGTAGAACGCTCGGCCATGCGCAAGGTCTATCTGCGGCTGCTGCCGTTTGGTTGCCTGTGCATGATCGTCTGCTATCTCGACCGCATCAACGTCGGCTTCGCGGCGCTGACGATGCGAGCCGATCTCGGTCTCAGCGCGACCGCGTTCGGCTTTGGCGCCGGTTGCTTTTATGCGGGCTACTGCAGCTTCGAAATTCCCAGCAACATCATCCTGATGAAAGTCGGCGCGCGGTTCTGGATCGCGCGGATCATGCTCACCTGGGGATTGCTGTCGATGGCGATGGCGCTGGTGTGGAACACGACCAGTTTCATCACCCTGCGTTTTCTCTTAGGACTGGCCGAGGCAGGATTTTTTCCCGGCATGCTGCTCTATTTCACCTTCTGGTTCCCCTCGGCGCATCGTGGCCGGATGGTCGCCTGGTTTGGCGTTGCGACACCGGTGGCGGTAGCGATCGGTGGCCCAATCTCATCGGTCTTGATGCTGCTCGACGGCATCTGGGGGCTCGCAGGTTGGAAATGGCTCTTTATCGGTGAGGCATTACCAGCGGTGATCCTCGGGTTCGTCTGCCTGGTTTACCTGGTCGACGGGCCGTTAAAGGCAAACTGGCTGACCACGGAGGAAAAAGCGTGGCTTGCCGCTGAGATGGAGCGTGAACGCAAGGAAGTGACCGAAGCGCACGGCCTGATCTCGATGTGGCAGGCGCTGATCAATCCGCGCGTGCTGGCTCTCGCCGTCATCTATCTTGGAATTGTGACCGCGAGCGTCGGGCTCGTGCTGTTCGCACCTCAGATCATCAAGCAGGCCGGGCTGTCGAATTTCGCGACAGGCTTTGTCACCTCGATCCCGTATATCGCCGGCGTCATCGGAATGATCCTCTGGGGTCATTTATCAGACCGGATGAACGAGCGGCGCTGGAACCTGTTTGCCGGCTGTGTCCTGTCGGCCGCGGCGCTGGTGCTCGCTGGCTGGTTGGTCGGGACCATTGTCGCGGTCGCCGCGATGTGCCTCGCTACGGTCGGGTTCTACGGTTCGAAAGGGCCGTTCTGGTCGCTGCCCAACACCATCCTCAGCGGCACCGCGGCGGCGGCCGGGCTTGCCTTTGTCAACTCGGTCGGTAACCTCGGCGGCTGGTTCGGACCGACGATCGTCGGCTGGCTAGCCGATAAGACCGGTGGGTTCGCCGGCGGTCTCTACGTGCTTTCAGGGTTCTGCGCGCTGGCGGCGGTAGTGACCGTGATCGGTGTCGCGGGCGCCCGCCGCGTCTCGGCGCCCGCGGTCCTCCAAGTCGCGGCGGAGTAGCTGAGGGCGCGGCTGCCCGTGCCCCTGCTGCCTCCCCGCGAGGACCTCGCCGCTGCAGGACGGGACTAACGCCGCTCGGGAGATGCTAGCGCTACGTCTCGCGGCGATGTATTATAAAAGAAAATAGCATAAATAATATGTTATTTATGCGCGCCGACAAGCGAGAGAGGCCGCCGTGGTGGTGTTTGGCGTGGTTGATCCGATGTTTGTCGCGTCCGGATTCGCGGTCGGGCTTCTCGTCGGCCTGACCGGGGTCGGTGGCGGCTCGTTGATGACGCCGCTGCTGGTGCTGTTGTTCGGCATGGAGCCGCGCGCAGCGGTCGGCACCGACCTCCTCTACGCTTCGCTGACCAAGGCGGCGGGCACCGCGGTGCATGGCGCTGGCGGCACGGTCGACTGGCGTGTCACGGGACGGCTCGCGGCGGGCAGCCTGCCGGCGGCGGTATCGACCATCGCGGTGATCTACGCGCTCGGTCCGGCGAGCAAGCATATGTCGAGCGTCATCAGCATTATCCTCGGCGTGGCATTGATCCTCACCGCCGTCTGCGTTTTCGCCCGACCGCTGCTGTTGCGGCTGCTGCAGGCGGTGGCGCCGGCCAGCCTGTTCGAGCATCGAGTTGCGGTGACGATCGGCTTTGGCTCGCTGCTCGGCGTGCTGGTGTCGATCTCGTCGGTGGGGGCGGGGGCCATCGGGATGGCGGCGCTCGTCTTCCTTTATCCCGAAGTGCCGACCGTGCGCTTGGTTGGTTCTGACATCGCGCATGCGGTGCCGCTGACGCTGGTCGCCGGGCTCGGCCACTGGCTGCTTGGCTCGGTCGACGGTGCGATTCTCGCGTCGCTGCTGCTTGGCTCGATCCCCGGGATCATGATCGCCAGCCGTGTCGCGTCACGGGTTCCAGAGCTGGTTCTGCGCCCGGCTTTGGCGGCTACGCTGACCCTGGTCGGGCTTCGGATGCTCGGTTGACCGGATCAGCCCGCGGGCGGCTTGGTCGCCTGCATCGCCGGCGAGGCCTCGATCGTCTCATACCACTCGGCAAGTTTCGGATGGCGGCTGCGCCAGCCGTCGTTCGGAAAACGGAAATCGAGATAGCCGAGCGTGCAGGCAGCGGTGATCGTGCCGATCGTTTGCGGCCCCGACATATCCTCGGTTTCGAGTGCGGCAAGGCCTTGATGCGCCTTTTTCATCTGGCCGTCGGTCCAGCCGGCGAAACGCTTGTCTTCGGGTCGCGCGGCGATCTCGTAGCGGCAAAGAATGAGCGCGTCGAGAATGCCGTCGCCCAGCGCCTGCTGGCGCAGCGCCGCCCAGCGCGCCTTGCCCGGGGCGGGGAAGACCTTGCTGCCGCCGGCGAGGCTGTTGAGGTACTCGCAGATCACGGGTGAATCGAAGAGCACCTGGCCATCGTCGGTGACG
>Ga0187770_10000357_pt1 | contig 22125 bp, 20 predicted proteins | sample 0116_SJ02_MP02_2_FD_133154 | JGI IMG/M metagenome (GOLD analysis project Ga0187770, IMG submission 133154) | Tropical peat soil microbial communities from peatlands in Department of Meta, Colombia - 0116_SJ02_MP02_20_MG | ecosystem: Environmental > Terrestrial > Soil > Wetlands > Peat | place...
TCGTGTGAGCCGAAGAAATAGTCGCGCTTTTCAGGATGCTTCCACGCCTCGGAAATATCCACCGGAACCCATCCCTTGCCGTCGACGTAAAAGTCCGACCAGCAATGATAGCCGGCGATCTCGGCGGAATGTTTGTCGGGCGGCAGGGGAAATCCGATCTCAAACCGCGCCGGAATGCCTTGCGACCGCGCCATGGCGATGAACAGGGAGTGAAAGTCGGTGCAATTGCCTTTTTTCGCGCCGCAGGCGTAGAGCACGTCGCCACGTCCCCAGCCCGTACCGGTTTTGTCGTAGCGCATGGTGGTGAAAACGTAGTCGTAAATGGCGCGCGCTTTGTCGAGCGGATCGGTCTTACCCTGTGTGACTTTGGCGGCGAGGCCGGCGGGGAGGCCCGTGATGGGGACCAGCGCATCCGGCTGAAGATCTTCCTTGCGCTCCGCACTGGTGAGCGATGCTGGAATTACGTGCGCGCCAGAATTCAGCACCAACCGCTCATGCCGCACAATCTCGTATGCGACCTCGAAGTGCAGTTCCGGCTGAGCTGCATTGCCCGTCTCGGCGAAATACATTTCGTTTCCAAACTTGGATTCATGGGTCTTCTTCAGTCGCAAGTCGGCTTTCGCCGAGACGACCTTCACTTCCTGATATGCGTCTGAGTGTGCCGCGGGAATCCAGATTCGAATCTTTTTCCCCGGCGTGAGATTCTTCACCGTGAAATCGTAGTGAAATGTGAAATGGCGGGACTCCTGGGAGAACGCGGCTGGGGTTCCTGGAAATAGACTCAGGATAAATAGAGACAGGAGTACGCAGATCCTGCGCAGCATGGCAGCTTCCTTTCTTGCTCTGAGAACTGGGTTCTGGGACTGCTTCTCAACGGCACACGGGCGTCTTAGAGGGAACGCCGTCAGGTGAAGCCACGCCCGGTGTGAAGAGGAAGACTGCGCATGGGGGAAAGATGCCGTCGCGCCGGACGGCGATTCGGTATTTTAGCGTAAGGTCTTAGGTTTAGGTCTAGGGTCTTAGGAAGGATGACTTACCTCTACCGTCGTCAAACAACTTCTGCAAAATCCGCAGGCCCAAGGCCCAACGCCCAAGACCTGAGACCCAAGACCACATCCTGTAGAATCACCAAATGCCCGCCGCCATCGAGTGCCACAACCTGCGCAAGACGTACGACCGCAAAGTGGAAGCCGTGCGCGGGCTGAACCTCGAAATTCAGGTCGGCGAATGTTTCGGCCTGCTCGGGCCGAATGGGGCGGGGAAGACCACGACCATCGAAATCCTGGAGGGCCTGCTCACGCCCACTTCCGGCGAAGTCTTCATTTTCGGCCACACCTGGCAGGAGAACGAGCGCGAGATGCGCGAGTGGCTGGGCATCTCGCTGCAGGAAACGCGCCTGTCGGAAAAACTGAGCGTGCGCGAGACGATTGAGCTCTTCGCCAGCTTCTATCGCGAGCCGCGGTCCCCGGACGAAGTGCTACAAGAACTCCAGCTCACCGAGAAAGCTGACTCCTGGGTGGGCAAGCTTTCCGGCGGACAGCGGCAGCGGCTGGCGGTCGCGACCGCGCTGGTGTGCAATCCGAAGATTCTGTTTCTCGACGAGCCCACTACCGGCCTCGACCCGCAGAGCCGGCGCCAGCTATGGGACATTATTCGCCAGTTTCAGCGGGACGGCGGCACCGTCCTGCTCACAACCCACTACATGGATGAAGCCGAGCGTCTCTGTGATCGCCTGGCCATTGTGGACCACGGTCAGATCATTGCTGAAGGCTCACCCGCCGACCTGATTGATCGACTCGGCGGCCACCACGTGGTGGAGTTCTCCGTGAGCGGCAACTCCGATGGTGCGTCATTGCAAGCCTGGCGCGGCTTGCCCAGCGTGGAGTCGGTGCGCGAGGATGATGGCGTGATCGCCCTGAACGTGAAGGAGCCGCACCTTACTATCCCAGCCCTGCTCGAGGCCGTGGGCCGGAAGGGAAGCGAACTGCAGCATCTGACCACGCGCCAGGCGAGTCTGGAAGATGTGTTTGTGCGGCTCACGGGCCGCCATTTGCGAGATGAATGATACAAACTTCTTCGCTGCGGATCCCGCTGATTAACGCGGATGAGGACTAGAGAGTTATCCGTGCAAATCCGTGCAATCCGTGGCCGGGACGAAAGCCGCGGAGCGGCGGGATGTGAAAGCCCGGCACGCTTCGACTTCGCTCAGGGCAGGCTCAGTGCTGGGTCAGCGCGAGAAAAATGAAACGAGTCCCGCAGGGACGGCACTAAGGATTGACACAATGAGCGTTGCTGAACAAACTCCGGTTACGGTAGTAAAAACGTTCCCCACGCCTCCGCGGCGCAACGGCCGCTGGTCGGGCTATTGGCACCTGCTGATGGCGCGCATGCTCGAACTCAAGCGCGAGCCGGAGGTCGTCTTCTGGGTCTTCGCGTTCCCGCTGCTGCTGGCTCTTGGCCTCGGCATCGCGTTCCGCAACAAACCGGCCGACGCTGTGTCGGTTGCCATCGTGGAAGGTACAGACAACGTGCAGGCCATGCTCGCCAACTCGCCGCAGCATGACCTGTTCAAGCCGCACGTACTGCCGGCACAGGAAGCAGAGACCGGATTTCGCCTGGGAAAGTATGACCTGGTCGTCGCATTCGACGGCAAGGGAGGTTTTACCTACCGCTACGATCCGGCGCGGCCGGAAAGCGTGCTGGCGAAAACCGAAGTCAACGATGCGCTGCAGGCCGCGGTGGGCCGCAAAGACGCAGTCGCCGCGACCGCCACGGCATCCTCCGAGCCGGGCTCGCGCTACATCGACTTCCTCATTCCCGGCCTGCTGGGCATGAACCTGATGAATTCCGGCATGTGGGGCATTGGCTTCGCGCTCGTGGACATGCGTCAACGCAAGCTGCTGAAGCGCTTCGTGGGCACTCCCATGCGCCGGGGAGATTTTCTGCTGGCGATCATGACCAGCCGCCTGGTGCTGATGGTGCTCGAAGTCGGCCTGCTGCTGGTGTTCGGCATTCTTCTGTTCCACATGCGCGTGCTGGGCTCGCTCGCCGCCATTGCGCTGATCGCTGGCCTTGGCTCGTTGACGTTTGGTGGCATCGGCCTGCTCACCGCCAGCCGCGCACAAAAAATCGAGTCCATCAGCGGCCTGATCAATCTGGTCATGATGCCGATGTGGATCTTCTCCGGCGTGTTCTTTTCTTACGAGCGCTTTCCGGCCGTGATTCATCCTCTCATCAAGGCATTGCCGCTGACCGCGCTCAACGACGCCCTGCGCGCCTGCATTCTGGAAGGCACGCCGATCTTGCATCAATGGCCGCGTTTATTGGTGATGGTTCTCTGGGGTGGGATTTCTTTCGTCTTGGCGCTCAAATGGTTCCGCTGGACGTGAATGGGAAAAGCCGAACTAACTTTCTTACGTGGCCTGCTCAACTAGCCCCGCTTGGCCCCGTTCGCGCATTCTGGGAGAAGTTACGAACGAGGCCGTCCGCGGTGCTTGCGAGATAGTGCAGTTAGGGCTTGACGAGCTAGGCGGCTGCTTGTTTCCGTACCTTCGCCCAGCGTCGTCTTTGCGCCTCGGCGATCCGCCGGCGGGCATCCTTGCTCAACACACGTTTTGTGCGCTTGAACCCGTTGCCGCTGGCGTGGCCGAGGGCGTTTAATGCTTTCCCCACACGCTCCGTCTCACGTTGAAGACGAGCATACTCACTCCGCAGGGAAGTGACTACCTTGTTCAGGTTGGTCATAGTTACCCCCTCATGGCCATCAAGCCTAACATGACCGAAAGCGATCCCAATGAAAAATTAGAAGCGGTCGCGTTGCAAACCGGGAAACGAAGAAGACTAGTTAGCGCCCCAGGTCATTCAGGTGTCCATTGCAGGAACAACAACCCTTGTACTTTGCTAAGATCCTCACTGGTGCGATCGAATACCAATTCCCGCCGCAAATCGGAGTATCGCGTATCCCACAGCAGCAGCTTGTGGATGACTGTTCCCTCCGATATGCTGCCGTCCGGGGCGCCGCCGCCGGTCGCGGTCCACAGATACACAAGCCCGTGGACCACATACACACGGGAGTTCCACTGCATCAACAATGCATGTTGGTTGAGGATGCTGGTGATCAGGTCTCCCGAATTGGCCTGATCCGCAGTCAGATATCGCGCCGATACTTTGATGGGACGGCCATCGCCCATGAGATGTCTTCCATCAAGCTTGCTGGCGACGTCCTTCAGAGAATGAGGATCGGCCGCCTCAGCGCTGTCGCCGAGCGCAGAGTCTCTCCCGCAGCAAATGTCAGGATCGTGGAATACGGTGTCGAGCGAGGTCAATAGCACATCGGAGGAGTGTGGAGTGCGCGCCATCAACGACGGCAGGTCGTGCACCTGAATCTCATTATCCTGATTTAGTACCTGTCGCCTGGCAGCAAAACCGGAAAGCGCAAGGCACAGCCCGAGTAACGTGGCCGTCGCCCAGTATGCGAACCGGCGGCAGCGGGGCCCGGTCATACGTCACCTCCTGCTCCCTCTTAATTGTAGGTCGCCTGTGCGGGGTTGCCAGCGGCTTTGCGTAACTTTACATCCATGCGGACAGGGCCTTCAGATCATCGGAATAGTTACCGATCTCCCCGATCCGGACCACTTACCCAATCGAAGGCAGAAAGCGTGGCGCCTGCCGAGCCTTGGTCGCCTGTTCGAATGAATACGCCAGTTTGATCAGCGTGGGCTCGCTCCATCCGCGGCCGAAAAACGAGATTCCCACCGGCAGGCCGGAAATGAATCCGGCAGTTACGTTGATATTGGGATATCCGGCTACGGCCGCCGCATTCGAACTGCCTCCGGCCGCGTGGTCGCCATTGATCAGGTCGGTGAGCCACGCCGGGCCACCCGTAGGAGCCACAATAGCGTCAAGCTGGTGCTTATCCATGAGTGCGTCAATGCCCTCGGTGCGCGCTAACTGACGATTCTTCGCGACCGCATCGGTGTACTCTTTCTCCGTAAGCGGACCTTTGGCTTCAGACTTCACAAATAAGTCCTGCCCGAAGTAAGACATTTCTTTCTGACGGTTGCGCTGGTTGAAATCAATGATGTCCTTCAGCGTTCGCACGGGCGCATCCGGACCCAGACGCGACAGATAAGCATTCAAGTCCGCTTTTAACTCATACATGAAGACCAGTAACTCGCTCTCATCGAACTTTCCGAGCGTCTCAATATCCGCAGGATCGACCAAGGTTGCTCCCTGTTTCTTCATCGCGTCAAGGGTTTGCTCCATGAGAGCGTCGACGGCATCATTGAATCCGAAATATTTTCGTGCGACTCCAATGCGCGCGCCGTTCAATCCGTTCGGATCGCAGAATTGCGCATAGTCCATTTGTGCCTTGCCGGCGCTGCCCGCGGTCGCCGGATCGTCGGGATCCACGCCCGTCAAAGCACTGAGCAAAATTGCCGCATCGCGCACCGTACGGCACATCGGCCCGGCGCCATCCTGGCTATGGGAGATCGGAATGATTCCGCTGCGGCTGACCAGCCCCACGGTTGGCTTGATCCCGACGAGTCCGTTTGCCGACGAAGGGCAAACGATCGAGCCATCCGTTTCCGTGCCGATCCCGACTGTGGCGAGGTTCGCGGAAATGCCTGCTCCGGTGCCCGAACTCGACCCGCATGGATTTCGGTCGAGCGCATAAGGATTCCGGGTCAAGCCGCCGCGCCCACTCCATCCGCTGGTGGAGTGGTTGGAGCGAATGTTCGCCCACTCGCTCAAGTTAGTTTTGCCGAGAATTACCGCGCCCGCCGCGCGCAGCTTATTTGCGACGAACGAGTCTTTGGGAGGCTTGGAACCAACCAGCGCCAGCGATCCCGCCGTGGTCATCATGCGGTCCGCGGTATCGATGTTGTCTTTGATCAGCACAGGAATGCCGTGCAGCGGCCCACGCGGACCTTTGGCTTTTCGCTCTCGATCCAACGCTTCGGCAATAGCCTCGGCTTCCGGATTCATTTCAATCACGGCGTTGATCGAGGGGCCTTGCTTGTCGATCTCGGCGATGCGGGCTGAATACTTTTCGACCAGAGATCGCGCGGTGAATCGGCCCGACTTCATTCCATCCTGCAATTCGCCGATCGTGATCTCCTCAAGTTCGAACGATTTGATGTTCTCGAACGGCTTGACCTCAGCCGCGGGAGCCACCGCTGTTTCGGCAACCCGGCCCGGGCTCAACGCGGGATAAATCGTGGCGGCAGCGCCGGTGGTTATCACTGTCTGCAGGAAAGTACGGCGTGAAGGGGCGGAGTCAGATTCGGGCATGGTTCCTTGGCCCTTGCGCGGAGAAATTTGAACTGCGGCCGGACTATTTAAGCACGAATCGTTCCCCGGATTCATGTAGGGTCTGGTCGAGCGAAGCTCGACAGATGCTTGAGGCGGACGCCTCACAGTGGTAAGCTTACGTTCGTCGAGCGGGAGTAGTTCAGCGGTAGAACGCCAGCTTGAGCCGTTAGCAGGCGTGAGCGAAGCGGGAGCCTGCGGGCGAAATCCTGAGCGTTGTTTGCGAAGGATCTCACAATTCAAATTGCCGTCGAGCGGGAGTAGTTCAGCGGTAGAACGCCAGCTTCCCAAGCTGGATGTCGCCGGTTCGATCCCGGTCTCCCGCTCCATCTTCTGAATTGCTGCTCTCGAATCGCCGCCGCACGGATTTTCCATCGCTTTGATCGAAAGGGACCCACCGAACCCCCACTTTTGCTTCTTCTTCGCGTGCTGACGGAGATTCCTGAGTCCGGTTTGTGGTTCTGGTCGTCTTCTGATCCCCTGAAGTTACTTTGGTTTGCGGGAAATCGTAAAACCGTGATTCAGATCACCGATAAACGTGACGTGGGCCATTTGCCCACACCTGGCCATCGCAGAAGATAAGTTACGGATAGCGAGAGATGTGACCGGTTGAGGCCACGTCCCGGCAAATCGCCGCGCAGAACCAGGCCGGCGGGGTAGGGGAGGCTGGAAATGAAAGGCACAATCGACATCCACGAACCGCCAGTACGCGAAACAGAGGCCAGGGAAGCCAAACCGGCCAGCCGACCGGCAGCCGCGGTGTTGCCACGGGCGGAACTCGTGATTGGGCCGAAGCTGCCGCCGCGGCCCATGTTTTCCGACAGCCTGCTGGAATTCGGAACGCAGCGCAAACGGAAGGCGCTGGCGACCACAAGCTCGTTTATTTTAAACGTCTTGATGGTCTCAGCGTTGCTGATTACGCCGCTGGTGTTTACCGAGAGCCTGCCCAAAGCGCAGTTGCTGACCTTCCTGGTGGCGCCGCCGCCACCGCCGCCTCCACCTCCTCCGGCCGCAGCGGAGCAGGTGCAGAGAGTGCTCAAGCAGATTCAGACGGATATGCTTTCGAGCGGACAGTTGCGCACGCCCTCGAAAATTCCGCAAAAGGTCCAGATGATTAAGGAAGAAGAGGCGCCGCCGCCGATGCCGGCCACAGGTGGAGTCATCGGAGGAGTTCCGGGAGGGATTCCCGGCGGGCAGCTGGGAGGCGTGATTGGGGGTATTGTAAGTGCGACGTCAACCCTGGCCGCGGTCCCGAAACTGGCATTACCACAGCGCGTGCGCATTTCCCAGGGCGTCACCAAAGGGTTGTTGATTCATCGCGTGGAGCCCTCGTATCCAGCGCTGGCCCGGGCGGCACGGGTGCAGGGTGAAGTGGTCCTGACCGCGATCATCGACACCAACGGCGCCATCAAGAACCTGCAGTTGGTGAGCGGGCATCCCATGCTGGTGCCGGCGGCCATCACCGCCGTCCAACAGTGGCGTTACAAACCGTATCTTTTGAACGGGCAACCGGTCGAGGTCGAGACCACCATTACGGTGATCTTCTCGCTCACGACATGAACGGACAGGCGCCAGGAGAGCGCCAGGAGTGAACTATGGCTGCTGAATATACCTATCGCGTTTCGGCTTGGTGGACTTCAGGCCGCACCGGACTGGCCAAGTGCGAGTCCTCTCCCAACACGATTCACTTCTCCGAGGCCGCCGAACTGGGCGGCCTGCAGGGCCGCTGGACGCCGGAGCAGCTGCTGCTGTGCGCCCTGGCCGGCTGCTTCACCACCACGTTTCACGAAGTGGCGCGGAGCGCGCACTTCGACTTCACTGATCTTGAGGTCGAAATTGAGGGCTGCGTGCGCCGCAGCCGGAGTGCCGGCTGCAATTTCAGCGAAATCCTGATCCGGCCCCGGCTGACCGTGCCCTTTGAGGAGCAGCGGGAGGCCGGGTTGGCGTTGCTGCGGCGGGCGAAGGCCGGATGTATGATTTCGCGCGCCATCACCGTCCCGCAAACGCTGGAACCCTCGGTCGAAGCCGGCAAGGTGCCGGTCGAGGGCTGGACCAGCCAGGATGCGGCTGTAAAAGTCGGGGTCTAGAGCCGCCCGCGTCGTAGCCGAAGGGGGTGATTATGATGTTCTCCTACAGATTGGTCCGCCTGATCGAATCCCATGCGGATGCGCTCGCCAACGGATTGGAGGAAAAAGTCCAGACCAATCCGCAGGTGAGCCATTTTCGCTATATCCCGCCGCACGAGCTGCGGGAACGGGTCTACGAAATCTATCGCCATCTGGGCGAGTGGCTTCTGGGCAAGAACGAGCTGGACATCGAGCATCGTTACCGTGAAATCGGAGCGCGCCGTGCGGGCCAGAAGATTCCGCTCAGCGAAGTGATCCAGGCCATTGTCCTGACCAAGGAAAATCTCTGGGAGTTCCTCAAGAGCGAGGCCGTCATGGACCGCGCCGTGGAAATCATGGGCGAACTGGAACTTCTGCAGATGCTCGAGATGTTTTTCGACCGGGCTATCTACTATGCTTCTGTGGGGTATGAAGAGCAAACCGCGCGCTCTGCGCAGGAAGAGGGAGCGCTGCGCGCCTAAGCCAAGGGGACGAAGTAATGTCGATGTCGTGGGAAATGGACTACAAGAGAAGGCTGAAGACTGCCGACGAGGCGCTGCGCTGCGTGCAATCGGGGATGCGCGTATACATCCAGCCGGGCTGTGCCGAACCTGAGACGCTGGTCGAGGCGCTGATGCGACGCGCGCCCGAGCTCTACGACGTGGAAATCGTGCACATGATGACCATGGGCTGCGCTCCTTACGTGGCGCCGGAGATGGCTGGCCACTTCCGGCACAACGCGATGTTCATCGGGGGGAACGTGCGCGAGGCCATCAACGACGGCCGGGCCGACTACACGCCCATCTATCTGAGCGAGATCGAAGAGCTTTTTGAGAGCGGGGCCATGCCGATTGACGTGGCCCTGATCGAAGTTTCCCCTCCCGATTCGCACGGCTTCTGCAGTTTTGGCGTGGGCGTGGACACCACGTTGACCGCTGCCACGTGCGCCGAATTCGTCATCGCACAGGTTAACGACAACATGCCGCGCACGTACGGCGACAGCTTCATTCATGTGGGCGACATTGATGCGTTTGTCGAGTCGTCGCGGCCGCTGTGCGCCCTGAAAAAGCCGATCGTCACCGACCTGCAGGTGGCTATTGCCCGCAATGTCGCCGGGCTGATTGAGGACGGCGCGGTTCTGCAGACCGGCATCGGCGGCATTCCGGATGCGGTGTTGCCGCTGCTCGCCGACCGCAAGGATCTCGGCGTGCACAGCGAACTGGTCTCCGATGGCGTGATTCCGCTGATCGAAGCCGGCGTTATCACCGGGGCGCGGAAAAACTTCAAGCCGCGCAAGATCATCCTGGGTTTCGCGCTCGGCACCAAACATCTGTTTGATTTCGTCGACAACAATCCGATCTTCGAGTTTCATCCCACGGCCTACACCAACGATCCGGCGTTCATCGCGCGCAATGACAACATGATCGCAATCAACTCGGCGCTGCAGGTGGATCTGACCGGCCAGGTCTGTTCCGACTCGATCGGCAACCAGTTCTATTCGGGCATTGGCGGGCAGGTGGACTTCCTGCGCGGCGCGTCGCACTCCAAGGGCGGCAAGCCTATCATCGCGATTTCTTCGACCGCCAAGCACGAGACGATTTCGCGAATCGTTCCCATGCTTGATCCGGCGGCAGGCGTGGTCACGTCACGCGGTCTCGTCCGCTACATCGTGACCGAATACGGAGTGGCGTATCTGCACGGCAAGTCGATTCGCGAACGGGCCAAGGCTCTGATCGAGATCGCCCATCCCAAGTTCCGTGCGGAACTGTACGAGTACTGCGAAAAAACCAAGTGGCTGCAGCATTCCAAGCCGGAGCATTTGAAGGCACAAGCGGCTGCGACGAGGTCAGCCGAATATGTCTAGCCCAACCAAAGCGGAAGCGGCGCGCGGCAACGTCACCGTCGATATCGAAGAATGCAAGGGATGCGGGCTGTGTGTGGAATCGTGCCCGCCCAAGTGTCTTGAGTTGGCGCCGGAGCTCAGTGCGTACGGAGTGCACCCGGCGCGCTATGTCGGACACGACTGCACCGGATGCGGCATTTGTTTCTACTGCTGTCCGGAGCCGGGCGCGATCACGGTGTACCGGCGCCTCGCCCCGTATAAGGCGGTCGCGGCCCCGCAAGAAGTTCCAGGAGAGCAACATGCGGCAACTTTGTAAAGGCAACGTTGCGGTCATCAAGGGCGCAGTGCTGGCGGGCTGCCGGGCGTATTACGGTTACCCCATAACGCCGGCGAGCGAAGTCGCTGAAGCAGCGGCTCTCTACCTTCCCGAGGTTGGCGGAACGTTCGTGCAGGCCGAAAGCGAAACCGCCGCCATCAACATGGTTTATGGTGCGGCGTCGGCGGGAGTGCGCGCCATGTCTGCTTCTTCCGGCCCCGGACTCAGCCTGATGCAGGAGGGTATCTCCTACCTTGCCGGCTCGGAACTCCCCTGCGTGATCGTCGATATCATGCGCGGCGGTCCGGGTCTGGGCAACATCGCCCCCGAGCAGAGCGACTACTTTGCCATGGTCAAGGGCGGAGGCCACGGCAACTACCGCAACATCGTGGTCGCACCCGCCTCGGTGCAGGAGATGGCCGATTTGACCATCCTGGCTTTCGAGTTGGCGGACAAATACCGCAACCCGGCCATCGTGCTCACCGACGGATTTGTCGGCCAGATGATGGAGCCGCTCGACCTCGAATACCGCGAAATTGTGCCTCCAGCAAAACCGTGGGCCGTGCAAGGCACGGCGGAGACGCGGAAGAACATGATCAGCTCCATCGTGCTCGAACCCGATGAACTGGAAGAGCACCAGCGCCGCATGGAAGCAAAGTACATCCGCGCCCAGCAGACCGAAACCCGCTGCGAAGAACATCGCACCGAAGATGCGGAACTGATTCTCGTAGGCTTCGGCATCGTTTCGCGCGTGCTGCGCTCGGCCGTGGATCAGGCCCGCAAGCAGGGAATCAAGGCAGGCTTGTTCCGGCCGATTACGCTGTGGCCGTTCCCGTCGCGGGAGCTGGCCGCTTGCTCAGCGCGGGCAGAGAAGATTCTGGTCGTCGAATTGAGCAACGGCCAGATGCTCGAGGACGTTCGCCTGGCGCTCAACGGAACCAAGCCCATCGACTTCTATGGGCGGGTCGGAGGCAATGTGCCGACCGTCGAGGAGCTGAAGGTGAAGATTGAGGAGCAGATTCCAGCTTCGGTGTAATTGCCGGGCAGGAGCTAGCTATGGCTACGCAAGAAACGATCCAAGGCGTCGAACCGGCGGAGGAACCCAAGGTGGCGACCGACAACTACGAAGTTGTGCACGCGAAGTCGGAAGTCTTTTATCCGGAGTACGAGCGCAAGTCTGATCTGAAACACCAGACCCATTATTGCCCCGGATGCGGCCACGGCGTCGTCCACAAGCTGATCGCCGAGGCGCTCGAAGATCTCGGCGTGCAGAACGAAACCATTCTGGTCAGCCCCGTAGGCTGCTCGGTCTTCGCCTACTACTATTTCGACGTCGGCAACGTGCAGGTCGCGCATGGCCGCGCGCCGGCGGCGGCGACCGGGCTGAAGCGCGCCTGCCCGGACAAGATGGTCATTGCCTATCAAGGTGACGGCGATCTGGCTGCGATCGGAACTGCGGAAATCGTGCACGCCGCCAATCGCGGCGAGAAGATCACGGTTTTCTTCGTAAATAACGCGATCTACGGCATGACCGGCGGGCAGATGGCGCCGACTACACTCGTCGGGCAGCGCAGCACGACCTCTCCGTGGGGCCGGCGTCCGGTGAATGAAGGTTTTCCGCTGCACGTGTGCGAACTGCTTTCTTCGCTCGAGGCCCCGGTCTACATTGAGCGCGTCGCGCTCTCCGACAACAAAAACATCATGAAAGCGCGGCGAGCCGTGCGCAAGGCGCTGGAACTGCAGAAGAATGGCGCCGGCTTTACGTTCGTCGAGATTCTCTCCCCCTGCCCTACGATCTGGGGCAAGGATCCGGTGGAAGCGCGCAAGTGGGTCGGCGAGAAGATGATTCCCAATTTCCCGCTGAACGTCTTCCGCGACAAGAAAATCGAAATCCCCAACAACAACGTGCCGCCGCACAAGACGGTCGAAGAAATCGTGAGCGGGGAACGCAAGGCTGCGGCCGAAGGCATGGTGCCGGGCCGTCAGCACCACTTCCGCGAAATGGGGATCAAGATCGCCGGTTTTGGCGGGCAGGGCGTGCTGCTGCTCGGCCAGCTGTTGGCCGAGATGGGCATGCGCGAAGGCCTGGAAGTGAGCTGGCTGCCATCTTACGGCCCGGAGATGCGCTCGGGCAGCGCCCACTGCCACGTGTGCCTGTCGAAGGACCGCATCGGGTCACCGCTGCTGTCGCGCCCAGACGTTCTGATTGCGATGAACGAAATTTCGTTGCGCAAATTTGCCGCGGAAGTCGCGCCCGGCGGCACGATCATTTACGGACGCGACCGGCTGCCGGAAGATGTTGAGATCGAACACGCCCAGGTGATCTGCATCCCGGCCTCGGAAATCGCAGACAAGCTCGGCTCTGCCAAGGTGGCCAACGTGGTCATGATGGGTGCTCTGCTGGAAGAGACCGAATGCCTGTCGTCGGCGACAGCCATGAAGGTCCTGGAAGCGAAGGTCAAGAATCCGGCCTTGCTCGAACTTGACCGCAAAGCTCTCGACGCTGGCCGCATATACATTGACCACACCGTCGCGCTCGGCGCCGTCACCCAGGCCGACGGATTTGCGCAGTAGGACGCGAGAAATATCCGCTGATCTTTTGGCGACGGTCAAGATGACTGCATTCTCGAGATCGGCCCTGTTCTGGACGCCGCGTGTAGTGGCAATGGCGTACATCGTCTTCCTAAGCCTGTTTGCCCTTGATGTTTTCAGCGAGGGTTACGGTTTCGGGGCAACGATCCTGGCGCTCGCCATCCATCTCATTCCCGCGTTCGTTCTGATTGCGGGTCTGATTCTGGCTTGGCGATGGGAATGGATCGGCGCGGTACTTTTTGCCGCTGCCGGTGGGCTGTACATCGCCACGGTACTGCCGCTGCGAATGTCCGCTGCGATGAAGCTGAACTGGATTCTGACGATTGCGGGACCGGCCTTTTTGGTTTCTGCAATGTTCCTGGCGAACTGGTGGAAGCGGGGCGAATTGCACGTCGGGCGGCACTAACGGTACACCCATTCTCCATAGCTCGTTCCTGATTGCCGCCAGGCCGCACACAGCATTCGAGGCGCCCGGCCTATGAGCAAACTAAGTCTCGATCACCTGCGCTTTGCCTACAAAAAGGCCCTGGACGAGTGGGTTGACTCCATTCGCGAAGAAGAAGACTTGGCGACTCCCGACTCCTCAATGACGGCATTGGAAGACTGGGATGCCGCGCACTTTCGCGAGCACGACGCCCACATTCGAGCCGCTGGAGCCCGCGAAGCCTATAAAGACGCGCTGCGAAGGGTGAATTACGGGATCTAGCGCATCTCTGGAGATCTGGCGATCGCCGAGAACAGCCGCAAGCATGTCCCTTTCTATCTTGTTGAAAACAAGCTTTCGCTGAGGTTCTCGTGACCTCAATCACAAGACCCGGTGACACCGGGCACACCGAAGGCACACCGGAAGTGCCATCCTCCAGGTGGGGTAGTGGGAGGTGTCCGATGACACCCGTGGAAGCAGAAAGAGTCAGGCGTGGCGGGCCGCGGCCGGGCGGTTTTATTGTCCGGAGTGTTCTGTTTGCCACCGATTTTTCACCCATTTCTGAAGCAGCTTTGCCCTATGCGACGGCCATTTGCCGGCGCTTTGGCAGCACCTTGCATGCGGCGCACATTCTCTCCGATACCACCCTGCTGATGGCGACCGGAGGCGTCGACTACGTCAGTATGGGCACGATTTACGACTCTGCGCAGGCTGAGGCGAGAGAAAGGCTCGAAAGGGTATCGGCGCGATGCGAGGGGATCGAGCATCGCAACCACGTTGGTCACGGCCCGGTATGGTCATGCCTGGAAGGTATCATTCAGCAAAACGAGATTGATCTAATCGTAGTGGGCACGCACGGCCGCACTGGCCTGGGCCGGCTGCTCCTGGGTTCCGTGGCGGAAAACATCCTGCGCCGCGCGCCGTGCCCGGTGCTGACTGTGGGTCCGAAGATTTCCGGCCGGGCCAAGTTGCCCGCACTTCCCGTCGACCGGCGGGATCTGGCTCCGCCCGATCTGGAGCTGCAACAGATCGTGTTTGCCACGAATTTCGAGCCGAACGCGGCGGCCAACGCAAGAGCAGTGGTCTCCCTCGCGGAATCGTTTGAGTCCCGGCTAACATTGCTGCACGTGATCGAGGACTACACGCAGTTGGGTAGCCGGCCGGGGCCGATCGAGGAGGCCGTCGGACGCTTGCAGAATCTGGTTCCAAAGGAAGCAGCACTGCAATACGCGCCCGAGACGGTGGTCGAATTTGGCAGGGCGGCGGAGCAGATCCTCAGAATGGCATCGGAGCGCGAGGCCGACCTGATTGTGCTTGGCGCCCGCCCGGCGGCGGAAGTTGGCACAACGCACCTGCCGTGGTCTACTGCGCATCACGTGATTGCAGGGGCGCATTGCCCGGTGCTCACGTTGCGCGGCTGATGTGCAGCGAAAGAAAGTCCGACCAATCCTCAGAGTGGCCGGAGGCGAGACGTGCTCGCGCACGGCCCCGGCAGGTGGAATCTGCGCTCTTCCAAGTCTTACAATCACAACCGTCGTCTGGGACGTTGTCTGGGGCTATGACGGTCGCGGCAAAATCTGCGACGAAACGCCTGCGCATCACGCTGCGCGGAGCGGTGCAGGGAGTCGGATTCCGTCCCTTCGTTTACCGCCTGGCCACGGACATGTCGCTCACCGGCTGGGTGCTCAATTCCTCGTCAGGGCTTGTGGTCGAAGTCGAAGGCCCGGCTGACCAGTTGATGCGCTTCGGGCAAAGGCTCGAGGAGGAGCGCCCGCAAGCCTCAGTGGTAACGGCGCGCGAATCGTCGTGGATTGCCACCGAGGGCGCGGACCGGTTCGAAATTCTCGCCAGCGACAACGACGAAGGCAAATCAGTCAACGTTCTTCCCGACTTGGCGACCTGCAGTCAATGCCGCGAAGAATTGTTTGATCCCGAGAATCGCCGCTTCGAATATCCCTTCACCAATTGCACCAACTGCGGCCCGCGTTACACGATCGTCGTTGACATTCCATACGACCGGCCCAACACGACGATGCGTGATTTCGTGCTGTGCCCCGATTGCCGCGAGGAATATGAGAATCCTGCCAATCGGCGCTTTCACGCTCAGCCCAACGCATGTCCGGTTTGCGGGCCCCAGCTTTGCGGAATACAGACGAGCGGCACGATTGAAGATGCGGCCGAGGCATTGCTGCAGGGCGAGATCGTCGCGCTGAAGGGCATTGGAGGATTTCAGTTTCTGGTGGATGCGCGCAACGCCGCGGCCGTTGGACGGTTGCGGCAACGCAAGCATCGTGAAGAGAAGCCGTTCGCCATGATGATGCCGTCGCTCGAGAAAGCGCGCGAGTACTGCGAAATCTCGCCCGCCGAAGTGCGGTTGCTGGAATCGCAGGCCGCGCCGATCGTACTCCTTAAACCCAAGAACGCTACGGACATCGCCTGGAATGTAGCACATTGCTCGCCGTATCTCGGTGTGATGCTGCCGTACTCGCCGCTGCATCATCTGCTGATGCAGGAGTGCCGATTTCCCCTGGTCGCTACCAGCGGTAACCGCAGCGATGAGCCGATCTGTATCGCGAACGAAGAAGCGGCTACGCGTCTCAAAGACATCGCCGATCATTTTCTGATGCACAACCGCCCCATCGTGCGTGCCTGCGACGACTCGGTAGTACGGCTCACGCGCGGGCGAGCCGGCATTCTGCGCCGCGCGCGCGGCTACGCGCCGCTCGGAATCCGCGTCGCGCACGCATTGCCGCCCGTGCTCGCGGTGGGTGGACATCTCAAAAACACCGTCGCGATCGGTGTTGACCGGGACGTTTTTCTCAGCCAACACATAGGCGATCTAGACACGCTGGAAGCCCGCGGTGCTTTTGAAAAGGCCATTGCCGATCTCTGCCGGCTTTACAATTTCAAGCCGGAATTAATCGCCTGCGACCTGCACCCCGACTATGCGTCCACGCAGTGGGCCGAGCGTTCCTCTGAAAAATCTGGCTTGCCGCTGGTTCGCGTGCAACATCATCAGGCGCATGTGGCGGCCTGCGCGGCGGAGAACAACGTAGAGGGCGAGTATCTCGGAGTCTCGTGGGACGGCACCGGTTACGGCCTCGACGGCGCCATCTGGGGCGGCGAATTCTTTCACGTATCGCCGAACGCCGCAGGCCACCGCTTCGAGCGTATCGCGCACCTGCGGCCCTTCGGCCTTCCGGGCGGCGACGCTGCCGTGCGCGAAGGCTGGCGATCGGCTGCGAGTTTGTTGTTCGAGGTCTTTGGGGATGAACTTGATTTGGGTCGGGCGCCCTCAGCGGTGCCCCACGTCTCGCCGGTTTTGCCAGACGTGGGAACTACGCTTGTGCGCCATATGCTCGCAAACCGCATTAATGTTGTCCCCACGACCAGCGTGGGCCGCTTGTTTGACGCTGTGGCTTCGATTGCTGGAGTAGCGCAGCAGAACCGTTTTGAGGGCCAGGCCGCCATGCTGCTGGAAAATGAAATTGGCGCGCTGGGCACCGAACGGGCGTATTCTTTACCGGGTGGGGATTGGGGTCCCCTGATTCAGGCGGTAGTGGCGGACCGGCGCGCGGGAGTCGCCGTGCCCGAAATCGCGGCGCGGTTTCATAATGCGCTGGTCGAGTGGATTCTGGAAGTCGCGGCCAGCGCCGAGGTGAAGCAAGTCGTTCTGAGCGGCGGCGTATTTCAGAACCGGTATTTGACAGAACGGGCATCGGCGGCGCTGGAATCCCGGGGCTTTGTGGTCAATACGCACCAGCGCGTCCCGCCCAACGATGGCGGCATCGCGCTGGGGCAAGCAGTAATGAGTGCCGGATAGAAGTTTTTCGTCCTTAGGTGGCCGCTGAGTGCATTCGCAAACGACGTGTCATCCTGAACGGCAGCTTTTCGCCGCGAAGGATCTATGCATTTTTCTGACGCGGGCAAACTGCATAGATCCTTCGCTACGCTCAGGATGGCAAAGGCTGATGCCGGAGGAAAATCCATGTGTCTTGCCGTTCCAGGCCGAGTAGTTGAGATCGTCGACGGAGGCGACATCGCCTTCCGCGTCGGCAAAGTGGACTTCGGCGGCATCCGCAAGGAAGTCAATCTCGCCTACACGCCGGAAGCGGAGGTCGGGAAATATGTTCTCGTCCACGTCGGATTCGCCATCAGCGTGATCGACGAAGCCGAAGCGCAACGCGTCTTCGAGTACCTGAAAGAACTCGGCGCGTTAAAAGAGGAACTCGGTGAAATTCCTCAGTGAATATCGCGATCAGAAAGCCGCTCAACAGCTCGCGGGCGCGATCCGCCAGAAAGTCACCCGTCCGTGGACCATCATGGAAATCTGCGGCGGGCAGACTCACACGATCGTAAAAAGCGGGCTGGAAGACCTGCTGCCGCGTGAGATCACGCTCGTACATGGGCCTGGCTGCCCAGTCTGCGTGACGCCGATTGAACTGATCGACAAGGCGGTTGCGATTGCGCAGCGCCCGGAAGTGATCTTCTGCTCGTTCGGCGATATGCTGCGCGTGCCCGGGTCGGCGAAAAGCCTGTTTGATGTGAAAGCCGAGGGCGGCGACGTGCGCATCGTCTACTCGCCGCTCGACGCGCTGAAACTGGCGAAGGCGAATCCCGCTCGGCAAGTCGTGTTCTTTGCCGTCGGCTTCGAGACCACGGCTCCCGCCAACGCCATGTCGGTGTGGCAGGCCGATCATGATGGCGTGGAGAACTTCTCCATTCTTGTCTCGCACGTGCTTGTTCCTCCCGCGATGGAGGCGCTGCTTTCGTCTGACAGCTGCGTTGTTCAGGGATTTCTTGCCGCCGGCCATGTCTGCACCGTGATGGGATTCGAAGAATATCTGCCGATCTCGGCAAAGTATGAAGTCCCCATCGTCGTCACCGGATTTGAGCCGCTCGATATTCTCGAGGGCATTCTGATGACCGTCAGCCAGCTGGAGGAAAACCGCCACGAGGTCGAAAACCAGTACGCGCGCGCCGTCCGGCGGGAAGGGAATCGCCCGGCACAGAAAACCATTGCCGAAGTGTTCGAGATCGCTCCCCGCCAGTGGCGCGGCCTGGGCGAAATCCCAGCCAGCGGTTTTCAGTTGCGTGGACGTTTTCAGAAATACGATGCCAACCGCCGCTTCCCATTTTCCGGCGAGCCCGCGCGGGAATCGCCCGAATGCATCGCGGGATTGATTCTGCAGGGTCTCAAGAAGCCGCATGAGTGTCCAGCGTTCGCCGTGAAGTGCACGCCGGAGAATCCCCTTGGCGCGCCCATGGTATCGTCGGAGGGCGCGTGCGCGGCCTACTACCACTATGGCAGACGCCAAAACACCAACGTTCAACCTGAGCTGTCCAGTCCCGCGAGTCGCTGACGACCGCATCGTTTTGGCGCACGGCGGCGGCGGGCGCCTCACCCATCAGCTCATCGAAAGGATCTTCATCCCTGCGTTCTCGAATTCCATGCTCGAACAGCGCCACGACGGTGCGGTCGTGCCGGTCGAGGGTTCTCGCCTCGCGTTTACGACGGATTCGTTCGTGGTGCGGCCGCTGATTTTTCCTGGTGGGAACATCGGAGATCTGGCCGTAAACGGGACGGTCAATGATCTCGCCATGTGCGGCGCGCGGCCTTTGTATTTGAGCGCCGGATTTATTCTGGAAGAAGGGTTGGAGATGGAGACGCTGCGCACGGTGGTGAATTCGATGCAGCAAGCTGCGGCCAGCGCGAACGTAAAGCTGGTGACCGGCGACACGAAGGTTGTCGACAAGGGAAAGGGGGATGGCATCTTCGTTAATACCTCGGGCATTGGCGTGATCGAGAATGCCAAAACGACAATTGGGCCAGAATCGGTTCAGCCGGGAGACGCCGTTCTCGTCAGCGGCGATCTTGGCCGCCACGGCATCGCGATTCTCTCCGTGCGCGAAGGCCTGGAATTCGAATCGCCGATTCTGAGCGATTGCGCCAATCTCTGGCCCGCGGTCGAAGCGCTGCTGAATGCGGGAATTGAAATTCACTGCCTGCGCGATCTGACCCGCGGCGGACTAGCGACAACTCTTAACGAGATCGCGTCAGATCGAAACATCTGCATCAAGCTGGAAGAAGCCGCGATTCCGGTGGATGAAGTGGTGCAGGGAGCCTGCGAAATTCTCGGCCTCGATCCGTTGTATGTGGCGAATGAGGGGCGATTCGCTGCGATCGTTCCGGCGGCCCAGGCCGAAAGAGCGCTCGCTTTACTGAAGAAAGTTCCCGTCGCACAGGGATCAGTACAAGTCGGCAAAGTTGAAGAAGCACCCGGCCGTACCGTGGTCCTGCAAAGCCGAATCGGTGGCAACCGCGTGGTAGACATGCTCAGCGGGGAGCAATTGCCTAGAATCTGCTAGGGAACGTCGAGGCTGCTCCGAGGTACTCTTGCAATCACTAACCACCCATTTTGGCACTCCCCGCATCTCATTGATTCCACAGCATCTAGACCCGCGTGACCCAAATCACCCCCTGCGGTGCGAAACATCACTGCCACTTCCCCATGGGAGTGAGCGACAATAGTTCACGGCATGATGCATTGGGCCGTATCTCATCTGCATTACCCAATCAAGTCACAAATCAAGTTGTACCTAATCACGTTGTACCTACGGAGGTAGGACTATGTCTGTGATGACACCCCCGGGGATCAAGATTCCCGGGGACTACATTGAATCCGTGATGATCAGTGTGAAGGCAAAAAATCCCGCAGAGCCCGAGTTCCATCAGGCTGTGCAGGAAGTGTTTGATTCTCTTCGTTTAGTCCTGGCTAAGCATCCCGAATATCAGTCGGCGCGTTTGCTCGAAAGAATTGTCGAGCCCGAGCGCGTGCTGATGTTTCGCGTGCCGTGGTTTGACGACCTTGGCAACATTCAAGTCAACCGCGGATTCCGCATTGAGATGAACAGCGCCATCGGCCCCTACAAGGGCGGACTGCGCTTCCACCCGAGCGTGAATCTCGGCATCCTGAAGTTCCTGGCGTTCGAACAGGTGTTCAAGAACTCGCTGACCACGCTGCCCATGGGCGGCGGCAAGGGTGGAAGCGATTTCGATCCCAAGGGCAAGAGCGACAACGAAGTGATGCGCTTCTGCCAGAGCTTCATGACCGAGCTCTGCCGTCACATCGGCCCTGACACCGACGTTCCGGCGGGCGACATCGGCGTGGGCGGACGCGAAATCGGCTACCTGTTCGGCCAGTACAAGCGCCTGCGCAACGAATTCACCGGAGTGCTGACCGGCAAGGGCCTGGGCTGGGGCGGCTCGCTGATTCGTCCGGAAGCGACCGGCTACGGCTGCGTCTACTTCGCCAACGAAATGCTGAAGACGAAGAAGGACTCGCTGGAAGGCAAGCTCTGCCTGGTTTCGGGCAGCGGCAACGTTTGCCAATACACCATCGAGAAGCTGCTCGAGTTCGGCGCCAAGCCCGTCACGGTGTCGGATTCGAACGGCGTGATCTACGATCCGGAGGGCATCGATCGCGAGAAGCTGGCCTGGGTCATGGAGCAGAAGAACGTGAAGCGTGGACGCATCCGCGACTACGCCGACAAGTTCAAGAAAGCCATCTTCATGCCGACCGACATCAAGCTGGATCATAACCCACTGTGGAACGTGAAGGCCGACTGCGCCTTCCCGAGCGCCACGCAGAACGAAATCACCGCGAAAGATGCGGCGAACCTGATCAAGAACGGCGTCAAGCTGGTGGCCGAGGGCGCGAACATGCCGTCCACGCTCGAAGCGACCAAAATGTTCCTCGACGCGAAGATCCTGTACGGACCGGCCAAGGCCGCCAATGCCGGCGGCGTGGCCACGTCCGGCCTCGAAATGGCCCAGAACAGCGCACGGCTGAGCTGGACCCGCGAGGAAGTGGACGACCGTCTGCACAAGATCATGATCGCCATCCACCGGACTTGCTTCGAAACGGCCGAGAAGTACGGCACGCCGGGCAATCTGGTGAACGGCGCCAACATCGGCGGCTTCATCAAAGTCGCGAATGCGATGCTGGACCAGGGCTTGGTGTAATTGATTTGATTGTGTGTGTGGCGCGGACACTCCTGTCCGCGCCTTTTTTGTTCGCGTTGACGGACGTATTCGCCGTCCCAGGGGAGTCAAAGACGGCTGCCACTTGCGAAAACCGGGAACTTCGCCTCTCCTTCCTCCGTACATCCGATCGAGGCGTGAAACCGATGCGAAAGATACTTCTGTCTCTGGTCCTTCTGGCCGTCTCAACCACCGCCTGGTGCCAATCTGACGCGCGTCCGGAGATTCTGGTGCTGGGCACTTATCACATGGCCAATCCTGGACGCGACATCATCAACATGCAAGCCGACGACGTGCTCGCGGCCAAGCGGCAGCAGGAAATTGCTCAACTGGTCGAGGTGCTAAAGAAATTCCATCCGACCAAGGTTGCGATTGAGGCGGATGTTGGTAGCGAGCGGGTCACGCAGCAATATGCCGACTACGTCGCTGGAAAGTACACGCTCACAGCGAACGAGACCAACCAGATCGGATATCGGCTGGCCAAAGAAA
>Ga0187770_10000358_pt1 | contig 22121 bp, 15 predicted proteins | sample 0116_SJ02_MP02_2_FD_133154 | JGI IMG/M metagenome (GOLD analysis project Ga0187770, IMG submission 133154) | Tropical peat soil microbial communities from peatlands in Department of Meta, Colombia - 0116_SJ02_MP02_20_MG | ecosystem: Environmental > Terrestrial > Soil > Wetlands > Peat | place...
ATCTCATGTATCGTTCCGGGAATTTTGGCCGATGTGATCCGACCACTCCTCGGAGTTCAAAACATCTTCACCGGAGGTCTGTTTTTGGCACTACAGCTCGTCGTCCCGGCAGTGCACGGCACGAGAAGCCCTCCGGCCGAATCGGTTACGCTTCTCCCCCACATGAAAAGACTGGGCCTTACTGTAACGGTACTCATGATCGTATCAATTGCGTTTGGGCTGAACATGCTCGCACCAGTTCTCCTCCCAAGTTTGGTAGGTCTCGTCCCATTTGCGCTACTCTTTCCAGTACTCGTCATTATCCTCGGGCTGCTTATGTTATACATCGTTTATATCGATCAGAAGCTGCGGTAGATGTGCAAAAACAAGTTTTGGCCGTTTGGTCGAGTGGGAAACGCATTTTATTATCGCAAAATTATTTCGTTTTGCGTATGTGCTTCCGCAGATTGTAAATTTTGGATAGGCAATCGGCATTGTTAAGCCAACGTTCGCTTATTGCCCACTTCACAGTCTGAATTACGGGTTCTGATCGTGACAAGGTATGGAACGGCATTGGTTCTCTCTTTCGGGACGATCGGCACGATCGTGGTCGCGGGGGTGGTCGCAGGGAGAGGCATATGAACCATAAGCACCATTAAGGGCACTCACCAGGAAAAACGTCGATTGGCTGTGTCTCAGTTCACCCCAAAAACACGGAAAAAATAGGAGAGGTCAGGCGTCAGAGCTGGGGCGGACCTCGTTTCCATCGGTCAGCACAACCCGAAACCCTCGCGGCATTTGAAGCAAATTTCAGGACGCAGCGGTCGAACGGAATAATATCGCCATCCGCTTCTGACGCTAAACACACGTTAAAATCTATGTACTACTGGTGTGATATCTCATGAACGTGGCATATCTCAAGGATGTGGCCACTGAGTGGCGCACCTCCGTACGACGCATCGAGTGGTTAAACAATGAAAGGAGTACTATGCAACAAGATAAAGTAAAGGTTCAATTAAGCGGCATATCGCGGTCGATGCTCGGTTGTTTATGGGGCCGGGCACAGCTGAGCAGGAAGTACAGCTCACTATTTTACGACGGGAAAGCGATTGAACTCGTTAAAAAAATTGACTACGACGACCTTGCGGCAGGTGATGATCAGCCGTTACAGGGTCTTGAGCTGAGTTTTTTTCATACTGCTCATCAGCTCGATCTGCCAGAATTTGGCCTCTTTACGCTACGAGCACGGCAGTTTGACGAAATGGCAAAGAAGTACATCGCAGAGCACCCGCTTGCGTCCGTCGTGAACCTCGGAGCGGGACTGGACACGACCTTTTACCGCGTCGACAACGGGCTCATTCACTGGTACGACCTTGACCTGCCCGCGGTCATTGACGTCAGGAGGGAGCTGCTGCCGGAACCCGACAGGGTTACGTACATCGCTAAATCCATCTTCGACCCGAGCTGGTGCGAGGACGTCACGCACACCGAGGACGGGGTATTCATGATAGCCGGGGGAGTCCTCCACTGGTTTGACGAGCCTCAGGTGAAGCAGTTCTTTTTGATGCTGGCTGACAACTTCGACGGCGGAGAGATCGTGTTCAACGTCATATCACGACCAAGTCACTTTGGCGGGTGGGCAGATCTGCTGTCTCTGGAGCAACGGAACGCGCTAAAAGCCGCGCTGTTTGACACGATAAAGGAGTGGTGGAAAAAAGCGCCACAAGACCAAAGAAGGCAGCTGAGCGACACGATCGCCACGCTTGACCTGCCGAAAAAGCCGAACGGTACTACATGGCCCGACCTCCAAGCGTGGTGGCATCAGCTCAGCGATGAGGAGCTGGCGGAGATGATGCGCGGCTTCGGGAGATCCTTCCGCGGCGACGCGGACGCGTGGGCGTTAGAAGACGCCCGTGAAATCGAAAAGTGGGAACCCCGTATCACCGTGATAGAGCAGGTTCCGATGTTTAAAGACATCCCCAGGGATTCTGTGGACGCGGACATGCGACGCTTCATGGACTACAGCGACGAGAGCGCGGTGTCGAATATCGTCCACCTGCGAGTTTAATGTGAAGAAGGCAGTGACGCCTGTCGCAGAAGACGCCATGCCGTGCTGAACCTGGCTGAATATGTCAAGCAAAACGAGATGCGGTTCGCGGCGCTGAACAAATTGATTAAGACGCAGCTTAGAAGATAGGGACTATACCCAGTCGCTCATCGCGCATTGAAAATCCGTTGTGAAACCAGTGTGCGCCGTGACCAGCAGAGATATGTTCTTCAATTTTGCCAACTTTTTTACTGATTCGGTTTGTGTCGCTACGTCCATGTGGATCATATCTCTGAGATGCAGCTTTGAGAAGGGACGTACCTTCCCTTTTTTTAACCCCAGCGTATCGCCAGCAAACAAAATGGATTCATTGACCAGGTAAGACATGGAGCCGGGAGTGTGGCCTGGGGTTGCTAGCGCCTCGATCTTCGTCTGCCCCGCTTGGATAATGTCCCCGTTGTTGAGCAGTCTGTAGGTTCTCCGCAGTGGTGGATTATGCACGAACCCGAAAAACCGCGGCGTTGTTTTGTTAACCATCTGTTCTTCATCGATAGACAAGTACACGTCGGCATTTTTAAAAAGATTCAGGCCGCCCACGTGGTCACGGTCGGTATGCGTCAGAAACACGTGTTTGACGTGCTCAGGCTTAAAACCTAACGCATCAAAGCCTTGCTTGACGGGCCCCTCACTAATGCAGGTGTCGAAACAGATTGGTGATTCCCCTGCTGTGTATACGAACATGCTGACCGCCCTCGATTTGACTTCATACACGTTATCTGCTATCCACACCGCTATCAATCCCCTGCTTCCGGTCGTTCTTGCACGAATCTGTGAGATGATTACCCCCTATATATTCTTATTTGCACCCCAGTAACGACCGGAAAGGAGGTTCAGCACTCGATCAACCATCCGGTTTAGCGAGGCGCTATATTCACAAGATAGCTGTGGTAACGGTTCACTTCTCGATCCTTTTGATTATTGTGCCTGCACATTTCAAAAGATTGATTTGAAGAATGGATGTGAATTACTTAATTTAGCGGCGCGTAACGCAGCATTGTCTATTAGATTATATTGGAGTCACAGCTCAAAGAACATAGCGTGATAATCAGATGGATGATTCATACATAATAGTTTCAGATCTTGATTTGGGCGCCGAAAACTGTTGCAAAGAAGAATTCGAGAGTTCATTAGACTGGTTGGCAGGTTCTAGTCGGAAAGGCCCCCCCTTCCAGTTCAAGCACAACAGGGAGCGCGTCAACTGGCTCTGCCAACTACTTTGATTTTACTAGGTGGCATGCTTGAGTTGTTGGTGCCTCACGAGCACGAGCTTAGCAGCGCTTTATGTCCGAGTGCGTCTGTTTTTGCTAAGCTCATCGATATAAGCTGCAAGAAGGTGTACGTTCTTGGCAACCACGATGCCAGTTTGTTTGAGCGTAGCTGTGAAATAAACAACAGCTCTAATCAGTCTTTTGAGACCTTTTTGAACTGGGTATGCGCAAACAATTTTGGCGTTGAGGTGGTTCCACGGCACTACCCAAAACTGCCCGAGCGACTCACGCGAACAGCGCATCCGAGCCGGAAAAAAGACTATTTGTTTTTACACGGTCAGCAGTTTGACCGTGATTTAAAAACAACCGGAGGGCTTGTCCGTTTTGTTTCGTTTATGGGTGCCCTTGCGTCAGCGTTCGATTTTAAGTCATGGATCAGACCACGCTTTTTCATCATGTCGCTTGTCTTTCTTGCGCTATTTGTTGCAGGAGCTTTATTCATCTCACTTTCAATCTATCCATTATGGTTTCTGGTGTTATTCGTGCTCACAGCGTACCCCTGGGTTTTCTTGGTTTGTCGTTCGGCTTTTCGGGCCTGCCTGGGATCCCAAGCAAGCGTTGAGTGCCGTCATCGCCCTTTCAGGGAAGTCAAAGGACGAAGTCTTAATTAGCCCTTGGGACCTCAACAGGAGCCTTAGCGAATTCAAGCACGCCTTGCACGATATGAAAAAGCAGACGATCGGCCGAAGGACAAGAATATTAATGCGATCGTCAATGAGCGGTATTATCAACTCGAGCGAGATGACTCAAAACCTGATGTCATCGTCTTCGGACACACCGACGTGCCTGAAATATGTAAACCAATGCGGGTTGACAAAACACCAACCAGCATGCTGTGCGGCAGTTGTAAACAGCGGAATGTGGCAGCAGCCCCCTCAAGGGCCATTGACGGAGAATCGAAGGGCGATTTGCCGCTGTGCGAGGGTGATAGTTCACAGAACGGAACTTGGCCGTATAACACGTTTGTATACATTGACAGTGCGGGGCCACTCCTCTTTCGCTGGTGCGATAAAGAGCGAACAGCAAAAGAGATTCCGGTGACAAACTGTGCGTAAGAGGTGTGCGGTAAGGCTACATTTTTGACTTGACGGCATGAACAGTTAGAGACTTAAGAAAACTGTTCAGTCCGGTTGAAGTAGCGAATCGTCAACTGCTCATCAGCATTGTCATCTAGTCATCCAAATCGCGCAGAACATAGCGAACGGTTCGACCTTTTCCCACTATATTATAACCTCTAAACGTCTAAGTCCGATCAAAAGCATTCCCTGTGACGCCTCCTAGATTGAATTGGCGGTTGCAGCATTGCTACGCTCGATGGGTCCAAGTCACTCAAAATCGGGCAGGTTTACCCACTCCTCATTGACGACTGACCACCAGTCAGTCGCGAGCCCTGCAAGGACGTACTCGTAGGGGAGCCAGCCGTAGCCGCGGTCACCCCAACTCCATCCCCAGCTGTTCTTGATGAGAATAGCACCAGTCGTGTTGGAGCTGCCGTCGCTCAAAGGTATTGATCGCTCATCATCATAGCCGACCGCAAGCACCGCGTGGCCGCCTGCCATCTGATCGTGCTGGCCAGGAAATGGGATGCTACCATCTTCGGATACCTTAAATATGCTCGCGTACACCGTGAAGCCAAACATTGCAGCACCCCCTTGACAGAGAAGGTGCTTGACGTTTCGCAGCACGTGCTCTGGGGTCGTTTTTGCAGGATCCAGCTTGTAGTATGTGAGCACTTTGAAGTTCTCTGCGAACCCGTCGCAGAACGAGGGTGGCTCATTGTCGAATGCGGGGTCAGCGTCGGTGTATGGCCAGTATGCTTCATCGCACACGCCGTAGAGCACGAGAGCCTTCATCGTGTCGCGAAGTTCTGCGCCGGTATCCCCGATGTATCCTTGGATATAGTCTGGATTCTCAAGTTGGCGCGTCCTTCGGTATAGGTAGAGGCGCGAACCGTCCATATACGTTCCAGTTATCTTGTTTTCGTAGAACTCGACGAGCGACGTTCCCGCATTGGCGGTGCACGATCCGAGCTGCTGCTGATCCTCGATATCCGAACACCACTGGCGGTTGTCCACCGGCCCGCCTGCACAATCCTTCTTAATAGCTGCGAGTACTTTTGACACTACTGGGTGCTCCATTGTATAATCGTTTTTGTCTACTTTGTCCTTTTTCCAACCAAAACCCTTGACTCTGTTAATTGGTGGTATACGAACATTCATTGATAACTCCTCCTTCCTGCCTGCTTACAAGTCGAAGCGCGACAGCTGTAGGTTGTCGGAGCGTCTTGCACAAACGCAGGCGCATTTGCCGCGCACGTTGTTCGACCAATGGCGGCAAGTCGTCAGATTACCTTAACCGGTTATAAAGCTTTTCTCTAAGAACTCCTTTTTCGATAATTGCCTTATTTTGTCAATATCGATCGATTTTATAAACGGAAAGCTGATCACGGCAGCAGCTTGACGATCTTATGATTTGCTCGCCTTCATCTGCCCCCCTCGCTCGGCCTCATCGGCTTGCTGTGTTGCGCTATCTATTATGCATTGCAGGCAACGTCAGTGTGTTACCCCAACCAGTCACCTGGCGATTTGGCCTCAGAATCGGAGCCCTCACAGCCAATATTTTGCCGAATGAAAAACGAACCAGGCAAGAGCAAGGTGCTATTCAAAGGGAAAAAGAAACCAGCGAAAAGCTTGGATTAAAAACGTCACAACTGAATAGCAAACAGAATCACGCCTGCAGCGCCGAGTACAGCAAATAGGAGGGAGATAGCCACTATTACGGCTATTCCCTTTCTTGTTGAGTTCCAACTTCGCCATCTTTTTCTTAAGTCAGATCTTGGCTTAGGTGGCGGACTGTCATCGGGCGTGCGAGGTGCCGCAAGGGCGATGTCGATGGTGGAGGTGCCACGACGGCTGAGGCCTGACTACCAATGTCGGAAACTCTTACCTCAGCGCGCACAAAAAAATGGCTCCCGTCGGATTGACAGCCTTACACTGTCTGCAATACTTCTGTTCGTCCATGATGCCCCTTGACGAAAGAATGAACCAAAAGCGTAAGACGGGGCCAATGAAGCTTAAGAGTTGCCATCCTAGCGCGTATCTTCATTGCCCGGAATGCGATATTCTTTGCTTGCAATAAGACTGTTACTTTTGGTTTGCCCATCGAATGCCTAAATTGTAAAATATCATCAAAATTGACTTATTTCGTCAATTTAACCGCCAAGAGCTCTTTGCGACAAACGGGTGTTACAAAAATATTTGTAGAGGGAGCACTTTTTCTTTGGAGCGTTGCTCTAAAGCAGAAGCAGCTGACTGAAGAAAAAGGGAGGTTTTTTGACATGACATATGCACAAGAACTTCAAGCGATTCTTGAGAAAAATAACGCGAGGTGGCGAGTAAACGAACGGTTCCTAAACGTCGAGAAGGTTCCGCGTTTTACGACTGGAGCTGTGATAGAAAAAATGCCACTCGCAAAAGATGCGGCACCGATCGATTTTGGTGCGCTTTTTGGTGAGAAACTGGCCAATCCGTTTATCCTGGAACGAAGGGTAGCTCACGGAATCGCACCAAAAACCCTGGTCGAGAAGAAATTAACCATAGGGTCGCCTCCAGAGCTGCGGCCCGGTGAGGGGGCAGAAACGCCGCCTCCAGCAGGAATTGTGCCAACGAGTGTAGACTGGAGGAGTAGGTGGGGCTGGCCCTATATAACAAGTATTCGAAACCAAGGTGGCTGTGAAGCGTGCTGGGTATTTGGTTCGGTGGCTCTCGTAGAGTCGATGGTTCGCATCGAACACTGCGTGTGGCCGTGCATATCAGAGGGTGATGTTCACAAAGGAATAGGAGCAAAATGCTGTGACTGTGGTGAGCCTGGAAAAGCTTTGGATTGGATCAAAGGTAACGGTGCAGCAGATCCCGGCTGCTTCGCGTGGCCAATGACTTCAGCAGCAGCGTGCGCGTGTGCCGGCTGCGAAGGAACGGGTGGAACGCCTTACGATAATATCCCCTACGCGCCAAGTTCTGATCGGAGCGGAAGAACAGTGCTGATTGGTGACTACACGAGTCTGGGAAGCACTGACGATCAGAAGCAGTGGCTCGACGTAACCGGGCCACTTGTGTGCCAGATCGACGTCTATGAAGACTTTATGACCTACGGATCCGGCGTTTACCACAAGGTAGCCACACTGCCGAACGGCCAGCCGAATGTGCAGGTCGGCGGTCACATTATGCTAGTTGTCGGGTACGATGATACACAAGGTTGCTGGATCGTTAAAAATTCGTGGGGAAAAACGTGGGGCGCAAATGGTTTCTGTTCAATCGCATATGGCGAGTGTAACATCGACACGTACGCCAAGATAGGGATGCAAGACCCTACAAATCCAGATGGGTGGACGAAAAGACGACAACATAACGGCTGTATGCTTGAGAGCGGCAACGGCGCTCAACACGACAACTTTGACATGGTTGCGACGTATGGAACGCAGCTTAGGCAGTGGGAGCGCGATAACTCGACGGCAGGTTTTCCGTGGAATCAAGTTGCCACGTTTGGAAACGATGCAGCTTCTATTCCTACGCTCATACAATCGACATACGCTCGTAACTTTGAGATAGTCTACGCCACCACACAAAACGGTTTACACCACTGGTGGTTTAACCAACCGAACGGTCCGTGGAACGACGGAGGGATCTTCGGACCGACCGACGCCCAAACCGTCAACGTTGACGGCTTGGGATTCATTCAAAGCAACTACAATGCGCCGGGGAACTTTGAAGTCGTTGCACACACCCAGGACGGCAGACTCAACCACTGGTGGAGGGATGGCTCATTTGCCTGGCACGACGGCGGCCGTTTTGCGAGTAACGTCAAGACCGGGGGACGTTCCTTAATACAAAGTCATTTCGGTACGCAAGGCAACTTTGAACTTGTCTGTGTTCTCAACACCGGGCAAATGCAGCACTGGTGGAGAGACAACGATCACGGGATGGTATGGAATTCGAGCGCCTCATTCGGGACCGGAATACAAAGCCCTCCGTGCATGATTGAGGGACAGTACGGCGCTCAAGATGAGAACTCCGTTGGCAACTTTGAGCTATGCGTCGCGAATCAAAACGGAAATGTGGAACACTGGTGGCGAGCGAACTCAAGTGATCAGCTCTGGCGAAAGAGTGACACCTTCGCCCAAAACGTACAGTCAGTAGTCGCATTGCTTCAGGGGAGCTTCAGTTTCAATCTTGAAGTGATAGTACTGCGAACAGACAAGAACCTTCAGCACTATTGGCGCAGTGGAAACACGTGGAACGAAGGGGTTGTTATTGGAAGTACGTAAAATCAACCTTCGACGTGGCGAGACCCATAGGTTTGAGCTTGGTGGTCCGGGTGCTGCCGGTTACTGTTGGGGCTACCAGATAGAGGGGGCCCAAGGCGTCGCCAATATTTCGCGCGAGCCAGTAACTCCACCCCCCCCACCCGTTGGTTCTTTGCCACGGACCACAAGTATAAACGAGGTATTCATCATCAAAGCTTTGAGACCAGGCGAGACCAAGATCAGGTTGGGCTTACGGCGCCCTTGGGAACAAGATACACCACCATCAAGAGAACTGCTGCTTGACATATCAGTTTCTGAATAAAGTGCGAGCTTCTGGTGTTCTGTAGGTTATTGATTGCCCGATTTCTTGAGATGAGCCAGAGACTGGTTACGCCTTGACCTATTTGGATATATTCCGTCTATTGAAGTCACGACTATCACCGTAAGCGAGTATCTCATAATGATATGACGGATAAAATTTGGGGGCAACAGCGCATTCGCTTGCCCGCTGCCTAGCTCCTAGCTAGTTTTTTTTTTCGAATGAAGGCCTTCAAGAGCTTCTTTTTTGAAGTGAAGTGAAACGTGACGAAAGACGGTACGAAAAGTTGTTTTGCGGAGGGATTATTCTGAGAGCGTCATCAATCGAGGCAAGAGCGGTCAGGCGAGGCCAAATCGCGCGTCAGCTCTGCCGAGACCAGCTCGGTATGTCCGTGCTGCCTTCCCTACTGATGATATGCCCCAGAAAAAGGCGTTTGCTCAATGGGTTAACAGATGTTTGACGTGCTTCCTTATCCGATTCTACCTTCTCTGCGTCCCTGAAATCTGAAACAAGAGCTTTGAGAGCTTCCACATCATCGAGGTTACTTTGGGACCTCAAAGTTTTGGTCTTCACTTCTTAAAGTCACGGCTTAGCAAGTTCGCTGCGCTGCCTGTCAAAACTAACGCCTTGGAGAGCATTTTCTCCTCGATGCTAGTCACATGGGCTGCATGACATATTTGACGTGTAGTTTTTCCGATTGCGGTATTAACGTCAAGGCCGTTATTCATCGCGAAAAGCGTTGATCAAGCTTCAGCAAGCAAACGGCTGCCAGATTAGTGCTAGGTCACGTTTGCGATGTGTTTCAAATAAAAAGCTTTATAAGTGAGCCCACTCCGTTAATCGGCGAAGCCAAAAGGTGAAAAATGGTTCGGGCAATTGCTCGTGTCATCGGGATAAGACCATGCCAGACTGTAGAGCTAATGTACAAAACGCTGCAATAACGTTCGGTACGATCGCTCCCAAAACCGTTTATGACAAGAAAGGGTTTCCGATCACTGGCACGCTACGCGACGGTGGTGACCCGCAACCGCAAAAAAACGTCGTCCTGTGCCGTTCTTTCGACGGCGTCTCTTATGCCAGCGTAAAAAAAATAAAATCAGTAGAGACCGACGACGACGGCACGTACTCGTTCACCGTAAGCCAATTGGCGGCAGGAACCTACCACTACAAAGTCTGCTATGAGGGCGTGCTAAGCGACGACATCCCGATCGAGAGGGTCGTAACGTGGGGCAACGGGCATAGTGCAGTGGTAATTGTCTGTTTAGCAATTCTCGTCGGCCTTCCGATCATATTGGCAGGATACGCTGCGGTCGGCACGCTAGTCGTTAGTCTTCTCCAGATGTATGTAATTTGGGCGATCATTCTAGCGTTTGTCTTCATCCTGATCGCAGTCGCAGGGCACGGCCTGACGGGTCGCGCAACCGGATTATTGATCGATGAACGCAATCGAATGAGCTCTTCACGCCTGCAGCTAATCATCTGGACGCTCGTGATAGTGCCAGCATTGATCGCATTCATCTACATAAACATCGGGCACGGCTCGCCTTCTTCTGCACTGAGTGTCGCAGTGCCCCCTGAGCTTTGGGCGCTTCTCGGAATCAGTGGCGGCGCGGCAATCGGCGCTCCAATTGCGAACGACGTGACAAATCGAAGCAAGCCAGTGGACCCGGAAGCAGCCAAACGGGCGGGTACGCAAGTAGAAGCACCTGATCACGAGGGCGTGCTTGACGTAAATACAACGGCGGCAGGCGCCATTATTTCTGACGTGTTTAAGGGCGACGAAATCGGCAACCGGGACTCCCTCGACATCTCTAAAGTGCAAATGCTCTTGATTTCGGTCGGTCTTGCGTTGGGCTACGGGGCCGCTATTGCGATCCTGCTCGCACAAGCAGCACACGCTTCTTTACTCCCACTTGGCAGTCTTCCAGGGGTCGATCCGAATCTCGCGACCCTCTTGTTAGTTAGCCAGGGAACCTACGTCGGATATAAAGCGGCTCCGCATACCAAAGGTTGACGCATGAGCAGAAGTTGCGAAACGTGAGATCTCGACTCAACACTCAAAGTACACCGGCCTAAATTGTCAAACTATCTGAGATCGGGCAGGTTTCCAACGTGGTCGAACGCCTCGATCCTCGCTGAGTGACCAACTGGCTCGAATAAGTTTGAGAACCTTTAGCTCCGAAAACTCGCCTCAATTAGCCGGATGTCCGTAATCTCATATCAGATGCTCGACAAGGTTCTAGTACTCCGATAATATAACAGATTGGATGGAACCTGTTTTAGGTCTGGATAGCTCAATCGTATTCCCTCTGCTGGATAAAGGCAAGACCCGCGAACGTAATATAGCACCTCGCTCGAGATGCTCTTCGCCGTCAGGATCAACGTCATCTTACCGATGCTCGCACGTTAAGCCGCTTATCCGACGAAGGTAGATATATAAATTAAGCCTCATAGAAGGAAGTCAATTAGTCGGCACGCTGATGCAGCGAGACGCATCGTATACCACGAGACGCTCAGTGTAGATGCGGTTCAGGTTCTGTCAGAGTTGAATCGTGACACACGCACGCGAGCGACGAGATATGATACAGTATTAATACTCGTGAATGAAGACAGTCATCCATGACGCACGTTTCACCCTTCACCCTACAGGATAATGCGATCCTTGACCGAATCCTCGAATCACGGCGTTCAGTGAGGTCGTTCGCGCCAGATATTCCGCCAAAAGAGGATATCACTAGAATCATACGGGCTGGATTACTCGCTCCGTATGCGGCGCAGGCTGTTGCTGGACAGGACTTCCGTCGATTTTTTGTGCTCCAAGAGGGGACACCTAAGCTTGCACACGTGGCGGCGCTTGGGAAGCGTCAGGCGAAGCGCATGGCGGAACAGCTGCGCGATGAACTAGCAGCTAATCCATCATTGGAAGACCAAGCCACGGGGTTTATAAAAAGACTGGAGCAACTAGCAGACAGGGGCGTACCAGGCATCGGCAGCGCCCCCTACTACATCGTCGTTGCAGAACGGAGAGGGATACCGCCTGCCGAGCAGCAATCACTCGCTCACTGTCTTCAGAACATGTGGCTGAAAGCAACCGCCCTCGGGCTGGGATTTCAGCTTGTTTCAGTGACGGCTCAGATGGGACAGGATACGGAGTTCTGTTCAGTTCTCGGCATACCTCACGGCGCATTCGGAACCAACGGATGTGCAATCGGCTATCCATTGAAGCGCCTCCCGCCTGCCGAACGCCCCGATGCTCGCGAAGTAACCAAATGGATCGATTAACTCTGAGAGTGCTTCAGCTCCCTAAAACTCGCTTCGGTTAGCGAGATGTGCGAAATCTCACGCTCAATGTGCAGCTAGGGTTCTGACATTCCTGCAATATGCCCGATCAGAATGGAAGCTTCTTGTGGGTCTAAGATAGCTCAGTCGTATTACCGCCCCTGATACAGGCAAAGGCCCCCAACATAATGTAATAATGGCACCTAACTCGAGATCATCTTCGCCGCCAAGCTCAAAGTCATCTTACGGAAGGTCTTATGTTAAACGATTTATTCAACGCAGGTAGATATATCGATTAAGCCTCACAGAAGGAACTCAACTGGTCGGCACGGCGCGGCTGCGAGGAACATCGTTAGTCAGACAAACCGCGCTGATTGCCGACAAAATGGGTTGGTTCAAGCGGGAGTTCAAATGAAGGACGATCTCTACATTCGCGACCTCGAAAAAGAGTTTAGTGGCTCCAAAGCCGTAAAAAAGCTACCGCAGCGGATTATGCTGAAAAATGGGTTGGTTCAGGCGGAAAATGGGTTGGTTCAGGCGGAAGTTGATATAAAGGATGATGTCTGCGTTCGTAACCTCGAAAAGAACTTTGACGGATTCAAAGCCGTTAACAATCTGTCGCTTCACGTAAAACACGGTGAAATCTACGGATTGCTCGGTCCAAACGGGGCTGGGAAGACGACAGCCATCAGGATCCTCTGCGGACTGCTGCGCCCATCATCGGGAGACGCGTACGTTCTTGGTACGAAGGTTCCCGATCCCGGCGTGGCGCCGAATGTCGGCTATATGCCGCAGGAGCTCGCCCTTTACCGAAATTTGACGGTGCACGAAAACCTCGCGTTTTATGGCGAGGTGTTTGGCCTCAGCAAACGGCAAATACAGACGCGCGAACAGGCCCTTCTTAAGCTTGTCGATCTCGAGACTTCGAAGAATCTGCTTATCGATGAACTGAGTGGGGGCATGCAACATCGCATCTCGCTCGCCTGTACGCTGCTGCACAAACCGCAAGTCCTGTTTCTCGATGAACCGACCGTGGGCGTGGATCCCGATCTACGCGCCTCGTTTTGGCGCTACTTTGAGGAGCTGCGCGATGCCGGAATCACGATGCTTATCACGACGCACTACATGGATGAGGCGCGTCACTGTGATCGCATCGGCTTCATGCGGGGGGGATCTCTCATTGCCGAAGGCTCACCACGTGAGCTTCTCGAAATGACGCACGCCGATTCGCTCGAGGATGCTTTTTTGGTCTATTCCCAAACCGAGGGACTACAATGAAAGCTTCGCGAGCATTTGCGGTGACGAAGCGCGTTTTGCGAGACCTCAAGAACGATCGCCGGCAGCTCGCGCTGATTTTTATAGCCCCTCTGCTCGTTATAAGCCTCTTTGGTGTTGCATTTACCGGGAATGTGAAGGACGTGCGCGTTGTTGTAGTCAACAGTGATACAGCAGTCGGAAACAGCTCACTCTCAAACAAGATCATCTCCAATTTTGACACGAGCGTGCTTAATGTAGCTTATGCGAATACTGAGGCAGATGCTGTCGCGCAGGTGCAAAACGGCAGTGCATCTGCCGTGATAGTCTTTCCTTCACACTTTACGCAATCTGTAGCCGCGCGGGCGTCAGGTCAGACATCTATCCCGCAAGAAAATACCACGGTTCAAATACTCGCGGACAAAAGCAACCCAAACGTTTCGGACCCCATCATTGCGGCGGTCGGCAGCTCGGTCACGCAAACAATACAGGGCCTCGGTCGTCAAGCGCCCGTTTCCGTGGACTCAAGCAACGCCATTTACGGCGCTAACGCGCAGTTCATCGACTTCTTTGCGCCTGGCATTATCTGCATAGCCGTGTGGCAGCTCACAACGCTCCTCACGCTCATTTCGTTTGTGGGTGAACGTACGTCTGGAACGCTGTTTCGGCTGCTTGCGTCTCCGCTGAAGGAAAGTGAACTGGTTGCAGGGTACGCGATTGCGTTCGGCGTCATCGGGACCACACAGTCAGCCGTATTGCTCTCAGTGGCCGTAATCCTGTTTAACGTTACCATCGTCGGCGACGTACTTCTCACGTTCGGGGTCATCGCGCTCCTTGCAGTCGTGTCTGAAGGGTTGGGTATACTACTCTCGAGCTTTGCCCGCCGGGAGGCGCAGGCAATTCAGTTTTTGCCTGTTATTGTGTTGCCTGCGTTTCTCCTCTCTGGCGTTTTTTGGCCTATACAAGCAATTCCAACGTGGCTGCGACCAGTCTCGTATATCCTCCCTACAACCTACGCGGTGGAAGCCGTGCGTTCGGTGATTTTGCGGGGGTGGGGGCTCGATAAGATATACCCCGATGTTGCCGCATTACTCATCTTTGCTGGTGTCTTTCTTGCACTTGCGACGGTCTTGTTGCGGCGAAGAGAGTAAGACGATGAGCTGATCCTCATAAGCTGTTTCTTTTCGCAGGATTCCCTCGCGCATGCACGTGCTAAAACCGGTGCACCCCGACACCGGCATCTGCATCAGTTCGCTGCAAAAAAAAGACAGTTAGAATCCAGAACTCCGAGAGGCCACTCACAAGGTGCGATAAGGTATCGCAATCGCTCCTGCGTTGCGAGCGTCACTTTCAGGGATGAGGTCGTGTGCTTTAAAGAAGGGCTTAGGAGGGAAGCCGAGCTGGGCTCGCATGCTGTATATAGGTGGAAGAAGAACGTCTATGCGGTGAACGAATGGTTAATCACACCCAATACAGCGCAGCAAACCTCTTCGCCGAAGCTCACGTTGATCCGGAAAAGTGGAATCGCTTGCCGCCCGACAGCGAAGTGGCCAAGACGGTCGAAGCAATAGCGCAGCGTGGAATAGCGGTACTTCGTGCAAGAAATAGCAAGATCGCCCTCGACACGCTAAAAGATTTGATTCCGCCAAAGGCAAAAGTGATGCACGGCTCATCAACTACGTTGGTCGAGATTGGCTACGAAGCATATGTGAATAGTGACGACTCGCAATGGAACGATCTTCATCGCGCTATCGTTGCCGAAAATGACGACGAAAAGAGACGTGCGCTAAGAAGGAAGTCTGTGACGGCTGATTATTTCGTCTCTGGAGTCAATGCCATCGCGCAATCAGGTGAAATTCTCGCGTGCGACAGGTCAGGGAGCCGTGTCGGCGCGTGGCCCTATGCTGCAGCTCACCTCATACTTGTGAGCGGCACTAACAAGCTCGCGCCCACGCTTGACGACGCATTGAGCCGCGTCTGGGAGTACGCCTACCCTCTAGAAAACGTCCGCGCAGAGAGGGCATATGGAGTACCGAGTCAGATCGGAAAATGTGTGATTCTTGCGAATGAGGAAATTGAAGGTAGGGCGACCCTAATTCTCATCGACGAATCTTTAGGCTATTGAGCAGTAGTACAAGCGAAAAAATGCTATCTCCAACACGTGTTTCAAACTAGCGCTCAACTTGACGACATTTCGTCGGGGCTTGGTGCTTGAGCACTCTTGCAATGCACAAGCACCTAGGCTGACCAACACGTCGCGGGTTGTCGGAGACTTGGGTAGAGACGAAATTGCTGATGGCCTTTGTGCGCGCACGGAGAAAGCTTGGTAGCGCGCGGGAAGAATTATTTATACCGATCTAGCCGTGACAAATATGTGAGGCTAAAGCATACGGTGATAGCTATCGTTCTCGTTGCGGTGCTCGTCGCAGTGAGCGCTAGCGGGTGCCTTACCTCGACAAATAACTCGACAAGCTCAGGAGGCGCGGTGCTTGCCGCAGAGCCAACGGGCGGAAGCTGGAAGACGTTCGTCTTAAGTTCAAGCGATGCGATACGGTCTCTCCCCCCACCCTCGCAAGGCTCGCCACAATTCAATCAGGATGTCAATGAGCTGAAGGCCCTTCAGCAGAACCGGACGGCTACGGTCAACGAGAGCATCGACTATTGGAATAACGGTTCCGTTGTGCAGTGGAACTCGATCGCGCGCAGTTTGGTCATAAAACACAACACCTCAGCGCCCATGGCCTCACGCGTCTATGCGCTGTTGAGCGTGGCGCAGTACGATGCTCTCGTTTCTGCGTGGAATAATAAGTACACGTACAACCGGTCGAGTCCGCACGACATCGACCAAAGCATACAGCCTGCTGTGCAGACAACCAGCGACCCTGCGTACCCGTCTGATCACGCCGCTGTCGCTGGAGCATCGGCGGCGGTGCTCTCGTACCTGTACCCCAATGAAACTGCGTGGTTGACCAAGCAAGCGGCTGCAGACGACGAATCACGGCTTGCCGCCGGGGTGAACTTTCGTAGCGATATCACCGCTGGCACTGCCATCGGCCTTACTGTCGCACGAAGCGTCACCGAATATGCCAAGAACGATGGCTCGAATATCCCGTGGAATGGTACGGTGCCTACGGGGACAGGAAAATGGGTGAGCACGACATCGCCAGCAACGCCGCCGCTCTTGCCAAACTGGGGCAATGTCACCATGTGGCTAATGAATACCTCGGACCAGATCATGCCGCCAGCGCCACCTGCATTTGGCTCCGCGCAATTCGACGCTGGTCTCAAAACGGTCAAACAGATCGCCAACAATCGGACGGCGGAACAGCTGCAGATCGCCCAGTATTGGGATGATGGCGCCGGGACTTCAACGCCCACAGGCCACTGGAACGCGATTGCGTGCGGCCTGATTCAAAACTATTCGCTCCATGAGCTGCGCGCCGCACGGACACTCGCGCTAATGAATACCGCGACAGAGGACTCTGGTATCTGCTGTTGGAAAGCCAAGTACGACTATTGGGAGCTGAGGCCTATTACGGCCGATCCGACTATTAAAACGGTGTTTGCCACTCCGAACTTTCCCTCATATACCTCGGGTCACTCCGACTTTTCCGGCACGGCGGCCGGTGTCTTGAGTTACATCTTCCCAAAAGAACAGAGCCAGCTGAAAGCCCAGGCGCAACAAGCGTCTTTGTCGCGCGTTTATGCAGGGATCCACTACCCATTTGATTGCGATCAGGGGCTAAAGGTGGGTGGCGAGGTCGCGCAGCTCGCGATTCAACGCGGCGAGCACGACGGGTCTCCGCAACAAGCGTCATAACCGAGTCCTCGACTGAGCCGGAATGGACGCGTGCCACTAATCGTCGCGAAGATTAGGGCCGTTTCGCTCGAGCCGGAGATCGCGCAGGCGCGTTATCTCGAGGGCGGTTCTGCGGTCGCCTGACTGGCATTTGAGTGGCCCTTCTTCTTGCTTTTCATCAAGCCGTCAAAATAGTCCTCTAGATAAAATACGCGAAGATAGTCAGGCAATGAATTCATGCGCCTGTTCATGTCCGTGACCTGCAACTCCGTCGGCGGCTTTATGGTCTTTGCAAGTTGCGCGCGTATCGCGTGGCGTTTTTTAGTACCCAAACGAGTACTCTCGATGTTTACGTCTGCGGTGAGCCAAAAGACGAAACGGCTAAACGGGTCCTCCACGCACTCTTCGATTACTTTGCCTAGGACGAGAGTCGCGTTACGCGTCGGCCCCCCCACGTCAGCGTAGGGATACGTTACGCTTACAATTAGCACGTGATGGTTGAAGACTGTGGGGATTCTCTCCCATTTGATGACGAAGTCAGCGGCAACTCTCCGTTTAGAGCCCGCGCTGGTAAGATATGCCCTCGCTCGACCCGCGGTCATGGTTAACCCTTCAGAAACAACCGCGCGCACCTTAAATAAACTCTTTTACCACGGTTCACATATGAGCCAAAGAGGCTTTCATAGCGACTGTTGTTTACCTCTCAACCTTCGAGCGTAGTAAACTCCCCGAGTTGTAAGGCTCAAAGACGCTATCTTTCCGCCAAGAATAGGCTGCGCTTTTAAGTATCCCGACAGGTCAAAATCCATAGCGTATCGGTACACCTCTCGTTCACTGAAACCGTTAGCCAAAGCAAGCGCGTACAGCTCACCGCGTTCGATAACTCTCGTAGGATCTTCTTCTACGTGCTTCGATAGACAGAGGATAAACTCATTTTCGCGTTTCGATGAATGCACGATCAACGCCAACGATCAGAGCATTTCTCAGAACGGCTTATCTTCGTTTCGCTTGGTATTTCCGCCTCTAACTCCGTGCTGAGTGATGTTCGCCTCAATCACGTTTAACTCGGGCTGCCTCGCGTCTTCGACCGCGATTCCACCCGTATTCGGGAACAAGTGTTATTAAGCTTTAGCAGCAGAATAACTTATGATGTCGAGGGCGCATAGCGTTCTATCTGTCAAGAGTCGACAAAAAAGCTCAAACGACTCAGAACCGCTGTATTCGGTTCTCAACTCCGTGAACGTCTTCTTGGGCAATGCCATCGTTCGGAGGGTCATTCGCGGCCTCTGTGCCGACGATAGGCAGGCGATCTACGAAGCTTTGAGCTTGTACAGTGGCCAAAACGAGGTCGCTCTTTTAAAGAAGCTCAAGCTGCTGCCGATCTGTGCGTTCGTCGAACTCGGACGGATGTCCTTCCACGTGAAGAGGTCCAAGATGCAAGACTACTTCAGTAAGCAGGTGACGCGGCGCGGCCTATCGAATATCGTCAAGAGCATAGCAGAGTACGGCATCAGCAAGCCACTCAAACTTCAAGCGCCCTTTTTGGTCGTTTGGAACTACACGAATGCGTGCAATCTGCACTGCAAGCATTGCTACCAAGGTGCAGGTAAAATGTCAAAGGATGAGCTTAGCCTCGACGAGCGGCTCAACATTGTCGATCAGCTGGCTGACAACGACGTTGTCGCCATTGCGTTCTCCGGGGGCGAGGCGCTCCTGCGAGACGACTTCTGGGAAGTCGCTCGTCATGCCTCAAACAAGGGGTTGTACCTCTCATTAGCGACCAATGGCACTTTGCTGACGAAAGACGTCGTCCTCCGGCTTACGGACGTTGGCGTTGAGTACTTCGAGATAAGCCTTGATTCAGTCGATCCATTAAAACACGACGCATTTCGGGGAGTTAGTGGCGCTTGGGAACGCACTATAGCAGGCATCCAAAACGTCGTGGCTCAAGAAGGCGCGTACTCGTGCATCGCCAATACGATCACGAATGAGAACTACCGCGAACTGGATGCCCTCGTCGCATTTAGCAGGAAGCTTGGTGTCAACAGAACCTTGATCTTCAACTTTATTCCCGTAGGGCGAGGTTCCGACATCATCGACGTGGATCTGCCCCCGGACGCGCGCGAGCACGTTATGCAGCAGATGTACGAGTATCTGAGTGGCCAAGACGAAAGCTTTGAAATTCTGACAACGGCGCCGCAATTCTCACGCGTGTGTACGATGAACTCGCAAAATGGAATTATCTCACTCGCACACTTTGGATCAGCGGGCTTCAGCGACAAGGTGGGGTTACTCGCCGAGTACATCGGGGGATGTGGGGCCGGCCGCATGTACTGTGCGATTCAGCCCAACGGAATAGTGACACCGTGCGTGTTTATGCCGATACCTGTCGGCGACTTGCGATCAGAATCGTTCGTCGACATCTGGAAAAACGCCGAGGTCATGCAGTCGCTCAGGGAACGGCACGATCTTAAGGAACACTGCGGCTCGTGTGACTACAAGAACGTTTGTGGCGGTTGCCGCGCCCGTGCATATGCGTATTTCAAGGACATCAAAGCCCCCGACATTGGATGCATTTACAACCTGCGCGCGTATAACGCACTCAAGGATAAACTGCGTGGATCAGGCGCTGCGGTCGAGGCAACAGAGGCCGCCGCATTAAGCTGTTGAACGCTCCATTCAGATTGCGAGGCGCATTACCGATCTTCTGCGTGCGGGTCAACCGACGTGCCGAGAATAGGCGTTGACTTCATCTTGAGCGCCCCTTTGAACACTTTGTACATTACGAGGGCGAACAGAAGCTTGTCTCGGCTTAATTGCTTGAAGACATAGTTTGGCCTCAAGTAGAACTCTTTGAATGCCTCTCTTTGAGTGTCCTGAAGCTCTCTGAGCGTGAGATCAACGGTTTCAATGACCGGCGCGAGCAGCGTGAAGTGTGTCCAGTCCTTTATTCTAATGAGGCCCATCTTGCTCGCGAGTTCGTAGAACTTCGTGCCCGGGTACGGTGTGGCGAGCGAGAAGAGAGCATAGTCGGGGTTCACCCATTTTGCGAAGCCAATCGTTTCATCGATGGTGGTCTTGTTCTCGCCGGGCATTCCCAGAGTCATTGACGCGATCGTATGCATGCCGATGTCTCTTGCGGTTTTGAAGGCGCGCTTGGCCTGTTCTACTTTGGTGCCCTTCTGGACATTGTCTAGGATCTTCTGATTCCCGCTCTCAACGCCAAAAAGCAATGTTCGGCAACCCGCCTTCCACATCTGCGAGAGCAGCTCTTTATTGAACCGATCGACCCGCGCTGTGCATCCCCATACGACGTCAATTCCGCGGCTGATTATCCCTTTACAGAAGCTGTGCACCCACTTAGGAAACAGTGTGAAGGTATCGTCCATGAAGCCGACCATTCTGACTTTGTACTCATCGACTACCTGTTCCATCTCGTCTGCAGCGTTCTCTGGCGATCTGAAACGGACGCGCCGCCCGTGCATCGCACTTGACGCGCAGAATGAACAGCCCATCGGGCATCCTCTACTGCAGATCATGGTGGCTAAGACCTGTTTGCGTCCAAAGAGCATGTATTCGCGCATCGGAAGGAGGTGCCGCGCGGGGAAAGGCAGGGCATCGAGATCTTCGATAGGCCTTCTTTTGGGCGTTTCAACGATGCGGTCGCCGTCCCGGTAATTGATCCCGTCAATGTTGCGCAGGGGTTTTTCATTCTCTATAGCGTCGACGAGCTCGCGGGTAGCGTATTCTCCCTCATTCCTGACCACGACATCGACAAAGTCGTTTTCGCGCAAGACCTGCTCTGGCATGAAGGTGGCGTGATATCCCCCCATTGTAACCGTGCACTCAGGGTGGAGCTCTTTGGTAATTTTGCCCACTGCGAGGGCTTGCTTGATAGTCGGCGTCGTCGTCTGCACACCGAGCAGATCGACGTGCTTACGTGCAAGCTCTCGCCGGTAGCCCTGCAAGTCCATATCGAGGGCCGGCGCATCTAAAATGGTGACTTTGACGTCGTTCTCTTCAAGTACGGCGCCAATGTACGCTAGACCTAAGGGAGGAGCGGTGAGACCTAATACGTCCTTATACTTGGATTTGATGTCAGGGGGATTGACAAGGAGGACTTCCATCGCGATCTCTCAATAGGTAAGGGTGCCGAAAATATAAGGTTAACCGCAGAACGGGGCAGCCTGACATTCCGCGTGTGCGTCTCATTTGGCTGCGCGTGCACGCCGTGTCATCAAGTCTCGCCGACGGCTTCTCTCTTAGTGAGCCGTTGTTCGAGCAGCGCCAAGTGCTCACGTTTGCCGTTTTTCAGAACGCTTAACTCTCGCTTAGAGAGCGCCCTGAAATAGCACGCGTCGACGCATGCCATGTTATCATACCCTTTGCAGCTATCGCACTTGTACGCTCTTCGTGTAGTTTTGCGCTTTTGTGCACGTGCGGTCTCGGCACTCGTTGCCTTTCTATCAAACAGCATGTGAAAAACGCTTCGCTCGTGCGTGTCACGCGCCGGTGCAGCAGGACTCTCTTCGATAAAGATCGCATTGAACGGGCAGCTCTTCGCGCACCGGCCGCAGCCGATGCATTTGTCCTCATCGATGGATATAACGTCGTTCTCCCGGACGATGGCATTTGGCTTGCACACGTCGACACACGCCGGGTTGTCACATTGTTTGCATACAATAGGGAGCGCTTCGTCGTCGAATATGAGTCCCCTCGATTGTAGAACGTCTTTCACTTTTAGGCGTGCTTTTCCGCCGTGTCGTTCCGCGCACGCCATTTCGCAGACGCCGCAGTTTTCGCATCGCTTCAGA
>Ga0187770_10000359_pt1 | contig 22096 bp, 21 predicted proteins | sample 0116_SJ02_MP02_2_FD_133154 | JGI IMG/M metagenome (GOLD analysis project Ga0187770, IMG submission 133154) | Tropical peat soil microbial communities from peatlands in Department of Meta, Colombia - 0116_SJ02_MP02_20_MG | ecosystem: Environmental > Terrestrial > Soil > Wetlands > Peat | place...
ATTCAACTATCGCCGCGGACGGTCCGGCGGTATATGCCTCTGGACCGTGGTCCTGGAAAGCGAGTTCCTTCGCAGCGCTGGATGACCTTCGTTCGCAATCATGCCCAGGCCATCTTGGCCTGTGATTTCTTCATCGTTGTGACCGCTCGCTTTCGCATTCTCTACGTATTTGTAGCAATGGAGGTAGGAACCCGGCGCATCGCTCACTTCAACGTCACCGCGCATCCCACGGCCGATTGGACCCTGCAGCAGTTTCGCGAGGCAACCATGGGCGAGCGCTCCTACCGATTCGTTCTTCATGATCGGGACAGCATCTTTTCGAGCGAGCTGGATGGCTGTTTGAAATCGATGGGAATGGAGGTTCTGAAGACTCCGTATCGGGCGCCGCAGGCGAACGCTTTCTGCGAACGGCTGATCGGCACGATGCGGAGGGAATGCCTCGATCACGTGATCGCATGGAATGAGAGGCACGTGCGGCGAATCCTGAAGGAATGGGTAGCGCACTACAATCAGGGCCGGCCGCATTCCAGTCTGGGACCCGGGATCCCCGGTCAGAGAAGACAGGTAGTGGAGTGCTGTGGGCATCATCTTCCCAGCCATCGGCGAGTGGTGGCTCGGGCGATTCTGGGCGGCCTGCATCACGAGTACCGTTGGGAAAGGATGGCGGCGTGAGAGACCGGATGCTCCGAAGACGACGCCCTCTGATCTCTTCTCCTCTCGAATGGCAGATGACCGCGGCACCAGTGCCGCATCCCCCAGTACCTGTCCTTGCCGAACGCGGCGGCACGCAGCTTCAGACACCTCGCCCGACGCTCCTCGTGGACACGCGCGAGCAAAATCCTTTCAACTTTTCGCGCTTTCGTGGCTGGTTTGCAGGGATCGAAAAGAGAGCCCTGCCGCTGGGGGACTACTCCGTCGCGGGACTGGAGGATATCTGTGTCGTAGAACGAAAGGATCTCTCGGACCTGGTGCACTCCTGCACCGCGGACCGTCCTGCGTTCATCCACCGGCTGCGGCTCATGGCCCGGTACCCGCACCGGTTGTTGGTCATCACGAGTCCTCTGAGCCAGGTGAAGTCCCGCTACACGCACACGAACGTTGACCCCAATCGCGTGACGCAGTTTCTCATAGCTGTCCTCGCGGGCCTGCAAGTGCCCTTCGTTTGCACTGAGACACACGAGTTAGGAGAAGAACTCGTGGGCTCTTACCTCTACCAGATTCATCTCTACCACTGGCTGGAGTCGAACGACTACGGCCGGTTCCTAGCGGACAATGATATATAGAGGATGAGCGGAATGGCCCGCACTGATCAGAACCTTGGCGTTGCGATAGAGTTTTTGCGGAGCACAGGTGTCGCTCATTTCAGGCATGTTCGCTCGGATCGGAATAGGCGCTTTCCATCAGCCAAAGTAGTAACGAACAATGCATTCCGCCACACAACATGGCTTCTCTGCCCCGCGACACTCCAATTCAACTGAGTAGGTTGCTTGTATGGCGTCTGGAAGCTGTTTTGTTGACTGAACGCCCACGCGGGCACGAATCTGAGACTCGGCGCGGACGGGCGATGGGAACCGCACTCGATTAAGCCCATAATTCACTCGCATCCGGACCCCGCCTTGGACCTGTATCGCCTCTCTCAGGAAGCGGCTGAGAAGCGACAGAGTCAAGAATCCGTGAGCGATAGTCGTGCCATAAGGTGATTCTCTCTGTGCTCGGTCCTGGTCAACGTGAATCCACTGTCGATCGTCCGTGACCTCGGCAAACTGGCGAATCATTTCTTGCGTTACGGTGAACCATTCCGTTACAGCGATCTCACGGCCGACAAAGTTGCTCAGGGCCTGCGGTGCTTCAATGACGAGCGGAGGCATGGAATTCTCTTAGTACGGACGATTCGCCTTTGGGCGCGTAGACCGGGAACCCAATAGTATTCTTTCTTAGCGGCCTAAGGCAGCTTTCGGCTCAGCGGATGACTCGCATACGGCCTGCTAGCACCTCAGTTCATGCCCTCGCGAGTTCTCCCAACAAAGGATTGCTGTTTCATTGCCGAATAGTAGTACTTCTACACGTGAGGAACCGTCGGGTAAACGGAATAATTCCTTGGTTTGGACCTGGCCGGCTACGCCGTACTATTACCGAATCTCCGTCGGAGTGACCAACTCGTTTGCGAACTCAAAGACTTCGTCGGTGAAAGGATCTACGACTACAAACGTCCCAACTGGATCGAGTTTGTGAGCGAACTTCCGAAAACTGCCACTGGCAAAGTGCAGCGCTTCAAGCTGCGTCAGCTGCACGTGCATCAGGATTCAAATGGCGCTGCGGACCATCAGAAATCCACGCCGTAGCGTGCCACGCTATTGGTTCTTCCACACAGGCTTGCGTTTTTCGAGGTAGGCGTTCAGACCCTCGCGGGCATCTTCTGTACTCATCAATTCTCCCAAGTACAGTTCCTCGACAGAAGCCAGCCCCTCGCTCAGATTCGCATGCAGCGCCCGGCCCACCGCTCGTTTCGTAAGCCTCAGGACGGGCGCGCTCATGGAGGTGAGCTTGGCGATGAATTCACCTGCCTTCTGACGGAACTCTGGCGTGGGGAAGACCTTATTGATGAGGCCCAGTGCCTTGGCCTCGGAAGCGTCGACGATATCTCCGGTCAGAAGCAGTTCCAGCGCGCAGTTCCGTCCCACAAGCTGCGGGAAAACGACCGCTGCCACCGGAGGAAACACTCCCACCTTGATCTCCGGCTGGCCGAAAGTGGCCCGCTCGGAGGCAATGACCATGTCGCAAAACGTGGCCAGTTCGCAGCCGCCACCCAGAGCCATCCCGTCGACGAGCGCCAATGTGGGCACGGCGAGAGAATGGAGAAGCCGGAACACTCCATGGAACTTCTCGATCATCTCCGATACTTTGTCCGGCGTGTGGTCACGAATGGAGACGCCAGCCGAGAAGGCCTTTCCCTGATGATCAAAAACGAGGACCTTCACTTCCTTCTCCAACTGGACGCGCGCGATGGCACTCTGGATCTCCCGGAGCATCGGGATGTCGATGATGTTTAAAGGCGGCAGATTCAGGGTAATCCGAGCGACGCCGTCTTCGGCAGCACAAAGAATGCTTCGATATTCCTCGGCCATGCAATTAGTCCTCAGATCTTCCGACGAATCCCGAATCGCCTGAGCGAATTCCAGGATTACTTGTCCGTCTTTGCAGCCTGGGCAACCCACGGAGCGACTTCCCGGACCAGTTCCTCATTCCACCGCGCTCCCTGGGCAAGCCGCTGCCGCAAGCGAACGAAATCCACTTCCCTTTCATCCTTGGTCCCGTAATGGAAGGCGCGAAAACCTGCGTTTGCCTCCGTCATCATATTCAGCGAGAGCCAGGCGCGATTGCTCTCGCGGTTCTTGTCCCAGTGTATGAGTTTGTGCTTGCGGAGACTTTCGATGGTCTTGATGAGGCAGTCGGGCATCGTATAGAGAAACTTCGTGCACATCTGATCGACAGCCTCGTCGAGGAGCGAAAGGTCCACGCTGCCCTTGCCCATCAGTGATTTCCCCTCTTCTCGAGCGTGCCCTGTCTTCCATTCGCCGATCACAACCCGTCCGTACTCGTCCAGAACCCGGTCTGTGACGACCAAGGGATTTGGCGTCCATCGCCCATCGACTTTCAAGGCGGGAACGATCTGCGTGAGCCCGCCGAGCCAGTAGAAACGATGCGCGCTCCAGGTCTCGCAGAGAGTCCCGCTATACATTGCCCTTTCGATTCCCACATAGACCGGCAAGAAATCTGTGCTCCCGCCGTCCGGAGCGGAGCCGTGCTTTGGTCCGGCCTGACTGAAAAGAGCGAGATCACTAGCGACCGAAAAATCGCACGCCATCCCGATTTCCTGGCCGCCGCCCACACGTATTCCATTCACGCGGCAGATCACGGGCTTGTCGCACTGAAGGATCGTGGTCACCATGTCGTTGAATATGCGCATGTACTGGCGGTATTCGGCCGGCGCACCTGCGTAGTACTCCGCGTATTCACGCGTGTTTCCGCCGCTGCAGAAGGCGCGCGTTCCAGCGCCCGTTAGAACGACTGCTACAGCTGCGCGGTCGTTGCTCGCCTCGCGCAGGGCCAGAATCACTTCCTTAGCCATAGAAGTGGTGTAGCTATTGAGCTCGTTTGGGTTGTTAAGCGTGATCCAAACGTTGTGGAGGCCGTCGACGGTTTTTCCCGAGCGGTCGTGCACGGGCCGGCGTTCGAACAGAATCTCACGCGGAGAAAAGGGATCAATGAGGTTGTGATTTTTCACTTGCTGCCTCCCGTCAGTGCTTTACATTACCCTGCCCCGGTTGCAGGATTGCTCGGCGACGCAAAACATGTTTTGCAAGCGCATCAAGAACAGCGGGCGCTTCTTCCAGCGGATGGAGTTCAACGTAAGGAGCAAGGGAAACCTTCCCATCGAGTACCATCTGAAGGGCACCAGGATATTGGTCCGGGGGGCAGCCCCAGTTGCCGCGTGCGGTCGCATCGAAGGCCATCAGATTTGATAAACGAAGTTCAACGCTCTTCGGCGTGAAACCTACGACTCCCAGATACGCACCGTGGTCCAGCATTCCAAAGGCCGTCGCTTGGCCAGCGGGCGTGCCGCTCATCTCGAAGATCTTCAACCCGATGCCCTTGCGTCCACTCTCTTTGCCAAAACTTCGCACTGCCGCCCTCAGACCCTTGAGTTCCGTCGAGCTGGCATCGAGAACAAGTCCTGCGCCGTGCCGAGCTGCCAAATCCAGCCGTTCGCCGTCGATATCAATGACGGCTACCGCTGCGCCCAGAGCGGCGGCAATCTGCACTCCGAATCCGCCGACACCACCGGCCCCAACGATAACGGCGACGTCTTCGGACCCGAGGTTAGCTCTTCGAATGGCTTCATACGGGGTCGTCACCGCGTCTGCAACCACAGACAGCATCTCCAGCGTGACGCCGGAAGGGAGACGCTCGGGTACGGCACAGAGACCCCGAGATGGCACAAGCACATGGGTGGCGAAGCCGCCATCGCCATCATTGCCGGGCATGAATTGCTGGCGACAAATGGTAACTCGCCCTGCTTGACAAGCCGGACAAGACCCGCATGGAATCACTGCCGGAATAATCACCGATCGCCCGACCCATCCAGCAGCGTTTTCTCCGGCAGCAACGACTCTTCCAGAGATTTCGTGTCCCAGGACAAGCGGCAGGGCATGACGGGTCGGTACACCATCGAATGCAAAGCCGATGTCCGTGTGGCAGACCCCGCAACCCGAAACCTGCACGACAACCTCATCCGAGGCTGGGTTGAGGGAGGGGAGTTCGCAACGCCGCAGAGCGGTGTTTGCGGCCGTTAGTTGAAACCCGTAGCCCCCATTCACACTTGTCACAATGGACCTCTGCGACCCTGCCTTCACTGTGGCAGCAGGGTATGGGATTTGACAGGGTCAGGCGGTGACGACCGTCACAGTGCGGGGTGATGCCCCAACGGCGGGGGGAAATTCCGCAGAATCCGATCCAAAAGGCAGGTCAGTCTTGAGATGTCTGCCTCGATTTGTAGAGAGGATCGATGGATAGCTTGGGAAGGCGCGCCCGGTCGGGCTCGACCGCAATGAGGGCTTCGGCCGGTTTCAGGCCCTTCAGGCTCCGCTGTGCGAGCGCCTGATAGACCGCGGTGGCCTGGCTCTTCCAAGTGACTTCAGCATCCGTTAGCTCGCGCACTATCTTGGCCGGAACGCCCAGAACAAGACTGCGCGGCGGAATTACAGCGCCTGCCTTCACAAAAGCAAGAGCGGCGACTATGCACGATTCGCCAATGATCGCTCCATCGGAGATCACGGCGTTCATGCCAATTAGAGAGTTCTTCCCGATGCGGCACCCGTGGAGGACAGCGCCGTGGCCGATGTGGCCATTCGATTCGACGACAGTGTCGGCACCCGGAAAACTATGCATTACGCAGGTATCCTGCAGATTGCTGCCTTCTTCTAGGATTAGGCGCCCGAAATCTCCCCGCAGACAGGCGCAAGGACCAACATAACAGCGCGGTCCCACGATTACGTCGCCTATGAGCACGGCGGTGGGGTGAACAAAAGCCGTGGGATCAACCACTGGGACAATCCCATCAATTGAATAAATGTTCGCCATTACACAAGTGCCCTGTGCCTGATCTTCTACTTTGCCAAGAACCTCCCTCGCGGTGAATTCAATAGAGTTGGTAGCCCTTTCCTGCGAGCGTCTTCCAACGTTTTATGCCACGTTTCACTTACATTTGCTAGTGCTCGGTTGTCCTTCGCCAAGACTCCATCTGCTTCGAGAACCCCACGATTTCTGCGTGCCGCGCCGCACTCAAGACCTTGTTCCTGACCAACACTCCAGTTCGGAGGGCAAGGGAATGCAGCCTCAGATAGAAGTCAGCTCACGCTACGTGGGTGACATAGATAAGGATGAACGAGAACTCAGGAGCGCCTAGGCGGCTCGATCGTACGGATGGTGCAAGCCGCCGAGTCGCCAACGCGACAGGACGCGACTGAAGATTGCGGAGCGTTGGTCGAGGGCGTCGCCGCTTGAGCATAGTTAGCTGCTGGCGAAGGACTAAGTTCTCCAGAACCAGACTCGCGCGGCTGCGGAAGAAGCGAACGAGCGATGCAAACCCAAGCAAGAACGCATTGAACATGGTCGGAGTTATAGCAGAACGCTGGCGCGAGCCCGGCCACTATGTTATTGATTTCAAAGTCGGCCAGAGTTTTGGCGGGGGACAGGCCCTTCGCTCGGCGATCAGATGAATGGGTACCGTGTCAATCGCTCGCGCTCAGTCCGTACATCATCCCCGCGCAGCTCTCGCAATGCATATTTGACGAACTCAGTGGCGACCCGTTTACGCCAGCTCATATCGAAGTCTGTGTTGTCTAGCGGCTTTGCGATACGGCCAGCAAGAACGGCGGCCTCTTGAATCGCTTCCTTATCCAAAGGACGGCCAACGAGAGATTTTGCCGCTTCCGTAGCCACGAGGGGACGAGACGCAACGGAGCCGAGGACGATTCGAGCATCCCCGACGATTCCGCCTTTCCCTAGCCGCACGGCCGCAGCCACGGACAGCACGGGAAAATCAAACGAGCCGCGACGCCGCAGCTTCCAGTAAGTACTCTTCCAATCGTGGAGGGAATCGAGCAGCACTTCCGCCAGGATTTCATTCGGTCGCCGACGGATGTAGTCCAATCCGTCACTGTTGTATAGTTCAAAAAGCGGAACTTCGCGTTCTTCTGCTCGCGATACCAGGAGCACGCGGGCGCCCAAGGCGATCAGGGCGGGTGCCGTGTCGGTTGAGGAGACGGCCATGCACTTCGAACTTCCCGGCGCAACCCAGCAAGTAGTGCCGTCTTTCTTCAGGCAAAAATTGATCGCCTTTCTCCACTCGTAGCTCTGGTCGTAGTAGTTACAGCGCGTGTCGAGGCAGATATTGCCGCCGAGCGTCGCCATGGTGCGGATATGCGGAGTGGCAACCTGGGAAGCGGCTTGCCACAAGCCCGAAGCTCCGTTGTGAAGGCGAGGATCCTGCGCAATATCGGCAAGCGTGACGCACGCGCCTAGCCGCACGCCCGAGGGAGCGAATTGAACTTCGTTCAGCCCTGCGACGTGGCGAAGACTTATCAGCGTCCTCGGAACCTGCTGTCTGCGCTTCATGTTCGGGAGCAAATCTGTACCGCCCGCTAGCGGCATTGCCCTTGTTCCTTCGCCATCCAGCACACGCGCGGCTTCCTCCAGCGTGCGCGGAGCCCGAAACTCGAAAAAAGGCAGGCGCATCATGAGGTGTGTACCTTCTCTTTCCTCTGCGAGCTACTGCGACGGATTTCATTGACAGCGTGGCCATCTCCTCCTTCCCATGGCGGAAGAACACGGAGGGCCTCCGGCCAATTCACTTCGGGGAAATGGCTCGGCCCAAAACGCGGAGTGCGGCCTGCCTTCTTCTCCGCAAGGGCTTTCACGATCTTCTCTGGCGTGATGGGAGCTTCATCTATTCGTACTCCCACGGCATCATAAACCGCGTTGGCGACAGCCGGCATAATTGGCAGGAGTGGGCCCTGGCCGACTTCTTTTGCGCCAAAGGGGCCGCGCGGGTCAGGCTCCTCGACAAGCTCTGTGACAATCTCCGGCATGTCGAGTGACGTTGGGCTCTTATATTCGAGAATGGAAGGGAATTTATGCACCAGCGCATGCGATAAACGCTGCGGCAGGCGACGGAATTCCTGCTCCTCCATGAGCGCCTCGCCGAGGCCCATGTACACGCTGCCCTCAACCTGGCCGCGCACTAGCGTTGGGTTCAGTGCTCGACCGATATCATGCGCGATCCAAATCTTAGGGACGTTGATCCAGCCCGTGACGGGGTCCACAGTCACCTCGACCACGGCGGCCGAATACGAATAAGTGGGGGACGGGCCTACACCTCCGCCCTTGAATTGCGCCGGGGATTTAGGCGGAGTGTAGGAACCGACCGTGCCCACAGTACCGAAGCGAGCCTCTGCCAAGCAAACAGCTTCCTGAAAAGTGACACCCTTCTCTGGCGCTGCACTATCGAATACACGCTTGTCCGCGAAACGGAGCCGCTCTTTGGGGACATCAAGGCGTTCCGCCACCGCTTCCACAAGCATGGCCTTTGCTCGTTCCGCAGCTTGCAGAGCCGCATTGCCCGCCATCAACGTGACGCGGCTTGAGTAGGATCCCAAGTCGACCGGGCCGAGGTCCGTGTCGCCTGTGTAAATGCGAATATCGAATGTAGTGACGCCGAGAACTTCCGCTACGATCGCCGATAACACATCGTCAGAACCCTGCCCAATCTCCGTTGCACCGCAGAAGATCGTGATCCCGCCTCCACGATCGAGCTTGAGCTGCACTCCCGAGTGAGGCATCGCGTTCCAATAGATGGGGAGGCCCGCGCCAGTTAGATAGGCTGAGCATGCAAGCCCGACACCACGGCCCTCCGGAAGTCTACGAAACTTCTCATTCCAGCTCGAAATCTTCACCACGCGGCGAATACATTCTCCTAGGCCCACGGTTCCTAGCTTCAGAAAATTCGCAGTGAGAGCATTCGGAGTCTCGGCGATGCGTAGTCGGAGCTCGGCTGGATCGAGCTTGAGCTTCTCGGCGATCTTGTCGAGCTGGATCTCCTGGCCGAAACGGGGCTGCACGGTGCCATGGCCGCGCTTGGGTCCACAGGGGGGCTTGTTCGTAAAGGCGCGGCAACCCTGAAAGCGATAGCACGGGATGTGATAAGTGGTCGTCTGGAGCGCGCCCGTATAAAACGTGCTGGCGACGCCGTAGGAACCGTACGCACCTCCGTCAATGAGCGTTTGAAGGTGCATCCCCGTAATCGTGCCATCCTTCTTGACGCCCGTTTTGAACTTCATCAAAACAGGGTGGCGACCACGATGGCAATAGAAAACCTCTTCCCGGGTCAAGCCGATCTTCACGGGGCGGTCGAGTATCAGCGCGGCCTTGGCGACAACGATCTCATGGTTGAACGGATCGCTCTTGCCGCCAAAGCCTCCGCCATTGGGCGTCGCAATTACGCGGATGTGCGCGGGGGGCATTTCCAGCACCTTGGCGAGCGCGCGGTGAAGGTAATGGGGCGTCTGCGTGCTCGACCAAATGGTGAGCTTTCCTTCGGGATCCTTGATCGCGACCGAAGCGTGCTGCTCGATGGGAAGGTGAGTGTTCCCCTGGTAAAAGAAGATGTCTTCGAAGAGTTCGTCCGCTTCTGCAAAACCCTGGTCTACGTTGCCGAACTCAAGGCTAACGCGCTTGTGGATGTTCCCTTCTTCGCCGTAGTCGTGTATCCGCGGCGCGGGAGTCGCCAGCGCTTCTTCAGGATCCGAGACCGTCGTCAGGACTTCATACTCGACGTCAATGAGGTCGAGAGCTTCCAGAGCGGTTAGCTCCTCGCGCGCGACGATGGCGGCGACCGGATCTCCGACGTGCCGGACGTGATCGAGGCAGAGAGCTTGCTCGTCCTGGCTCACGGGAATGATTCCGTACTCGATCGGCAAGTCTTTTCCGGTGAGGACGAGATATACGCCCGGGTGAGCGAGTGCCCGCGAGGTGTCAATCTTTCGGATGCGCGCATGCGGGTGGGGAGACCTCAGCAACTTGCAGTACGCCATTCGCGGCAGAAAAATGTCGTCGGCGTAGCGCGTTTGACCCGTCACTTTCGCACGGGCGTCAACCCTGCGGCGGGGAACACCGATGACGCGGAGCTGATCTGTCTCCAGCTGCAATTCCTCGAGTTCCACTGCTGACGAGTCCGTTGAATTCCTCAAGTCCCCTCCTCGGTTGCACGCAGCAGCCTTACACGTTTACGCGCCGGGCTTCTTTCCTTCGGCGATTTGAACCATGGCGGCCTCAACCGCTTCGAAAATCTGCAAATAGCCCGTGCAGCGGCACAGATTGCCAGAGAGCGCTTCGCGAATCTGATCGCGAGTAGGATGCGGGTTCTTGTCCAGCAGCGCTTTTGCCGTCAGCAGGATTCCCGGAGTGCAATACCCGCACTGGGCCGCGCCGAGATCGGCAAACGCGGTCTGGAGTGGATGAAGTCTTCCGCTCGATCCGAGACCTTCTATCGTTGTTACGCCGCATCCGTCACATTCCAACGCCAGCACGAGGCATGAGAGCACGGGTTTGCCGTCCAGAAGAACTGCACAAGCGCCGCACTCCCCCAACTCACAGCCGTGCTTCGTGCCCGTATGGCCGAGATCTTCTCGCAACACTTCAAGAAGAGTCTTATAGGGCGCGAAGGAAACATCCATCTCTTCGCCGTTTAGAGCGATCTTGATGCGAGCCGTTTTCTGCGATTCAGCGGGCGCCGTTGCCATGTTTGGGTCACCTGTGTAATGCCGAGTACCTTTCCGCAGGTTGCGGGAAATCCTTCCGAACAGCATGTTCCGCGCTTCTGGCCGAAAAAGCCTTGTGAAGAGCGGCTGGCCTGGCTGCCAGCCCGCGGACCAAAAAGCATCCGAATTGCTGTGCAATCTGAGTGGCGGTCAACTTTCCAGCCGGGTTGAACCAGCCTACGCTCCAGTTGAGCGCTCCGAGAATGGCGCGCGTCGCGAGCGCCGGATCGCAGGAGACAAACTCTCCCGAACGTATTCCCGAGGCAATCAACTGGCGAATACCTTCCTCATAACGGTCGCGCTTTGCAACGAGGCGGCGGTGCAGATTGGACGGGAGCGCGCTGGTCAGGAGATGGGCTGCCGATCCCTCGACCTCGTCAAGCACACACCGCAAATGCGCTTCAATCACGAGTGAAAGCTTCTGGACTGCGCTCGCCCGAGAGGAGCGCGCCTGCTCGAGCGCGGCAATCATCCGATCCAGGGAATTATCCTGACAGAAGAAGAGGATTTCGTGTTTTCCGCGAAAGTAGTTGTAGAGGTTCGCCGGCGAAATGTCCGCGGCTGCTGCGATATCGCGCATGCCGGTTTCGGCGAACCCTCGAATGCGAAATGTAGTTCCGGCGGCGCGAAGGATTTCCAAGCGGCGCGCGACGTAGCGCCGTTTCGCCCGGCGTTGGGACCGCTTCGAGCTCCCGGTGATGGACATTGAATCTGTCCCGCCAGCCCTGTTCGCAACAAATATCACGGGGAGCTGTCCCTGTCAATCACATCTGAACAGTTGTTCAGAAAGGGAACAGACGTTCATGATTGACCAGCCCAAGGGACGGATCGCAGCGAAGGCAAAACAGATCCCTCGAACTTCGTCGTGTGCACTTGAAACACCTCGGAGCGAAAGAAACGCGCAGGAATCTGCTCGCGATAACGACGCTTATGAAGCGGCTTTTAGGAAAGGCGACTGGGCGCAGCGACATCGAGGCGCCGGAAACGGCGTGCTTTCATTTCATATCGGGCGAGGGTGCCCGGCGGCGCCAAAGTGACCGTGGGGCGGAGAGAGAGAGCGTGGTATATCGCCTGCTCGACGCGGCCCCGCACGCGCTCAGCGTCATCGCTGCCTGTTACTTCGATCTGCACTTCGAGATGCTGCATTTGCTGCACGGTCGTCACTGTGATTTGGAATTCATCAACAGTCATAAACTGGCGGATCACGTTTTCGATCGCGGTCGGATAGACGTTCACACCCCGGATCGTCACCATGTCGTCGCTTCGACCGAGCAGTCCTCCATGAAAACGCGCAAACGTGCGCCCGCAGGCGCAGGGGGACACATCCATACGGACGAGATCGCCCGTCCGATATCGTATGACTGGGAATCCGGGACGCCCGAGGTTCGTGATCACCAGCTCTCCCAATTCTCCCGAATGCACTTCCCTGCCGGTCTCGGGATCAACGACCTCGACGATGAACTCGCTTTCGATGGGATGTATCCCTCCGGGCTGAATTTCGCATTCAAAACTGTGCGCGCCGACCTCTGATGCGCCCGCGTGATCGAAGCATTTCGCACCCCATGCCGCTTCAATACGCGCTTTGGTCTGCGCGATATTCGCGCCAGGTTCTCCCGCGTGAACCAAGGCGCGGACGGGAAGCGACGTGAGATCAATATCCTGCTCGCGGGCGACCTCCGCGAGCCGGAGAGCATACGTCGGTGTGCAACAAACGACAGTTGCCCCCAAATCGCGCATTATGCGCAGGCGCTGCGTGGAGTCCGAGCCGCCTCCGGGAATCATCATGGCGCCAACCTGTTTTGCTCCCTCGATAGCAGCCCAGAAACCAATGAAAGGGCCGAAAGAAAAAGGCATGAAAATGCGGTCTTCTGCAGTCACGCCCGCGCCAGTTAGTACGTGTCTCCAGCACGTCCCCCACCAGTCCCAACTCTCCTCAGTATCCAATACGCGCAAGGGCACGCCGGTGGTTCCCGAAGTCTGGTGAACACGGGTATAGGCGCTCTCCGGAAACGTCACGTTGGTTCCGAAGGGCGGCGCTTCTTCCTGGGCACTCATAAGCTCTGACTTGTAGGTGAACGGCAGCTTGGTCAAGTCGGATAGCGATCGGATGTCGCCCGGAGCGACGTTTGCCTGCTTCCATTTTCTAGTGTAGAAGCGATTTGGCCCGCAGACTTGCTCAAGCAGCGTCCGGAGTTTATTGAACTGAAGGACGCGGAGCCGCTCTCGCGGCATCCTTTCTACACCCTGACTAAAGGGTTTCATGCACGTGCGCTGTTAGGTGGGAATTCGAAATACGGAACCGACTGTTCAACACGCAATCTCTCATGCAAAACCGCGTAAAAGGAATGTTAGACATGGGTATTGTCACTGTCAAGCGTATGTTCGGATTCTCCGGGCGGCTCCTGTGACGCATCGCGCACCAGCTTCTCGATGAACAAAGCGACGGCCTCCAAGACCAAGTCCGGCTGGTCGCGATGGGGAGAATGCTTGCAGTTGGGGAGCTCCAAGATTTCGACTGAACCAGCCGTCTGATTCCTGATCGCCTCGAGCTGCGCCATAGTTCCGTACTCGTCTTCGAAACCCTGAATCGCCAGTACGGGGCAAGTGATGCGCGGCAAGTATTCCTCGATATTCCAACTGCGGAAATCCGTATGCAGCCAGATATTGTTCCAGCCCCAAAAGGCTTTTTCCGCGTCTCTGTGGTGCCGCTGCATCCTCATGGGTAAGTCGGTGGTTTCAAACGCAACCTTTGCCGCCGCGATACTCGTCACGCTGATTTCCTCCACGAATACATGCGGCGCAAGCAGAATCAACCCCTTCAGGCGGTCATATGCTCCCGCGTAGATCAATGCGATGGAGCCTCCGTCGCTGTGCCCCAAAAACACGGGGGCGCGGATCGAAAGTTTTTCGAGCAGCTCCGGCAGGACCTCGAGCGCCTCATCGTGCATGTAGTTCACATTGCGTGGCCCATCGAGAATCTCCGAGTTGCCGTGCCCGTAGCGCGAGTAAACCAGCACGGGACAGCGAGTCTTTGCAGCAACGCTGGATGGGAAATCCCGCCACAGCGATACGGAACCGAGTCCCTCATGCAAGAATACGAGCGTCGGCCTGTCATTCCGGTCGCTCGGAATTCGCTGCACTTCGAGCTTTCGGCCTCGGACGATCATGAAGAAGGAATCGGTTCTAGTTGACAAGGTTGCCTTTCCTACTTCTTTCCAATGGCTCCCGCACATTGTCCGGAAGGTTCATGGCGGCGCTCATGGACAGCGGCCATTCTACATTAGGCTGGGCTGCACGCAATTTCCGCGCTTCGTCGTGGACGAAGACGTACAATAACGCCGGTTGCAGATAGGGAGGTTTCATGGCAGCGACGATGCAAAGCACGCAGGAGAACCGAAAACTGATTCAATACCGCGTGGACGGCGGTATCGCCGTGATTACGCTCGACGATCCGCCGGCGAACACTTACACGTACGAAATGAACCGCCAGCTCGATGATGCGATTCTCCAAGCACGCATGGACCCTGGCGTCCACGTGATTCTGCTGACCGGCGCAGGTGAAAGGTTCTTTTGCGCGGGCGCGAACATCGACATGCTCGCCGGCAGCGATCCGGTTTTCAAATACTATTTTTGCCTGCACGCCAACGAAACGCTCCTCCGTCTGGAACAAACACCGAAACTCGTGATTGCGGCGCTCAACGGCCACTGTGTCGGCGGAGGTTTGGAAATCGCGATGGCCGGGGACATCCGCATCGCGCGCAAGGACGCGGGAAAGATCGGTCTTCCAGAGGTCACGTTGGGCGTTCTTCCCGGGACTGGGGGAACCCAGAGATTGTCACGGCTCGTTGGAAAATCGAAAGCGATCGAGATGATGGCCCTGGGCAAGACATTTTCTTTCGACGAAGCGAGGGATCTGGGCATCGTCAACGCCGTGTTCTCGAAAGACGGGTTCCTGGATGAGGTGATGAAGTACGCGCGGCAATTCTGCCCGCCGAACAAAGCGGCGTACGCGGTGGGGCGAATCAAGCGCGCGGTGCAGAGCGGATGGGAAATTCCCCTCGAAGCAGGCTTGGCTCTCGAACGCGAAAACCAGCAGCTTCTATTTCAAAGCGAAGATGCGAAGGAAGGACTCGCGGCGTATCTCGAAAAGCGATCACCGTCATTTAAGGCGAAATAATGAAGAGCCGCGAGGAAAAGCTCCCTCTGCACACGGGTTCCTAGGAAGGGGCAGCATCCTTAGGGTAATCGTAAACGCCTCGCCCGGTTTTTCGGCCTAGCCGCCCAGCCTTCACGTATCGGCGCAGCAGCGGATGCGGGCGGTATTTTTCGCCAAGCACCTGATGCAGGTACTCGAGACTTTTCAACCGCACGTCTAGCCCAACGAGATCTACCAACTCAAAAGGTCCCATCGGATGATTCAGCCCCAGCTTCAGCGCCTTATCAATATCCTCCGCAGACGCGACGCCGGTCTCCAGCATCTCAAACGCTTCGTTTCCGATTATTGCGTTGATCCGGCTGGTGACGAATCCCGGTGACTCACGCACCAAGACGACCTCTTTTCCCATTCGGCGCCCTACTTCGCGACACGTCAAGATTGTCTCCTCGGATGTTTCAAGGGCTCTGACCATCTCCAGCAATTTCATCTTCGGTACGGGGTTGAAAAAGTGCATTCCGATGCATCGCTCAGGCCGGGATGTTACAGCCGCCATCTCCGTGATCGAAAGCGACGTTGTGTTGCTTGCAAAGATCGCGTGGGGCTTGGCACACTTTTCGAGTGTTTGGAACAAAGCAATCTTCATCGCGATCTCTTCCGGCACGGCCTCGATGATCAAGTCGGCATCACGGCAAGCGTCACCGGTGGACACCGCTGTCGCGAGTTGGGCGAGCGCCGAGTCCCTGACTCGAGGTTCGACCTTCCCACGCAAAACACCTTCTTCGAATGACCTCTTGATCCAGGTCATTCCCTGGCCCAGCATTTCCCCGGAAACGTCTTCTAGAACTGTTCGGTAGCCTCCGAGGGCTGCTGCATATGCTATTCCGCGGCCCATTGTCCCGGCGCCAATCACGGCAATCGTCTTCACGTCCATTTCCTTTTCTCTAGTTCAGCGTGGGAATAGCCTCGCTGCGTTATCGTACAGAATCTTTCTCTTGGTCTTCTCTCCGATCGGGAGTGCATTGAAGTTTTCGATATTCCCTTTGATTTCTGGCACGCCGGGCTCGGGCCAGTCCGTCCCCCAAAGCACCTTATCCGCAGTCCTTTCGCCCGCGCTTGATCAGTTCCAGAGCTGACGGCTTGAACATTTGCAGCGGCTGGATGTGTATGTGAATGTCAAGGAGTCCTTGCGCGAGCCTCTCCCGGTCAGATTGAATCCAGTGTCGAAGCGCCACTTTGATGCCGGAACGCCAGTTCCAATCTCTTCAGATCCACGCTTTCGTCCGCGGCTTGCTCCGGAGTGAGCGGGACTCGGCCCGCGATGAGTTTGCGCCCGATAATGTGATCCAGAGACCGGTTGATCGAGTCAATCGCGAGGAGGTGATTTGCCTTGAAGTAAAAGACGGAAATCTTCTTGCTCTCCTCATTTCCACGCGTCACCGTGCGATCATGCCCATGCGAAATGCCAGCCATTTGTAGCTTGACATCAAACTGGTCAGTCCAGAACCATGGCAAAGCCTTATAAGTTCCCCGGTGCCCCGTGATCGCGGCAGCGACGAACTGGCCCTGGTCGGCTGCGTTTTGCACAGATTCGAGACGGACTCTACCGTCGGCAAAAATGCAGGGGTGTTCGGCGCAATCGCCGATGGCAAAGATGTTTTCATCATCTGTGCGGAGCTGCTCATCAACTGCCACACCATTTGCGGTGCAAAGCCCGGCGGCCTGTGCAAGCTCAACATTCGGCGTGACGCCAACACCTACGATCACCAGATCAGCCGGATAAGATGCGCCGTCTCTTAGTTCGACTCCCTTCACTCTCCCGCCCGCGCCGGAAATCTCCGCGACCGAGCAATCGCACAAAACCTTAACATCGTGGCTGGTATGGAGCTCGCGAAAAAACTCCGATATCACAGGAGCCACTGCTCGCGACATCAAACGTGGCAGCGCCTCCAATACTGTGACCGATTTGCCGAGAGTGGCAGCGGCCGCCGCGAGTTCTAGCCCGATGAAACCGCCGCCGATTACGACGATCTCTCGCGCGTCTTTCAGACGGTCCCGGACCACGATTGCTTCTTCGAGGGAACGTAAGTAGAGCACACCATCGAGCTCAGCGCCTTTCATCGGAAGTTTCCGATTCCGCGCGCCCGCGGCGAGAACCAGTGTGCGATAAGGTACGCGGGTACCGGACGCCAGCTTTACCTGTTTTTCCGCCCGCTCGATCTCAGTGACCTTTGCGCTCGCCAGGAGTTCGATGCGGTGATCCTGATAAAACGCGGCGGGTCGCAATTCGACGGCGTCCACATCCTGCTTGCCTAGAGCGAATCCCTTCGAAAGCGGCGGCCGCTGGTAGGGAATGTGCGGCTCTTCACCAATGAGCGTGATGGTTTCCTGATAGCCTTCTGTGCGCAGTGATGCTGCGGTCTGAAAACCAGCCTGTCCCGTTCCGATAATGACAATGCCTGGCGGCATCAGCGCTGTCTCGATGGCAATCGCACGACGATACCGGAGAGTTCGTCCGTCATTTTGATCTGGCAGCTCAAGCGGCTGGTGGGCTGGCGTTCTTCCGCCGCGATTTCCAGCACTGCTTCTTCCGTATCGTTCGCTGGAGGGAGCTTATCGAAGAATTCCGGGTCCACGAAGACATGGCACGTGGAGCACATACATACGCCGCCGCATTCCGCGACGATCTCGTCAATTCCGTTCTTCAGTGCAGCGGCCATGATCGTAGTGCCAGAGGGCACTTCCACTTCCCGGGCGTCGCCGGCTGACGACACGTAGATGACTTTTGGCATTCGCTGGGTTCCTTTTGGTCTGCCGGTCTTGCACAAACGTAGCCGTGCACAGGGTCTCGCCTGGCGAGCGGCCCTACCTTTCTTTGCAATCAGTCGAAGCGTACGTACTCGAAGTTCAGCGGCTGGTTGTTGATACCGGCTCGCGGTGGAGCAATCCAATTAGCAAACTTGCCCGGCTCCACGACCCTGCCCGTCATCAGCGACTGGACATAAGCGTGGTCTTTCAGGCTTGGAAGCCACTCGAATTCATGCTTCTTCCATGCCTCCTCGCTCAACACTTCGCCCGTAGCACTGATGTAATGTCCCGCGAAGTTTCCGATGGCACGATGGAAACCCTTGTGCGGCAAGGTTAATCGAAAAGGAATCCCGGATTTTTCAATGACCCGATTCCATCGGCCGAGGCCGGATTCGATTTCTTTGATGTAGTCGTCGCGGAGACGTTCATTCAGTGCTGTTAGGGCCGGAACATTCTTGCTCACGATCTTTTCACCGACGACTTCGAATACGGGATATTGGGCTTCGCTCAGCAAGTGATCGTCGTTGACCTTGGTTTCCTCGAAGCGCCCTTTGAGGCCGTTGGTGTAGTAATTCGCGGCGTTCGAAGAAACATCAGATCCATACAGATCGAGCGTGACGCTGTAATGGAAATTCAGATACTTCTGAATAGTCTGCAAATCAATCACGCCGAGCTGGCGCACGTCGGACGGGGCGTCCACTTTGTTTTCTTTCATCACGTCACACGTTCTCTGAATGATCCGGCTGATACCTGTCTCGCCGACGAACATGTGGTGCGCTTCCTCGGTAAGCATAAAGCGGCACGTGCGCGCGAGCGGATCGAAACCTGATTCCGCGAGCGAGCAGAGTTGGAACTTTCCGTCTCGGTCGGTAAAGAATGTAAACATGAAGAACGCGAGCCAATCCGGCGTCGGCTCATTGAATGCGCCTAGGATTCGCGGGTTATCCGCATCGCCAGAGCGCCGCTCCAGTAGCGCTTCGGCTTCTTCGCGGCCGTCGCGCCCAAAATAGCGATGCAGCAGATATACCATGGCCCAAAGGTGGCGTCCTTCCTCAACGTTCACCTGAAAAATGTTCCTTAGATCGTATAGAGAAGGGCACGACATCCCGAGCATCTTCTGCTGCTCGACAGAAGCTGGCTCTGTATCGCCCTGCGTGACGACGATACGCCGAAGTGTTGACCGAAGTTCCCCCGGAACTTCCTGCCACGCCGCCTCGCCTCTATGGACGCCGAAGTTGATCTGGCGGTTCGAGTCTCTAGGCTGTAGGAAAATTCCCCAGCGATATTCGGGCATCCGCACGTAGCCGAACTGAGCCCAGCCGTCCGGTTCCACGCTGATGGCCGTGCGAAGGTAGACCTGAAGCGCGTGGCTTTCGTTCGGCCCCATCTCGTACCACCAGTTGAGATAAGCTGGCTGCCAGTGCTCGAGCGCCCGCTGAAGAACGCGGTCCTGCCCCAAATCCACGTTGTTCGGAATTTTTTCAATGTAATCGATCATTACAGTCTCCCCGTTGAAATCAGCCCTCAGGAGGGCGGTAGCTTCAGACCCTTTCCCAATTGAATTTCACAGGCGCGCCGGTGCCGTATACCTTCAGTGCTCCGCTTGGGCCCACAGCGTTTGGACGAATGAATATCCAGTTTTGCCACGCCGAAAGCCGGCCAAATATTCGCGTCTCGAGTGTCTCCGTGACGCCAAAGCGCAAGTTCGCTTCGAGACCTGTCAAGGCGTCAGGAGAAAGCGCGACGCGCGATTCAGTGGCTTGCCGCAATTCGTCGTTCCAGTCGAGCTCGTCAGGGATAGCCGTGACAAGGCCGGCATCGAAAGCCTCGCGTGCGGAGAGTCTTTTGCCGATCTGGCCGCGCAGCGATTCGATTGCCTGCGAATCCCGGTAGAAACGCGAGGCGAGGCGAGAAAGTCGGTTTACCATCGGCAACGGGCCGAAATTCATCCTCGACAACATCACCGTGCCGGCCCTCTCACCCTCCTGCACGTCGAGCATATAGATGCGGTCCGCGGCAAGCGCCAATTCCATGAGGGTGCCGGCGAAGCAGGAGCCGGGTTCCACGATGGCGAATAGGGAGCGTGCGGAAACCTCCAGTCGCGCGATGGTACGCCGCATCATGCCTAAAACTTCGCGAACAAACCAATTGTGCTGATGGTCTAGGGCAAAACCGTCTATGGCGGCGATGGCGTCGGGATTCCCGGCCGTCTTCAGTATCCATAATCCGAGGTCGAGTTCATTCGTGCGTAGGCTCAGCACGGCGTCGTCCAGCTCTCGCGCCATCTTGAGAGGCCACCAGTCGGCTCCGGCCGCAAGAGCTTTCTCCACGGTGTCTTCCGTGACCCGCTCAGGCGCGCGCACGGTGATCGTGGCCTTGCGGGCCTCACGGTTCATCTGCACTTCCACGAACTCGTAGTGAAGCCCCTTCTCGTCAATCGTCCGATTCAGCGGAGTCAAAGCCACACCCTTCGCGCCGCGGGGGCGATCGCTCTGCTCCGCGAGCTTAAGGGCGCGTTGCTTCACATGTTCTGAGAATTGCTGCGTCTTTACGACTTCATCTACAAGCCGCCAATCCTTGGCACGTTGCCCGCGCACTCCGTCCGGTGTCGTGCAGAAAATGTCGGCATAATCCTTACGCACCTTGCGTTTGTCCGTCACACGAGTCAGGCCGCCGGTGCCGGGTAAAACGCCCAGAAGTGGGAGTTCCGGCAAGCTGACGGCGGAAGAACGGTCATCCACCAAAACGATTTCATCGCAGGCGAGCGCCAGTTCGTATCCCCCGCCAGCCGTAGTTCCATTTAAGGCCGCCAGGAACTTGATGCCGGAGTGAGCGCTCGAATCCTCGATTCCATTCCGGGTTTCGTTGGTGAACTTACAGAAGTTCACCTTCCAAGCGTGAGAAGAAAGACCGAGCATGTAGATGTTCGCCCCGGAACAGAAGATGCGGTTCTTGGCGCTAGTAATGACCACCGAACGAACCTCGGGATGCTCAAACCTGATTCGCTGCAGTACATCGTGCAGCTCAATATCAACTCCCAAATCGTAGGAGTTCAGCTTAAGCTTGTAGCCCGGGCGCAGTGCGCCATCTTCATTGACGTCCATCGTCAGCGTTGCGACGGGGCCGTTGAGCGAGAGCCGCCAATGTTTGTAGCGCGACGGATCGGTTTGGTAGTCCACAGCGCCCGCTCTTGCCTGCGGGTCGTGAGTTGCGACAGCATCCACGGCCGCCCTCCTATTGAAAACTTGATTGCAATGCTAGTTTCAGTTTCTTCAAGCTTTCTTCCACGGAACTTCCTGAGGTATCCACGCAGGCGTCCGCCTTTCGATAGAGCCGCTCGCGAGCCTGAAGGATGCGGCGTAGATCGTCCATCGCCCGGTCGTTTCCTGCGATAGCGCGAAAATCGCCTTGCGCGATCACGCGAGACATGTGCTCTTCCGGCGCCGCCTTCAGCCAAACGGTGAAGCAATTCGAAAGAATATAGTCGTACGTCTCTTTCTCGGAAACAACGCCGCCACCCACCGAAATCACGGCGCGGGCGTATTCGTGAAGGACCCGCTCGAGAGTGCGCTTCTCGATCGCTCGATAGCCGGACTGTCCATACAGCGAAAAAATTTCCGCCAAAGGCATTCCCGTGTCCTTCTCAATCTCCCGATCCAGCTCAATGAAAGGCGCGTTGATTTCCTCGCACAGTTTGGACCCCAGCGTCGACTTTCCGGCGCCGCGCAGGCCGATCAGCGCGACGCGCGCACGCCGCGCCTCTTCCTCGTGTCCGAATTCGCGCTGGAGGCGGGATACCACATCGTCCAGACGATGTGCGGGGAGGCGTTCGAGAAAGCGTTGGATCACTTGTTTTTCCGCAGGCTCCTCGCGCTCGGAGGAGAATAGCTCGACAAGGGATACATTGAGAGCCGCAGCGATTCTGCGGAGCAACAAGATCGAAATGTTGCCTTCGCCAGCTTCGAGTTGCGCCAAGTGGCGCTCCGAGACGTCAGAGTCGTGCGCGACCAATTTGCGAGTCATCCCGCGGAGGTTGCGTACTTCTCGCACGCGCGTGCCGAGGAAAAGCAGGAAGTTGTCCTCTGGGTTCAGCGAGGGTCGTTCCGCGTGGGAAATTCTGGAATCAGCGGTTGTTGTCATGATTGAACTCACATGCAGTATAGTACATCACCAGGACGTCCAGTCAAGATCCAGAATCGACTGGCTAACACTTGAGATCGATTCATGAGGTCATTGTCTGTAAGTCTAATTTGTATAG
>Ga0187770_10000363_pt1 | contig 21979 bp, 17 predicted proteins | sample 0116_SJ02_MP02_2_FD_133154 | JGI IMG/M metagenome (GOLD analysis project Ga0187770, IMG submission 133154) | Tropical peat soil microbial communities from peatlands in Department of Meta, Colombia - 0116_SJ02_MP02_20_MG | ecosystem: Environmental > Terrestrial > Soil > Wetlands > Peat | place...
CCCCCTTCAGATGTCCAAAGTTTGATTTGACCGACCCGAGCGCCACGGAGCGAGGAGAAAGCTGAGAACCGCTGAGCAGGTCCGCCATGCTCTGCACTTCCACCACATCGCCCACGCGGGTGGAAGTCCCGTGACCCTCGATGTAGCTCACCGTCGAGGGGGGAAGCCCGGCATTCTGCCAGGCGCGCTCCAGAGCCAGTTTCTGGCCAATGGGGTTGGGCGCGGTGATGCCTTTACCTTTCCCGTCGCTCGAGCCGCCCATGCCTCGCAGCACCGCGTAAATCTTGTCTCCGTCCCGCTCCGCATCCGCCAGGCGCTTCAGCAGAAAAATTGCTGCGCCTTCGCCCATCACGAAGCCATCGGCGCCTTCCGCGTAAGGACGCGTGCCCGTGGCCGAGAGCGCGCCGATCTTGCAGAACTTCACGAAGGTCGAGGCGCCCATGTTGCGGTCAATTCCGCCGGTCACCACCGCGTCGAAATCTTTTTCCACTAATCCTTCGATCGCCGAACTGATCGCCGCCAGTGCGGAGGCACACGCCGCGTCACAGATGTAGTTCGGCCCGTGGAAGTTGTAGAGGTTGGCGATCCGGCCGGCAATGCAGTTGGCGAGTTCGCCGGGCATGCTGTCTTCCGTGATCTCAGGAAGATGCTTGGCGATACGCTCGTGCAGTTCGCGGGTGATTTCGTTGCGCAACGCTTCTGGCAGCGCGCTGAAACTGGCCACTTCGGAAAGTTCCCGCGCGTATTCCGGAAAGTAGATGCGCAGCGCCGTGATGTAGTGTTTTTCCCCGGCCATTGCGTTTCCAAGGATTACTGCGGTGCGCTCTGGGTCCAGCGGACGCTGCGGGTATCCGTAATCCGCCAGGGCTTCGCGCGTGCAGGCGATGGCCCATTTCTGCGCCTCGTCCATGGCATCCGTCACGCGCGGGGGAACCGGCAAGTGCCACTTGACCGGTTCCCAGGCGTACGCACGCACCCAGCCGCCGATTTTTGAGTATGTTTTATCCGGGGCCGTGGGGTCGGGATCGTAATAGAGCGCGGGGTCCCAGCGTTTCGGGTCCACCTCGGTGACGCTGTACCGTCCGTCCTTTATGTTTTCCCAGAACGCCGGCACATTCGGCGCGTCGGGCAGGATGGCCCCCGCTCCCACAATGGCGATGGCTCGATAAGCCGTGTCTTTCATGACTGCTCTCCTGAAGCAAAGAGAGAGGCAGCAGACCTGCGCAGGTCGCGGTTCCTGCGCGGTCCCATGTTTCGCTACGCAGCAAGCTTTGCTCCCTTGGCTGCGCGCCCGTACAGAACGTCTGCCACGCTATCCATGTCCGAAATCAAACCCAGCTGCCCGCGATAAATCGCCGACAGTTCCAAGCGCGTCTCGAACTCCGCGATCTCCGCGTCGCCCGCGCCGATAATCCAGCGCTGACCGTCTGCCGCGACCTTGAGCGCGGCCTCGCGCGCGAAGATGCGGCTGAGCGCCGCCAGTGCCGCCGCGTCAAAGCGCCGGTTGCCCTTCTCATGCAACTTGTTCTCCGCCAGGAGCGCGGCGCGTCGCGCCAGGCTGCCCGCGCTTTCTGCGTAAGCGATCAGCTCGCCGAGACGCAGGAGAATGTGCTGATGACGGGTCAGCCGCGCCAGCCGGGCCCGCTCCAACACCTCGGCCAGCGCGTGGAACGCCAGCCCCGCCAGATCCGCGCCCACGTTCGGATTGCGCGCGTGCAGCGCCTCGCTCTTCCGCGCCTCCTCGTGATAGTGCTGCCCGTGCGTCTTCAAGTGGAGCTGCCAGCGGTCCCGGCTGATGGTCATTTCCATAATCTCCGACGTGCCCTCGTAAATCGTCGTGATGCGCACATCGCGTTTCATCTTCTCCACCATGTACTCATGCGTGTAACCATAGCCGCCGAGCGCCTGGATGCTCGCGTCCGCGGCCAGATTGCCGGCCTCGGTAGCCATGTATTTGGCGATTGCGCCTTCGGTGTTCAAACTTCCTTCCCCGGCGTCAATGCGCGCCGCAGTTTCCTCGATGTACGCGCGTGCGGCTTCCAACCGGGTCACGTGGGGCACGATGAGCTTGTGCGTGTAGCCCTGCTTCTCCGAGAGCGGGGATCCCGCCTGGATGCGCTTGGTGGAATAAGGAATGGCGCGATCGAGGGCCGCCCAACCGGCTCCCAGACCGAATGCCGCCACCATCAGCCGCGTATACCCGAACACCGCTTGCGCCTGATTGAGTCCCTGCCCTTCCACCCCGCCGACCAGCCGGTCCGCGTCCACATAGACGTTGTCGAGTGCCAGCGCTGCCGTATTGCTCAGACGGATGCCGTGTTTGTCCTCCGGCTCGTCGTGAGCAAAACCCTTGGCGCCTTTTTCCACGATGAACCAACTCGGTCCGCTCGGTGTGTTGGCCAGGATCGTATAAGCGTCCGCCACTCCGCCGTTGCTGATCCATTGTTTGTTGCCGGTGATTCGGTAGCCCACCACGTTCCCGTTTTCGCTCACCCTTTCGGCTGTGGTGCGCAGCGCCCCTAGATCGCTGCCCGCTTCCGGTTCGGTGGCTCCGTAGGCGAACAGCGCTCCCTCCTCCGCGATGCGCGTCAGCCAGAGCTTCTTTTGCTCCGGAGTGCCACCCACGCGGATGGGATCGCTCCCCAGGAACGTGGCCAGCACCGCGGTGGCCACGCCGAGGTCAATGCGTGCCATCTCCTCGCAAATGCAATAGACATCAAAGCTGCCGCCGCCCATCCCGCCGAATTCTTCGGGGACGAAGAGGAGCTGAATGCCCAGTTTGTCCGGGCTGCACATGTGCCGAACGATTTCCATCGGGCATTCGTCGCGGGCATCGAGCTCGATCAGGATCTCGTCCGGCAGACTCTTCTTGGCGAATTCCCGGAGCGATTTCAAACTCAGCTTGAGAGTTTTGGCCGTAAGCATTGCGCCTCCACCTCACTTTGCAGCGACTTCTTGCCGCTCTCGGATCTTGCTGGTCAGTTCCGGAAGGAACTCCAGGAGGTCATCCACGATTCCTACGTCGGCCACCTGAAAAATCGGCGCTTGGGGGTTCTTGTTGATGGCAACGATGAAGGGGTGGCCCTTAAGACCGGCCAGGTGCTGGAATGCGCCGCTGATGCCGCATGCCAGATAGACCTTTGGCTTGACGGTCTTGCCGGACGAGCCCACCTGGCGCGATTTTTCCAGCCATTTGGCATCGGCTACCGGCCGCGAACAGCTCACCGCTGCGCCCAAGGCGTCGGCCAATTCCTGGGCTATGGCAACATTCTCTTTTTCCTGGATGCCGCGCCCAATCGAGACCAGGACGCTATGCTTGGTGATGTCTACATCCCCTGCTTCTGCCTCCAGCGTTCCGAGATACCGCCGTCCTGCGGTCAATGCGCCAACATCGTTGGACTTATCCACGACCGTCCCGCCCGCAGGGTTACTTGCCGCCGGCTGGAAGGCGCCGGGGCGGACGGTCACCACCGCACTGGAGGAAACATCGCAGCGCACATGAGCGCTCACCTGTCCGCCAAATTCCTGGCGGATGACTTTGAGTTCGGTGCCTTCGATTCCCGCGATTCCCACCACGTCGGAGACGTAGGCGGCACTCAGTTGGATGGACAGACCGGGCGACAGATCCATTCCCAAATGCTCGTGGGGCGCCAGCACAAATCCGCCGGGTGCCACCACCCGGACCAGCGCTTTCCGTATCAGTTCAGCATTTGGATAAGCCAGCGCTACATTGGCGATCTTCCACACCTCGGCGTACGATGCGCGCAGGGCATTGCAAACGCCGTCCAGTTCCGTACCCCAGCCGGTGACCAGGGCCGTTGGGGAGGCGGTTGGATCGATCTTCCTCGCCGCGGCCGCGAGTTCGGCGGCAGTGTCATCGGCCACGCCGCCTCGGTGTGTGATGTAGGCGTAGATGCGCGCCATTATTTCAACCCTCCTTTGGCTGCCAGCAACTCGATCAACTTCTCGACGTTCTCTTCCCGGTTGGCTCTGAACATCTCGGCTCCCTTGCCCAGTGCAGGGACAAAATAGTCCGTCCGCTTCACTTTCGCGGCCGCGGCTCCCACTGTGCCACCGTCAAGGCCGAGCTCCGTACCGCCGTAGGACGGCACGGGAATCGACGCTACTGCGCGGATGCCCCGCATCCCGACGTACCGGGGTTCATTGATGCCGGTTTGAATGGAAAGCACGCAGGGGAGATCGATCTCATTCAATTCCTTGTTGCCGCCTTCGATTTCCCGGCTAATTTTTAGCTTCGCGCTGTCCAGGACCTCAATGGAAGTCACCAAAGAAGCGAACGGATAGTCCAGCATTGCCGCCAGCATGCCCCCGACCTGCGCGGCGCCATCCTCGGCCTGGACCCCGGTCAGGATCAGGTCGTAGTTGCCTCTCCTCACGAACGCCTTGAGGATCGTGGCCACGCCCCTGCCGTCCGATCCCGCGAAGCAATCGTCGGTCAGCAACACGCCTTGGTTCGCCCCCATGGCCATCTCACGCCGCAGGATCTCCTCGTCGTCTTCGCCGCCAACCGTGACCACAGTCACCTGGCCGCCGGAGCGGGCCGCGATCTGCAGCGCCTCTTCCACGGCGTAGTTGTCCGGCTCGTTGATCGAATAAACGAGGTCGTTGCGTTCGATGTCATCCCCGGCGCTGTTGAGGGCGATCTCGTTTTCCGAGGTGTCCACGACTCTTTTTACGCACACCAGAATATTCACGATGACCTCCCCACTGCGCATTCCTGCTGGATTACGGCCGCTTCCCGCCCTTCCACCTTCGGGACCTCGCGGGCGATCTGCTGGTCGGCCAGTTCCGCCAGGTCGATCGCCCTCATCTTTGCATCCAGACCCGCTACCTTGATGGCATCTTCCATGTTGGCCAGGCAATAGGGACAGGCTGTGACGATCACATTAGCCCCTGCTTCCGCAGCCATCTGCACTCTCTTCACGCCCATCCGCTGCTCTTCCTTCGGCTCGTAGAACAGCGCGAGCCCGCCTCCGCCGCAGCAGAACGAGCGGTCCCGGGAACGGCCCATTTCGACCCTCTTCAGCCCAGGAATGGCGTCCAGCACATTCCTCGGCTCCTCGTAAACCTGGTTGTGCCGGCCCAGGTAGCAGGGATCGTGGTAGGTGTACACGGAGTTGCCGTCCGCCAGCGGCTTGAAACCGATGGCCCCGGACTTCACCCCTCTCGCGATTAACTGGCTGATGTGCTCGACCGGCGGAACATCCCGGTAGTCGTGTTTCAACGCGTTATACGCATGCGGATCGGCGGTGACGATCCGCTTGGCCCCGCAGGCCTTGATGGCCTGCACATTGTCACGGCGCAGCGACTGGAACAGCATCTCTTCGCCAAACCGGCGGACCTCATGCCCGCTGTCTTTTTCCAGGGCGCCGAGGATTCCAAACTTCTCCCTGAGGTGCGTAAGAATCCTCGCCGTAGACCGCGCAATCGACTGCATCCGGTCATCGTAGGAAGTGATGCTGTCGATGAAATACAACGTGTCCGCGCCGTTCTTTCCAGTGAGCGTCGGGACACTGCACGTGCGCTGAAAGTCGGCTGCCTGTGCCCAGTCCGCTCGCTTCTTCCCCAGCTTCCCGTAGGGATTGCCCCGGCTCTCGAGCGCTTTCAAAGCCTTTTGCAAGGACTGCGGCACCTTTCCGTCGTCCACCAGGCCCCGCCGCAGGTCCACGATCTTGTCGACGTACTCGACGAGCAACGGACATTCCTCCTCGCAGGCGCCACAGGTGGTGCACGACCAGATTTCATCCTCTGAGTAAATGCTGCCTACGAGCGGCTGGCCATTGCCCGGGCGGCGGAGCATCGGATAATGCTCGAAGGCGTAATCTCTGGCTTTGATGGTGAGGAATCGCGGCGAGAGCGGCCGTCCCACCGCATTGGCTGGACACTGATCGGAGCACCGCCCGCAATCGGCGCAGGAGTAGAAATCGAGCATTTGCTTCCAGGTGAAGTCTTCAAACGTTTTCACGCCGAAGGACTTGACCTCGTCCAGATGCTCATCCCCGACCCCCCAATCGACCGGCTTGACTGTGCCTTTCTCCAGTTTCGCGCAGTAAACATTGAACAGCGAGGTCTCCACGTGGAATTGAATGCCGAACGGCCGGTAGCAGAGCAGAAAGTAGAAGACCACCTCATGGAGCAGATAGGCCCGCGACGACAGAGTGCTGAGCACGGGGAGTGAAGTGGAAGCCAGAGCGGTTTTCAAAGCCCACGGCAGTGACAAGACCGTGGCCACTCCAACCGGGAGGCCCTGCTGCGCTTGCGCGGCCCGGTTCGCGGCCTCGAACAGGCTATCGGCCAGCATCAACAGCGCGATCAGCGCCAGAAGGAAGATTGCGTCGGCAGCACGAGCCTTGCCGTAGCGTGCCGGCACCGCGTAGCGCGCCGGTTTGAAGACCAGCCTCCGCACCATCGCGAAGAGCATGCAAAGGAAAACAAGGGTCAGAGCGTAGTCTGTCACTACACCGTATGCCTCGCTGGCCACTCCCGGCCGGCCCGGAAGACGAAAATTCTCAGGAACGCCGGCAAGCAGCACGGTGAAAGTGCGGATCACCAGCAGAATGAATCCGGCAAAAACCAGGATGTGAAGAGACCCAGCGGTTTTGTAACGCGGGTGTTTCCACTGCCCCAGCCAGTACTTCAGGACCATTCCCAGGCGCGTCACAGGCCGGTCAAAGCGCGGATCCCGCGCCGCTCGAACAAGCGGCACCAGCCGCCGGGCCACGATGTAGGTGAAGCAGGCGAGGCCCAGGACATGAATCTTTAGAAAGAGCGGCCACTCCGGGACAAGCCAGGACAGAAACGCAGGAACGAATTGAGCCCCTTCCAACATGGCTCCCGGCCACTCCCGGCAACAGACACCGAGCCGTTTCCCGCTACCCGTGCCACGCGTCCACTAGGCCATCAACTCCGCCAAAGCCGTTTCCCGCGCGTCTTCAGCGTCCGGCTCAGGCGCCACCTCCGGCGCGAGTAAATCGGGAGCGACTTCCAGAGGAATGGGTGCGGGGACGGCCGGCGCCCCTTGCGCCGGTTGCAGACTCGCTTGCGTCTTCGCGCGCGCTATCGTCCGCCTCGGAGCTCTGCCTCGCCGCGGCAACGCCGCGTCGCGCAGCTCCACGAAACTGGCTTTCAGCAGTTTCTCCAGCCGCCGCAGGTCGGGCGCGGCGTGCTTGTCCCCGCTGAATCCGAAATAGACTGTTCCGTTGTAACTCAGGATGGCGCAGTTCAGCGCCAACTCGCCGCCCACCGGCACGTATGGATACCAGCGCAGCATCTTATGGCCCAGCAGGTAGAGCGGATACGGCGGCCCAGGTACATTCGTGCACACCATGTTGAACGGCGTAATCGGCAACCGGCTCAACAGTGGGCCTGCCAACGCCTGCAGCGTGCCTGGAAGGATGCCAAACAATCCGCCGGCTAAACTGACGAGCTCAGCGGCGTGCGTGTGCTTGATGAGCTCCGTTCTGCGATGCGCTGCTGCAAGCAGTTTCCGTGGGTCGCTGATATCCAGTGGAATGGTGACGGGTACGATCGAGATGCGGTTCCCCAACTCGCTGGGGCTCCCCTTGCCACGCAGGTTTACCGGCACCATGACGCGCAGCAGCCGTCCCTTCACCCGGTCTCCATGCAGCACCGAGTACCGCCGGATCGTCGCCGTCACGAGCGCCAGCAGCACGTCATTCACGCTGGTCCCGCATGCCTTCCGGATGGCTTTGACCTTTTGCAACGGAATTTCCGTCCAGGCGAATTTCTGGGGTCCTCGGTAGATCACGTTGAATCGCAGGCGCGCCGTGGACGCGGTGATTTCCGGCAGCAAGCGCGAAAGCTCCTCCGCCACCGGTGGGCCATCCTTCAGCGCCACTCGTTCCGCTATGCTCAACAGGTCTGCGCAGGCGGAGAGCACCCTGTTGAGGAATTCGGAATAGGAATCCAGGAAGCCGCTGGCGAGCGAGCTCAGGGGATCGCGCGACGACGCTGGGACGCGGAAGCGCAGTTTTTTCCGCGGGAGGCGCGGCGCGTTCGGATGTGCGTCCAGGAGTACATTCATCAGGCCCACTCCCGCGATGCCATCGGCCAGGCAGTGGTGCATGCGGATAATCAACCCGGTACGATTGCCTTTCAGCCCGTGAACCAGCGTCATGTCCCACAACGGGTGCTTCCGGTCCATCACCTCGCTGAATTTCTTTGCCGCCACCGCTTTCAGCTCTGTCTCCGTGCCGTAGTGGAGCGCGAGTTCGCCTACGTGGCGGCGGATGTCGAATTCCGTGTCGTAATTCCAATTGGGCAGGCCCAGCCCGAACGGTTCTGGGACTACGCGCTTGAGATAGCGCGGAATCAGCGGCAGTTTCGACTCCACAAACCGCACGCAGTCTTTCAGCGGGACTTTGCCCTCGAACACGCACACGCTCGCCACATTGAGCGGCATCCCTTCGCGTTCCAGATTCAGGAACACTGTGTCGCCCCAGGAAAGCCGGTCCCCTTCTTGGTGGTTGTCCATGTCCGCTCTCCCATTCCTTTGCGCCGCGCCCCTGACCTCAGCGCTCGAACGAAAATCCCGGCGTGAGCTTTACCAGCTTCAGCACCTTATAGACATCCACATTGACCCCGCGTAGCAGCACGCGCACCCCGCTCTTCTCCGCGGTGTTGGCAAATTCCTCCATCGCCCGCAGTGCGCTGGGCCCGATCCGGCGCACCGATGCGAAATCCAAAACCACTTCGCCTTCAGTGCCATCCAGCCTTCCCGCGGCCTCCTGCAATGCGGAAACCAGACTCGGCTCATTCAGGTTGAGCCAGGCAGCCATCATTGTCATAGCCATCACCTTTTCTTAGGCGGCTTGCTGGCCAGGTGCAGCAACGGCCTTGGCCAGCCCGCGTCCGACGTAGGCTTTCCAAAACAACTCCTCGAGTTCGCTCAACAAAGGCAGGCGCGGATTCGACCGCCAGGAGGGATCCTCAAAGGCAATCTTGACCAGCCCCGGCACCGCTTGCTCGAACTCATCTTTGGAGATTCCCAGCTGGGCGATGGACCGCGGAAATTCCAATTGATCGAGCAACTGTTCGACCGCACCGATCAACTGATTCACTTTCTCCTCGACAGTTTGACCGCGCAGACCCAGCAAATCCGCCATCGTGGCGTACTTCTTGTGTGCCACGTAGCCGTGCTGATACGGCGAGGGCATGAATTTGGCAGGAACCGCTGCGTTGTACCGCATCACGTGTGGCAGCATCAGCGCGTTCGCCCGGCCATGGGCTACGTTGAATCGCGCCCCGAATGCATGGGCCAGCGCATGATTCACGCCCACCGATGCGTTCGAAAACGCCAGCCCGGCTATGCAGGCGGCGTTGTGCATCATCGCCCGCGCTTCTTCGTCGCGGGGATTTTCGTAGGCGATGGGCAAATACTTGAACACCAGACGAATGGCCTGCATGGCGTTGGAGTCGGTATAGGGCGAGGCGTAACTCGAAACTCCGGCCTCCAGCGCGTGGGTCAGGCAGTCGATCCCGGTATCCGCAGTCAGAACCTTGGGCATGGACATCACAAACTGCGGGTCCACGATGGCCACGTCTGGATTCAACGAGTAATCGGCCAGCGTCACCTTGCACCCGCGCTTCTTGTTCGTCAGGACAGCAAAGGGAGTAACCTCGCTCCCGGTCCCACTGGTGGTAGAAATGGCAATCAGCCGCGCCCGCTGGATCCTGTCGGTCGGGTATTGGACCACTCGCTTGCGCAGATCGAGGAAGGGAGCGGCCAGCTCTTCCAGGTCTGCTTCCGGCGATTCGTACTTGAGTTTCATGATCTTGGCTGCGTCAATCACCGAGCCGCCCCCCAGCGCGATGATCTGGTCTGCCTTGTAGAAATGGAGCGCCTCGACCCCCTGCAGCACCACCTGCATCTCGGGTTCCGCATCGGGAATCACCAGAACGTGAATGTGCGTCTGCGGGCAGATGCAGCGCCGCACGATGTCCACGTGCCCCATGCGCTCCATAGCCTTATTGGTGACGATGATGGTGGCCTGCGATTGGAACTGCCGCAGGTTTTCCACCGCGTTGAGGTTGAAGTAGATTTGATCAGGAACCCGGAACCACATGTGCGCTTCCGTCCGGCGGGCCAGGCGCTTGATATTCAGGTAGTGATAAATGTTGGTGTTGTCGGTCGTACTGTTGCCGCCCCCGGTGCCGCATCCAAAGGCAAAGGTGGGCACCAGATCGTTGTACACGGCGCCCAGCGCTCCTATTGACCCTGGCGAATTCACGATGATCCGGCCCGCGTTGATGACCTCGCCGAACTTGCGCACGATGGCATCGTTGCGCGAGAAAATGACCGCCGTGTGTCCCAGTCCTCCGGCATGGTTGACGTCCAAGCAGACCTGGAGTGCCTCGTCCACGGACTTCGCTCGATAGACGGCGAGCACGGGGAACAACTTTTCGGCGGACAGCGGATATGCGCGCCCGACACCTTGAATCGGCGTAATCAGAAGTTTGGTGTTCGGCTCGACCGGGATTCCGACAAACCGGGCGATATCCGTGGCCTTCTGGCCGACGGCCAGGGGCTGCATGCAGCCTGTCTGGGGATCAATGACCGTCCGCTCCAGCACTTTGGTCTCTTTTTCCGTGCAGATGTGCGTGCCCAACTCCGCGAATTTCTTCAGCGCCAAGTCGTAAATCTCATCGTCAATGACCACCGTCTGCTCGGAGGCGCAGCTCGTTCCGTTGTCGAAGGTCTTGGAAATGAGGATGTCCACCACGGACGTTTTCAGGTCCGCGGTTTTTTCCAAATAGACGGGCGTGTTGCCCGGCCCCACCCCCAGTGCGGGCTTGCCGGAACTGTATGCGGCCTTGACTGCGTTCGGGCCGCCGGTGGCATCAATCAGGCTCACATCCTTGTGCCGCATCAAGTAGGCGTTGTCCTGCAGGACATGCGCTTCCAGGCAGCTGAAAACTCCCTCGGGAGCCCCGTGTTTCACCGCGGTCTCATACATGATCCTCACGGCTTGCGAGCAGCAGCGCCACGCTTTCGGGTGCGGACTGAAAATCACCGCGTTCCGCGTTTTGACGGCCATAATGCATTTGAACAGTGCCGTGGAAGTCGGATTGGTGATCGGCAGGAGCGAGAAGATGACTCCGATCGGTTCCGCAATCTCCACCAGATTGCGCTCCGGAAACTCGCGGATGATCCCTACGGTGCGCTTGTCCTTCACGTAGTCGTAGGCAAACTCGGTGGCCACCATGTTCTTGATGACTTTGTCTTCCAGCAGCCCAAGCTTGGTTTCCTCAACCGCCAGACGGGCCAGTGCTTGCGCCTGTTCCAAGCCCGCCAACACGATGGCTTTGACGATTCGGTCCACGTCCTCTTGGGTGAATTGCGTAAATACGGCCGCTGCGACCCGGGCTTGATGGACCAGTCCGTCGAGGTAGGCGATGCGTTCTTCACTGAGGCCTTCTGCGGTTTGCGGGCTTGGGACGGGTTCCTTCACTTCGGCGCTCGAGATCATCGTTGCCCCCTCGGGTCTTCCCGGCCCCGCGGCCCACGAGAACGTCTATCCCCTGAGGATTTCCAACTCTCAACACCAAGAAATGCAGCAGTCGGATCGCCGCTGGCATTGGTCCCAGTTGCTAGGCGTAAGCTACGGGATGCTTTTCCACCCAGTGCTCGTCGCCCACTTTGTGTACGTTTCGCAAGGCCGCGCCGGCGGCGTTCTCCGTCAACTCACGGCCTTCCATCGCCAGGCCCGTGCCAAAACCGATGGCCCCGCCCAGCAAGCCGAACTCGAGAATCCTGACGATCGAGCGATTCCGGCGCGCCGGATAAGCGCTCAGCGCGCCAAGGCAGGCGCCCACGGTGGCGGCCTTGAGCGCCACTCGGACGGCTTCGCTTAGAAACGACTTAAGAGATTTTCCCTTCAGAACTTCCTCTCGGGCGGAACGGACTCCCTCCAGCCCGGAGTCCAGCACCTTCTTGCCGTATTTTGCTTCGGACTTGGACCACTCGCGCAGATTCATGACCCCCCCTCCTTCCCGGCCCGGGAAGCGCGCGACGCACAGCACCAATGTCCCTGTGGCTGTCCCCCTAGACGAGGACTTACGTCACGGTTTATTGTGTGCAAGATCACACAGCAAGTTCTTAGATGGATGTGACAAAAATCACGCGGAAGGACGAGGACTGGCCGGTCGACACCAGGAACTACGTAGCCTCCGCACCGAGCGCACGACGGGTGCACTCAAGAGTGCGGATCAGCGACTCCTCGGGGAGTTTTTGGATGATCGGTTCAATGATCCATCCAAGGCCCAAAGGTACGTCGCGCGTAAGCGAGATGGCTCGGCACTCCAAATACACGCCGCCATCCCTCTCTTGAAATCGCCAGTAGGAATACAGGCGCCACAGGAATCCGTAGCCGGTATCCGGGGTGAGGACCGTTTCGTTCGGCTCTCCCGCGTCCTCCACTTCCGCGATGCGCGTTGTGTACGACCGGCAAAGCCAGCGCGTCCGGTCCACGGGGCGGTAGTGCACCTTATGGTCCGTATCCAGCACCACAGTCAGGATCTTCTTCTTGAGCAGCCGCAAATAGATTTGGAAATCGTTGCCCCGGCGGCGCACCAGCTTTGAGGCCATTACCTCCGGCTGATAGATCTTCACGTGGTTGTCGTAATTCTGGATCAGCGCCAACGTGGCCTTGACGGTCGTGCCCTGTGCCCGCGCGGCTCCGATCCAGTCATGGATCAGGCCACTCGCCACCTTGACGGGCGCTCGGCCCGACCAGCATTCCGCCACCACTTCTCCTTCGCGCACCCGTCGCGCTCTCTCTTTGTTGCTGTCGGACCATAGGAAGGCCCCCCTCCCGCGCGAGCGTAACCCCATCGCCCCTTCGGCGTCGTGAATGTACGCTTCAAAGCCCTTCAGTGTTTCTCGGCTGAGTTCGATTTTGCCTGCGCCCTGAGGCATTACCTGTCATCCATTGCAGATCGCCTATGCCGGCGCGCCCGTTTGAAGCTGGAAGTTGCCAGGGACAAGTGCTGCCCCAGGCCGCAACTTGGCCAACTGTGAGTTTTCCCTCTTCGGAGGAGGTGCCGTGCGATCTTCTGCGCCCTGGCAATCGGGAAGAAGCGAAGGGCGCGGTGGGAGGCCGTGCCCTTCGCCGTTTTCTGTCAGGCAGCGACCGCCACTTCATGTTTCTTGGCACGCGCCACGGCCTTCTTCCTGCGCCGTGCCTTCTTGGCCGGGTGCTTGAGCTCGTGCCGAGGCCTAACCATCGCCGCCATCAGCGCCTTTTGGGCGTCAACGTAGCTCTTCACCGCGTCACGAGTCAGCTCGGCAAACGGCACAAACGGAAATGGCCGCAACACCTCCAGAGCCGTTCCCGCGGACTTCACGGTAGCGTGCACCTGTTTGCCTGCCACATCCGCCAGCTTCTTCTGGGCGTCGATGAGGGATTCCGTGGCCTGCCGCGCCAGCTCCGACAGCTCGGTCTTCTTGAGGTGCTTGACCGCGCCATTCTTGCGATGCTTGCCGCCGGCCTTGGTCGTCTCCTCGGTGATGATATCCAGGAACTCCTTCTGTGCTTTCACGAAGTTCTGCATACCCTCGCGGGCGAGGCCAACCAGGTGACCGGAATCGTACGTCTTGCCGGTCTTGGTGGCCTCCACCCAGCCGTGCGCTTGCTTCCCAGCCGCCTTCAGGAACTCCTGCTGGGAGTTGATGAAGGTATCCACACTGCGCCGCACCAGATTGGTCAGGGCGTGCGCCGCGGGCCAATCTCCGATGCGCTCCTTGACGCCGGTCATCAGGATCTGGTTTTGGCGCTTGCCCAAATCCAGAAGGATTTTCTGGCCTTCGATGAAGTTGGCCACACCCTCCCCGGCGAAATCACTCAGAATGGCCGTGGGGGAATGGTGCGGGTCGGTCAGTCGACGCCGCAAAGCATGCATGACGTTGGCATTCTGCTTCATCGCCAGGTCCAGGAGGATGCGTTGCGTGGCGAAGAAAGTCTGTACTCCCTGTTGCGCCCAGCCCGAAAGAATCGTGGCCAGCGAGGACTCGTGGGGATGGGCCCGGGGAGTCTCGGTCCTTGTAGCTGCTTGCATGAAACACCTCCGAATGCTGCACTGCAGCATCAACTAAAAGATAGTGCTTGACAGCCCCTTTGTCAAGCGCTATTTTGTGTGTGTGCGATGCAGCATCGGGCCGCCGCCATGAACCCCTCTCCCGTGCTCATCAAGAAATACGGCAATCGCCGGCTGTATGACACCAGCGCAAGCCGCTACGTAAACCTCGACGACATTGCCGCGTTCATCCGCAAAGGGAAAGAGGTCAAAGTCGTGGACGCGAAAAGTGGCCAGGACCGCACCCGCGTCATCCTCACCCAGATCATCACCGAAGATGCCAAGCAAAGGCCCACCGGCCTGCCGCTCGAACTCCTCCGCCAGCTCATCGTGGCCTCCGATGAGGTGCGCCAGGAATTCATCATGTGGTATTTGAAGTCCGCGTTTGACGCTTACCAGAAGGTGCAAGATGCGGTGCAGAGTCGCTTGGGCGAGGTTCAATCCGCCATTCTCTCCCCGGTGGATATGATGAAGAGGTTCCTGGGTGCAAAGCCCTCGCCAGCCCAACCCAGGCCCAAGACGGACATCGACGCGCTGCGCCGGCGCGTGGCGGAATTGGAGGCCCGGTTGGAGGGTGCGGGCCGGAAACGACGCAAGGCCAGGAGGAACTGAGTTTGGCCAAATGGTAAGAACGTACTGTGGAGGCGCCACACAACTCGAAGTATAATAGCTTTCATAGGCGTCGTCACAATCACCCCAGGCTCGGGCTTTTGTGTGGACGCCGGACGGACTCAGGTTAAAGGTGCGAACACAAAAGAGAGCAACGGGCTTATCCAAACGTAAGTCTCCAGAGCAGGCACCCCATCCCCTGACGGAAATCGGCGCATCCCTTTGGACTGAAGCCTTGTTCGCGGCTGAACTTCTCCTGCTGCATGCTGCCCCGGTTTATTACGGCTTCGGCGTACCGTCTGGCGATGACTCCGGGGTGGTGATCATTCCCGGATTTCTAGGTACTGATCTCTACCTGACGGAACTGCACGCCTGGCTGAGCCGCATCGGTTACCGGCCATATTTTTCTGGCATCGGCATTAACGCCGATTGCCCCAACCTTCTGATCCAGCGCCGCCTGAATGAGACCATAGCTCGAGCACTGGACGAGACCAGGCGGAAAATCCACCTAATCGGTCATAGCCTCGGAGGCGTGATCGCCAGGTCGGTAGCAGGGCAACGGCCCAGGGACGTGGCTTCCGTTATCACCCTCGCTGCGCCGATTCGCGGGACGGTGATGACTGGATCCGTTCTCCGGGCTGCGGAAGCCGTACGCCTGCGCATCCTCCAGGAGCATGGTCAGGGAGTGCTGCCGGCCTGCTATACAGGCCGCTGCACTTGCCGTTTTATCGACTCCCTCAGGCGCGCGGTTCCAGACTCCATGCTGGAAACGGCCATTTATACCCGTCATGACGGCGTAGTGGATTGGCGCTATTGCATGACCCGAAATCGTAAAAATGACTTTGAAGTTCCAGGGACTCACGTCGGGATGGCGTTCAATCCCCTGGCCTATGCAATTATTGGTGAGCGCCTGGCAAAGGCCCAATCCCGCTCGCGAACCAACCACCAAAGAACGGCTGCCTCGCGCTGAGAGAGCCTTGCTGGCACGTCACGGCGGCGCTGGGATCGGCGCGTGCGGCTCGATCTTGTAACTCGCTCCCCTGCACCCGGCGCCTCGCACCCTTCCGCTTTTCCAGCGCAATTCGAGGCTTTCTAGCAGGTTCTACTCCATCTATATGTTCTCGAGAGCTGGTGATTGTCGTTAGCATACGCAAGCCATCGAGAATTTCTCAAATGTGTCCAGCATCACAACAATGCTCCGCTCGGCTGTTTGGCCTGCTACCGCCGTTGAGTCGAACGGGCCCCCCATGCTCCCGCCTAGCACGGTCGGCAAGCCAGGTTTTGGCAAGTCTCTGCATATTTCAGGAATTAAATTGGATACTTATTTGTTGGTCTGGTATTCCGTCACATCGGAGCTAGGCTGCAAGCAGTGGATCCTCAATATGATAGGGAATGGGGGCGGGCCATCCATCTACCTCTGCGTTTGGTACGGCAGATGCTCGCATCTTCGTGGGGTAGTCCCTGACAGGAGGGGTAGCATGAGTAACGCCACCCGAAAACTTTGCTTTCTCTTCATACTTGCCGCGCTGGCGATGACCTTGTCCACAAGCGTTGCCCGGGCGGATGTGATCACTTTCAGCGGCCTCAGTGGAGGCAATAACACTCCCTTCACCACCTACACCGAGGGGAGTTTCACCGTTACACCTACTTTCGGCAGTTGGTTTCAGGATGACACTCTCTACGGCAATCCGGCGCCCAGCATCTATGCTGGCCCGATCGGCAGCCCCGTCTCGGCGGAGATCCTGGTCACAGGAACCGGAGATTTCACCTGGAGTTCGGTCGACTACTCCAGCAACAACGGCATTGCCCTCATTCAGGTTATTGGGGAGTTGGGCGGCGTGGTGCAGTTCAGCGAGGCCGACTTCGTGGCGGCCTCTTTGCCTCCCGGGTTCGGCTTCAGCACTCTGAACGCGACAGGCACCGACTCCAGCGCGGTGATCGATAGTCTGTATATCGCAGTCGCGCCTGCTATACCTAACGGTGGTCCCCTTACCCCCACCACCACCTCCATCAATCTCGACAACATCAACCTAAGCCCAATCCCTGAACCGGGGAGCCTCCTGCTCCTGGGCAGCGGCCTTGCCGGAGTGATCATCGCGCGGCGCAAGGCAGTGGCTGTTCGCAGGTAGGAGTGGTCAAGCGGCGGGAGCCGTGTCCGCAACTTCTTCACTGGCGGACAAGCTTTGACCGCAGAAAAAGTGGCCGCGAAGTTTTCAGTTTCAGAGTGAACTCAAGGGATCACGGGGCCCATCGCGCGCGGAGCGGGATGGGCCCTTTGCTTTTCCGGGCGAATAGGCGCGACGCCTGCCAAAATCCGCTGGCATCCTCAGTCCAGCCTGCAATTACCAACTGCTGTACGGCGTGCCCTCGAAGGGCGAGACCTGGTCGGAAGCAGAGTGCACATCGACAATTCCGGTGCCGGTTTGATCGGGGCTGAGCACCACGTCGCCAAATTCCAGGTTCCAGTTCTTCTGGTTGGTCATGGGATCGGTGGGCACGGGCGGGCGCAGGTACTGCTCGCTGATCAATTCCTCCAGCGATTGCGGGGCGCGCTGCTTATCCAGCGTGAACTGGTCAATCGCCTCGCGCATCACGCGCAGATCGTTCCTCAAGACCGCCTCTTTGCTGCGGGTAATCGATTTGTAGTATTTGCCTACGGCGAGTCCCAGCAGCACCATGATGATGGCAATCACCACCATCAGCTCGATCAGGGTGAAGCCCCGCGCGGCGCTCCTGGCCTTCCCGGGATTCCTCTTCCTTTCCATAGATCTCACCAATCCGAATAGCGCGTCCCGTCTGAAGCGGTATCCTGCGAGCGCGAATAGACGTCAAACACGTTCTGGCCGCCCCACGAACTGGAATCCAGATCGTCCTGGTTGGAACGCAGCCCCCAATCCGCCTTGCCGGTCATGGGGTCAATGGGAATACGGCGCAGAAAGCGAATCCGCTTGCTGGTCAGCGAGCTGCCGCCCAGCGGAGCGCCCAGCGTCGATCCGCCCGGTGTCGCGCCCCCCGGCGCGGCCAGCGTCACTCCTTTCACCAGCGTTTCCAGGTCCGGCGGATAGCCGTTTGAATCTGCGGAGACACGAATCAGGTTCTTATCCGCGGCATCCTTGTAGCGGTCGATAGCGGTGCGGATTTCGCGCAAATCACGCCGCAACTCCGCTTCCTTTGCCGCGCGCACGGTTCCGCGCGCGTAGGGCAGGGCGGCCCCGGCCAGGATCAGCAGGATGCCAGTGGCCAGGATCAATTCGATCAGCGTCATCCCCGCCTGCGGATTGCGTCCCCGGAGCGGAGCGCCCTGTGGGGTCCCATCCGCGCGCCTCCCGCGGATGCGCCCAGTCTTACCGAACAGCGCCGCTTGCATGTTCAACCTCGCTATTGCACTTGGATTGTGCTTTCGGCAGAAACCATGGGGATCACTTTCTGCTGGGTATCGCGCGCGCTCACTTGCACCACGCTCAGCGTCGAGCTGCCTTTGGCCACCCCGCGGATCACCAATCCGAGAATCGTGCCCGTCCCGCTTACGCCTCCGGTATTGGGTGGCCGCGAGGCGCTGACGATCACTTGCCCGCGTTCTTTATCCACCCGCGGTACCAGAATGACCGGCTGGGTCCCGCCGGAAAGGAATCCGCCCTGGCGCACGTCTTCCACCATGATGACCGCGGGATTGAAGCTAATCAGGACCGGCAGCGAAACCATGTCCGTGACGTTTTCCACCACCAGACCCACGGTGGTGGTTTCATTCGCCTTGACCGTCGTGCTGGCTGGCTCAAACCGCAGCTTGGCGGCCTGTTCGGCCGGCGCAGCCTGCGCCGGTGCCGCCGCTCCAGGAGCAGGAGCAGCTGGCGGAGGAGCCGCAGCCCCTGCCCCTGCCGGTGCCGGTGCGGCTGGAGCGCCAGGCGTTTGCGGCGCGGCAGGAGCCTTCGCAGGAACGGCTGGAGTGAGCACTTCGAATTCGCGGCGCACCTGGATGTTCTGGTCCGACCCGGTGCTCAGACTGCGCAAATTGTCCGCGTTTAGCTCCGGCAGGCGCACGATGCGCGGTTGCAGTACGATCAAAACTTCGTCCTGCTCGTTATCCAGGTTCTCGCCGCTGAAGAAGTACCGCAGGAAAGGGATCTGAGAGAAGCCCGGCCAGCCGGTGATCACCTTCGACTGCGTCTGCTCGATCAAGCCGGCCAGCACGCTGACTTCGCCCTCCTTCAGACGCACATCGTGCTCGACTTTCCTCTGGCTGATGATGGGCTGATTGATTCCGCCGATATTGACGCTGCCCGTGACTGAAGAAACCTCCACCAGCACTTTCAGGCTGACTTCGTGGTTCAGGTGCACGCGCGGGGTCACGTCGATGTTCACGCCCACGTCTTGATACTGGAATTGCGTATTGACCAGCGGGTTGATGACTCCCGCGGTGGACGTGGCCCCTAAGCCGGCCTGGAAGCTGCCGGTGGCAATCGGGATCCGATCGCCGATGCGCACCTTCGCCGACTGGCCATCTACCACGCGGATCTCCGGGTTATCCAGGATCCGGGTGGTCGTGTCCGTCAGCAGCGCCATGGCCGAAGCCCCCGGGAGCGTGATGCTGTAATCCGCGCCGGAGAGATGCTCGAGCTGTTGCAGGGTGATGCTCGGCACCGACGTGCTGGTCGTGGAGGAAGTGCTCGAAGAACTCGAGCTGGTGGAGTTCGGCGGAGCGAAATTCAGCACCGCGCTCGAGCCGGGCGTGATGCCCAGATCGCGGGCGCGGTCCCTGCGCGCCTCCAGCACGGAAACCTGCACCACCACCTCCGGCCGGGCGCGATCGATGTCCCGCAGGATTTTCTCGACCACGGCCAGCTTGTCCGGCGTGTCGCGAACCACGATGGCGTTCTGCGTGCTGATCTGTTGGACTTTGTGCAAGTCGGCAATGTTCCGCAATCCGGCCACGATTTCAGTGAGTTCCTGGGGCTGTATGGTATTGGAAAGATAAAACGTCTTGACTAGGTAGTCGTCGTAGTCTTTGCGCTTTTGGGCCTGCTCCGGGGCCACGAAAATGATGTTGTTGGTCACCGGCTTCCAGAAGGTCTTGCTTTCCAGCGCGACCACGTCCAGGGCTTGTTCCAGGGTCAGATTGGTCAGCTCCCCGCTGACGCGCCGCGATTGCATGTCCGGGTCGAAGATCACCGTCAGGCCGGCCAGCTTGCAGATGGTCTCGTAGACCGTGCGCACGTCGTTCGCGTACTTGATGTTGATGGGCTCGCGGGAAAACGGTTTCAGCTCCGGCGGGCGCTCCAGCAGGCGCTCTTCCTCCTTGAGCAGAGGTGAACCGCTGCCGGGAGCGCCGGGCAGCACAGACTTTCCGGCCAGCATATCCAGGGTTTTGCGCGCCTCCTGGCCGGCTATGGGGTTCGAAGGATCGATGGCCATGGCCTTTTCAAATTCCGCCAGGGCGATTTTCAGCTCCCCGGCGTCGCGCTGCTTCTGGCCCTCCTTCACGTGGGCCATGCCCGCCTCGAAGCGGATTTGCGAAACCTTTAATTTGTATTCGATGTTTCCGGGATCAGCCTTCAGCGCGTGCTCGTAATGGATCAGCGCGGTGTCCCAGTCTTGCAGTTGTTCCGCTTTGTGGGCCTGGGAATACTCCCGGCCGGCCTGGGGGCAGCCGAGCAGTAAGGCCGTCGCCGGCAGCAGCAAAACGATCCGCAGACTTCGAGCCATGAATCCTCCGGCGGCTGGCATCAATTTTTTACTCTAGCATCCGCACCCGCACCCGGCAAGCCACGCAAACCCAATTTCCGCCCCGCTTGCCGCATCAGGAAACGCCCGGCTATCATGCTGGGGTTGTGGCCGCGCAGCGAAAATCCATCGAGAAAGCCGCCGAGCGGACGCTGGCAACCAACCGGCAGGCTTCGTTCCATTACCACATCCTGGAACGCTTCGAAGCGGGTGTGGCTTTGCACGGCACAGAGGTAAAATCCCTGCGCGCCGGCGGAGGCGGCCTGCGCGACTCCTACGTCCTGATGCGCGGCGCGGAGTGCTGGCTGGTGAACTGCCACATTCCGGAATACGCTCCAGGGGGACGCTGGAATCACGCGCCGCTGCGCGACCGCAAACTCCTGCTGCATCGCCGGGAGATTGAAAGGCTTGCCGGAAAGGTGCAACAGAAAGGGCTGGCCCTCGTGGCCCTGCGGCTGTATCTGAAAGGCGCCCGGGTGAAGTGCGAAATCGCCTTGGCCCGAGGCAAAAAGGAATGGGACCGCCGCGCCACTATCCGCGAAAGGGAAGAGAAGCGCGAGGCGGCCCAGGCGATTCATGAGTACAAAACTCGTTTCTGAGGAGACCACGGATCCCCATGGACCTGACTTTTGATTTCCGCTCCCCCGTGAAAATCGACACGCCGGCCCTGGCTACCTACATTTTCGAGAAAGACAACCGCATGGAAGGCGCGCTCGCCGAAATGGACCAAGCCGCCGGAGGACGCCTGAAGCGCCTGGCGGAGGGCGGCGAATTGACCGGAAAAGCGCTCGAAATGACGCTCGTGCATGAATTGCCGGGGCTCGCGGCCTCCCGCCTCTTGCTGGTCGGCGCCGGGAAACCTGAGAAGTTCGACGGCGCCATGCTCCGAAGGGTTGCCGCGGCCGCCCTGCGCTGGTTGCGCGCCAAGTCCGTCACTCGTATGACGTTCCTGCTCCGCGAAGGTGAGCGCAACGCTGCCTCCAGCCAGGCCGTCGCCGAAGGCCTGCTGCTCGGCGCCTTCGACTCCGATTTTTACAAAACAGAAAAGAAAAACGGAAAAGTCATGGAGGCCGTCGCCCTGGCCGGGGGCGATGCCTCGCTTGCCGCGGAAATCGAATCGGGCATGGCCAGAGGCCGCATCATCGCCGAAGCGCAGAATTTTACGCGCACCCTCGTCAATGAACCCTCGAACCGCCTAACGCCCCGCATCCTTGCGGCGCGGGCCGAACAGATGGCCCGCGAAGCCGGGCTGGCCGTCGATATTCTCGATGAAAAACGCATTGCAGAACTGAAAATGGGCGCGCTGCTCAGCGTGGCGCAGGGTTCGGTTGAGCCCCCACGCGTCATCGTGGTGACCTACACACCCGCGCAGGCCAAGCCCGGCGCCCCCGTCCTCGGGCTGGTGGGCAAAGGCGTGACCTTTGATACCGGAGGCATCTCCATCAAGCCTTCCGACGGCATGGAGAAAATGAAATACGACATGGCCGGCGCGGCCGCTATGCTGGGAGCCATGAAGGCGCTCGCCGCGCTCAAGCCG
>Ga0187770_10000364_pt1 | contig 21935 bp, 20 predicted proteins | sample 0116_SJ02_MP02_2_FD_133154 | JGI IMG/M metagenome (GOLD analysis project Ga0187770, IMG submission 133154) | Tropical peat soil microbial communities from peatlands in Department of Meta, Colombia - 0116_SJ02_MP02_20_MG | ecosystem: Environmental > Terrestrial > Soil > Wetlands > Peat | place...
CTGCTCTTCCCTACGAGCAAACCCCAAGATCACGTTGAGTTGCAAGCCGACACGATCCTGGACGTTATCCACGCCTTCGTAAGATTATGCGGAGATGAAGCGAGGAAATACTTCTACCTGAACAATGGAGAATTCAACGGGGCAACCTTCGTAACGATAAACGAAAAGTTTTTCACAATTCGTGAGGCCGCGAAGATTCCATTAACTGATGGAGACAACGTGTTTTTCGGCCAAGCCGTCGACGGTGGATGAGAATGAAGGGCATGGGTATTCAATATAGCGTAGCTAGATGCAAATGCACAGATAGTGCCAGGAGTTCCCCCACATGCTCAAGAAAACAGTAAGATTTGTGTTGAACGGTGAACATGTTTCGGTGCTAGTTTCACCGGCCAAACCACTCTTGTGGGTGCTCAGAAACGACTTCGGCCTTACCGGCGCCAAGCCGGGATGCGAGGAGGGCGAATGTGGGGCGTGTACCATCCTTGTTGATGGGAACGCGGTAGCCAGTTGCTTGATGATGGTTGCCCAAGCGGAAGGGCACGACGTCACCACCGTTGAAGGGCTCGTTACTCAAGATGGACTGGACATAGTGCAACAAGCTTTCGTGAAGGTGGGCGCTCCTCAATGCGGGTATTGCATGCCAGGCGTCATCATGTCCGCCAAAGCTCTGCTGGAAAGAATCCCTAACCCAACCACCCATCAGATAACCAGACACCTCGCCGGAAATATTTGCAGATGTGGGAATTACCCAAGGATAGTTCAAGCCGTCGTAGAAGCGGCCAAGAATTCGCAGGTGAAGTTTCGGTAGGAGTTGGCTCGCTTGTCATACGGAAAAATCGAGGTTCATACTCCCTCATCCCGCGAGGAGGCTGTCAAGCTGCTGGCTGAGAAAGGGCCGGAGGTGAGAATCGTGGCGGGAGGCACCGAGGTGATGGTCGAATTGAGGGATGGGACAATCCGGCAAAATGCCTTCATGGATATCTCAAAGCTTCAGGAACTTAGATACGTTAGAACTGGCGATGACGGTCTGATACACATCGGCGCATTGACAAAGCTCTCAAATTGTCTTTCAGACCCGATCTTGGCAGAGTACGCCCCAATCCTCAGATATGCTATCAAGAACATGGCTTCCGTTCAGGTCAGGAACTTGGGAACAATAGGAGGCAATGTAGCCAACGGGAGCCCCGCCGGTGACACGATTCCTCCTCTCTACGTTCAGACAAGCAACGTTCTTCTCTCCGGCGTGCATGGCGAGAGAACAGTGAACATAGAGGACTTCTTCCTCGGACCGAAACTGACAGTTATGAAACCTAACGAGTTGATAAAAGAGATTCAAGTTAAACCGATGCAACCTGACGAGACTGGCTTTTTTAAGCGACTGAGTCTGCGGAAAGCGCACGCATGTTCTGTTGCGAGCGTAGCTGGTTGGCTGAAAAAGGACGGAGGCAACACTATCACGGATGTTCGAATTGCGCTCGGCGCGGTCTCCCCGACCGTGATAAGAGCCAAGGGTGCAGAATTATCATTGAAGAGTGCGCCTTTCACCAAGGAGATACTATGGTCTATTTCAGAGGAAGCGGCATCAGAATGCATACCAATAGCAGATGTGAGAGCGACCGTCGAATACAGACGATCGGTCGTCGCCGCGCTCCTGTATCGTGGCCTCTTAGAGACGCTCGAAAGCGACTAAAAAGGCCAAGAACAGCACAACGTATCCTTGTTCATCATACAACGATTATATGATTGTGAATCATACCTCTTACTGAAGATGGAGCCGCAAGTAGAATGAGTGGCATCTACCAGAAAGTAAATGAGTTACTCGAAAAACAAGAAACCTTCGCCTTAGCTACGATTGTTGATTACAAAGGGTCTGTCCCCCGCCGACTTGCAAAGATGATAGTGACTAAGGAACTGAAGACCTATGGAACGCTGGGCGGAGGATGCGTTGAAGGGCAAGTGGCCGAGGAAGCCGCGCTGATGCTCCGTGAAGGTCAAAAAGGGGTCGTTATGAAGTCCTATGACTTGGTTGAAGAGGAATTCGGAGGAGTAGGCATGAATTGCGGCGGAAAGATTGATGTTTCCATCGAGATTGTGGAACCTGAGCCGCGTCTGATTATCGCCGGCAGTGGCCACATATCAACGGCGATTGCAAAAATAGCTCATCTACTCGGATTCGAAATAATCGTCGTAGATCCAATGGCCAAGAAGGAAAAGTTCCCTGAAGCCCGACTAGTTGTCTCGGATTTCGTTGAAACCAGTATGCCAAACATCCAAGCGTCGTCAAACACATACATAGTGATCGTTACGAGGCATAAGGATGATATGCCAGCACTCAAAGCCGCATTGAGAACAGGGGCTAGTTATATTGGCCTTATAGGAAGCAAGCGCCGGGTGCTGCAAGCCTTTCATATACTCTTGAAAGAAGGCTTCACCCAACAGCAACTCGAAAGGGTCAACGCCCCGATTGGTCTAAACATCGGTGCGGAGACACCAGCCGAGATCGCGCTCAGTATAATGGCCGAAATCACACAGCATCGACGACTTGGTCTAACCAAAGCTGCCGAACCAAAAAAAGTCAACTTCGCTTCAATTCAAACTGTTGCTCGAGAATCAGAAGCGCCTGAGCAGTCAGCTAGATAGGTTCACTATCCTTTTTCCAACCAAGCCTGGAACGACAAAGCTAGTGTTTAGGGAGAGGCAGAAATCAATGTCCTTATTGAGCCCTAGACCGCGTAGTCTTCCTGCTACGCGACCTCGTTCGGCCAAGATTCGCCAATTTAGGTTTCTATACAGCCCCAGCGCTACTAAAGCATCGTCCGTCAGATCTTCTGTCATTAGATAATCCACTATCGCACCTGCCCCGATCAAATCCTCGACGGCAGGCCCTTGCTTCGTCCCGCATGCTACAATAATCACCTCACCGCTATCAATGTTCTTCACGTAATTTGCGACGGCTTTTGCGTTATTCAGGCAGCCGACGAGCACTCTGGACTTGCGAGGTATTCTGCTTAAGATTCTGGTAAGATTTGTTGAAGAATAAGCAATCATCCTTCCTCCTACATTATCCGTTGTCATTTCAAAAGGCGAAGCCCCATAAGTGAAACCTCTCGGAGTGACTCCATATCTCTCTCCAGCCACCACAACCTTTTTGGAATTTCTCGCATTCTTAGCGTATCTGATCGTGTTTCTGATACTGCTTACTGGAATGATGGACTCGGCTCCGTTGCCTAAGGCTGCCGTAATCGTTGAACTTGCACGGAAAACATCAACTATCACAACGATTCTAGGGATCCTTTGAGTTGGCGCACCATTAACTACATGAACCTTCAATGTCACGTTCTACCGGCTGAACGCAACCTTCTCGTAGACTTCAGAAATAAATATTCGACTTCGAGTAAACTAATCAATTCGGCAGTCTGTCGAACCCAGCTTGGATTCAGCACTTTATTTTACATTATGTCTCAGGAACCTTACGCACACAGGTGTCGGCACTCGGATGACATGTCCTGTCGATGTGAGTTTTCCGGTACGTGGGTTAATGCGGAACGGAACGATCGTGCCGGAATCCTGGTTTGCCGCGAGTAGAAATCTGCCCGTGGGATCGATTGCGAAATTGCGTGGGGTCTTTCCTTCAGATGGTTCGTGACCTACCAAAGTGATTTTTCCTGTACGTTGGTCGATTCTGTAGATCACTATGCTGTCGTGACCACGGTTCGAACCGTAGACAAATGCTCCCGACGGAGATACCTCAACATGGGAACAGGTGCTAGTCCCTTCGAAACCGTCCGGGAGTGTGGAGACAACCTGTAACACTTTCAACGTCCCCGTCTGGCCGTCATATCGCAAGGCCACCATCGTTGAATCGAGTTCGTTAATGAGATATGCGAACTTCCCACTGGGGTGGAAGGCCATATGTCGCGGGCCGGCGCCCGGTGTCGTTTTGATCCACGGAACTCGGTTCGGTTCAAGCATTCCCCGCTCACGATCGAACTTGTAGACTATGAGCTTGTCCAATCCAAGATCGGGGACTAACAGGAACCGGTTGACCTTATCAAGCCATACCGAATGGGGGTGGGGGCCGGTCTGACGAATGGGGTTGATACTGGACCCTTGATGCTGGATGAAGTCGGAAGCCTTCGCCAGACTGCCATCCTTCAGGACTGGTAGAACGCATACACTTCCACTCATGAAGTTGGCCACAAACACATACTCGTTCTTCCTATCTAACACGACATGGAGCGGGTCCGTTCCGTGAGTTAGCTGCCTGTTAAGGAACTCAAGCTTTCCTATCTTCGGATCCATTGCAAACGCGCTGATCGTACCCGTGGGCTGCCCCTCGAACTTCTTCAATTCGTTGACTGCATATAGGAAGCGATGAGTGGAATCGAATGCCATGTAGGACGGATTGGCGACGTCGGTCGTCTTACTGATCAGTTCCAAAGCGCCTGACGATTCATCCATGTGATAGACGTAGATTCCCTCACCCTTTCCTTGCACGATTTCTCCGGTCCCGAAGAGAATCGGCTCGGTATACGTACCAACAAAAACTAGCATAACGCTCGTCACTCGTCATAATGCGTCTTCGAGAAACACAGCTTCAAGATCTTTCCCAAGCAGATTCCACGACTCTTCGTGTTATCCAGGCAGTTATCTTCTTCCGGTATTCAAGGGATGCGCGGGCGTCGGTGATTGGGCTGCTTTCTTTGACAGCCAACTCTGAGGCTTCTCTGCATGTATCAGTGCTGAATTCCTTGCCTTGAAGAGATTTGGATGCTTTACGTGCAATTATCGGTGTGGGAGCAACTGCTCCCAGAGCGATTGTTGCTCTATGAACTCCCGTGCGGGATCGATCGCGTGTGATTACGGCGGCTGCGTTCACGGTGGCGAGGTCGTGCGGAGAACGAGGAGTATACTTCAAGAATGCGCCTCCGTGTTTACTTGGCAGATCGATAGCTATCGATGTGACCAGTTCACCTCGTTTCAGAATGTTTTGGCCTGGGCCAAGAAAGAAGTACCTCAACGGGACCGTTCTTTTGCTTAGGCTACTTTTCATATTGGCCTGAGCATTAAGCGCCAGTAACGCTGGGGCAAAGTCAGCCGCAGGGGAGGTTCGACATAGGTTTCCTCCCACCGTTGCTACATTTCTGATTTGAACAGTGGCGAATGTTCGCGCAACCTCTGCAAGCAGGGGGGCCTTCCTTAGGATGATCGGGGATCTTTCAATTGTTCTAACTTGAACGGCCGCACCGATCGTCAGCTTTCTTCCTTTGAAAGTAATGGATTTCAGGATCCTGTCTTTGACGCGGTCTAGGCTGATTAAATTATTGCACGCCAAGCCCTTGTTCTTCAGGTCGACCATGAGGTCGGTTCCTCCCGCTATAATCTTGCACCGGGAACCGAATTTGTGGAGAAGGTTCAGAGTTTCGGTTAGCGTTGTGGGTTGAAGTGCTTCGGACATTTGGCTTTCAAGTAATTGACTCATTCCTCCCACCTTACTTGTGTGCGACTTGTGCTGCGGCTTCTCGGATTGACTTCACTATTACATCGTAGCTGGAACACCTGCATAGGTTTCCTCCGATAGCTTCCTTTATTTCATCGTCTGAAGGTTCGAGTTTTTCGTTTAGGAGGGCTTTCGCTGACATTAGCATCCCGGGGGTGCAGAACCCGCATTGAGCCACTCCGTTCCGGATGAAGGCTTTTTGGAGAGGGTGTAGCTCATTGCCTGAGGCTAGGCCTTCAACTGTAACAATTTTTTTCCCATTCGCTTGTATTGCAAGATGAATGCATGAACATACAGCCTTGCCATCGACGTTTACCGTGCAAGCCCCGCAGTCTCCTGATCTGCAGCCTTCTTTTGTTCCTGTCAGCTGTAGGTGATCTCTCAGAACTTCGAGGAGTGAGGTTTCAGGGTCGCAGATCACTTGGACCGGTTTTCCGTTAACGGTCAGCCTGATGACGGATTGTGTCAGATTGAGCAAATCTATCGCCTATCATTAGATCCTTGTTCTATTGCATTCAGAATTCGTTCTCGAGTCATTGGCAGGTGCGTTACTTGTATTTTGATAGCGTTAGAGACAGCGCTGGCAATGGCGGGACCTGTGACGATTAACGGGTATTGCCCTATTGATTTGGCACCGTATGGTCCGAAATTCCCTTCAGATTCTATGATTATGTTCTCCATGCCCAATGGTTGCTCATATACAGTCGGGATCTTGTAATCCATGAATGATGAATTGAGCATTCTTCCGTCTCGTCCGAGTTTAATTTCCTCGTATAGAGCCGTCCCTAATCCATGCAGGGTTGCGCCATCAATCTGGTTTTCGACGCTTTGTCGATTTATTGCCTTTCCTATATCGACGGCATTAACGATTCGTAGCACGTTAACACGCCCGGTCTCTAGCTCAACTTCAACTTCGACTCCTTGTGCGCCCACAGTGTATGATTGGTGGTATATGGGTCGGCTTCCAATGATCGTCTTCAGATCGTAGACTACTGTTTTGATTAGTTCACCACGTTCCTTGGCCATCGTTCCTGATCCAAATTGCGTTTTCACAAATAGTTCGGATACGTCGATGGTCTTGCCCGGTTCATTAGCTGGGAAGATCTTGCCGTTTGCGATGTCAAGTTCCTCAGGTGGGTGGTTAATGAGCTTGGATGCCAGAGTGAGAATCTCCTTTTTGAATTCTCGGCACAGCACGATGCAAGCACTGCCATTCTGCACGATGGCTCTAGCGCCGGTGGTTCCCTCGTCGTAAGGAGTTATGTTAGTATCACCACAGATCACTTCCACTTTTTCGAATGGAGCCTTGAATTCGTTCGCAACTATCTGCGCTAGGCCTGAAGTTGAGCCGCTTCCATTCTCAGTTGATCCAAGTCGTAGTTCGAGTAGGCCATCGAAGTGCAACTTTAGAGTCATAGAGGTCTTATGGCTGTTTATTCCTTCATTCGCTATGGCTATGCCGAAACCTCGTTTAACTGTCCCACTTGACAGAGGTGGTACTCTTTCTCGCCACTTGTCGACAACTTGGACGACTTTTTCGAAGCACTCTCCGATCTTGACTTCAACCATGTTTTCGTTGACAGAGTTGATGTTGTCGTGGATTATGTTCTTTCTTCGAATCTCAATTGGGCTGATGCCTAACTGTTCTGCGACGATGTCCATTTGTCGTTCTGCAGCCCATTCTACCTCGGTGCAGCTGAATCCTCTATACGCGCCGAAAGGCTGCCGGTTTGTATAGACTGCGTAGCACGTGTGGCGGTAATTCGGGATTTTGTAGGTACTTGCCCCAGCGTATACTGAACTTGCAATGTATTTCATCGTCGCGTCGTTGTATGCTCCCGCGTCGAACAGTACGGTAATGTCTCTGGCTTGTATCTTTCCATCCTTAGTGAATCCGTCTTTGATGGTGACTCTACTTCCATTTCTGTCGGTTGTGCTGGTGAAGTCTACGGTTCTTGTTAGGACGAGTTTAACGGGCCGCTTCGCCTTCATCGATAGGGCAACTGCTAGGTCTTCGATTGTTAGGTAAGATTTGTTGCCAACGCTTCCGCCCACAGGTGGGTTAATGAACCTGACCTTCGACGGCGGCAAGTCGAAGAGTTCACAGAGTTCCATTTTCGCGCGGTAAGGACTTTGAGATGCACTGTAAACTGTAACGTAGCCTGTGAACGGGTCAACATCGGCAATTGCGGCATGCGTTTCCATCGGTGCGTGTTGCATCTGACCTGACGTGAAGGTATTCTCGAACGCGCGGTCAGCCTCATGTAAAGCGGTCTCGACATTGCCGAACTCTACCTTCATCATACCGTAAACGTTCGGCCTAGTTCGATCCCTACCTATCTTGAATGGGCTCCCTTTCTCGATTAATGGATGGCCCGTTACGGCCATTCGGTAACTATCTATATCCTCATGGATGATCGTCGGAGGATTAGTGCTGAATGCTTCTTCGAGGTCAAACACGGCTGGCAACTGTTCATATTCAACCCTAACGAGCCCAGCAGCTTTTCGAGCTAACACCTCAGATTCGGCTGCAACCGCGGCTACTATGTCACCAACGAAACGTGCCGTACGAGTAATGATTGGGCGGTCCTGGTAGAGTTGCCCCTTGCGACTATCAGGGACATCGTCAGCCGTGGTCGTGACCGTAAAGCCTGGAACGCTTCTGACTCTAGATGTGTCCACACGAATAACTCTGGCATGCGCATAGGGACTGGTAACAACTGCAGCATACAACATATTCGGAAGCGACAAATCAGCCGCAAACTTAGTTTTTCCAGTGACCTTGCCGAGGGCATCCTTCCTTTCAAGTGGCTCCCCCACAAGAGACTTTCTCGCTAGCTCTGTTTCAACTACTTGCAATTTCCGTCACGCCTGCTTTCTTCCTCACACTCGGGAGTGTCAAATCTGCGTATTCATACCTTCCGGAACAATACTCAATTTGGAAAATTACTACGATCTGGGTTCCGAACAGTTTGCTTTCCTGAACGAGGGCGCTTATTCTCTGAGTTTGTTTTCAGGCGCTACCCGCTACCGTTTCATAAGCCCCTGGCAGTGTTCCGGTTCACGCAAGAGTCATTCTTTGTATCGGCACGCAGGGCTTTTATCTTGTTGAGATTATGACTGTTCGGAAGTATGTTGTTTGCAGAAAGTCTCAAATGAACTTTTGAAACTTGGGACATCGGTGCGAACCGATTGTTATGGGGGCGGCGATGGATCACCGTTAGCCGATATGACATATCTGTCTTATAGATTGGGGACAGTTACGGAAAGGAAACGAATCGTCAAGAAGAATCCCGATCTGGTATGGCAGAGGAATGCACCTGGTCGTAAGGCCCTTCTGTGGAAACAGAAATCTCTCGTGCTTCGTGGTGATTGGGCTCAAGGAGAACTCAATCGGCTCACTATTCCAATCTTCGCGCGAGAACTGGAGAAGAAGAACATGCACCTGTTCCATTCGTCGGCAACGCAATACCGTGGAAAATCTCTTTTGTTCATGAGCGGGGAGGGAAACCATGGGAAGACGATGAGCCTCATCGAAGCTTGTACCCGCGGTGGTGAGATCATCGCGACTGAGTGTCTAATAGTCGACAGAAAAGGGAGGCCACTTGAAGGAAGTGAAGAAGTCTTCCTCAAATCAAGGAGCAAAGGAACCGAGCGCGTTGATAAACCCGAAGCCACTGGTGGCGTAGCGAAATTCTTCAAGGCGCTACCAGAGTTCAAGCTCGCGAAAGTGCAACCTGAGCGGATTGACGCCGTGATACTTCCCAGTATTGATGGGAACTATGATTTCACATCCTCGAAGATGAGCCAGTTTGAGAAAGCATATCAAACCTTCTGCTCGCTGTCAGACTTCTATCAGTCAAATACGCTCGTAACCCCTACAATTCCAATGCCAGTGGTAGAGAGCGTTGAACTTAGAGAACGCCGCGCGGCCTTCGCAAACGACTTTGCGGGCGACAAGCCCTACTATTTCGTCAAAGCCAGTACCCCTCAAGAAGTACTAGATGAGGTTGATCGATTAATCGAATCTGACGGAATGCAGCTTTGACCCAAGAAAACTGGCAGACGCTTGCCCTATTACAATTCGATTGAAAACCCACGACGGTGAGTGACAAACTGTGTTGACAAATGAAGAGTTCGCAATTCTCGACTATATGGATGCTTACAAGGTTGTGAAAGAAGCCAACTTGGAGGCTGATATTGGTTTAGATCCTAAGGTTCTTCAGAACCTGTGCGATAAGGGATTCACGAAGAGAATCAAAGCCACCGATTTACAGATCGAGCCCGCCGGAGAACAAGCGGTCACGGAACACCGTCAACTACTCCTCGATAAGAGTGGACGAAAAGAGGACCTGCTGCGATATTGCTCTCAGTTCGAGGAAGTGAACGTCAAGTACAAGGGCCTTGTTGCACGTTGGCAGATGAAGGACGGCAAGGTCCCGAACGATCATAGCGATCGGGAATATGACCAAGCTATAATGAAGGAACTGACTGAGGTACATGGAGAAGTCAAAAACCTCATCAGCAACCTATCGCGTGCCATCCCCAAATATCAAGTGTATCTCCGCAGATTCGACATTGCGCTTCAGCACATCAATGAGGGGAACATGAAGTATATGGCCATAGCAAGGGATTCCTATCATAACATCTGGTTTGAACTGCACGAGAGCCTTCTGAAGCTTTCGGGAAAGCAAAGAGTCGAGTGAAACCCTCAAGGGGGCTAAGTTAGAAGTTCTTTGACATACCCGCTGACACTATGGGCTACATGTGGTATCTCACCCAATATGACAAGTCCTTCCGTCCCATCAACGCTTACAACATCGCCACTCGCAACTGTTACAGTTTGAGATTGCCCTCGTTTAACCATGAATCTCGCAGCTCCAACATCGATCTTAATCTCCTCGCAGCCCACAACGCAGGGCTTGCCGTAACTTCTCGTTATGACAGCAGCGTGGCTAGTCATGCCACCTCGAGCCGTCACGACGCCTTCTGCCACCAAAACGCCTCGGAAATCTTCAGGCGAAGTCTGAGGTCTAAATAGAATGACTTTCTTTCCTTCTTCACTTAGCCTTACAGCCTCATTAGAATCAAAAACCACAACGCCTGTAGCAATTCCAGGTGACGCTGGTAATCCCTTTGCAAGCGTTTGAAGCTTGATGCGCGGGTCCTTGTGTTGGACAGTAAGTTCTTCCAACGGAATAGAGCGTACTATTCTGACCGCATCTTCTCTGGCAATAATCCCTTCTTTGTACATATCGAATGCGATTCTGGCACTAGCCAGGGGAGTGCGTTTGCCGCTCCTAGTCTGTAATACGTAGAGCCTACCTTTCTCAATTGTGAATTCGGTGTCCTGCATGTCTTTAAAGTGCTTCTCAAGTGTTTCAGAGATGCGTACCAATTCAATGTAGATTCCTGGAAGTTTTTCACGCAATGAGTCGATCGGTTCGGGAGTTCTGATTCCAGAGACGAGGTCTTCACCTTGAGCATTGAGCATGAACTCACCGTACGGTCTTTTTTCTCCTGTAGAAGGATCCCGGCTGAACAGCACACCGGTTCCTGAATCATTACCCATGTTCCCAAAGACCATTGACTGAACTAGTACGGCCGTTCCCAAATCATTCGGGATGTTCTGTGCTTGTCTGTACGTGACTGCTCTTTCAGAGAACCAAGAATCAAACACAGCCCCAACGGCGAGGAAAAGTTGGTCGAAAACATCATTGAAAAGCCGCTTTCCCGTCTCCTTTTCGACCAGAGCTTTGTATTCGGTTACGAGTTCCTTCAGGTCCTTGACCTGTAAGTCCGACTTGCGACCGTGTTTCGCGAGTATCTCTTCGAACTTGTTTCCATTTACGCCTAGAGCCACTTTGCCGAACGAGCTAACGAATCTCTGATAACAGTCATACGCAAATGTCTCGTTGCGACCTTGTTCAGCGAGCCCAGTTACTGTTACATCGTTTAGACCTAGGTCGAGAATCGTGTCGAGCATTCCGGGCATCGAAACTGGTGCTCCCGATCGGACTGACACCAAGAGCGGATTCGATTGCGACCCAAACGTTTTCTTACTTTCGTCCTGTAGCATTTTCAGCTTCTCAGCGATCTCCTTCTTGAGATCGTTTGTAAGACCATGATTAGCCCTATACTCCCTCCAAGCGTCGGTGGTAATTATCATTGCAGGGGGCACCGGCAGACCCAACTTTTTCATTTCTACTAGCTCTCCACCCTTATTTCCTAGTAACGACTTTGACTCTGTGCTGCCCTCCGAAAGTAGACAAACTCTCATCATCTCTTCCCTGCCTTGTTCAACATCCCTAGAGTTTTGCGATGGAATCTGACGCGAATACGAAATAGATTAGTTAAGTGTTTGCAGCCCAAGTCCGAGACTTTGACCTGGCAATCTGAGGAAAAGTCTATTTGATACGCTCTCAACTCGTAGCGCTGATTAAGTCGCCAATCGCAAAAGCTGGTTATTCTATTGAGTTTCTACAGATGGGACGAACTTACTGACCACAAGGATAAGGTCAACATACTGCTTTCTCGGAGATTTGTTGTAGGCGAGAAGGGTATGCTCATCATGATCAACCTCAAGAAGGGTTGTATTGTTCCAAAGCATAAACATCCTGAAGAGCAATTCAGCTACATTGTAAAAGGTAAAGCGAAGTACGAGGTAGCTGGTAAGGAAGCAGCAATTCTAAAAGACGGGGGTGTCGTTCACCTTCCCGGCAACGTGGAGCATGGACTAGAAGCTCTGGAGGACACATTATGCTTAGACGTCTTCACACCAATTAGAAAAGAGCTTCTGCCCTAACTGCCCTAACTTAACCTTCTAGAATGGCAACGGCCCGGACTGGCGCTGCACTGGTCCCTTTGAATTTGATTGGCAAGCACATGAACTTAAACCCGAAAGGCTTCGGGATTTTGTCCAGATTAATGAGGTTCTCCAGATGATAGTACTCGCGTTCTTTCATCACCATGTGCGCAGGCCATATCTTTCCTTCCTTTAGCATCACATTGAAGGGGAGGTCGAATGTTGGAGCATCAATCCCCATCACCTTCACGCCTTGGTCGATAAGCCAGAGAGTTCCTTCCCGTGTCATCCCAGGATGCTCAGAGAGATACGCGGGTTTATCGTAGTTCCGAGTCGCGTCGTCTGTTCTAATCAATACGATGTCTCGTGGTTTTATTTGGTAGCCAATCTTCTTCAGAGCGCCCCGCAAGTCTTCAACTAGAATTTCCTCTCCAGCCTTCTTGCCGGACATATCGAGCACGACTCCATCGCCGATGCAATACTCCAACGGAATCTGGTCAGCTTTGATTGGGGCTTCACGATTACCATGCCACCATGAATCAATATGTGTTCCCGTGTGATCTCCCATGATTATCGCGAAGTGATTGTTAACCTCATCAACGCCATACTTTTCCTTCGTAACTCCAACCATTTCAGCGAGTCTTCGATGAGTTTCAAGCTCTGTAACGACTGCAGGCATAGTTCGCGGAAAAGAAACTAAGCCAGTGTGTATCTCCATGCTCAGATCAATAATTTGCAATTTGCTCCGAACCCTTATACAGTCCATCTAACTTAAGGCTCTGACGGCGATAAGTTTGAAGGCTTCTGATGATTCCTCGAAATGGTTAACCAATGAATATTGGGTCCCACCGTATAATTGGCTCGACGAAGTAAGGAAAAACTTCGATCTCCCCAAGAGAGCATACGTTCATGATGCTACCCTCAGAGAAGCGGATCAACACCCGGGAATTGCCCTTGGAAAGGATGACAAGGTGCGATTGGCAGTGGCACTCGACGACCTAGGGGTAAATAGCCTCGAAATTGCGCCGATGATTTCGAATGCAGATAAGGAAGCTGCAAAAGCAATTTCCAAGCTGGGCCTCAATACTAAGTTGATATGTTTCACCAGCTGGAACACCTCCGATATCGATGTAGCGGTTGATTGTGGCGCGGACGGCGTGATCGTAGACTTTCCGGGAAATCCCTGGCAGGGAAAGACCTTCTGGGGCTTATCTCCTGAAGATCAAGTGGGAAAGGGCTCTGAGGCCATACGTTACGCTAAGAGTCGAGGCCTCTTCGTTACTGCTCTTCCTTGGGATGATTATCGTGCGCCTTTCGATTATCTGGAAAAGGACTACAAGGCGTGTGTGAAAGCAGGGGCGGATCATGTAACCCTCACCGAAACGTATGGGTTCGCATTACCTTGGACAACCACTTACATGGTTAGGAAGATTAGAGGCTGGATCCCTGGAACCCCAATAGAAAAGCACGGTCACAATGACTATGGTTTGGGAACTGCCGATATGATTGCGGCCGTCTCAGCGGGTGCGGAAGTCGTTCAAACTACGATGTGTGGAATGGGTGAGAGAGCTGGGAACGCTGCCACGGAAGAGGTCGCGGTTGCGCTAGAGATTCTGTTGGGAGTCAAAACGGGCATTGACCTAAAGAAGATTTACCGAACCGCCCAACTGTTTCAAGACCTGACGGGCTACACAGTGTCTCCGACGAAGCCCATCATCGGGAAGAACATTTTCACCACAACTTCAGGCTGGATCGCGTGGATGAAAGGCAAGGCACGTGAGGCTGGCAGACCAACTGGACTCCTACCATTCATGCCCGATCTGATTGGAGCGCCTCCCCAGGGCTACTCAATTGGGAAGGGTAGCGGACGGGGACTGATACGTTTGAGACTTGAGCAACTAGGTGTGAAGCCTTCAGATGAGCAGCTTGATGCAATTGGGGAACGCGTGAAAGAGGAGAGCATGGTCAGGAGAAGAGCCCTAACGGACAACGAGTTAGTTTGGCTAGCATCGGAGATTCAGCAGGGAAAAACTTAGAATTCTGTACTTGAGTTGAGTAGAAAACACATCACAACTCGATGTACTATCGTCTCGGTAGAGGGGATGCTTTTCTCCTCGGGTCACTCCAGGTTTCGTGTTAAGGAATGGCTCAGCACATTTATCTTGTGCAATCTTCACATCGAAGATAATTTAGAGAGGGAAATATCATAACCGAAAAAATGGATGCCTTAGTTCTTTATGGGCCTAACAACTACAAGATAGAAAAGGTGCCGATGCCCGAAGTGGGCTTCCAGGAAGTGCTTTGTAAAGTCAAGTCGATTGCTATTTGCGGAACGGATCCTCATCTTATTGCAGGGGAATATCCGGGTTTTTGGCCACCGGCATTTCCATTCATACCCGGCCATGAATGGGCTGGGGAGATAGTCAAGGTGGGACCGGGGGTTGTCGGCTTCAAAGTAGGCGACAAAGTGGCCGTTGAATCCTCAAAGGGATGCGGAATTTGTCCGAGATGCCTAGAAGGTAGATACAATATTTGTGCCAACTACGGAAAGAAGGAAACTGGCCACAAACACTACGGGTTCACTGAAACCGGGGGATACGCAGAGTATTGTGCCATATCAATTAAGAGCATTCACAAGCTCCCTGACCGAGTTTCCTTCGACGAAGGAGCACTCGTTGACACAGCCGGCGTTGGCCTCCATGCTGTAAACCGAGGGCGCATTCAACCTGGAGATATAGTAGCCATTATCGGTCCCGGACCAATAGGGCTAATGACCCAGCAATTTGCCCAAGCAGCTGGGGCGGGCAAGATAATCATGATAGGGTACGGGGAAATCAGCGAACCCGGATTGGCGCTCTCTCGAAAATTAGGCGCGGACTTGACGGTCAATTCTCAGAACGAAGACGCCGTAGGAATCACCAAGAGCCAAACCCATGGCTTGGGAGCCGACGTAGTGATAGAGACTAGTGGAAGTACCGGCGGATACAAGATGATACTGGACTTGGCAAGGCAGGGAGGGACTGTGATTTGCGTCGGGCTCACTGGAGGAGCACAGGTCCAGATACCCATGGACAGAATCGCCCTGAACGAACTCGACGTGTACGGCGTTAGAGCGAACCCGAACAGCTGTGACGAAGCCATATTGTTACTTGAGAAGGGAAAAGCTGACTTCAAGCCCTTGATAACTCACACCTATCCGTTGGCTGAATTTGGAAAGGCCCTCGAAGTCTTTTCGAAGAAAACGGATGGAGCCATCAAAGTCGTAATTCATCCTTGAACGAGAAGCATCGCAATACAACGTTGGTGAGAAATCGTGTCCGTTGGTATAGTTTCGTATAGTCACACAAAGTACGGAAAGCTTGCGGAGGACATTCCAACTCTTCTCAAAAATACTATTGAAAGTGCAGTCTCAAATGTTGAGCGGGGAATAGACCCAAGCGACATAGATCTATTGGTTGTTAGCAATGTTGACAACCAATTCTCTAACCAGCATCAGATTGGAACCGTGGCGTTAAGATACTTACAGAATCGGCAGGCTGAAGCGTTCAGGATCGAGGCCGCTTGTGCTAGTGGCGGAATGGCAACGTACGTGGCCAAGCAGATGATTGAATCGGGTTCAGCCCGGAACGCACTAGTGGTTGGCGTTGAAAAAATGACGCATCTCTCAACAGGAGTTACAACATCTATCCTGATAAGAGGAGGAGCTCCAGAAGAGATTAAGTACGGAGCCACGCAGCCAGCCGCGTATGGTTTCGTGGCTCAACTGTATATGCAAAAGTATGGAGCGACAGAGGACGATTACGCGCTTGTTGCGGTGAAGAATCATAAGAACGCTATGAAGAACCCCTGGGCACAGTTCCATAAGGAATTCACGGTCGAGGCTGTGAAGAATTCAACGATGATAGCTTCGCCGATCAGGCTGCTTCATTGCAGTCCAATAACTGATGGTGCGACGGCCATCTTGCTTAGCGGAGAGCCGAAGAAGTATACCGACACGCCCGTGTACATTAGGGGCATGGGCGTCGGCTACGACACAATGGGCGTCTTTGAAAGGGAAGACCCCACATTCATGTTAGCTTCCAAGATCGCTTCCGAAAAAGCATACAAATCAGCTAAGATCGAACCGAAGCAGGTGAAAGTAGCCGAAGTTCACGATGCATTCTCGCCAGCAGAAATTATCGCCTGCGAAGCAATTGGGCTGGCGAAAAAGGGTGATGGCTACAAGCTTCTAAGAGAAGGGCGAACCATGGCGGATGGTGATATGCCCGTGAACGTGAGCGGTGGCCTGAAGGCGAAGGGCCATCCAATCGGAGCGACGGGCATCGGCATGATCATTGAAATCTACTTACAAGTACGCGGCCAAGCTGGGGAAAGGCAGGTGCCTGATGTCGAGTATGGTATTGTTGAGAATCACGGTGGCACAGGCGCCACATCCGTGGTTACAGTTCTAGGTCGGTGACGAGTACGCAAGTTAAGTTGATTGCATATTCTGTCATCGAGGTGGCTCCGCCGGGTTACCAAACGCCTTACGGCGTCGCTATGACTGAGGACGAGAAGGGTGCAAGGCACTTGGTTAGAGTCAAGCAAGAGGGTCTCAGTGCGCTCAAGATAGGATTAAGCGGCGAATTGAGAACAGAAAAGGTTGACAGCGAGGAACTCGAATTCTTCTACCTAAAACAGTAGGTGAATTCCGAGTTAGTCTTCAGGAGGATTAACGTCAACTCTTCAGCTCTTGCGTTATCCCTTCATTCGTCGCACTAAGAAGAAGCCTGTTGGGTCAACAACCTCTCTAAGTATCCTGAGTTCTTCCTTCGTTGGCGGAGTTGTGATCGCTACTTTGTCGGGGAGGATTAATTCAAATCCAGTCTCATCCCGGACTTTGCTAACTGACACTCCCGGATGAACACTTTCCAGTCGCATGCGTTTAGTTTGTTCATCGAATCCCATAACGGCCAGATCCGTTATCACCTTAGCCGGTCCTCCCCTAGGTAATCCAGCTTTTTCCCTGCTGTCGCCCCCCTCAAGCCAACCTGGGGATGTGACGTACCCAACTTTTTCCGGAAAACGTCTCTTTTCATGATTAAGGATGATTAGGAGCCGTCGTGCGTTCGTGGCTATGTCGACAGCACCGCCCGAGCCCGGTAAACGCACCCTGGGGTGGTTGTAGTCGCCGATGACAGTCGCGTTGATGTTGCCGTATTGGTCGACCTCTGCTCCGCCTAGAAATCCCACATCCACTTTTCCAGATTGCAAGAGCCCCAAAACATCAACCATCGTCGTCACTTGAGTAAGATTGTACATTAGGCGGATATCACCTATGATCCGAGCCGTATCCATATTTCTACACCCAATGTACCCTGATTCATACATGATAACCGCACGAGGGGCGTGAGTGTTCAACGCAAGCATGCTCGCGAGCATGGGCAGGCCGGTTCCTACGAAGACGACTTCCTGATCATGTATCTGACGGGCCGCGGTCGTGGCCATTATTTCAATTGAGGTGTACTCTTCTGCTGGTTCGGGCACCATTTGATTTGCCTCTTCACGCAAGTCCACGGTAGTAGGTTGAGTAACCAAGCGACGTATTGGCCTTCAACCGAAGGATCTTCTCATAGCCAATCTCTTTGATGTATCCCCAATTGTCTTCGACGTTGTAGACGTACCTGTCAAGGTACTCCTCAAATTTCTTTGCATCTTTCGCTTCTTGGGCGTACTGTTCGATGTGCTCCCAGTCATAGTCGTAGTACTTGTAGCATGCATAGGGGTGTGCTCCCCATGGGACCTCCACTATGGCCTTCACTAGGAAACCCGGTATCATGGTCTTCTCAGGCGACCGGCGAACATAATCAGGCGTCACAATTTCCTCGCAGGTGACTATGATTGTCTTGGCAGACTTTGCTTTCTCAACGTTATCATAGACAGGCCCGTCGATGTGCGCATTGCCTTCCGTATCAACTCGCTGAACGTGGATGACCGTGAAATCTGGATTAATTGCCCTATAGGCAACAAGTTTCTCACCTGTGAACGGGCATTCCACCTCTCTAGCCTTGCTTTTGCTGATAGTCGTGAGGATGTTTGTTCCAAGGCCGCCCTTCAATGCAACGAATGGCAGTCCCATCATCCCCGCCCAGAACCGCATTGTCATGATGAAGTTGGAGTAATCCTCAACCTGCATTTGTCCGCTTTCAACACTTCTCCTGAAGCAAGCAGCCAAACCAACATACTCAAATACAATATGGCCAATCTCTGCTTTGCGAAAGCAACCCGCACCGATGAGCATGTCAGCGTCAACGTTCATTCCTGAACCATAGAGGTACAAGTTCCTCTTTCGCTGCCTAATTAATTCCCGAATGAAAGCGAAGGCAACTTTCTCGTAACCGAAACTAGGACAGCAAATACTACTGCCATCTGTTACCATCCTAGCTGCGTCTTTCATCGACATCAACTTGCCCTCTATTTCACTTGACTTCACTGGCCGTTGTCCTCCGGACCAACTCGGCGATGCGGACTGGAGTATTAATTCTTGCGTTGCTGAGAGTGTATCAAATCGTTACCACGTTCAGGAAAAGTTCGTCAAGTCCAGAGGCTACGGAAACGTTCGAAAGAGTACTTCAGTCCTCTTTGCAAACGTTGGGTCTCGATATGGAAGTTACGGGGGCGTGGTGTCACGCCCAAGGGTATGCGTTTCACTGAATCAGCGTATCTAGAATGGTGAGGTGATTTTCTATCTAGGTCTTCAGTATCTCAACGATTCCGTTGGTCCCATCTACTTTTATCAGGTCACCGTTCTTGATGACTTGCGTCCCAACGCTGGTCGACGTCACACATGGTATACCAAACTCTCGCGACAAGATCGCTGGATGCGCTGACATGCCTCCTGCATCCGTGACGACTGCTTTCAGCTTCGGGAAGAGCTGTGTCCATGCAGGGTTAGTCAATATACAGACCAGTATGTCTCCAGGTTCAACGCTGTCGAACTCCGCTTGTGTCTTGACTATCCTAGCCGTTCCCTGAGCGACACCGGGTGAGCATCCCAGGCCTTTGATCTGGTTACCGCCTACTACCTGCTTCTTTCTTCTATAGAGCTTGTCGGGGAACCCCCAGAGCGCCCCCTTATACGGTTCTTCATAGACGGCCCATTGAGTTGCAGTGCCAATCCAGTCGAGCGGCGTCAGCTTGAAGGCTTCCTTCCATTCCTTCCTCCGCTCCGCGATCTTTGCGTTGGCATCGAAAGCCTTAGGGTTCGCTGAATATTCTCTCAGCTCATTGTACTTGAGGAAGAATATGTCCTCCGGGTCATTGAGCATGCCAAGTTCCTTCATTTTCTTTCCGAGCTCCACCAAGACTTTCCTTACGCGCGCGTGAGTTCCCTGGTCGAAGTAGAAGTGATGGTTGGGGGTGAGAGGCGTCATATTCAACGCGAGTTTGAGAGCTTGTTCAAGTTTCTTCTTGTCTTCAGGTTTCTTAACTCTCGAAAACATATCTTTGATAGCTTTGTCTCTCGCGTCCACTGCCCTCTTAACGTCCTTGGGATAGTCATAGTCCATTGTGATGTATGTTCGGACCAGCTGGATAGCTGAAACAGGCTTCTCTATCCATGTTGGGTAGATGAGCTCATGAGTATACGGTGCTGACTTGTGACCGTACACGTCCAAGTATTTCTTTAGGCCCTTTAGGAAACGTTTTCCTTCAGCTGAACGTTCGAGGTCGCTAAGAATCTCTTCTCCCGTCTTCTTCTTTGGTTCTTCAAACGCCTTCCGAAGAGCCTTGCTCTTCTTGACAGCTTCCTTCATTTTCCATAGAGCTTTGTTTGACTCCCAGTTCACGTCCTCAGTCGATTGTAAGACTTTGCCTACTTGGTCCTCGTCGATTTTTCCGAATACCTCTTGATACACGCCTCTGAATTGAATGAATGATTGTAACTGTGCAATATTCAGGATCCAGTGAAGCCTAAAGTGCCTTTCAAAGATGTCATAGGCATCTTCAAGGAGAACCATCAACTCTGGCAACGAGCTTTTTGCGTACGGATACTTGTCTATGTATTCGAGGTTCCTCTTCACCTCGGGGAGTAACCTCTCATTCCACCACTGAAGGAAGTGTTCTGCGTAGACCGGCATGACCATGTTATAGTAGGGTCCCGCTTTCTTTCCCTCTTCAGGATCTCGAGGGACGACCGCGGTGTAGCAGTAGCTATTGACGAGTTTGCCCGGCCATTCCTTCCCGAAAGGTACCCAAAATCTTCTGTACATATACTCGCAGCCTCTGGGCATCGGTACGGGCATATCCCACCAAGCCGCGAAATCAGCGTACATCGGAGACATCGGGGCAGGGCAATGAAGATCATCGTACCACCACAACAGCTTCTTCTCATCCTCATTTTCCCAGTGTATGGGAAACTTCTCATCGCTTAGAACTTTATCAATAACCTTCGAACCGAGAACATACTCGTCTTTACCGGACACTTTCCTACCTTCCTCAAACGAAAATCACGCGGCAGATGGAATTTAAGACTTTACTCCCAAGAGCGGTCGTGAAATTATCAAAATTGCCCGACATGAAAACAAACGGCTATGAGTGCTCGCAGAGGGTAGGTTTCTTATTTGTCAGGACTTCACCTAGTTCAGATACTACAGGTGAATATTGTCGGAGAATTGACTGATGGCTTCTAAATATCAGCTCAGAAGCAAGGAAATAACAGAAGGAATCGAGCGAACCCCGAACCGCGCCATGCTTAGAGCGGTTGGATTGACCGATAAGGACCTTAAGCAGCCGTTTGTTGGTGTCGTAAGTTCTTGGAATGAAGTGACCCCATGTAATCTACATTTGAACAGACTAACTGCCAAAGTCAAAGAAGGCGTCAAGGCAGCGAATGGAACGCCCTTCGAGTTCGGCACTATCGCTGTAAGCGATGGTGTCTCTATGGGTACGCAGGGCATGAAAGCTTCGCTCGTCAGTCGCGAGATAATAGCCGATTCAGTTGAGGTAATGGCGGTTGCCGAACGATTTGACGCACTCGTCACCGTGGCGGGATGCGATAAGAGTCTCCCCGGTTCCGCAATGGCTATAGCGAGGCTAAACTTGCCCGCCGTTTTCCTCTACGGCGGGGCGACTCTGCCGGGAAGCTTCCAGGGGCACGACGTCACTGTTCAAGACGCCTATGAAGCCGTAGGCTCTTACCTTACAGGAACAATGACGAAGGAAGAACTGCACGAGTTGGAATGCTCGGCTTGCCCAGGGGAAGGATCCTGTGGGGGGCTTTTCACCGCCAATACCATGGCCTCCGCGTTAGAGGCCATTGGTATATCCTTACCAGGGACAGCTACGCCCGCAGCAGTCGACCCAAGACGCTATGAGGCATCCTACATGAGCGGCGTGGCGGTAATGCGTCTCATTGAAAACGGGATTCGTCCAAGCGACATTTTGACCTTTGAGGCTTTTGAAAATGCAATAGCTGTAGTTCAGGCGATCGGAGGGTCCACAAACACGTTTCTCCACCTGCCAGCCATTGCTCATGAACTCGGAATCACACTAACGCTTGAGGATTTTGATCGGATTGGGCGACGAACTCCAGTTATTGCAGACTTGAAACCCGGAGGCAGGTATGTAATGGTTGACTTGGACCGGGTAGGA
>Ga0187770_10000366_pt1 | contig 21883 bp, 22 predicted proteins | sample 0116_SJ02_MP02_2_FD_133154 | JGI IMG/M metagenome (GOLD analysis project Ga0187770, IMG submission 133154) | Tropical peat soil microbial communities from peatlands in Department of Meta, Colombia - 0116_SJ02_MP02_20_MG | ecosystem: Environmental > Terrestrial > Soil > Wetlands > Peat | place...
AGAAGGGCCGTTAACTCAGGAGGTAGAGTATCTGCCTTTTAAGCAGAGAGTCGCTGGTTCGAGTCCAGTACGGCCCACCATCTTAAAACCCATTGCAAATTGAAAATTGCAAGCTGGAAAATTAGCAATTAAATTTCTCACTTTTCATTTTGCATTTTACAATTTGCACTGATAAATAATTTTTACGATAGGGTCCCCATCGTCTAGTCAGGCCAAGGACATCGGCCTTTCACGCCGGCAACAGGGGTTCAAATCCCCTTGGGGACGCCAGTTCTAATCAAACATAAGACGGACGGATTGCTCCGCCCGCCTTATGGACAAGCGCAAAGGTGTAGTGGACGTTCGAAAGGATCATCTTACCAAGAAGGATTTAAAATCTTTCAAAGAAGAGATTGTCCACCAATTTCATCTCATTTCTGAAGGTCTGATCGATCAAATTAAGCTTTTAGCCGAAAGGCACTCGGGAATCATACAGCGGCTTGAACATATTGATAAAGAGAACAAACTTTTGGCTGAAGGATATACGGGCATCATCGAAAGACTGGACCACATTGAAAAAGAAAATAAGCTTTTAACCGAGGGACAATTAGGGATTATTCAACGGATTGACCGAATGGAAAAAGAAAATGAGCGCCAACATTTAGAAACCCGCGCGCTCGTCAAAATTTCTTTTTCGGAAGTAGATAAGCGGGTCTGCGATCTGGAATCGTAAGTGAAAGATTTCCAAGAACGGAAAAAGAGAGTTGAGGCAAGGTTTCAGACTTGACCCAAAACGGTTCCCAAAATTATTACAGGATCTGACCTTCCACCCCTCGCCCTAAGTCAATAATTAAGTCCGACCTCACACCATTTTCTGAGTTGGGGATCACCAAAAAGACTCAGCTGGCTCGATTCCCTCCCACATAATTCAAGCTCCTTCTCCAGGTTGTCCCGTCTTTTGAACCCCATATCTACCATAGGGTGTCTTAGCCGTAAAGACCAATCTTAAAATTCTTCCTCAATCCCCAGCATCACGTCACCAGTCACTTTGAAAAAAATATTTAGTTTCTCGTACGGATAGAGTTACGGTAGTTTAATGAAATTTCGACTACCGGTTACACCTACTAATGTTCAGATAATACATGGTCTAAGCACTGACGATTTTGGGTAGAATATTCATACTGCTTATTTATCCGCACCTGCCCTCAGCAATCCTGATCTTCCCTTGAACCCTATCTGTTGTCGGTACGAGGTGGGGATGCATCACTTCAGTCAACGGTGAAATTCACTGTTTCCGATCCCACACCATTGGTTATTTTGAGTTCCTGAGTTCCTGAACTAAGTCCTTTAGGTACTACAAACTCAATCTCGCTTTCTCCAGTTGCAGAGTCTATTGTCCAGCTTGAAACCTTACAGGTGTTCCCACCTAAAGTCACCTTTCGCTTCTTCGTCCCAAAGTAAGAACCATGAATAGTTACATTAACTCCGGCTGAACCATGGGTCGGTTCACTAGTGGTGCACCACAGAAATAACGCTATATTTCAAAGAGCACTTGGATAGCTTATTTTGCTGGGGATAATCATTTCCAAACATAGTTCCATTTATGGGGTACACCACTAGAATTGATGGCAGGTAGCATCACGGTAAAGCCATCTTGAATAGTAATTGCGGAGGCCTTTTTGCGTTGAATCGTCACAGCATAAGCACCAAGGGGAGGAACCTTCGAAAACTAGTGGTGCACCACTAGTCATCTTTTCTCCCGCCTGACAAGTCCTTGCCACCCCAATCGTAACTATCCAATGGAGGCCACTAAACCGGAAAGAATAAGTGTTCCTCGGAATCTCGGATAATATCTCTTTTCCGAGTTTTCGATGAATTCACCGTAACATCCTGCCCCCTTGTCCCTGAAAAGATCTTCAACGCCGCACACTGATACAAGCTTTCCTGCTCAATTGAAATTTTAATTACGGATTAGGGCCCTGAGCCGTTAAAGGTCTACCAACGGGTCCTTGCGGGCCACAACACGAGCAAGAAAAGATTTCTTGATAGACTTTTTAGTGGAATCCAAAGGGCCAGCAATTTGCCTTTTCTGTACAGAGTCATTGATCTATAGAGAATCATTTTTTCTTTGACATTAAGAGGGAGTTATGAAACAATCAACCCCAGGAAATCGGTGGGAGAATCTTTGTTGTGGACCCTGGTCAACCTTTTGGAGGGCACTGTCTACAATAGCATCAACATCGCGCAGGGTCTTTTTCGGGGGAGGCAGTGCATTCGCTTTGGGGCTGTTATCAATCTAGAGAAAAAGGTAGTCGTCTAGGGAAGGGAAGATGGGCTGGGACGTTTGAGATTGAGGTTAACGATGAAGCCACAGACGGAAACATTAACGCTACTTAAACTTGGAGGCTCTCCCTACGAGATCGGGCATCGTCACGGCAGGGAAGGAAAAGAAGGTATACAGAATTTCCTGAACATTATCATTAACCATGGAAAGGAATTCATGCCTGATCTCACAAAGGAAAAAGCATTAGCTCAAGCAAAACTCTATAAGCCGTCTATTGAGGCCTATGCCCCCCATTTAGCAGAAGAGATAAAAGGAATTGCTGATGGTGCAGAGATTTCCCTTGAGGAGGCCTACCTTCTTCAGGTGAGGGCTGAATTTACCCAACTCACGGTAGAAGAGGTGGCGAAAGAAGGCTGTACGAGTTTTTCCATCCCCAAGGATAAGACGGATGATGGTGAGGTCTGGGTTGGACAAAATCTAGACTTAACTCCTTTTTATCAGGATTTTGGCGTAATGCTCCATATCGTTCCTAATAAGGGTCCTGCCATCTTGTGCTATAGCCAGGTCGGATCCCTTGCCCATGCAGGGATCAATTCGGCTGGAATAGGGTGGGCTGCGAATGCGTTGTTCTCCTCAGGCTGGAAAGCGCGTGTCCCCCGTCCGGTGCTATACCGCTTGCTGCTGGAAAAAGGGAGCGTGTCGGAGGCCATCAAAAGTATTACAGAGGCAGCAAGAGCCTCGTCCTGCAACTATCTCATTTCTCACAAATCAGGGGAGACAAAAGACCTTGAAGTGACCCCAGAAGACTACGGGATAATCGATTCGCCCCCAAGTGCTGTCATGATTCATGCGAATCATTTTATTCACCCGAGCATGGTTCGATTTGAAAAGAGACCCAAGGATAAACTTGAGAATTCAAGATTTAGAGAACATCGTTTCAGGGAACTCATCACTCAACACCGTGGCAAGTTATCGATAGAAACGCTGAAGGGATTCTTGGCTGACCATCAACGGTACCCAGCAGCTGTTTGTACTCATGCTGAAGCGAATCCTTGGAACATCTCAACCATTGCTTCGATTATTTCTATTCCGGGTCGTGGAATGATGCACGTGGCGCTCGGGCAGGCATGTAAGAAGCAGTACGTAACCTACTCAATTTGATTAACGTCTGCGCACGCGTTGTATCGTGGTCGTGAAGAGGTAGATGGTCAGAGATGGGGCGAAGAAAGGAGTTAGAAGATGGACTCGAAAAAAGCAAAATGGCCAAAGGGGATACAATGTACTGCATGTCTCTCATTTGATTTTGATGCGGAAACCCTTTGGATCTCAAGAAATGAAGAAAATTTAAGGAGACCAGTCACCCTCTCTCAAGGAACATTTGGAGTGAAGATTGCCATGCCCAAAATTTTGGAACTGTTACAGGAATTTAACATCAAGGCGACCTTTTTCGTTCCTGGCTGGGTCATCGAGCGCAACCAAGGCTTGATCAAAGAGGTGTTCGCTGAAGGCCACGAAATTGCCCATCATGGGTATCTTCACGAATGGCCCGATATGGCCGATCCTTCAAAAGAAGAAGGCATATTGGTAAAAGGAATCGAGATCATCGAAAAAACCATAGGACAGAAACCTTTTGGCTACCGATCTCCAGCGGGTGAATACACGCCTTCAACCCTTTCTCTTTTGAAGAAACATGGTTTCACTTATTCATCGACCATGATGGACGATGTTTCCCCTTATAAACACAGTATTGATGGAGCAAAGACAGATCTGGTCGAATTGCCGGTTCACTGGTCGATCGATGATGCTCCTTACTTCCTCTATAGCCTGAGGCCTCCCATTTCAAGAATGACAATTACGCCGAGAGAATTTCTGGAAATATTTGAGGGAGCCCTCTTGGATATTCATCAGTGGGGAGGCTGTTTCTGTACGTTCTTACACCCCCAGGTGATCGGAAGACCGGGAAGATTTCAAATTCTCCGTGAGTTCATTCAGTTCATGAAAGGGCTTCCCAAGATTTGGATCGCTCGCTGTGTGGATATAGCTCAATACTGGCAGAAAAACGGAGATTGAAATTAACGTTCTTCCATCCTGAGGGATGGTCTCCCACAGGGATTTCTTTTCGGTAAAGGATTCCCGTACCCTTTCGGAAGGGAACTGCCATGCCTCAAATGGTCTCCTGGCAAAATATCTTGCCTTGTACTCTAGAGGTCCCAACGTTCAAGGAGTTAGGAGATGATGTGGTTCATGTAGGATTTTGATATGTGGCAGCACTGCGTGGAAGACCCTCTGGGCGACCTAAACTAAGATATTGCCGGCTGGGGTTAAGAGGGCTATGGAGAACCCAGAAATGTAGCCCTAAATAACTATTCTATGGGACATAGATGAGGAAAGACAATGGACCTTCGCATTGACAAAGAGGAGATTATCGCGTTCGCAAGAGAGCTCGTTCGGTATCCAACTGTTAATCCTCCCTGTGATACAAGTGATTGTGCGAGGATTATTCTGGAAAAATTTAAGGAAAATGGCATCCATGCAGAAATCGTAGAGGGGAAAAAAGGAGCGCATAATGTTGTGGCAAGACTCCCAGGCAAAAGGAGTGGGAAAGTACTTTTGCTCAACGGGCACATCGACGTGGTTCCCCCTGGTGAAGGCTGGAGCGTTGACCCTTTTGGAGGAGAAATACGCGGTGATCTCCTTTACGGACGAGGGAGCTGCGATATGAAATCGGGCATTGCCTGCTTGGTGTCGGCGATGATCGAGTTTAAACGCTCAGGAGCTTCGTTTAGCGGCGAAATCATATTTATGGGTGTCGCCGACGAGGAAACAGGAAGTGAATTCGGGACGATTTATCTCTTGAAGAAGAATATTGGTACGAATGCAGATTTTGCTATCGTTTCAGAACCCACGAGTCTCAGGGTGGAGTTAGGAAACAGGGGACTGCGCTGGATCGACGTAACCGCGCGAGGGAAGGCCTCCCATGCCGGTAGGCCCCATTTGGGAGTGAATGCCATATATTATGGGGCAAAAATAATCGAAGCGATTCATTCCCTGAAATTCAAGAGCCGAAACGACGCCTTCGAAATTCCGAAGCCAAGCATTTCAGTGACAATGATTCATGGGGGGACCAAGATCAATATTATTCCTGATCGGTGCGACCTGGCTTTGGACAGGCGAATGATCCCAGGAGAGACCACCGAGACAGTTATGGAGGAACTGAGAGGAATCATCGATCCAATCTTAGAAAAGGAAAAGGAACTCAGGATCGAAATCAATGTGAGGCCAAATCACTGGGATCCTTACCTCCTTTCAGAAAAGGAACCGATCGTTCAGGCGGTGATAGAATCCTTCAACCAAGTCACCGGTAGAAAACCAGAGATTGCTGCTAAAGCCGCCTGTACCGACGGTTCACATATATTTCATTTGGCGGGAATTCCGACTGTTCTATTTGGTCCGGGAGATGAAAAACTCTCCCACAAGGTGGATGAATGTGTTCCAATCGGGAACCTTCATCTGTCAGTAAACATTTTTGCTTCGATTTTTCATAAGTTGCTAAGTGAATAATCCTTGCATTTGCTTGATCCGACATCGACCCTCCTTGGAGAGACAGAAGGCCCATGAGTATGATTAGCCAGACGGTAATCCTGCAGGCAATCGTTTATGGTCTCCTGAACGGTTCTATCTACGCGCTGATCTCGATCGGTTTCACGATGATTTTTGGCGTGATGGGAATTATCAATTTTGCTTATGGCCAGCTTACCGTAGTCGCCATGTACGTCACGCTATTTCTTTACAACGCCTATAAGATTGACCCTTTCGTGAGCATGGTCTTCACAGTCCCCCTTTTTTTTCTCATCGGCATGATGCTTTACAAGTCCGTTATCCAGTGGATGTTGAAGACGCCCCACCATATTCAAATGATGGCCACGCTGGGTATGATGATATCTCTTGAAAGCCTCATGTTGTTCATTTTCACCGGAACTCCGCGGGGGATCATTACGCCCTATACAACCAAGATGTTGCCACTTTGGGGAGAGATCAAACTCAACTTTCCTCGGTTGATCGCCACGATCGTATCCGTTGCGGTGATCCTCTCCCTCTTTCTTTTCCTTAAGAAGACAACTTTCGGGAAGACCATCGGTGCGACAGCCGATAATGAAGAAGGAGCGATGCTGATGGGAATTGAGACCCACGCCGTCTTCAGAGTCGCCTTTGGGATTGCTTGTGTCCTTGAAGCAATCGCAGGTTCTTCCATCACGGCTTTTTCCGTGGTCGATCCCTATACCGGCTTCACTCTGGTAACAAAGGCATGGATGGTGGTTGTCTTGTCGGGCTTGGGTAGTATTCCAGGAGCGATCGTGGGCGGACTCATTGTCGGGATGATTGAAGCACTATCCTCTGTTTTTATTTCCGCATCCTTGGGTACAGGCGTTCTCTTTTTGATTCTCGCCTTGGTCCTCATTTTTAAACCCTCAGGCATGTTCGGGACTGCAAAGGAGTAAGGCGATGTTCCATTCTACTCCGGGAAATCATTCATGGGGCGGGCAGAATATAAAAGTGTCCGTGGGCGCCATGATGCTCTCGGTTCTTGTTCTGGTTTTCTTGCCTTTTTTTGCCTCCTCTTATTTATTGACGATGGTCATCACCTCTTTGCATTTCGTCTATTTAGCGCAGAGTTGGAATCTTCTCTTTGGATACGCGGGCCAATTGGCTCTCGGTCATGGGCTTTTCTATGGAATTGCGGGATACTTTTCAACAGAGCTTTTTCTGGCCGCTAGGGTGACCCCTTATGTGGGGGGATTCATCGGGGCTTTGGCAGCAGCCCTCTTTGCCATTCCTTTGGGTGCGATTCTGTTTCGTTCGAAGCTCAAGGGACTCTATCTCGCCCTTGTTACTTTCGCTGCAATGGAAATTATGAAGGCCCTGTTCAACAACTGGAAATATGTGGGCGGCTCCGTGGGAATTTACCTTCCCTTCGAGAACGCTCCTGAACATTTTCTCTTCATGAGCAGATTACCCTACTATTTCATTGCTCTCTTCATGGTCCTTTGCATGATTTTCTTAACGGTGATGATCCAGAGGTCAAAGTTGGGGCACCGTGCGATTGCGGTTCGAGAAAATGAGGACGCAGCGCAGGCTTCCGGGATTCATTGTTTTGATATCAAGCTGAAGATGTTTGTGCTTTCTGCCTTTTTTACAGGTCTTGCGGGCACGTTCTATGCCCAATTTATGCTCTATATTGTTCCTGAAATCATGTTTGGATTTTCGAATGTGGTTCTCCTGCCGATGTTGGGTGTGATCGTCGGCGGGAGAGGAACGGTTCTCGGGCCCATTATTGGCACACTTGCCTTCAGCATCTTAAGCGAAGTTCTGAGACGTGTTCCCTTTCTGCAAGGACCCCAGGTGTCGGCGGCGACTATGATGCTTTACGGGATTGTCTTGACCATTGTGTCCCTTCGTTATTATGGCGGACTGATGGGACTGATGGAGCATTGGAGAAAGCGTCATTCTGCTGACAGGGGATCCCTGTGAATGGGTTAAGAAAAATGCTGCTGAAAATTGATAACGTATCAAAGAAATTCGGAGGACTGCAGGCACTCAGGGGAGTCGACTTATGCGTCGAGGAGGGGAAAATTGCTGGACTCATCGGCCCGAATGGATCGGGGAAGACGACCCTCTTTAATCTCATCACCGGCTTCCATAAACCGGATACAGGGTCTATCCATTTTCAGAATGAAGAGATTACCCAACTTTCTGCCCATCAGATCTGTGCGAAAGGGATTGCAAGGACTTTTCAGATTGCCAAACCTTTTGAAGATCTCAGTGTTTTCAAGACCGTGACCATTGGCGCCCTGCTTCGTTCAAAAACCGTGAGACAGGCGGAAGAGAAAGGCGAAAAATTGCTTTATGATCTTCGGTTAGAAGATAAAAGAGAGAAATTGGGGCGAAGCCTGACGGTAGTGGAACGGAAACGTCTCGAATTGGCGCGGGCCCTTGCCTCTGAACCAAGACTTCTGTTGCTTGATGAGGTCATTGCAGGGTTGAATCCAATTGAGGTGGATGAGATCAGTGAGATCCTCAGAGGTCTCGTAAAACTTGGAATCACTATTCTTATGATCGAACATGTCATGAGGGCAATTGTCTCCCTGACAGAGAGAGTGACCGTTCTCAACACCGGAGCCAAGATTGCAGAAGGAGACCCAAAGGATCTTTTGCAGGACCCCGTTGTGATCGAGGCCTATATCGGAAGGGAATAGCCAGATGTTCAAGCTCCATGGGATCAATGTGGCTTACAGCGATGTTCCCATCGTCTATGATGTGAGTATGGAAATTGAAAAGAAAGAAATCGTTTCCCTGGTCGGCTCAAACGGTGCGGGTAAGACAACGATCCTGAGAACTATTTCAGGCTTGCTGAAGCCCTCGTCGGGTGAGATCCTTTTTGAGGGAGAACGGTTAGATCAACTTCGTCCAGCCCGGATTGTCGATCTTGGAATCTCCCAAGTGCCGGAAGGTCGAAAGCTTTTTGGATCCATGCCGGTAGAGATAAATCTCGAGATGGGAGCGGTTCGAAAGCAAGCAAGGCCGAATAAGGAAAAGAATATGAAAAGGGTCTTTTCCCTCTTTCCAGTTCTGGCCGAACGCAGGGGACAATTAGCCGGTAGTCTGAGCGGAGGCGAACAGCAAATGCTTGCCATCGGCAGAAGCCTCATGAGCGAACCGAAGCTGCTCATCATGGATGAACCCTCTCTGGGGCTATCCCCCCTCTTGGTCAAGACCATTCTGGAGACCATCGTGAAAATAAGGCAAGTGGGCACGACCGTTCTACTGGTTGAACAGAATCTCGTCCAATCTTTGAAGATCTCGGACCGCGGCTATATTCTCGAAACAGGACGCGTTGTCCAAACGGGAACGGGTGAGGAGCTATTGCGGGATGAAAGTATAAAGAAAAAATATCTGGGGATTTAGGGGCCCTCTCCCGGAGTTGGAGAGGAAAAGAGGGATGGAGAATTTCTGCAGAGAATCTTTTTAAGAAAGGGGAATCGGAAATGGAAAAGAAGCGAAAGAAGATGACACGGAGGACTTTTTTGAAGGCCGGGTTAGTCGCTGGGGGAATGGTGGGGTTTCCGACTTTCTTACGAGCCCAGCCCAAAGAAGTGAAAGTTGGGCTTTTGGCCCCACTGACCGGCGTGAGCGCATCCTGGGGCCAGCGAAGTTATTGGGGCTTCTTACTCGCTGCCCAACTGATCAATGAAGCAGGTGGGATTAAATCGATGGGTGGAGCCAAGGTCAAAGTGGTCGTCGCCGACACGGAAAGCAAACCAGAGGTAGCAGGGATTCAGGCAGAGAAGCTAATCGCAGATAGGGAAATTCTGTTGCTTACCGGAACCAACCAGAGTGCGGCTGGGATGATAGCCACTCAAGTGGCAGAGCGAAGCCGCGTCTGTTACATCACAGGTGTCGATGGCGCTCCGCAAATTACTCAAAGAGGGTTTCAATACACTTATCGGACCTGTCCCACCATGGTGAATTATGGCAAGGATCTCATCTACTTTGCCAGGGATATGGGGAAGGAAACCGGAAAGGTCGTTAAGAAAGTGGCCGTCCTCTGTGAGAATTCTATTTTCGGGGTATCGGGCGGAGACGAAGCGGTCAAATACGCCAAAGAGGTTGGATTTGAAGTGGTCGACTATTCTACTTATGATGCGACCACGACGAGGGATTTTACAGGCTATATCTCCAAATACAAGAGTGCAGGGGTAGACTTTCTTGTCTGCCACAACCGACCCCAGGATGGTGTCTTAATTACCCGGACCATGAAAGAGTTGAACTACAACCCCCTTGGTTACGGTGGGATGTTTGGGACTCATGCCATCTATGATTTTGCTGAAGCCTTAGGTAAAGACAGCAATTATACCTACGCGACGACAAATTTCACGGATGTTGCCGAGATTCCAGGATTGAAAAAAATTACAGAGATGTATAAGAAACAATATAACGTCGCCGCCGATGCGAATATGCTGTCAGCCTTCGCCGTCATGCCAGTGCTGCAGGCTGCCTTAGTGAAAAGCCCTACCTACGATCGAGAGAATTTTAAGCAGACCGTCGACAAGATTGAGGTGAAGACGGGAGAATATAATAACCTTCAGATTGATGGCATCAAGTGGGATTCCAAACATGACAATGCGTGGGTGAAATCCTTTGTCGTCATGTGGGAAAACAGTGTACAGTATCCGGTTGCCCCTCCCAATTATGCGGTTAAGAAACCGGTTTGGCCTCGACCCACTTGGGACAAAATCTGACGCGATGATACATGAGGTGAAGATCCGATGACCCCTTGCAAAATTTTAGGCATTTCGGGAAGCCCAAGAAAGGCCAATACGGACTTTCTACTTGAGGAGGCACTTCAAAGTGCAGAAACGCAAGCCGGAGTTGTAACTGAAAGGGTTTATCTGAGAGACTTAGAAATCAAATTCTGCATCGGTTGTTTTAAATGTTTCGATGCGAACCAGAACGACTATGCCTGCCAGGTTCATCGTGATTCGATGGATGCAATTTATCCAAAGTTAAGGGAATGTCATGGGCTGCTGATAGCCACCCCGGTCTATTTTGGTCAGGTCTCTGGTCAGATGAAAACCTTTATGGACCGGACAGAGCCTCTCCATAGATCGACCCAGGGCCAGTGGAGGTTCGCGTTAAAAAACAAGGTGGGCGGAGCTCTCGTGGTGGGAGGAAATCGGAACGGTGGATTGGAAGCGACCCTTCAGGCAATCCACCACTTTTTTCTCATCCATGATATGCTCATTGTCGGCACAGGGCCTGACGAGCGGCCAGGATGTTATCTCGGGGCAGCGGCGACGACCCACCCAAAAAGAGGAAGAATTAAAGGTGCGATTAAGGACGATGATCTGGGGTTAAGGGCCGCGCGCATTTTGGGAAGGCGTGTCGCAGAAGTGGTGCAATGGAGCAAAGAGCATAGCGTTAGATTTAAGGTAGGAAATTTGTCGCCTTTTGAGTCGAAGGGGTGAATCTAGTGGTGTACCCCATAAATGGAACTATGTTTGGAAATGATTATCCCCAGCAAAATAAGCTATCCAAGTGCTCTTTGAAATATAGCGTTATTTCTGTGGTGCACCACTAACAGGTGCAGCGTTCGCCGTTCCCACGGTCGCCACCATGGGTTAAGCTTTGCTACTCAACGTTCGATCCTGAACATTTCTTCTTCCCCGCCTCTTTCCGAACTCGTTTGAGCCTTGTCAACGATAAAGATATCTCCTACTGAGGTGCGAGAAGACGTTTATGAAGAATTTCGGAGGTGAATATGAGAATTGGCATCATTGTCCCAAACATTTTAATGACTGAGCAGCAAATTGCAGAACGAAGGAATTTCTTGATGGGATTCGCTAACAGAGGAACCATTGTCTCGATGCTCAAGCTCGAAAAAGGTCCCATTAGTATTGAATCATCAGGGGAACATGAACACGCCGGGTTCTATATTCGCGAAAAGATTCGAGCGTTGGAGAAAGATGGGTTTGACGCCTTCATCGTTTGGTGTGGTGAAGATGCAGGCCTCACTTCTGCAAGAGAGGTTACCCAGGTTCCTGTGATCGGGCCCTTTCAATCCTCCTGTTCAATTGCTATCATGTTGGGGCATAGATTTTCAATTGTCGCCCCCATGGCTCAAAGGGCATTCATGGAACAGAAGGTATGGCAACTCGGACTGGGATCAAGGTTGGGTTCGATTCGGTCTCTTGGAGTCCCTGTGGCGGAAGTCCGAAAAGATCTAAAAAAGACCTCTGCTCTGCTGGAAAAGGAATGTGGTCATGCAGTAAGAAAGGACGATGCGGATGTCATCGTCCTTTCTTGCATGGCCCTGTTTGGGCTCGCTGGTCGCTTGTGTGAGAAGATCAAGGTCCCCATCGTCGACCCTGCCTTAGCAGCTTTGAAGACAGCAGAGATGCTTATTCCCATGAGCTTAACTCATAGTAAAACAAGCTATCCGTTTCCTCCCAAGTGATGTTTCTCTTCTTCTCGTAAATGGTCTGGCAACGGGGGCTTCTGGTCTTTTAGCATTGCAGGGGTATAGGTCTTTCCTTTGATTCTTTCCTCAAATTCGTTCTGAGCCTCTTTAAGAAGACGAGGGGATGTGAGAAGGTCGACACCGCCCAGTCCGAGAGCTTTTGCAGCACTGACCATTCCTTTTTGACCGATGGCCATTCCATGCGAGGCGTTGGCGCCCCAACTATGGGCGGGAATCCCGAGAGGTCGGCAAGTTGTTCTCACCACCCCATAAGGGGCGAACCAGCTAGGCTCTGAACTGTCGGTCACGGCTGATGATCCCCCTGAAGGCGGCTTCAGCTCAGAGGACAATCCTAAAGGTTTAGCTTGATACGAACGCTGCAGCTCTTTCGCAAACTTTTCCTCTTCTTGTTCAAATTGAGGCGGGCCAATCAGTTCGAGATTGCTAAAGAGGAGCCGAGCCATCCTTTCATTAGGAATGAGTTCATGAGTCCCAGTGAGAACCTTGACCTGACAAGTTGTCCCCGTGGCTATAGCAGCGCCTTGAGCGCACTTTAAAATCCTTTCATGGATAGCTTCCAGCTCTTGTCGGGTGGGAATGCGATAGACATACCAAGCTTCAGCCATATCCGGAATCACATTAGGATATTTTCCACACTCGGTGTACGTATAGTTGATCGTCGCAGCTCCATCGGGAGGGTTTCCTGGATCGATATGACCCTTAAGAAAGCTGACAGAAACCCCCATCAGCTCTGCAGCTTCAAGGGCGCTTCGACCTAACCAGGGCTTGTTCCCGTGAGCACTTTTTCCATGGAAGATGAACCGGACGCTGTTGTAAGCATTGCATGTCCGGTAACAAGCAGTGGTGATTTCATCCGGATGCCAGTCGAGGAAGACATCGATCCCGTCGAAACAGCGGTCTCTTGCCATGTAGGGCTTGCCGATGCACACCTCTTCAGCAGGCGTTCCGAACAATTTGATCATCCCTGTAAGGTTGAATTTTTCTATTACTTGCTTCAACGCGATCGCAGAGGCAATGCTTGCAGTGCCGAAGAGGTTATGGCCACAACCATGGCCTGGAGCTCCTTCCCGAACAGGACTTCGATAGGGGACGGCATGATTAGAAAGGCCTGGTAGCGCATCATATTCGGCAAGGATTCCGACCACAGGTTTTGCTTCCCCGAAGGTCGCCTCAAAAGCCGTTGGCATCTCGGCTATCCCGCCTTTAACTGTAAACCCGAACTTCTCCAATTCTTTCATTAATAATCGCGAAGATTGGACCTCCTCGAGTCCCAGCTCGGGAAAATTCCAGAGGGCTTGAGCGATCCCTTCCATTCGCTTTTTGTACTCCTCAATGAAATCGATCACCATCTTCTTTTCTGGTCTCATAAGAGATTCCTTTCCCTTGTCAGCGCCGACCAAACTCTTTCAGCCGGGTTTCGACCCATCGAAGCACGGTCACGAGACCTCCGGGGATAAAGAGAACCGAAAGAACGATAAGGCCTCCATAAACGATAAAACGGAACTGACCAAAACCACGTAAGTACTCCGAGAGGAAAATCAGAACAAAAGTCCCGAGGACAGGCCCTTCCAAGGTCCCGATTCCTCCAAGCATTCCCATGACGAGGATCGAAATCATTGTGTGGAGCCCCATGATGTCAGGAGTTAAGATGAGAATATAGTGGCTGTAGAAAGCGCCGGCTATCCCTGACATAAATGAACTGAGCATAAAAGCGAGCATCTTATATTTGACAATGTCGATTCCCAAACTGCTGGCTGCCTCTTGAGATTCTCGGATGGCGATGGTGACATAACCAAAAGAAGACCCCATCAGCTTCACAAGGGTCACGGTGCTGATCAAGAGAAGAAGGTAGGAGACATAGTAAAAACCTATTCGACCTGCTCCTGGAATTAATGCTGGAACCGTGAGACCCAATTGGCCTCGGGTGACGTCCACCCAGTTCGAACAGATCATCCTCATCACCTCTGCGAAGGCGAGGGTCACGAGAGCCACATAAGCCCCTCTCAATCTCAAGCTTGGGAGACCGATCAGAACGCTCGCTAGCATCGCGAGAATTCCGCCAATGACAATCGCCAATGCGATGGGAACCCCTAACTTCAAAGCAAATAAGGCAGAGCCGTAAGCGCCGATGCCGAAGAAGGCCTGTTGCCCAAAACAGAAGATCCCCATGTAGCCGAACAAAATATTCCAGTTGGAGACCAGGACAGCAAAGAGGAAGAAGAGGATCATCAGGTGGAGGAAATAGGGATCGGGCCAAAGGACCGGGAACAATGAAAACACCAAAAAGAGACAGATCAAAAGAATGGTTTTCAGATATCGCTCCATTCCAGCTCTATCCTACTCCTCGCGAATCCCAAAGAGACCTCGAGGCCTCGCCGTTAAGATGAGAATGACCAAGATGAAGACAAAGACGTCCTTCCATGCCGACGAGATGAACAGGACGATCAGGCTCTCGAAGACCCCCACTAAGAATCCGGCATAGATGGCTCCTTTCACACTTCCCAGGCCGCCGAAGATCACAATGGCAAAAGCCATTAATAAAGGCCCTGCCCCTACGGTTGGATAGACAAAGAAGATAGGGGCGAGCAGGGCTCCTGCCGCAGCCGCAAAGGCAGCGCTTAATCCAAAGGCGACATAAAAAATTCTCTGGACATTGACTCCTGCGAGAGAGGCACCCTCCCGATTCTGACTGATCGCCCGCATGGCCATCCCCACCCGGGTGTACTTCATGAAGTACCAGAGAAAAGCGATGAGGAAGCAGCCAACCGAGAAGACAACCAGCCGATCATAGGAGAGGACGATCTTCCATATTTCCAGATCTCCTTCGAAGTATTGTGGGAGTCCTTTATACTTCTCTCCGAAGATGACTAAGGCCACGTTCTGGAGAAAAATGGAGGCTCCCACCGTGACCAAAACGGTATTGGTCTCCCAACCCGGTTTCCCATAAATAGGTGAGAGGAGGCTTCGCTCGAACAAAACACCGAAGAAAAAGATTGCAAGGATGGCAGCCAAAGAGCTGATGATGGGATTGAAACCGAGGAGGGAGGAAGCGTAGTATGCGACATAGGCCCCGAGCATGTAGAATTCACCATGGGCCAAGTTGAGCACGCCCATCATTCCCCAGATGAGCGAGAAGCCAGCCGCCATCAGGACATAACTTGATCCGATGACTAATCCATAAACAACCTGCTGGATGAGGACGTCGAGGTCAAACATCTGGCTTATCTAAGCTCCCAGATAAGATCTTTGGACGATCTCGTTTCCCATGAGCTCTTCAGAAGCCCCTTCAAGAACGATTCGACCGTTTTCAAGAACGTAGGCCCTTGAAGCCATACTGAGGGCATGGTAGACATTCTGTTCCACCAGGAGAATGGCAACTCCTCGTCGTTTAATCTCCTGAATGGTATCAAAGACGCGTAACACCAGTTTTGGAGCAAGACCCCAGGATGGTTCATCCATCATCAGAAGCTTCGGGGAGGCCATCAATCCCTTGCCAATTCCTAACATCTGACGTTCGCCCCCGCTTAAGGTCCCCGCCTGTTGGTGTTTTCGTTCTTGCAAATCGGGGAAGAGCTGAAAAACAAACTCCAGGTTGTTGGATGCCTTCTTCCAGTTTGAGGGAAGAAAAGCCCCCATTTTCAGGTTTTCCAAGACCGTCATAAAGGGGAAGATCCCTCCACCTTCAGGAATCTGACTCAACCCCAACCCGACAATCCTGTGAGGAGGAAAGTGGTCAATCCTTTGACCCCCAAATTCAATCGTGCCTGATTGAGCCGAAAGAAGTCCTGAAAGGGCTTTCAGCAAAGTGGTCTTTCCAGCCCCATTTGAACCAACAATCGCGATCACTTCTTCCTCTCCTACCTCAAAGGATAGTTTCCACAGGACCTGTGAATGACCATAGTAGCCGTTTAAGCCTTCTACCCTCAGGCGAGCCATGGATTAGATCATCCTCTCTCCGAGGTATGCATCAATGACCACCGGATCTTTGACCACGGTTTCAGGTGTCCCTTCAGCAATCTTCTCTCCATGATGCATCACTAAGACCCAGTCGGAGATTCCCATCACCGCCTTCATTACATGTTCGATCATGAAGGCCGTAATTCCTTTTTCTCTCCGCATCTTCTGAATGAGCGACATCACCTGGACTGTCTCGACAGGGTTGAGTCCCGCCATGACCTCATCCAGTAGGACAAGCTTGGGTTGAGTCGCCAAGATCCTGGCGAGCTCCACCCGCTTTTTATCCCCAAGGTTAAGGTTATTACACAGGACGTCCTTTTCTTTCGTAAGGCCAACAAATTCTAAAGCCTCCCTTGCGATAGGTAGGGGATCAAACCGGTCGATAACCTGAGCGCTTTTCCCGAACCGGGCGCCGATCATCAGGTTTTCAAGGACTGTCAGGCTGTTGAAGGGTTTGACAATCTGAAAGGTTCGCCCGATACCGCGGTGGCAGATCTGAAAGGGTTTGAGCCCTGTGATCTCCTCACCGAGAAACCTGATGAACCCGCTCTGGGGCCGGTAGACACCTGCAACGAGGTTGAAAAGAGTCGTCTTCCCGGCCCCATTCGGTCCGATCAAGCCGAGGATCCCGCCTTCTTCAAGTGAAAAATCGAGATTGCGAACGGCCTGCACGCCACCGAACGATCGCGTGAGACCTCTCCCTTCCAAAATCGGCACCGTTCGCTCCGCACTATTTGAGATAGGTTGGAACCTGAAATTTTCCCTGGCCATATTCTGTAGGCCATAGGATAACGTCTTTCTGTCGCTGAATCTGATAGACGAGGGTTGGGATGTAGGCCTCTCCTGATAGAACCTCATGGTTCTTCGCATCGTAGGCATGGACCCCGCAAGTCCCTCGATACTTGGTTTTGAGGAGGGCATCCGCAAGCTTTCGTCCCTCTGTCGTCCCTGCTGTCTTGGTGGCATTGGCTAAGATCATCATGTAGTCGTATTGCATCGCTGCATTGAGCGGTGGTTCTTCATTAAATTTTTTCTTGTAGTCAGCGACAAAACCCTTTGAGAGGGCCGGGATCATGGCAATATTGACGACCCAGCAAATGCCGTTGGAAGCGGCACCGGTCAGCTTAATGTATTCGGGTTTGCTGGCCGCATAAATTACAACAAAGAGGGCTGGGGTTCGCGATTCCCTGAAGGTCTTGCAGAGAGAAGCTGCTGCTGCCACCGAAGTCTGAACAGAAAAAATGATATCGGGCTTCATCCCCCTGAATTTGGACATCTGGGCCGTATAGTCCGCCTGGTCAATCTTTACGACTTCGCGACCGAGATTCTTCCAGGCAGATTCGGCCATCGACTTCTCGATCGCCTCGATCACGGAGCGACCAAAATCTGTGTCTTCAATGATGCTCACAAAATTCTTTACCTTGGGCTTATACCCACCCTTCTCGATGAACTTGATAAAATTGGCCGTGCCCGGCCCGTAGGCAATGCTGCTGACGTCCCCTTTGAAGACCATCCAGTACTTCTGCGGGTTCTCCTCGATCTTCTGCGAGATGATGCTCGACACAGGTGCCCCACTGAAGTAAAGCACATCATACTTGGACGCGGGTTCCATCATCGCAATACCCACGGAACTGTGTAGGCCTCCGGTGATCAGATTGACTTTATCTCTTGTAATAAACCTTTCGTAGACGCTGACCCCGACTTCCGGTTTCGACTCATCGTCGCCCCAGATGCACTCCAGTTTTTTTCCCAAAATGCCTCCCTTCGCGTTTATCTCCTCCGTCGCCAGTTCGGATCCCCGTTTGATGGCCAAGCCTGTTTCAGCAGCAGGTCCGGTCATAGGACCAAAGACGCCAAACCTGATCACCTCTTGGGCTTGGGCAAGTTCGAAAAAAGTCACAAGAACAAGGAGAAAGAAAAAGACCAACCCCAACTCTTTTTTTGCCGACATTTTGAATTTGTTCATAAGATCGCCTCCTTTTCTGTTTTTAAAGAAAATGATCTGTCGGTGGATAAAGTCCACTTACTTCGCCTCAGGGTGCACAATCGGTGGTAGGGAGTATATCGTCCCCTATTCTATTTTTTACTCAGGACCTTTCGAGCTTCCTTTGCCAAGTCGAGCGGTTGGGCGATCCGCACCCCGGGAAACTGTTTCATATGTTGGATCAGCTTCTCCAACATCAATATTCTTGAAGCCCTCCCGATGAGCTGCGGGTGCATACACAGGGTGAAGACGCATCCTTCGTCCACGGCATACATCCCGTCAAATTCACCTTTCCACATTTCGTAGACGGCCTCTTGACTCTGAATGTTTGCCTGATAAGGAAAATTGGGATACATATTCCAGCCGAAATGCGGCCAGTCATCGAGTAACCAGTACATCGGGAGGACGACGATATTGTTCTTCTTCATCTTTTTGATGTAGGGGTAGTCTGTTCCCATCATCGTGCTGTCATAGACAAAATCAAATTCGTCCAGAAGCTGCCAGGTTTTATCTCCCATGTCGGCTGCCGGAGAGCGGTAGCCATAGGGGCGCTTCTTAAACACCTTTTGGAACAGCTCTAACCCTTTTTCGAAATCCTCCTTCTCCTGTTCATATGTCAGATCAGCCGGATTGACGTGACTGTAACTGTGGAATCCAATCTCATGGCCCTCTTCAAGGACCTGCTTGCACATATCCGGGTACTCTTCAATCGTTCCCCCGGGAATGAAGAAGCATGCTGGGAGATCGTACTTCTTGAGAAGCTTCAATATTCTTGGAACTCCTACCACGGGTCCGAACTCACCGATGGAAACGCAGACCGGATTCCCGAATTTTGGATTAATCCTCACTTTGCTCCGCCAGATTAGCGGACCATCGACATCAAACGTAAAACAAACACCCACCTTAATACCATCTGGCCATCTCATTTTGCAATCCTCCTTTCTTCAGCGATTTACCTCGTTAGAAATAACGCCCCGCTGCTCTGCAACGGGGGGCAGATCTTAGAATAATTCCGGCGGGGTTTAACCCGCTGCGCCAGTGCCTGCGCGGCGAGTGCGCCGCTCGAATTTCTAACGGGGTTTACCCCAAAAATAATCGCGAAATTTTCCCATTCCCCGTTTGAAGCTTCAATCCTCGATCCCACACCAATTCAGAATAAACAGAGCCAGTATCTTCGTCAACGTCAAGACACTTTCGAGATCCACGCATTCGTCTATTCCGTGAAGGCTCTCTCCTATAGGTCCCGTGCAAAGGGCTGGCATATTGAAATAGGGGGCGAAACGGGAATCTAAACCCGCAGCCCGACCTGCATACTCTGGCTCTTTTCCCAAGACCTCTTGTGCCGTCTTTTTGAAGGCTTGGACCAAGGGGGCGTTGATATCCTGTAACCAGGGTTCGGCATGCCACCCATACCACTCGATTACGGGAGGATGTTCCCTCATCCAAGGATCATCCTTGACGGCGTCGAAAATGGTTTTTCCCACGAGGTCCTTTATCGCCTTCATGGTTTCTCCAGGGATAAAGGAGATGCGACACTCCAATTCGGCTGAGCCTGCTACCGTGGATGCCCAATCTCCTGCTTTTAGGGTGCCGATGTTGAGGTGCGTGGACCGACCGGATCCTTTCTCAAAAAGGTCGAATTTGACTTCGGCTCCTCTTCTTTCATCCAATGCAGCAAGGGCTTGATAGATCTTGTACATCTTCCCGATGGCGTTTACTCCAAGATGGGCAAGCCCCGCATGGGCCGTCTTGCCTTGAACCTTGACTCTGAAATAATTGATGCCGGCCATGGCCACGGTAATCCTTAGATTATGGGGTTCTGTAATAACCATCCCATCTGCTGTATGCCCTGCGAGTAGAGAGGCGAGCGTTCCTGCGCCCCCACCCGCTTCTTCCTCTACGACACTATGGAGCATCACCTTTCCTTTCGGATTCAACCCCAATTCAATTAATGTCTTCAGGGCAATAAAATTGGCCGTGAGTCCTCCCTTCATATCTGCACTGCCTCGGCCATAAAGCTTTCCGTTTACGACCTCCGCTCCCCAAGGATCATGCTTCCACTGATTGACAGGTTCGGGAGACACCACATCAATGTGGCCATTGAGGATCAGAGATTGTGATCCCTTATCTCCTGGCTTGATCCCGATGATGTTAGGCCGATTCTTGTAGGACAGGGCCGATTCAACAAATGCTTCGTGATCTTTTATCTTTTCATGATCTGCCTGGAAGCGGATGACCTTAAGGCCGGCTTCCTTGTAAAGTCGGCTCACCGCTTTCTGAGCCTTGCCCTCGTGGCCCACAACACTGGGAATCTTGACGAGCGTTGACAACACCTCTACCAATTCTTCCCTGCGTTGATCTACCCCTTCTATTACCTTTTTCTTGATTGATTCATCAACAAACATAGATTCTCCTTTCGAAATCGTCGATAGAGTTTCAAGCTCCAATGTTTTCTACCCCTTAAGTTTCATTAGCAGCCTTTCAATTGAAGAGGTCACTATTCTAAGAAAAATTCCGTCCCCCTCTGAGGAAATAGAATCCGGCCTGCGTCTCCATACCGCATACTCAAGGGATCGATAATGGGTTAATAATGGATGGTTTCAGCTTCAATAGAAGTGTATAAAATTGGGACCAAGGTGTCAATGCAAATTGGAGACGAGATTGGAGGCGAGATGCAGGGAGGGTGGAGTACAATCTCTGGGAAATCACTCCGAGAAACAGAGATTGCCCGAATGTCGAAGCTGACGATTCCGATGACAATATCGCTCGACATGTTGAGAACCGGCTCGAAGTCCCTTATATCGCTTGCACGAGTTAAGAACGATAGGACTGTGACTGCCAAATGGAGTATATCTCCATCATCTACTTGAACGCAATATACATTGTTTCCGAGAAAAAGAAAAGAGTACAGAAAGAAACACACCCAAATATGCTGGGATACTTCTGGAAACCCCGATAGTGCAAAGATCTTGCCACTATACGCCCCATCCGATTAATTATGATCTGAGGAACAAATCAAACCATGGATTTACCCCGTTTATTACCACTCGAAGTGTTGCATAGAAGGGTAAAAATTAAAAATCAAGATTACAAGGAAGGAAGACTTGCCACCCTAAATTGCGGCAACCGCGAAGGTTACTTTTGGCGACTCCACCTACAAATCGTTGGTGATGGCTGAAACTGAGCGACGAAGATTTTCGTTTGAAATCACCAATGGCTTTGGTCCAGAAGGACTCGCGCTGGCAACAAAAACTTTTGAGCGGTTTCTTGCACGTGTCGTCCACCTTTATGAGCAAGAGCCGAGGGAGCGTTTGCCCCTCTCCGCCTGGAAAGTACGTGCAGCGATGAATCAGGTGGTTGTATAGCTACCCAGTATATCATGTTTTACCGTGCGGCGATGCCTTGCGCAAAAATGGAGAATCCTCCGGCCAGAGCACCTAAATTAATCAAGCTACCGTCGCCGTTGATCCGAAACATGTCCACGCCTCCGTTACCGGGGTCCAAAGCGTACAAAAACTGGCCATTAGTGGTAATCGCCAGATCAATGGGTTTGTCTCCAATTCCAGCAGCACCCGCAAGAAGAACAAGGCTCCCTTTCGCATTATTGAGATCATAGGCCGAAATGGTCTGGCTGCCTGTGTTG
>Ga0187770_10000367_pt1 | contig 21868 bp, 25 predicted proteins | sample 0116_SJ02_MP02_2_FD_133154 | JGI IMG/M metagenome (GOLD analysis project Ga0187770, IMG submission 133154) | Tropical peat soil microbial communities from peatlands in Department of Meta, Colombia - 0116_SJ02_MP02_20_MG | ecosystem: Environmental > Terrestrial > Soil > Wetlands > Peat | place...
AAAGCTGACTTTTCCCTTGCTATCGCATCAAGCTCATCAAAGGAAAATGTGAACGAGATAATTAAAATTATTGCTCTTGATAATTATTTCAGCGTCATATTATCTGCCGAAAGCGTTGAAAATAACAAGCCGGCTCCTGATGTATTTCTGGAAGCAGCCCGCCGGCTTAAAATTGAACCGGTCAATTGTGCAGTCGTCGAAGATTCCCAATTCGGGGTCGAGGCAGCTAAAAGGGCTTTTATGACCTGCATCGCTGTGCCCTGCTCTGTTCCCGGACAGCTGTCCGAAAGGTTCCTGACCGCAGATCTCATATTTAAAAAAGGCATAAAAGGCTTCAGGGCCGGAAAAGCCTTCAAGTGGATCCGGTCGAAGGTTTGATTATGGAGATACTTAAATCGATCAGGCGTGATATTTTCAACCTACCGCTTTATGTCGAAGGGAAAAGTCCCAAAAAAGGAAAAGGCAGGATTTTTAAACTGTCGTCAAATGAAAATCCGCTTGGAAGTTCTCCGGATGCCATGAAAGCCATAGGCAAAGAGCTTAGAAAGGGCATCTTTCAATATCCTGATGCTGCTGCTGCGGGGCTTAAATACGCGATCACAGGTTTCTGGAAATCAAGGAGCATAAACTTAGAGCAGGACCAGATAGTATGCGGAGATTCGGCAGATGAGATAATAAGCATGATCGCCTCGACTTTTATTAACGAAGGGGATCAGGTGATTATTTCCGAAAAAAGTTTTTCAATGTACAGCATCTGCTCCATATCAAAGGGAGCTGTTGTTAAAGAGGTTCCCAGGATTAATTTCAAGGTCAACCTTGACGGTATTGCCAGAGAAGCTGAGAATTCGGGCAGAACGAAGCTTGTAATGTTCTCCAATCCTGACAATCCGACTTCTACCTTTCATGACCCCGGCGAGATTGAAAAATTTCTTAATAAAATCCCGGCCTCAACAGGAATCCTTTTAGATGAAGCATACATACATTTCGCCGGCCTTGAGAATTCATCAATTTCAATGCTGAATAAATTCCCCAATCTTATGATAGTGTATACATTCTCAAAGGTTTACGGGCTTGCCGGACTGCGCGTGGGCTATTCGGTCATGAATAAGGAGATAGCCTCTCAGATGGAAAAGATAAGGATGCCTTTTAACTTGGGAGTGCTTCAGCTTAAAGGCGCTGAGGCATCTCTGGCCGACAATAAATTTTATGAAAAAACTCTCAGAACAGTTGAATACGGTAAAAATTATCTTTCAAAAGAGCTAGAAAGGCTGGGTATTTATCATTTGAAGCCATACGGCAACTTCATTTTCGCCGACTTTGGTCCGAAATCTCATGAAATTATTTCTCACATCGAAGAAAACGGCATTACTGTCCGGATACTGAACTCCTTCGGATTTTCTGAAAACTATGTCAGGATAAGCATAGGCTGCAGGGAAGCGAACAGCCTTCTTATCAGAAAACTGGAAAAGATACTGAAAAGTTCATAACAGGAGAATAAACTATGAAATCCTTTAAGAAGGAACTCGTATTCAATATTCCTCAAAGGATGGCCTTTGTAAATATTACCGGCGAAGCTGAAAAAGCCCTGAGGGAAAGCGGTATAAAGGAAGGATTGTGCCTGATAAATGCCATGCATATAACAGCAAGCGTATTCATAAATGATAATGAAAGCGGCCTGCACGCCGATTATGCCGATTGGCTTGAAAAGCTGGCCCCGCATGAACCCTTAAGTCTTTACCGTCATAACAGAACAGGCGAGGATAACGGCGACGCACACCTGAAAAGGCAGGTAATGGGGAGGGAGGTTGTGGTCGCTGTTACGGAAGGAAAGTTTGATTTCGGACCATGGGAACAGATTTTTTACGGCGAGTTCGACGGAATGAGAAGAAAGAGAGTCCTTATTAAAATAATAGGTGAATGATTTAAAGGTAAAGCAATGGCCAAAAATTATTATCGGCTTCTTACCGATGATGAGCTTTTTAAACTGCTAAAAAACGACAGAAATGCTGAAAATGAATTTTACAGGAGATATAAAAGCATAGTAAAAAGCATAATGTATAAATACAAGATATTTCCGATCGACAGGGACGATCTGATACAGGAAGGGATGATAGGCTTATTCCAGGCCATTGAAACATACGATACATCAAGGAGGGTTATGTTTTCAACCTACGCAAACGTCTGCATAAGGAACAGAATTAAAAACGCCATTGATTCTTTCTGGCAGCACAGAAAAAATATTGATAAAGAGCAGGATATCGAGGAGATCATATCCTTCAATAATCCTGAAAATGATACTATCTTCAGTGAATATTCTGAATTTATGAAAAAGGGCTTGCAAAACCTCACTGAATTGGAACAAAAAGTTCTTGAACGATATATTGAAAATAAGAGCTATAAAACTATAGCATCAGAGCTTGAAATTTCATCAAAAAAAGTAGATAATATCCTTGTTAAAATAAGACTGAAGCTTTCAGCATATTTAAAGGGTATGAACCCTGGTCTATCATAAAATTTATCCTTAATAAACTATAAGGAGCTTTAAATGAAACTGGCAATCAGGTCTTTCGGTATTTCCTGCTCCGTACTGGCCTTTTGCTTATCATTAATCATAGGCGTATGGTATTCCGTTTCTGGCTTCAGCGGCCATCTAATCGACCTTATATCATCCTTTTACGCGAATATTTTCAAGTTTTCTTTCAATCCTCTGCTTCCGATTTTGAAAAATATTCAGAACAACATTCTGCCTATTTCTATCCTATCGGTATTTTCCCTTATTGACGGTTTCTTTATCGGAGCAATTTTCGCGTTTGTTTACAATCTTACACTGACAAGAGATAAGAAATAGGTAACAACCTATGAATTTCATAGGCCGGCTTTATAACAATTTTCTCACCTCCGTCAATCTCAAGATCAAATATTACGGAGGGGTAGCCGCCCTTATTTTTTATTCCATTAAAGATTATTTTACTGACAGGAAGGGGAGAAAAAGGATCAATAGAATAATCGTCATGCAGGTATATTTTACCGGTAATATGGCGCTGAAGATCATAGGCCTTGCTGCTTTATCGCTGGGCATAGTAACTGTTTTAGAATCCTATTACATTTTGAGCAATTACGGCGTTTTGAAACAGGTCGGCGATATCATCAACATTGTTATTATCAGGGAGCTGGGGCCGTTCTTCACCGCTTTCATCATTCTCAGCCGTTCTGCTACTGCAATATCGGCTGAGATCGGCACAATGATGGTTAATGATGAGATCAATGCCCTTGAAATGCTCGGCATAAATTCCCTTAAATTCATTGTTTTTCCAAGGATAGCAGGGATGGTAATAGCAGGAGTATTTCTCACCATCTACTTTAATGCTATCAGCCTGATAGGCGGTTTTCTCGTGGGAAGCATCATCGGGGATCTCTCGTTTGATACTTACATTAATTATATAATTAATTCAATAACCTTCCTCGACGTTTTAATGAGTATCCTGAAAAGTGCGGTTTTCAGCCTTTTTATCTCCGGTATAGCTATTTACTACGGATTCCAGGCATTTGAAGTGACCCAGATTCCGCAGGTCACTACGAAAGCCGTTGTCAGTTCCATCTTTGCATTATTTATTATAGATATTTTGCTGAGCCTGATTTTCTACCTGTAGGTGATATATGGGAAGCATTTACATTAAAGATGTTACTATGAAATATGCAAATGCATCCGTGATAGACAATTTGACTGAAAGGATCTCCGATGGTGAGTTCTATGCCATACTGGGTATTTCAGGAAGCGGAAAAACAACACTGCTTAAGATAGCTGCCGGCCTGTCTTTAATAACCTCCGGAGTAGTGGAAGTGGATGGAAAAAATATATTTAAATATTCGCAAAAGCAGATGCTTGATTATCACCGCTGCTGCGGCTTTGTTTTTCAGAACTCAGCGCTGATCAGTAATATGAGCATTTATGAAAATCTGTCGCTTTACTACAATTACCATACAGATTTAAGTGAAAAGGATATCTATCAGAAGATAAAAAAATACCTGGATTATGTCGGGTTTGATAATGATATATCTCAAAGGCCCAATATCCTAAGTACCGGTGAAAAAATGCTGATAAATATAATAAGGGCAGTTTCGCATGAACCCGATTTTATATTCTGGGACAGCCCACTTTCAAATCTGGATACCCACTATCAAAACCGTATAAGAAAAATAATAATGGATTTTAAAAACCAGAAGAAAACAATGATCATGGCGACAGGAGATACTGACTTTGCTTTTTCAATAGCCGACAGAATCGGAATACTTAAAAAGGGAAAAATCATTGAAAGCGGAACAACCGAAGAGATTAAAAATTCCAAATACAGCATGACCCGGGAATTTATAGAAAATAATTAGGAGGGAAATATGCCCTTCACATTTAAAGGTGCCCAGAAAGCCGTTTCAACATTCATAATTGTCGGCATTTTTCTTTTCATCGCTGTGCTTTTCCTCGTGGGAAAGGGGAGTGATCTTTTTACATTAAAAGATTATTACCTTACCATACTCGATGACGGATATGGCCTCACCAGCGGAAGTCCCATTAAATACAAAAGCATAAATATTGGTAAGATCAGGGATTTAAAACTTACTGAAGACAACCATATAAGGTTAACAGTGTGGTTCAATTCTGAATACCGTTATTTAATCAGGCAGGCAAGTGTTTTGAAAGTCCAATCGTCGATAATTGGAAGTTCCCTCGTCCTCGTACCAACAGCTGATACCAACAGTGAACAGCTATTAGCTGGTTCTCTGATCCTGTCATCTGATATGGAAGAAGGACGCAAGATACTGGAAGTAATAGCTGAAAATACTCCCATTAAAAAAGATGATCTGAACGCCATGGCACAGAAAATCCTGAATAATATCGACAATATGCAGCCTGTTATAAACGGTACATTGAATAATGTAAAGTCAATTACGACAGAAATCAGGGACATTCTCTCAAACATAAATTCCAGCGACACGTCTATTGGAGCTCTTATAAGGGACAAGAATGTCCTGTCTACCAGGATAGACAATATGATGGATTCGCTTGACTCAACACTTAAAAGTCTTAAAACGGCAACAGACAGACCGGACGATATTAAGAGCATTGTGATTCTGCTTAAAGAAAATCTTATAGAATTAAAGGGAGCCCTTTCAGGCATCAAGAATCTACTGGGTGGTGAGAAGTCTACTGACAAAAATATAAAGCCGGGGGAAAGATTATAATGAAAAGGACAATTATCATTATTTTTTCTCTGCTCGCCTTTCTCTCCTGCGGTTCCGGACCAGGAAATCCGTCAATAAGAAACACAATTAAAAAGGATGTTTCGGACACAATTTCGCTTGGATTGAGAGAGTACAGATCTGGAAATCTAAATTCTGCAAAATCATATTACACTGAAGCCCTTATGGAAAGCTACAGTATAGATAATACAGCACTTATAATAGACATTAACCAGAAGCTCTCGGAACTGTCAATGAGACTATCCAACTATACCGACGCTTCAAACTATATATTTGCGGCTAATACCGTGATGGAGAATGAGAACAGCAAGGAATTTGATTTTATCATTTATCTTACCATAGGCAAATATTATGAGAAGGCTTATGATAACTCGTGGGGATATGAGAAGGCTCTCGAATATTATATGAGGGCCGCCGGATCTGCCACCAACGCTCAGGACAGGGCCAGTGCATATAACAACATCGGAATAGCCGAAAAAAAGCTCAAAAAGCCTGACGAAGCAGTAAAGTGGTTTGAAAGTTCAATACTGATAAATGAGGCTGAACATGTTTATGATGCTCTCGGAGATAATTATTATTACCTTGGCGAAATCAGTGATGAGAGACTGGATTACCCTTCAGCCCTGTTGAACTACCAGTCAGCCCTTAAATATGATAAAATTGCTGAAAAATCATACTCCATATTAGATGACTTACAAAAGATAGCAGCGGACTATTCCAAGACCGGCCAGAAGGCTGAATCGGCATATTTCTACGATAAAGCCCTTCATACGGCGGTCAGTTTAAACGCCGCTAATGAGATTGTCTCCATCAGTAACTCAATATTGCAGCTTAAAAATTCACCTTAATGTATTCAGGATGTTCTGACCTTTAATTTCTCCAAAAATTCACCGGTGAAATTACCTTCTGATACTCCTTCCACCGGCCCGGTCATGTTTACATATTTTCCGTCAATTTCAATTTCTAGCACACCCCCTGGCATTTCAACACTGAGATGATTATCTACAAGGCCAAGCCTGTAAGCTGCAACCGATGCCGCACAGCTGCTGCTGCCTGAAGATAGTGTATAACCTGCACCCCTTTCCCATATCTCGATCCTGATATTATTCCTGTCGAGGACTTTAACAAGCTGCATATTGATCCTTTTTGGAAAAAGAGGATGATTTTCCACAAGAGGCCCAAGCCGGCGGGCGAGGAGGGCCGAAATTTTACTAAGTGGAATAACGCAGTGGGGGTTGCCAACAGAAACACAGGTCATTTTATAAACTTCTCCCCTTATTTCGATTTTCTCGTTAATTACCTCGCGGTTTTTTCCTGAAACTGGGATCTCAGAGCTTAAAAAAGTGTATTTACCCATGTTCACTTTGATCATCCCGCCATTATTATCCATAACCTCTGTCATTACTTTCCCTCCGCCAGTTAAAATGGAGAATTTTCTCCCGGTGACATAACCTTTTTCATAGAGAAATCTTGAAAATATCCTGATCCCATTACCGCTCTTTTCCGCCTCGCTGCCGTCAGGATTGAATATTCGCAGTGCTATCGAGCCGTTTTCAAACAGTGGTCCATACAATATACCGTCAGATCCTATTCCATAGTGTCTGTCACAAATAAGCCGCATATTGTCTTTTTCCGGAAGAATTTCAGTGCGGGAGGGATCTATGACAATATAATCGTTCCCCAGTCCATGATATTTATAGTAGTGCACCTTCTGCCTCCAATCAGTCTATTATCTTTCTTTTAAGTCTTAAGATCGAAAGATAGCCGAACAGAGTAATGAAAACTGCCGCATATAGAAGATCGGCAATATTTACAATACTATACCTTCCGAAGCAAAGGGCCCGAGCCAGCCTGACGGAATGCGTAAGGGGAAGAAACTCTGCCAGTACCTTTATCGCAGGAGGCATTCCCTGAAGAGAAAAAAATATCCCTGAAAAGAAAAACATCGGCGATATAAAGCCTGTAAAAAGGAAATTGAACTGGTCAATGGTTTTTACAATGGAAGTGATAACCAGAGATAAAGAAGCGAACATTAATCCAGTGATCATCCCCACAAATGGCGTAAAGTAGCTCATCGGCCCGGGTATATAACCGAATATCTTGACTATAATCAGTACAGACATTGTAAAGAAAAATCCTTTAGCACCCGCCCATAGTATTTCTCCGAGAAAAATATCACCGGCCGAAAGGGGGGCTGCGATCATACCATCGTAAACTTTATCAAACTCCAGTCTGATAAATGTACCGAAAGAACACTCGAAGGCAGATGTGAACATGGCTGTAGAAACGAGGAGACCGGAGGCTAAAAATTCAATGTATGAGACTCCTTCCATTTTACCGATAAAAATCCCCAATCCCACACCAATACCGACCAGAAATATTAAGGGATCCAGAAAGGGAGGAAAAGCATTTGTTAACAGATTTTTAAAATATACGCTGTAATGGCGATACCATACGCTCCAGATTCTCCATATAAAAGATGGAACCCGCACCTTATTGATCCTCATTTAGCAGCCTCCCTGTCGTCTTCAGGAAAAGGTCTTCGAGGTTCGATTGACGTATATAGAAATCACCAGCGTCCATACAGAGTGCCAGGTCTTCAAGGTATTTAAGATCATTTGAATAATAAACCACCATCTCCTCAGATTCCTCTTTCCTGATAATATTGTTATCAATCTTTCCCTCGAGGCATAATGAGTTTTCTTTGTTTATGATCTGGAGCGCGTACTTTTCTATATGGTTTGCAATGAGATCATGAGGATTTCCCTCAAGAACCTTCATGCCTTTATCCATTATAATAATCTTATCGCAGATTTCAAAGGCCTCTTCCATATAATGTGTGGTGAGCAGAATGGTAACCCCCTCTTTTTTTAATTTTCTGATTTTATCCCATATAAGATGCCTTACCTGAGGATCAAGTCCGGTCGTAGGCTCGTCAAGAATAAGAAGCCTGGGTTCGTTGAGCAGAGCCCTGACAATGATCAGCCGCCTCTTCATTCCCCCGGAAAGTTCCCTTATTCTTGCATTTTTTTTATCCGCAAGTTCCATAAAATCGAGAAGTTCATCAATTCTTTTCTTTGACAACGCTGTGGGTATGCCGTAAAAACGCGTATAAAGATAAAGGTTCTGAAATACGCTTAATTCCTCGTCTAGATTATCTTCCTGGGGCACCACCCCGGATAATAACTTGATCTCAAGCGGATTATTGGCCGGATCGAAACCCATTACCTTTATAGTACTGCTCAGCACATCATCCCTTTCCGCTTTTCCATAGATCATTTTCATCATCGTTGTTTTGCCGGCCCCGTTCGGACCTAAAAACCCGAAACAGTCTGCCTCATCAACATCAAATGAAAAATCACTTACAGCCCTCAGTTCTCCATAGCTTTTATTGACATTTTCAACAGTGATTATGGGCATATCAATAACTCAAATCGGTCGGAGCCCTTCCAAGGTCCTTTAACAGCTTGAGGGTATCTTCGATCTGGCGGCTCAAATCCTCATCCCTGTGGGCACGGTTGGGATAGATGGCGTAATCTTTTTTATAAAGCACAGGGGTCAGGTTGATCATGACGGAATTAGCACCTGACATAAGACCCTGCTGTCTGGCTTTTTTTGATAGAGTTTCAAAGCCTGTAGTCACAAGTATTTTAGCATTCTGTGCATCGGCAATCCTTGTCACCGCTATCGTTTTCAACACCATACAATCATACGGCTTTTTGCTCCTCTCGAGGTTCGTCCCCGGAGCCGGAAGAAATGGACCGAAACTGTACATTTCAGTATGCAATTCCCTGGCGGTAAGAATGTCTCTCAGGAGATCATTTTCAGTTTGACCTGGAAGACCTATCAGAGAACCTGTTATTATCAGGTATCCCATTTCATATGCAGCTCTGATTTCATCAAGTCTCTCTTCAAGAGAATGTCCCGCATGAAGCCTTGCGTATAGCATGGGGTTGGATGTTTCAAACCTGAGAAGAACGCCCCTGGCACCCGCATTATAAAGGATCTCCAGACCTGATGAGCCGATCTCTCCAAAACTCGCGAAAATAAGCACATTATCATTACTTTTTATTGTGCGGATGATATCAGCCAGTTCGGCGGGTGTGTAGGAATTCTCCCCGCTCTGAAGGACAAGGGCTTTAAAGCCGTATTTTTTTACTGCCTCATGAGCCGAATCGATTATTTCCTGTTTCGTCATCCTGTAACGCTTAACATTTCTTACTTCCGAAGATATTCCGCAATAAGCGCAGTTCCTTGAACAATAGTTTGATATTTCTATTATTCCATGGACACAGCATGAATTTTTATGAAACTCAGCCCTCAACAGGTTTGCAGTATTGTAAAGATCCGTCAGATCACCGCTTTTCTCCGCCTTCATCAGTAACAGAAGCTCTTCAGACGAAAGCTTACGCCCCTTGATGGCTTCGTCCAGAAGCTTTCTGATTTCCGGCGTACTTCCGGAAATAGACTGCCGGCTGTTATTCAGCAGTTCTTCATCCTTTTTTCGGAGGGAAAAGAAAAGCTCCTTCCATGTTCTCAAAATAGCTCTCGCTTCACGCGATGCTATCTTTTCAATAATGATTCCACCCTGGGCGTAAATATACTCCCCGGGAGCAAGATCATTAAATTCATTATAAGCCCGTCTCTCCTCACCGAAATAATCTATGTAAGCCCATTTGCCCCGAATTGATTTTACCCTGCCCGGTATTGCGTAGCACATATCGAATAACCCCTTGTAACTCTAAATTATACAGATGATGACGCAAGACGTCAAATAACTGGTAAGAATAATCCTGCCTTGAAAATTTTAAAAGAATGTATTGACAATTTTTATAATAATCTTTAATCTATTGAATATTACGCTGATGCAATGCTCCGTTAAGTCAAAGATTGATAAAGTCAATAAGTAAAGATACGTTTGAAATAGGTAAGAATAAAACTTATTAAATATCATTTAATATATTGTTTAATTACTTGACATTAAATGAAAAAAGATGTTATAATCTTTTTATTAATTATTATAATTTAAGTCCAAGAGGGCTGGTAATAAATATATTAAGAAATCTTTTATAGGAGGGAGATATGAAAAAAAGAAAAGGCTTGCATTTGATCGCCTATCTTTTGGGTGTCGCAATGCTTTTAACCGCATTTACCTTCTGCGGCAAGCAGGCTGAGAAAAAGCTCGAGATTTTCAGCTGGTGGACGGCCGGCGGTGAAGCTGAGGGACTTGCGGAGATGTTCAAGATTTACTCCAATGAGAATCCCGGAATTGAGATTGTCAATGCTACAGTTGCAGGCGGAGCGGGAGAAAACGCTAAAGCAGTTCTGGCTTCAAGGATGCAGGGTGGTAATCCTCCCGATTCATTCCAGGTCCATGCCGGTCACGAACTGATCGACAGCTGGGTAGCTGCCGGTAAAATGGAGCCCATTGACTTCATCTTCTCAAATATAATGGAATCTTATCCGAAGGGTGTTATCGATATCATATCAAGCAAGGGACACATCTACAGCGTACCCGTGAATATTCACAGGGCAAATGTTTTATGGTACAACAAAAAATTATTCAAAAAATACGGTTTGAAAGCACCCGATTCACTGGATGAGTTCTTTACAGTCGCACAAAAACTGAAAGCAAAGGGAGTAACCCCTCTTGCTCTTGGTGATAAAGGTATCTGGTCTTCGGTTCAGCTGCTGGAGACTGTACTTATAGCAAAACTTGGCGCCAATGGTTACAAGGGGTTATGGACCGGAGATACTGCATGGGATTCCGCGGGAGTTAAAGACGCTATCAAAACGTTTATAAAGATTCTGGGTTATGCTAATAATAACCACAACGCACTTGAATGGGACGGCGCAGCCCAGCTAGTAATTGACGGCAAGTGTGCCATGACGGTTATGGGCGACTGGGCTGAAGGCTATTTCAAAGCGAAGAACCTGACTCCAGATGTGGATTTCGGGTGGGCTCCTTCGCCCGGAACAAAAGGCACCTTTGATGCACTATCAGATACCTTCGGACTGCCAATCGGGGCTCCGCACAGGGCTAATGCCGTTAAATGGCTGATGGTTTGCGCTTCAAAGGAAGGCCAGGACGCCTTCAATCCGAAAAAGGGATCAATCCCGAGCAGGATCGATGGGGATAAGAGCCTTTACGATGTATACCTCCAGTCGGCAATGGCTGATTTTTCTGCGAACGATATTGTTCCAAGCCTTGCTCATGGAGCTGCAGCATCGCCGAGCTGGCTTACTATGATAAGTGATGCTGTAACTCTTCTCGTTACGGAGAAGAACGCAGATAAGGCCGATGCCAGTTTCGTTGATGCAGCAAAGAAAAGCCTGAAAATGTAATTTGAAATTCTATTACGGGGCCCTGTGAGAACAGGCGCCCCGTTTTTTTATAAGAAATCAAATGTTTCATTTTAAAAAGGAATCAAGAATCGCTTTTCTATCCCTGCTCCCAACAGTAATTGCCGTTTTTATATTTGTTTACGGCTTCATTCTCTGGACACTCCGGGTGTCCTTTTCTGACTGGATCGGGGTAATGCCCAATTATACATTTGCAGGTTTTTCCAATTATTCAGATATATTTAAAAGTGAAAGGTTCCAGATTGATCTCTGGAACACGCTTTTCTTTACTATTTTATTTCTCTTCACCTGTGTAATAGGTGGCCTGCTGTTAGCTATTTTCCTGGACAGGAAATTAAGGGGTGGAAGTATTTTCAGGAATATATTCCTCTTTCCCATGGCTGTATCATTTGTAGTCACAGGAGTCGCCTGGAGATGGATATTCAATCCTGGTATGCCGGGAAGCCTGAACGGGATCAATCAATTATTATCAAATATCGGACTTTCTTGCCTGACTTGGGGGTGGTTTACCCAATCCAATCATTTCATGAATTTTCATGTTGCCCTTATCTCACTGATCATTGCAGCAGCATGGCAATTGACAGGCTATACGATGGCAATGTACCTGGCGGGATTAACAGCAATACCTGTTGAAATGAAAGAGGCTGCTAGAATGGACGGAGCTTCCGAGTTCCAGATGTACCGAAATGTAATTCTTCCCATGCTCCAGCCCATAACACTCAGTGTTCTGATAATTCTTGTACATATTTCACTCAAGATTTTCGATCTCGTATACACTATGACAGGTCCCGGACCTGGTTTCGCTACCGATGTCCCTGGAATCAATATGTTCGAAACAACATTTGGAGGGAATCGCTACGGCGAGGGTGCCGCAATTTCAATAGTGATGTTTATACTGGTCGCGGTTGTAATCATTCCTTATCTTATAAACACAATGAAGAGGGAGAATATATAATGAAAACAGTTGATGTTTATAAAAAACAGAAGATATTCTCCAGGACAATCCTTTATATTGTCCTTATCTGCGTTTCTGCCTTTTTCCTGATGCCTATATACGTTCTTCTTGTTACCAGCCTTAAAAGTTTTAAAGATGTAGACTTAGCAACCATGTGGTCACTTCCGAAATCCCTGAATCTGGGTTCATTTCTTGCCGCCCTGGAAAAACTCTCCCCCAATCTTCTGAACAGTTTCTATTTAACAATACCGGCGACAATCATCTCAGCTTTTATAGGTTCGATAAACGGCTACCTGCTTTCAAAGTGGAAATTCAGTGGATCCATGGTGCTCTTCCCTTTGATCCTTTTCGGCATGTTCATACCCTACCAGAGCATTCTTATTCCACTGGTACAATTTTTAAGTTTGATACACCTGTACGGTACGCTGTACGGCCTTATTCTTACGCATATTGTTTACGGACTTCCTATAACGACGCTCATATTCAGAAATTATTTTGCCGAAGTACCGTCCGAGCTTATCGAGGCAAGTATGCTGGACGGCTGCAGTATTTTCAGTACTTTTTTCAGGATCTTTCTTCCGGTATCAATACCGGGATTCGTTGTCGTGATCATCTGGCAGTTCACCAATATCTGGAATGAATTCTTATTCGCTGTTACAATAACCTCTGACCCCAGCCTGCAGCCGATAACTGTTGCTCTCAGGAACCTGGCAGGAAGCCAGATCGTGGAATGGAATGTGCAGATGGCAGGCGCTTTACTGGCTGCGTTGCCGACTCTTATAATTTATATCATTCTCGGAAGGTTTTTCATTCAGGGCCTTCTTGCAGGCTCTGTCAAGGCATGAATTTATTTTAAATTATGTTTTTTTATCTTCTGGCGCAATGTGTTTCTGTGAATACCGAGGATTTCAGATGCCTCCGTGATCTTCCAGCGCGATTGTTCCAGCGCCTTAAGTATCTGCGTTTTCTCCATTTCATTCAGGTCGATATCCGTAATGATCACATCATCTTTTTTAACAAAACCGCTGATTGAATGAATTGCTCCGGGCGGTATGCTTGAGTATATATTCTCAGGTATATCTTCCAGCGATATCCTGTCGTCATAAGTCATAATTATTGAATGATGTATGACATTTTCAAGCTGCCTTACGTTCCCCGACCAGGAGAGCGATATTAATAGCCTGATAACTTCCTCATCCACTGACCTGATAAGAATATTCTCATTTTTCATATATAATTTTATAAAATAATCAATCAGGAGAGGTATATCCTCTCTCCTCTCTCTAAGGGGAGGAAGTCTGAAATATATTACATTAAGCCGGTAGTATAGGTCCTCCCTGAATTGCTTTCTATTGACATGCTGCCATAAGTCCCTGTTTGTAGCTGAAAGTATCCTGACGTTTATTGGAATATTTTCAAGACCTCCGACCCTGGTAATTGTTTTATCCTCTATAACCCTCAGCATTTTAGACTGCATGGAGAGAGTCATTTCGCTGATCTCATCGAGAAAGATCGTTCCATTATTGGCAAGTTCAAACTTGCCTATTTTTCTTTTACCAGCACCGGTAAAAGCCCCTTTTTCATAACCGAACAATTCACTTTCAAGAAGCGTTTCGGGTATTTCTGCGCAATTCAATTTTACAAACGGTCCGCTGTATCTCATGCCGATATTATGTATGGCCTGGCAAAATATCTCTTTACCTGTGCCGCTTTCTCCTTCAATAAGAATGCATGCGTTGGACTGCGCGGCCTTCTGGGCCTTTGTATATGCCTGAACTATGTTTTTTGACTGCCCAATAATACCATATTTATTCATTTCCTCAATAATTGGAAGAAAATCTGGCGCCGGTTTTTGAATAAAACCCTCAACACCCTTTATAAAAGACATTTATTAAAACCCCTTAGCGGTATTCCAGAAAATCCTTTTTCAATTCATCGTAAGAGTGCCTTGCTTTGTCTTTCTGTTCCCTGTCATAATCTCCGTTTAAAATCGACTCATAGATATCTTTAGCCGAATAAATATCAGGAAGATATTGATATATCCTTGCAATGCCAAGCATGGAATTTACATAAAACTCCTTATCACTTTTATCCCTGACAGTTTCTGTTTTCAATCTCTCTATCAGGCCTTTCTCAGCTGCACCTATTGAGAGTATGAGTTTCTCAATGTCAAGGACAGCTTTTTTCCTTGTTTCGTTGTCTCCGCTGAGAGAGTTGAGATAATAGTGAAGGGCTTCTTTGTAATTCCTGCGTTCCATAAGAAGCTTTCCGGTATAAAATGATTTTTTATACTGGTTCTGCATATTGTTTATCTCTCTTTCCGCTTCGCCGTAACTCCTCTGAGATATCAGAATATCAACCATTTCATAGCGTATAACTTCCTTTTCATCATCACGGATATCGGGTGATGATAGCATTTTTGAAAGTTCATGGAGGGCTTCAGTTGGAGATAATCCCTGGATTGAAGCTATGATTGCCGAAGAAATTTCTATATTCGTGTTTGACGAAGCAGCTGAACTGGTTTCAGGCAAAATGCCGGCGCTTGACGATGATGAGACAGCTTTTACAACCTTTCTGGGCTCTTCAGCTGGGGCAGATTTGATTTTTATGTAATAATTGAGGTTTTTAACAAGGGCGCCATTTATATCGAAATCCTGGAACCATATCTTCGAATCTTTTCTGCCGCTATGGAATAAAAAAAGACCGTTTTCCTGCTTTGATGAATCTTTCATATACAGAGTATCACCCTGTATTGATTTTAAAATTACGAAATCATTCGAAAGCTTTATGCCAATCGAAAAATCCCTGTCTGATGGCAAAACAAGTTCCTTGTTATATGATTCGACATTGTTTTTAATAATATTTTCATTGGCGACATTATATTCAGCCTGGTTTGTCAAATTCTCGTTTTTGATTTTTTTACCTGACAGCCCGCTTTCCTCTAAAATATCCTGAAAAGACAGAAATTTGATATTGCGGAGATTCTTCATAAAGATAAGATTTTCCTGTGAACAGCCCGTGATAATAAAAGATAATATAATGAATAAAGCAAAGTTCTTATTCATATGAACTCCTGTTTTATTGATCCTCTCTGGTTAATAACATATCTGCTGAAATTATAATGTTTTTTTCAGGTGAAAGCCCGTAACTAAGTCCAACCAGATAAATACAGCCCTTCTCATCTTTTTTATGTGTTTTCCCTAATTCATTCATAACGGCACCGGCCATCATCTCAATCATATAGCTGACAGGCTTTTTTATAATGATCGATGTTGATATCCTTTTTACTGAATAGCCATGTATATTTACCGGTCCCGTATACGGAAGTTCATAGACATAGAAATTATCAGCTATTTTTTTTAACCTTGCATACGTAAGATTCTCTACGGATAACCTGATTTTTTCATTTGAGTAATTTAGGCTGAGTTTAAGATCATCTCCGTTAAACTGATAAATAACACCCTGTTTAAAGACATAATAAGCCGAATTAAGGTCCGTCTGAGCCATGTCCTCGTTATAACCCACGCCAACAAGCAGTACTGATGCCCTATATGAATGATCAACCGCTACATTGTTTTTGTTTTCAGTGCATGAAAAATATAGGCAAAATAATGTAATAATTATAAAAATGATATATTTTTTATTCATATACCCCCACATCTACCGGGAGCTCAGATTATCTTCAAAAATTCTTTGGATAATTCAGAATCAAACTGCCTGTTAACATTCATGGTAATTTTACCCATAGCTTCTTCTCTCGTTTTATGTTTGTCATAGGATTTTTCATTTACCATTCTGTCATATTCATTGACAAGAGATACTATCCTGGCTGAAAGAGGAATTTTATCCCCCTTTAATCCCTCAGGATAACCTCCCCCGTCAAACATCTCATGATGATAATATATTATATTAATAATGTCTTCATTTTTCCCGAACATAGGTTCAACTATCTGTCTGCCGATGATCGGGTGCTTTTTAATAATTTCAAATTCCCCGGAACTAAGGGAGGATTTTTTCTGAAGGATATAGTCTGGAATACCAATCTTCCCGATGTCATGAAGTATGGAACCGGTTTTTATATTATCAATAACCTCGCCGCATAAACCAATAGCCAAAGCCAGTTTAACAGAATATTCCGCCACATTTTGAGAGTGTATTTTTATATTCCTGTCTTTTACTTCAAGGACATTATCAATTACTTTTAACGCATCAATAAATGAAGATTTTCTTTCAAGCAGGGTCAGGCAATTCTTTTTTTCATCAAGGAGCCTCAGCCTATCAATTACCCTGTTTATTGAAAACATGATATCATCTATTGTAAATGGTTTAATAATATAATCATAAGCCCCATTTCGCATTGCATCGCGTACAATATCCAGGTTGCCTAATGCTGATATGATTATAATACTTGCTTCGGCATTAATCCCTCTGATCTTTTTTATTAAATCAATGCCCGAAATTTGCGGCATAAGCACATCTGTTATGACTATATCGATATCGTTATTTAAATAAATCTGCACTGCCTTTTCTCCCTCTTTCGCAGTAAAGACGGAAAGAGTATCGGGATGTATCGCAAGCATATTGCTCAGGATTGTAATTATGTTCTGTTCATCGTCAACCAGCAGGTAATTATATTTTTTTGACTGCATTACGTTGCCTTTAATTTATATTCAGAAAAAACCATGCGCTTGCATAATCATTGGTTATCCTCAGTGATGTTTTATAGAATTCAGGGCTTAAACGGTTATATTTCAATTTTTCAAGACATTTGGCTATTTTATATGTACAGACCGCGTTTCTTGAGTAAAAATTAACTGACTCAATGTATTTTGATAGAGCTTCCAGATAATTTGTTTCATAAAAATCAATTTCTCCCATCTCAAAATTTGCTAGTCCCCTGAAGAAAAGATCCTGTGTTCCCGAAGATACCCTGTTAAAATAATCATAGGATGTTTTATAATCCTGAAGTCCGTAATAGCATTTTCCTATGAAATAGAGATCATCAATAAAAGGCAGAATTTTATAGCTGCTGTTTAAATCATTGATAGCTTCGTTATAATTGCCAAGCTTATAAAGTGAGATCCCCCGGAGCTTATAACCGTAAACCTTGAATTCCTCTGGGACTTTTTGCAAGTCCTGTAAATTGGAAATTACCGACTGATATTGAGGAGTATCCCTGGCATCAAGAAAATTGAGATATGTTAATCCGAACAGGTAATATGAATTGACATCCTCAACAGGAGACCCTTTTACCATCGATCTCAGCAGATCCATAAAATCCCTGTCTCCGTCAAGCGACAGCTTGATTACTACCCTGAATAATCTTCTCTGATAATGAATGCTGTTCTTATCGTTAATATTATCAAGGAGATGGTATGCTTTAAGAAATTCCCCCTTATCATAAAGCTCATCGAATTTATAATACTGAGAGCAGGAACAAAGAGCAAAAAATAACAGGATAGGAAAAATATGTTTTATCATCCCCGTTAACTCCAATATTTAATTTGTAGAAATATCCCAGCAAGCTGCCGATTGCGGAAGCATGAAAAATTCCATTTTACCGTTTTTGAGGATCAAGGCGGACCCGCCGAATATGCTTTTATAAAAACCCTTTTTATTTAGAAAATTATCGGCCTGCCAGAAAGAAAACGAAGGAGAAAGATTAAAAGCAGCTACTTTATCATTATTATAAATCACCAGCTTATCATCAGATACTGGCAGAATGGTGAATCCCGGGGAATTTAGAAAGAACCCGATCAGCCGGCTACCAAAAGAAGTAAACAAAACATAAGGAATAACGATATCTTTTCGCCTGGCAAGAAGGAACGACATGGCGGCATAATTATCTACCGAAAGGCTCTCACTGTCTATATACTGTATCCAGCCTGAATGACCCTCGAAGTCTTTTGCTTTAAGGAGGTGAGGATCAGGCGTCACGAATATATTAGTCCTTATAAAATAATAATCAGCTGTGCTGATCCTCAAATCATTGTTATCTGACGCATCTGTAAGGATAATGAATCTGCCTCCGCCCCATTCCCTTAAGAAATCCCGATAGGCGTTTACAAGATTTGAGGGGGCTTCTCTCAGATCGACGACCCATTTATCTACTGGCAGCAATGTCATGAAAGTTATAATCTTCCTTAATTTAATTCTTGTAATATCATTTGTTACATTGACATAATAAATGCTGCTGAAAGCGAAACTGTCAGACGTAAAATCCGAAGATTCCCATAAAACCCTGTTAAAACCTTCCTTCTGGATGAAGAGATTGATCTTTGAATAAATTTCAATTTTCCTTCCATGGAAATAAATGGTGAGATTTGAAAACGACTGCGGATCTCCTAGAGCCGTTTCCCTCGATCCCCTCTGAAAATGATCGCCAATATCATAATAATCATATACCATTGTGTCTTTCTTCCTGAATTCATAGCCCTTGAAAGGACTTCCAATCATAACGGCCGCAACAGGCAAATTTGAAATGGAATCATTAAAAGTAACAATTTCATCATAACTGAGACCTTCAAAATTTATGATCACTCCTGAATAAGCAATACCGGTAAATGTCAACAGATATGTGAGAATGATCAATAGGAAAGCACCGAAAATATTATTTCTGAGGTACATTAATTCCCAGCTTTTATCAAAATTTTTTCATAAAAGCAAGGGCGGCCGCGCCGAATATCCCTGCTTTATTGCCGAGTTCAGCAGTCACCAGCTCTACGGCATTCCTTGCTGCCGGAGCTGCGTTCAGCATGGTATGAAATTTAATTTTGTCAAGAAGAAATTTCCCGGCCTGTGATAAACCTCCCCCGAATATACAAAGCTGCGGATTAAATATATTTATGATATTGGCTGTTCCGAGCCCTATATAATAAGCCGTTTCATTGAAAATCTGGAGTGCTATCGGGTCGCCTGTTTTCGCCTCATTTGTTATGATCTTTCCGTTTAATTTATCAGGATAATATCGTTTAAGGGAGGTTTTTAACTTTCTTCCTATAATGCATTTAGCCCTTTTGACCATTGCGTTCGCTGAGCCGTAAACTTCCCAGCATCCGAAATTACCGCATCCGCATTCCCTCCCGTCTGGAACAATTATCATATGGCCGATTTCACCGGCACAGCCGTTTGCTCCGCTGTAAATATCTGAATTTATGAAGACACCCCCGCCAATACCAGTACCCAGTGTTATAAGTACAAAATCCTTTTTGCCTTTGCCTGATCCGAACTTATACTCCCCTCTCGCGGCATTGTTGGCATCATTATCAACGAAAACAGATATCTTGAACTCATTCTCTAAATCCTCTCCCATAGGGTAATTATCAAAAACCCTGATATTTGAAAATATAGTGATTTTTCCATTATCAAAAGCTATACCAGGAACTCCGATGCCGATAGCATCGATCTTTTTCCTGTTGGCAAAATCTATCAGCTCTTTTATGCATTTTTTAATATTCTCCATTATTTTCTCACAGGAACCCGAACCTACTCCAGTAGGAATTTCAAGAGTTTTATAGAAAGTTCCCTCATCATCGCATATACCCGCTTTAATGGCTGTTCCGCCCAGATCAACACCGATTACATAAGCCATAAAATTTTTTAACTCCCAGTCTTATTTTAAAATCTGCCCGATTCTTTCTATTACTTTTTCCCTGTCCAGCGGTTTTACAATATACCCTTTAGCGCCGAGCTTTATCGCCTCCTTAACAGCTTCAGCAGTCCCTATCGCCGTCACCATAATCACGGCAACGTTATGATCTATTGTTTTTATTAGCTTCAATGCCTCAAGTCCGTCCATTTCCGGCATTGTTATATCAAGTGTTACAATGTCTGTTTTATCATGAAGTTCTTTGAACAGTTCAACCCCGGTTTTGCCATTATCAGCGGTACCTATTATCTCAAAATCCCTGGACATAAATATCTGGCTTAAATGTTTTATTATAAACTGCGAATCATCTATAATAAGGACTTTGACATTGCCCCCCTCAACTTTTCTGCCTGTCGGTAAACCGTCATCATCATATACGATTGCCATTATTATCCTCCTCTTACTCTTTGAAAGCTATATTGATCTCGATTATACCGATACCGGTATCAATTGGGATAATAAGCGCTTCCATACCTGCGTACTCATATATATTAAGATTTTCACCAGTTATCAGTGTAGGGGGAGTAAAGCTGAAATTCAGTTTATCTTTTTCAAGCTTCGTCACAGAACGTCCCGTTATCATATTGGCTATTTCGGATATAGTGCTTCTGGCCATTTCATCAAAAGTTTCAAATTTCTCACCATTGAGTTTGGAAGCAATCTTCATAGCGGTTTCCTCAGATAAATCGAATACTATTCTTCCTTTTAAATTACCTATTACTCCGACAACAACAGCTACGCCTTTCATTGATTCGCCGAGTTTCTTAAGATACAACTGGCCCCTTTTCACATTTGTCTGAAGAATCTCATTGAGTATATCGAATGATGCTTCAACGAAAGGATTAATATACTCTATCCGCATAGGTTATTCCCCCTGTTATTTTAACATAATAATATATTTAAAAAGGCTGTCCACGTTTACGACAAGTATCTCGAGAGAATCTTCCAGGATCACTCCTTTGAATAAGGAATTCTTCGACCATTTTTCTATAAACGCACCTGTCCTGTAATTATCCTCATCAGCAGTAATATTCTTATATATACCATCAATCAATATGCCGAAGGTATCCTTCTCTTTTCTTATCATTATAATGTATTTATCAGACTCTTCTATTTCAATTCTTCCATCGCTGGCAATCGAGTCCGCCAGGCCGAGGATTGCCTTAAGACTGTAAACGGGAAGAATGTTCCCCCTCAGATTCAAAACACCTAGTAGCCTGGAATCTGTATTAGGGACTTTATATATTTTGTGAGCAAAAATTATCTCTACTATATTCATTACATCCATAGCGAAAATATTTTCGTCAAGTTTAAACGATATAGTTTGGAAAAGTATCTGCGTTTTCTTAACCTGTTTTTTTTCCTCAATTCTTTTATTCAGGATTTTTTGTTCCATTATGTCCCTCCTCTTTCAGGGCCCATTCAGGCAGATTTAAAGTTCTGAGCTATTATCTGTCCTGTTTCAATAATATAACCGATATCTCCGTTTCCAATTATTGTAGCTGCTGATATTCCCGGACTTTTAATCAGTTTCGTATTGAGGGATTTGATAACAATATCCTGTTCCCCCAATACATCCGAAACAAGAATTCCCACAAGATTTTCACCGTATTTTGACACTATGCAGAAAATCTTACCATCCGGAG